>ERZ808028.1675-NODE-1675-length-12495-cov-6.099372_pt1 | contig 12495 bp, 12 predicted proteins | sample MGYA00380184_ERZ808028 | MGnify/ENA primary metagenome ERZ808028 (study PRJEB31490, sample SAMN06133397) | mouse gut metagenome | isolation source: J8_1 | host: mice | place: China: Chengdu | collected 2015-05 ...
GTTGTCCCATAAAATATGCTCCTCCTTATAGTGACAGTTTTATTATTTCATCTGTCTACCATAAGGGGAGCATATCATTTTGAAAATCAATCGGCTATGTAATCATGTTTCTCTACCTAATTACTACTCATATTTATCGAATCATCAGCCATTAGCTAAAATCCCATTTCTCTTCCATTTTAAATCCATTAGCTTCACAATACTTGATTCCTAATTCTTTATACTCAGATACTTCCCAAATCATACGTTCAAAAGTTTCCTCCACTTCACCTCCTGCTATCATTTTTAATTCCTCACAAATGGCTTTATTTTCCTCTTTTTTTAATTCACAAACTGCATTATACGGCTTATCACCCGATTGCAAATAACCAAAAAATTGTCCCTCAAAATCTGGTATATTAACAATTACTTGATTATTCTTCCCTCTTTCTGATTCCAAAAATATTTTCTCATTAATTGTCCACATAGGATTTTTAGTCCATTTACCTTTTTTCATTATTTTAGGTGCATCTAAATCATGAATTACAATGTAGCTCATTCCAAAATGATTTAAAATTTTCTCAAACATAGGTATATTGGCTTTACCACGACAATTTAAAATTGTTGTATCTTCACTTTTAACCTGTGTTAATGCTACTTGTTCAGTATCTCCTTCAACTAAAATTATTTTACTGGCGAAAAAAAATTCATTTATTGTTGGATGACAATTTCTTATCATTTGAAGACGCTCTCGCTCATCCTCTGAGAAATTTGCCTTTTCCGTCGAAAAAATCTTTGTCGCATTCTCTTCATTTTTCTCTACTCTTATTATTGTTGTATGCGGCTTGGATACATCAATAAAAATAGGCGAATGCGTTGTAATCATAACCTGCCAATTTTCTAATTCAGCTATTTTATATAGTGCTTCTCTGGCAGAACGAATTGCTGGTGGATGTAAGAATGATTCCGGCTCCTCGACCAATAGAATTTTAGGCTCTTCGTTTTTTATCGAGTTACGTCCGCTTTTCATTTTTCCTGAATCCGCTAATGCTTCAATTGCAGACCATAAAAACGCTCTTTGCAATCCACTTCCCTGATTTGCTAAAGGATAAAACTTACCATCAACATTAGCCACTTGTAAATGCGTCCCCGTTGCTAATATCTTATCTACATCTAATTTTCCTACTTGAGGTTCAATATCAACGATATGCTCTGGAAATATGTCACTCAAATTTTTCTGCAATTTATCTGTTGTTTTGTCCAATTCTTCAGAAATCTCTTTTTTAACATCTTTCGCCAAATCGTTTATCTGTTTTATCATAGTTGCCACTTTAGATTGATTATTTTTCACATTATCCTTTACGGCTGATGTTAATATTTCTACTATTTGTCTTTCTAATTGTTCTGAATCATCAAATGGACTAATTTTCAATGGCAAAGGAATACAACTCGCAATTTTAGTATCCCATCCTCCCATTCCTCCAACAACCCATTTACCCTCCCCATTGTTCCATGAATACTTTTTACCCTTCTCTCCACTTTTATTCCATACCCATTTGTATTTTATAACTTCTTCATTATCTTCACTTAAATATATCCATTTTTCTCCAATCTGCACTTTGTCCTCTTCGCTAATTTCATTGAATATTCCTGCAATTTCTATTGGATGATTTTCGTTGTTCTGGTAAAAATCGTCTATTGTTTGGGCAGCACCAGAACTTCTAAATAATTCATATGCCTTTAACACAGTTGTTTTTCCTACATTATTAGGCCCAATTAGAACAACTATATTATCAATCTTTATTGTAACACCCTTCTCATCAATACATCCAAAATTTCTTATCTGTAACTCAATTAATTTCATAGGACTGTTCCCTCCAATCTTATTTTCCATTGTAACTTTTATAAAGAAATTTCCACAGCATTGCAAAAAATATCACATAACCACATATCGCCATATCTCCCAAAACAGAAACGTAGCATATAGAAATCAAACTTGGTTAAATAGTTTATCAAACAATATTTTATTCCTCTTCTGTGAATCTTGTATCAATTTATTATAAGGTATAATTTCTAAATAAGCTTTATAAGAATCTATATACTTATAATATCCCATATTATCGGGAGTTGGTTTCAAATCCTCCAATTTTGCAAGTTTTTTTATACTCAAATCGACATCACATAAAATATAACAGAAAAAGCGAATATTTTCTGTGCCGCTTAAAAATGCGCCATCTTTGGTTTTTACTTTTCCTTCAACAATATCATCCATATATTCCTTTACTTGCCTAACTGGATTTTCTGCATCAGTGTAATGCTCTCTGCCTGGTCGTTTAAATTCAATTATTGTTATATTTCTATATGGCTGATCCTGTTCATCAGTAAAAGCAAAAGGAGAATCAAAAATTACTATATCTGGCTCTTTTCCGCTATCATTATCAATTTCGCTCATACTTTTTAATTTCATGTCAGATGCCAAATAATGATGATACGCCAGCTTTTCATCTATAATCCATAAGTTATGTTGCAAATAATCTATATCATCCGATGTTTTTGTCATTGGAAATATCAGTTGATGAATATTTTTTTCATAAGTATATTTTTGCTGCTCCTGATCTTTATACTTTATATTCTGAGCCAAAATATCTAAAATTGCTTTCCTATGCATTACATACTCAGCCAAATTGCTCTTTCCCATATCAGATACTTTTTCTGCATAGGTATTGCGCTTTTGTATATAACTCTGATAATCTCTAACCCCCTCTTTTAACTCTTGCTCAAGTTCTTTTCCTTCTCGTTTTAATTCCAATTTGAATTTTTGTTCCTGTTTGAATAGTTCCATTTCAAGTTTTTCTTCATCTGTTATCCACGGTATTTCATCTAATAATTCTGGTCTATTCTTTAACAATAGCCTATACTTAGGATTTTTATTATAAACATAGTCCTTAACTATTTCGGCTTTCTTTTTATTGCTTTCAGTAATATCCTTCTTTAAATAGTCCAAAACCATAGATTCCATACATTCAACTATTTCATTACTTCCTATTGGTTCCACTAAGTTAGGCTGTTCTGGCAATTCGATTTTTGTCCGCTCTCTATTTACATGATTATCTAACAATTCTGACATTACATATCCGCTATAAGTAAACTCACCTTTATTATCTTCCAACTTTGTATTCACATTGCCAAATATTTTTGATAAAGAAATTGGTTGAACCACCCAATGATTTGCACATAAATTCACCGTATGTTTTTCTTTAGTTTTCATGTAATTTTTAGAATGGACAATTTTAAATGGAATTCCTTTCATGTCCACATCCACAATCTTTGTATTATCTCCTATGTTTTCTCTATATAATTCATCAACATCTACTGTATCAAACTCATCATGCACAATTATTTTAGGTGCTTTCCCTAATACATAATAGGTAAAACAATGATTTAATATATTTCTGGCAATTGTATCTATCTTTTTAGGACAACTGCCTTTATACTGTCCTCGTAATCCCATAAGCCGTATTTCTGTAACTCTTGGAACATCGCCATCCACTTCCTCCATACTCATGTCATGCACTGCATTATTTGTATCGAACAAAAATTTTCTGCGCTTTTTCTTATCCATTTCGGCAAAAATACTTTCTACACTAACTTCGCAAAATGCTTTTAACCACATCATCCTTCCAACGCCTTTACAGCCTTTTTGAATTTTAAACTCACTAGCGTATGTATCAAAAGAATTGTAGTTATCGTCATTAAATCCTATCCCATTATCAATAATAACAATGTTCTCCACATCCGTTTCCCATTGCTCAAAAAGATTCATTTGTTTCTCACGTTCAATTACAATTTCTATTTTTCCATTTGTAATATGCGCATCCTCTATACTTTGAATAGAATTTATAACAGCCTCATATAAAGGTAATAAAGGTGTAGTTTTAGGTAATGTATGTAAACTTACTAAACCTTTAAAATTCATTTTCATGAGCTATTCCTCCTATCTCAATATGACTAAAAAATCAAATATTTATCAAGTTATTAACCAGTATCCTTACCAATCCCCTTTAAGATATTTTTCTATTTCCCGATCAAACTCCGAAATATAATCTTTATCCTGTTTTACTCGAAATACCTCATATTCCTGCTCTGCTTTTTTCATAGCGGCTTCATGTGATATTTTTCCTTTTCCATCCAACACTTCCCGTCGATTATTTACCAGAAACTGATTTGTCTGTTCCACCCAATCCTGCATACTCATTAAAATCTCATCTTCTGCCATCAGTTCAGCATAATCAATGAACATGGTTACCAGTCTATTTAAACGGGACAATTCCTTTTCATTTAAATAATTTTTTGCAATACCTATATCTCGCTTTAACACTTTACCATTTGGTGCATCCTTCCAAGTTGTCAACCCCATAGCTGGCTTTTCAGAATCTGCACGTTCATATATTAATTCAGCCGCTGTCTTTCCTGTAACTGCAAAGTGAAGCTTATTCTGAACAAAGGCATAAAAATTCTTTGTGATTTCACTGTTTTTATCATAATCATAGCTACATTGCTCAAATATATCCGTGATTTTCTGATAGGCTCTACGCTCACTTGCCCTGATCTCCCGGATACGTTCCAATAATTCATCAAAATAATCTTTTCCAAAGGGTTTGCCATTTTTCAACATATCATCATTTAATACAAAGCCCTTAATAATATATTCTTTTAATGTTTTTGTTGCCCACTGCCGAAATCGAGTAGCTTTTTTGGAATTCACACGATACCCTACAGCAATAATCGCATCCATATTGAAACATTTTACTTTTCGGCTAACATTTCTTCCACCTTCATTTTGAACTACCGAGAAAAACTCGGTAGTTGCTTCTGCGTCTAATTCTTCTTCTTTATAAATATTTTTCAAATGCAACGAAATATTATCTGTTGTACAATCAAATAATTCTGCCATTACTCTTTGCGTCATCCAAAATGTTTCTTCTTTAAAAATGACGTTCACATAAACATTTGTATTCTCTAACTGATATAATATAATCTCATGCTCCTGCATAGCTCCCACCTCTCCAAATTGTACGACATATTATTTCTACCATATAAACAATGGATTTTATCTATATGGTGTTACATAATCCATTACACGAATCCAGGTCACAAACTCCACCCATCCGCCTAGTGTTATTTCGTCCATAATCCCCCATCTTGTCCACAAAATACGGTACAATCAGCACCAAATAACACTAAATAATGCGCTTTTCACCCTGTCCCCAAATTAGGACACAAAATACTCCACTGCGTTTTCAGGGAAGAACTCCTTGAACTCGCCGTATAATTGTGCAGCAAGGGTTTTATTGTGCGCTATTACCAAAGTCGGCTTCTCTAACTGCTGTATCACGTTCGCCATGGTAAAGGTCTTACCGGAACCCGTAACCCCCAGTAAAGTCTGGCATTGGTTGCCTTCTTTGAAGCCTTTCACCAAGGATTCAATCGCCTGCGGCTGGTCGCCTGTGGGCTGGTAATTACTGTGCAATTTGAACAACATAGGTTTGTAAACACCTCCAAAATCCATAGTAAAAAAGTATGCCTATTGGTCAGAAATTCGTCGAGCCGCATATTCAGCTTTTTCCAAAAATGTGTTTCGACGAATTTTGTTCACTGATTCCATTTCCCCGGACTAAATAATTCTGGTAAAATAACATGGACTCAGTACCCCAAAAAGTAACTCTGATTATAGCACATGCCCCTATGTTTGTACAGAGAAAAACAGGATTTTTAGAACAAACGTTCCGAAACATTAGTTCTTCCATGCGGTGATTTAAATCAAAATCCTTTATACTAAAAATAGAGCATATATAAATAGAATATATATACATGATTCGCATATACACTCTGTCATTAGCTTCTGTTTCTATTTCATATCCCCCTACTCATATCACCTCCAAAAATATTTCATTCCCTTCTTCACTTAATTCACCTAACAATTTTATGAATTACGTTACGATTCTTTATTATCAAGAATGAATTTTTCAACTTTCTTGACAAAATATTCTGCATTTGATACTTGCTGCTGTGATTCTTCTTTATTCGCTATATAAAAATCGTCGTAATCCGACGCATTACGAATCCGTTCTGCTCTTGCCGCAATCTGATAATCGTCCTGCGAAAAGGTTCCATTCCCTTTGTAAATAAATTCATAGTTAAACTGCTTCAAACCACCACTATGAGTCTGTACTTCCATACCTGCTATAGCCAATAATGCTTTTATACTTTTCTCAATGGCATAAAAAGCTCTGTTATTTGCTGATTTATAAGATTCTTTCGCCAGCAATTCCTGTGCCTCCACAAGAAGTTCAACCGCTCTGTCCAACCGTACTTTAGCGAGTACATGTGCATATTCTTTATCCATAAAGAATTTCTCCTTCCCTTTCTATATTTTGAAAATAGCCATACCATGCCTTCTTTTCCAAAAATTCATCCTCTGGAAGACAGACAAAATTAACTACGGCAAAATATTTCATCGCCAGCTTAGTTGCAATCACATCCAGCCCATCATCATATTTTTTCCCTTCCTTGCGATTACATCTTGTAAGCAAAGCAATATCCACATCAGAATCCTCCGCAAAATCACCTCTGGCACAGGAGCCATACAAAATCACCGCCTTCAAATCACCACCCATAAGCCTATGCGCCAACTCAAATGCTTCCTTTTTAATCTTTGAAATAATCTCGTTCGTCAATCTAATCTCATCCATTCTACCGTCTGCCTCCTTCCTCTTATATTAGTATACTACTTATGATACATTCTCACAATTATCATCACTCATATTTTCTTTCCTTATCCCCGGCAGATATTCCTCTATCTCTATCAATGTATCCAGCACATGTTCCCTCAATCCATGGCCCTTCTTTTTCTTGGGCATTACATCTTTCATATATGATACCAACTCAGGTATTTCTTCTGGTATGATATTCTGATTGTCTCCATATACATCTACCGTAATCAACTCCTTGGCATGTCCCATCAGCTTCGATACCGCTTTGGGGTTAAAGTCACTTTTTAACAGCAATGTACAATATGTACTTCTAAGGTCATGCCACCTGATATCTGGTAATCCTGCGTCCCTTAAAAGTTTCTTATAGTGCCTCCAATGGAAGTCTTTACTGCGAGGCTTTCCATCCTTAGAACAGCAAATATAACCGGAATCAAAGAATCTGGATTTTCTTCGGCTTCTATTCCTTTCATAACACTTTCTTTCTTCTAAGATTGCCTCAAATACATAATCCGGGATAGGCAATACCCTCTTACTGGATGATGATTTCAACGGCAGTTCCCGTTTCGTCATTGGCTCAAGAACAGTCGTATCCGGGTTCCTGTCCAACTCCTTTCCCAACTGACGTTCTACAGACAAAGTACGGTTGATATAGTCAATGTCTGAATATTTTAACCCGTTGATTTCCTGCCTCCGCAATCCCATAAGCACATTAAACAGCACTTGCATATGGATTGGCGTTCCTTTGCTGGCTTCTAATAAAACCTGCATTTGCTCCATTGTCAACGTTTTCTGTGTATCTATATTTCTGGTATGATAGGAACCGGATTCCACTGTTTTCGGCAGGTGGATACCTTCCGCCGGGTTAAATGCAATCAGCTTACTGGTTACTGCATAACGGAGTGAAACATTTAAGACCGTCTTCACCTGCCTTGCAATATGAACTGAAAAATCTGTACGGTTCTTATATAACCTCTGCACATCTCCCCTGTTTAATTCTGTCAGTCTCTTTCTCCCAAGGTAAGGGATAATATGTTTCTTTACTATTTGGGAATAAGTTGAATAAGTATTATAACTCCCCACTCTTTGCCTAATATCATATTCCAGCCAATATTTCAGAAACTCCTTAATCTTCACATGGCTGTTTACCACATATGTACCGTTACTTAACTCACCCATGGTACGCTTTCTGGCGTTCTCGGCTTCCTTTTTCGTCTGAAAGCCCGACTTTTGCTGAATCTGTTGTGTGCCGTCCTGATATTTCAGGACGACACGGTAAGCATAGTTGTTCCGGTCAGGCAGCTTAAATACAGACTTCACATCCCAGTCTATATAATTCTGAAGCTTTAAATTTAACATATTCTCACGCTCCTTCTGGTACAAAATTATTATTCAAAAAGCTCCTTATATTTTCCGTCTCGTCCATAACCTCACAATAATACTCAAATGTAGTATTCAGGCTTGAATGACCAAGCAATGCGGATACCTTAATCAGCGGAACCCCTTGCTCCGTCAGAATGCTTGCATACATATGCCTCAGACTATGGACGGTAAGGTGCGGCAAGCCAGATCTCCGGCAAAGTTTTGTCAATGCCATATTAAACGAAGAAGCGGCATGAGGCAGACCATTTTCACTACAGGATAAATAACCTTTATCTATGTATGCGTCTCCCAACCTCTCTTTCCTAAAATCATTCTGTGCTTTCCTTACCAGAACTTCCTCCATTATCTCCTCCGGAACTCTGAGTGTCCGATAGCTGTTGGGCGTCTTCGGCGGCTTTTCAATTACCTGATATTGAGATATCTTACCTTGCCCCTTCGGTACGATCGGATTAGACGTAATCTGCCGGGAAATGGCTACGGTATTCCGTGACAAATCAAAATCACTATATTTCAAGCCTGCAATCTCTCCCTTACGAAGCCCCATAAATAACCCTAAAAGTATCTCTAAATACCAGTTACTCTCAGAAGCTTTTTCCAGAAAAATACGAATTTCTTCTTTATTAAGTACAATAACCTTAGGTTTCTTCCTCTTATATGGCTTTGTGGATGGCACAGGGTTATTTTGAATATAACCCTGTACGACTGCGTCTTTCAACGCAAGATTCAACAATTCCCTGCTCTTATTTCCTGCAGATTCACATGCTTTTGACACTTCCTTCAATAATGCGTCCAGATATTCCACGCTTATGTAGCGAAGTTTAATCCCTTGGCTCATATTGGGCAGAATCAAGTTATATAACACGTAAGACGCCAGCATACGTGTTGTGTTCTCAATGCGTGGTGTATAGATTTCTTCCAGCCAATAAACTAAATAGTCCTTCAACTCAAAATCTGTTGAAGCCGTCGCATGATAATTGCGGTACGCCCTGATGTATTCCTCTTCGCATTTCCGATAACTCTTTTCCGCTTCTTCGGCTGTTGCAAAACCACCTTTCTTAGAATATTTTGTGCTGCCATCCTCTTGCAGAGCCTTCATACGGTGATACCAGCTTCCTGCTTCATAAAATGCTGTACCCTGCTTCTTTGTAGCCATTCATATACCTCCTACTTAACTGCGTTAATCCACTCGTCAAAGGATTTCTGGGGAACTCGGAAGAGTTTCCCCACTTTTATCACTCGAAACGGCTCCTGTTTCCGGTATACTTCATCCAGAAATTCATAGGTTTTACTCCGTCCTAATGACAATGCTTTTTGAATATCGGTTGCAAGATATACTTTGGTTTCATTCATCACGAATACCTCCTATGTATGCTTATATTTCCCATATTAGTCATTTGTTACACTCTACATTTATCAGCTTTTATTTGCTGAATCAATTCCATAATTTCCCTATGACGCTGTAAGAATTCACCATCTCCCACCTTCAAATTTTGTATCTCGTGCCGTATCAATTCCTCCATATCCAGATAGTCTTCATGTTTCATCCAATTCTCCCTTTCCATTACAGCTTCAATTCACTTTTTTTGATGTAGATGTAGGTCTGGCGATTCAGCTTGCTCCCTGGCAATTTCAATGTGCGCTTACCTTCTGCCCTGCTTCTAACCTCAATTAATTTTTGATTTTCTAAAATATCGAGTATTGCAGTTTTACTAAGTCCCGGCAACTCAATTCCCCAAAGTTCTGTCAGGGCTTTATATCTTTGCAAAAACGTATCCAGCCGGACATAAACCATTTGGGCGTCTTCAAATATCCGATTGCCGTAATCTTTCATCTCCGTTTTTGGCAACGGACTCGTTCCGTTCTCTGCGATTGATACACACACCTCACGAAGAACGGTCGGGTAATCTTTCCGGTTAAGTTCGGCTGCATTTTGCTGGATTACCTGCTGCAGTATTGCCCGCCACTCTGCATAAAACGTTCGATATTCATCTTGATTGATAAATTTCCGTTCAAGCGCATATCGCAAAATAATTTCCGCCCCGGTCATTAGCTGCGCATACATTTCGTTATAACGCGGCATTTCAAATAAATTTTCCTCCCGATATCTTTCCACACTCTGCCCAATAAAGTGAACAGTCTCCGCATAATGATCTGTCGCAAAATACAAAAAATCACAGAGATTTGTATTCAATATTTTGTAATTTTTCTGATAATATGCAAGTTTTTTGTTGTCTACTGATTTCTGATCAATCTGTAAAATCAACGTCCGCAACAGCGATGACTGAACTCCCCGAATATGCTCCCCAGTAATGACACCTATCCCCCGTACCGGATAATATCCTGCACCGGGATTCTTTGAAAAATCTGTCATGCGTTCAATTCCTTCTCGATCCCCATATATGCGCAAAGTCTTCTCCAGCTTCGTGTCAAGCACGTTTTGTTTAGCCTTGGTAGATGCAGGCATAAAATCATCAATAACCAAAACAGCGTCCGGATGTAAACCGATTGCCTTCTCAATCCCTGCTTCCGTTGCATTGAAATTTACCGCAGGCTTCGTGATTTCCTTACGATTGAGCGTTTTCGTCAGGCACAACGTCAGGCTCGTCTTCCGGCTATTAGTTTTCCCAATCACAGACACTACGAATTTTACAGGAAAACCTGCCTCAACAAATAATGTTGACAATACCCCCATGTGTGTAAAAAGATACAGCGGCAGGGTTATCTTCTTGTCTTGGCATATATCCAGCATACCGATCGACTGCCGGAATACCTCCTCTGTTCCGACCTTTTCTGCTGCAAATTCAAATTCGTTTTTGGGATTTCCACTGACATTCGGCACAACGTTTCCTATCGTCCCGCCAGAATATACATATGCCGGGATTCCATTAATTTTTTTCCAGCCGTTCACAGCATAAACTATTCGCAAACTTGGATTACTCCCACTAATTAGATTGCTAACGTATTCGTCAAAATCCATCGGTTTTGCCCCTCTACGAATGAACGCTATTCCTTGGGATCCAGACTGCACCCATTTAAAAGTTGAAACCTCGTCGGCACTGACAGTTTTTTCAAATTCCTTCGTGCCAATGATAATCTTAAACTGATAAAAAATTCTCGTGTCCTCGCCATCGGGCAACTCAAAAATTTTCACAATCTTTTCAATAAGTATCAAATGAAAATTTTTCCAATCATCCGGCACATCTGTTACAACTTTCTCCATCTTTTCTTTCGTTTTTTCTGGCGACTCCGTTTGTTTATTCTGTTCGTTACACAAACTCGATGTAATCTTGGCTTGCTCTTTAAACGAGCAATTTAGTACATAATCTTGACAACGAATCGTATCTTTTGACACTTCCTCATTTCCAATATGTGTGAAAAGTTTTTGCTTCTCCCCGTGTTCTTCCTTACTTTCTATATGCGTGAATAATTTCTCCCTCATCTCTTGTTTGTCTTCATTCCCAATGTGAATAAATAAATTTTTTCCTTCCCTCCCTTCCACTTTCTCCTTTTGGCATTGTTGAACTATCCCATCCATTTTCAGTTCCTCATCTCCTTTCACATGGCTGAAAAGTTTCTTCGGCATTCCTTGATGGGTTGTTTCTGCTTCTGGTAACTCTCTGAATATTTCCATATTCCCACACTCCTTCCTGAATTTTCAGAAAAATCAGTTTTACTCTATTTTACTGAAATTATTACTGATTCGAGGCAATCTCAGATTACTACTTTCTACATTACCATCATAACTCACCCAACCTCATCTGTTGATACTCGTTTTCACTTAAATTTCACATAACTATATTTTACTTTTTGCGAATTTTAGTATATAATATGGTCATAAAATAAAATATTTGGAGGATTTTATATGAACGATATCGAACTTGATACTTACCTAAAGTTTTTTTACCTAATCGACACTGAAAAACTTGTACAAGACATCCTTAATAAATTATCACCCGAATTTTGCCCTGATGATTTATTTTCTAGTATATTTTCACAAATTCAGGAGGCTTGCTATCCCTATCTGGATTTTGTATATTCATCGACCAGTTTCAATAATGCTGATACTGACAATGATCCTACATTTTCTTCCCGTACTTCACTTTTACAGCTTGTCTTAAAAAATCACTGTATCATACATGGATTTATGAATTCACTAAAAAAATCTGCAATTTCTGATAAATCAGAAATAACAATATCTGGGGCAAATGATATCAAGCTTAAAACAGGCTATTTTAAAACAAAAGGATTTTCCGTTTCTCCTACTTTATTGCCAAACAAAAAGACACAAGAGCCTACAATTTCTCAAAAATATAATGCTTACAAGAAGCGTTTCATTGAACATAATTCCCGATATTCATATCAA
>ERZ808028.1676-NODE-1676-length-12485-cov-4.567859_pt1 | contig 12485 bp, 14 predicted proteins | sample MGYA00380184_ERZ808028 | MGnify/ENA primary metagenome ERZ808028 (study PRJEB31490, sample SAMN06133397) | mouse gut metagenome | isolation source: J8_1 | host: mice | place: China: Chengdu | collected 2015-05 ...
TTTCAAATGTATTGTAGTTAACTTTTGCATCCTCTTGTTGTTGTGCGCATGAAATGGAAATATCTTTCGGTAGGAATTTCTTTAATGATAAACCGAGTACTTCATCTTCATTTAAAATATTCATCGCTGTTCGATTCGCATAAACAATTTTATTATTTAAACAAATTACAACTCCTGACAAGAAATTTTCGCTAATGATTGAAAAACGTTGTTCACTTTCAAATAATTTGGTTACATTGACAAATGATGTCATTAACTCAACGACTTTATTATTTTTCACAATTGGTCTGACGGTTGCAAAAAAATGAATATTATTGTAAACATTTTCAAATGAAACTGTAGTATTGTTTTCCCAAGCTTGCTGGTAATGATATTCAATAAAATTGGCCTCAGTACTTGGCATGATTTCATGAATCTTTCGCCCTAAAATGAGCTCAATTGGAATATTTAACCGGTCTAATATTTCATCTTCACAAAAAGTGATAATAAACGACTCTTCTTGCTTCACAAGCTTAATGATTGTGCCATGTTGTTGTCTGAATATTTTAGATATTTCTAAATACGAACGTTCTATTTCCTGTTTATTGACTGCATGATCTTTTACAATATATTGTAAAAAAAGATTGGCTGCTCGTTGTTTAAGTTCAGGTAAAGTTTTTTGCAATTGCTCCATTGAAAGGGGCCTACTCAATAAATAGCCTTGAATTTCATCACAAGCATGCTTTGCAAGGATTTTTAATTGTGCTTCGGTTTCGACACCTTCAGCAATTACCGTAACATTTAATTGTTTTGCCATTGCAATAACGGCTTTTAAAATGGTTGTATTTTTATCATCCAAAACTTGCACATTAACAAAAGAACGGTCTATCTTTAATGTATCAAATGAAATATCACGTAAACTCACTAAAGAACTAAACCCCGTACCAAAATCATCTAAACTTAAACCAATACCCAATCTTTCTATCGCATGAATTGAGTCACTGGCTTTTTGAATATCCATCACGACCGTTTCTGTGATTTCAAAATCCAATACATTCGGATTAATATGAGTTGCTAATAAAATCGCTTCTAATCGTTCAATAAAAGCAGGATCTCGTAATTGATAAGAAGATAAGTTAATCGCAATCTTAATCGGATGATGCGATCTTTCATTCAACAACTGTCCATCTATACAAGCCTTTTTGATAACCCACTCGCCTACAGGGATAATTAAAGTCGTTTGCTCAAGATAAGGGATAAATTGGTCTGGCGCTAAAAAACCATGCCGCGGATGTTGCCAACGTAAAAGTGCTTCCACTCCTGAAATTTCGCCCGTTGTTAGATTCATTTTAGGTTGATAGTATAAAATAAATTCTTCATTAACAATTGCTTCCATTACTTCTTCTATATTTAATGCTAATGGATTATGTTTTAAGCTTATTGGAATTGCAGACATATGTAGAATCCCCCAATAGTTATGATCTATTTATAATGCCTCGTAATCATTCAATTATAAGCAATTATGCCTAATAAATCGACATTTTTCGCTTACTCTTCATGATTTATTCACAACTCCTATAATTGGCACTTGAAATAGTCTGTTTATCCCTCATTTTAATAAAATTCTATTCATTGTAGAAAGTATGTTTCAACTTCTAACCAATTATTTAGTCTATTATATCCCTGAACTTTCGCATTATGTGGAGCTGTAAATAGTAAACCTTTTCCCTCAAAACGATCTAAATTACTTGGTGTATCATCGATTAAATAATCAGCCTTTATAATGCTTTTATCTCCACAGAATACAAAATTTTGCTGCTGTAAAAAAGGGAAATGACGTTTCAGCCAATTAAATTTTGGCGCGAGAGATGGTGGAAACTCCATCGCTGCTGTAACAATATATACATCATACTGTGTTGTTAATTTATGAATCACTTCTTGACTATGTTGCACAACTTGCATGTTTGAGAAAAAATGTTCACTTGCAATGTATTCATCTAATCTTCCAGCAAGGCGCTCATCTAATTCTGCTAATTTTAATCCTTGTAAATCCTTAGCCGTATAATTTTCTCCAAATTCTTCATTAAAAAGCGTTAAACAACTTAAACTAAAATGGGAAATGACTTCATCCATATCAATCGCAATCTTTTTCATTTTCTCTTGCCTCCAAAATTAATACTGTGCCCATAATAGCAAGCTCGCTATTCGTTTACAACTCCAAAACAGACTTGCGTATTCTTGTACAAGAAAAAAGACGAAGAATGAATCACTTCACTCGTCTTTATTACAGGATTATGTATATTTTTCAATCATATTTTCAAATAATGTTTTCATTTCCTCCCTTAAATCTTGCGGTGACAACACTTCCACATACTCACCCTGACTTAATAGCCACATTTTAATACCATGACCATACACTTCTGCTTCAAAAATCACTCCACTTTTATCTTGTGAAACAACTTCTGCTGTGGGCAAACGATCTAGTACCGCTTGAGTTGATGGACCTGTAAACTTAAAACGAATTTTCATCAACTCTCCAGCATGCATAAATTGAATTCTTTTACGAAACTCTCCTTCTTGAAAACGATGATGATAAGGTACTTTAAACGAACGGTTTAACACTTTATAAGTTGTTATTCTATCAATTCGATATACTTTCGGAAACGTACTTTCTTGTTCTCCATCATAAGCGATTAAATAAAAGTAGTATTCCGAGAAAATCATCCCGACCGCCTTTAATTCACGTTTAATTTCTTCTCCATTTTCTTTTTGATACGTTATTTTAAGGAGCTTCTTCATTTGAACAGCTTTTGCCAAACCCAAATCAGTCCAAATAATGTTTTTTTATGTTGGAGATCCGCATATAAAAACTTCTCATTGGAGATTAATTGTTGAATCAGTTGACGCTCCATCGGCTGTGCTAAATCCGTTAATTTATCTAATAAAATATGCATATCTTCTTTCGGGAATGCGCGGGATTCAATTAAAATTTTAGTCATGACAAAAATCTCTTCATTTTCCAATACCGCTGGATTTGTTCCTTCAATTTGATAAGCTCTTTCCTTACGATTATATTCTAAATATTCATTGGTTTTTGCTGTCTCTAAATATCTACGAATGCTTTCGATATCTCGTTGAATAGTCTTTTCACTGACACCGAAAAAATCTGCTTCTTCTTTTTTTATTATAAAATGTCCTTCTTTTAAACGATCATACATGGATAAAATTCGATTCGATTGAAATGGCTGTTCCACTAGATTAACGACCTCATTTCTCTAATTTGATCGTTATTGACGAATACAACTATTTTACCATATCAAGTGGACATCCTATGTACTTATAACTACCTTTTTGATATTTATTTACTAATTATATATTCTGTCTTTTCACAAAGAAAAAGCCATTAGAGGGCTTATATCCCACTAATGGCTTGTATTTTTGATTTTGCCTTGTTTTATTCCATCTCAGGAAATGTAATGACTAGTTTTCCATCGAGATTCATCACTTCTATATAATATGTGTCAAATAAATAGGGTGTATCGAGCTCATCTTGCTTTTGAACTTTTTCATAATTATTTTGAACTGACAAACCTGGGAAAGTAATCGGGATTTTCTTACCTTTACTCCAACCCATAATATTACCCATTAATAATAATTCTTTACTAGAAGCCGCAAAGCTTAAATGGCCAATCTGTCTTTTACCAGAATCAGAATAAATACGAACACCTTGTAATAAAGAAATCATACATAATAGTAAATCATTAATCACTTCATTAGAAACCTTTTCAAATCCTAAATCTTGCATTAATTGATTGACACTATTTCTAATTTCCTTAAATGAATAAAGCGGTTCGATTTTTTTCGGTTTTGCTGTTTTACCTAATTGCTCAATAATTTCCTTGCACTCTTGTAAAAATGCTTTTGCTGCACCTTCATTTCGATCTCTTTGGAAAACAAAATCCGTTAATTCTCTAATGACTGTATGATTTTCCATATGCGGTCTTGTCAGTGCTAAAAACTGTATTAAATCTTGTTCATCAAACGTTCTTGCTTTCATTTTTTCAATCGTTTTCGTTGTTAATGCTAATGCTTTGCCATCCATCTATACTCTCTCCAATTTCAAAATCTTATTTCAACTTTTTTTAAATCGATTGCCAGTGTTTACATAAATCACCATCCAAATTGTCGCACCAAACATTATAATCATACCTAGCCAAAATAAAAACATTCTTGCGGTCGCACTACCAATCCCCCATAAAAAACAACAAAAAGCAAAGACAAACATCATTTTCCCCATAAAATGTAATAATGCTTTTTCATCATATTGTTCGCGCTCTTCTTTTGGCATCGTATTATAACCGGCAATCAACATGGCACCTTTCCCTTTCATTAACATCATACCAAACACAATAAATAAAATTGTTAAGAGGCTCATAAAAATCATTTCGCCCATTTAATTACCACCTTTCCTCCACTCAAACTTTACCATTATTCATGCTTTCTAACAATACTTTGTGAAATCTGCTACTTTGGCAAATGCTGTCGAAAATCTTCTTTTCCCAGGAAATATTTCCGCTATAAGTGTTTTTCTTTTCAATTTATGCCTATTTACGTTATGATGCTCTCTAGACAGATTAAATTGTCCATTTTCGAAGGGAGTTTTAAAAGAGTATGAAGTTCAAAAAAATCATCACACCTTTTTTAATCGGAGCACTCGCATTTAGTTTAGCGGCTTGTGGCAAAGATAAAAAAGAAGACGCAGACAAATCTACACCAGAAGACAATGCTGGCATCGAAGAAATGCAAAAAAACTTAGCGAAGCAGCAAGTCGAGAATGACATCGTCGTTGCAGTTGTCAATGATGAAGAAATTACAGGTGAGCGCTACAATGCCATCTTACAAAGTGTTCAAATGGAGTTTTTACAAAGTGGACAAGATCCAACTGCTGAAAACGCTTCAGAAACAATTAAAACACAAACATTAGATGCAATCGTTAACCAAACTTTATTAATCCAACAAGCAAACAAAGCTGATATAACTGTTGAAGATACTGAAATTGACGAAGATTATGCTGGATTCATCGAACAATTTGACGGTGATGAAGAAGCATTAAAAGATGCTTTAGCAGCTGAAAATCAAACTGTTGAAACATTTAAAGAGCAAATTAAAGAAAAAATTGTATTCGAAAAATATCAAAACAGCATTATTACTGAAGAAGATGTAACCGAAGAAGAAATCGAAGAGTTTTATGAGGAATTCATTGCAATGTCAGAAGGTAATGATGAAGAAGAACCACCTGCATTAGAAGATTTACGCGAGACAATTGTTTCTTTCATCGAACAAGATAAACAACAAAAACAAGTGTTAGCACATCTTGATGAATTGAAAAAAGACGCTCAAATCGAGCTGAAAATTTAATTCTGTCGACATAGATACTGAAAAATACATTTTAAAATATAAGAAAGCCGAAAGAAAACGTGACGACGTCTCTTCTTTCGGCTTTTAGTTTACTTATTCAAACGAATACTTTTTTAATAGGCTTTCCAATTTTAACGCCAAACCTAAGCTACCATCTACTTTTAACTTCCCCATCATAAACGATCCTGTCGCGTTTAATTTCCCAAGCAATAGTTTCTTAAAGTCTTTAACGCTCATTGATAATGTACAGTCTGCTACTTCTGCTTCCCCAACAGATGTTGTCGCTACACCGTCTACAACTTTCAACGTGTACGTTCCGCCGTCATCACCTGATAAATTAATTTGATAAGTCGTTGTCAGTCCACTAATTGGCGCTGGATTGTCATTTAATTTCACTTCAATTTCTTGCCAAATTGTATCTGTCGACATCGTTTCAATTGCTGCCATGTTCATTCCCCCAGTTGAACTATTTTATTCATATAATAAAATGAATATTCATTCATTGTACCATAATTCAGAAACTAATAAACAAAAAAGCCAGGAATAAATTTCCCGACTCTTTATTAAGTGCCACAGTAAGTTTGATATGGGGTGTCAAAGTTTTCTGGATATTGATAAGCTTTTTGTAACTCTGTATAAGCATAAGGGTCTTGTAGCGCTTTTAAAAGCTTTAAATAAGGTTCTTTATCATTATTTTTTGTCATTTCTCTTAATGCTTCTTCTACATAATAGTTTCTTGGTATAATTGCTGGATTATATGCGCGCATTTTTTCTGTGATGCTAGCAGATTGTTTGTCATAATCAACCGCGGCTCTCCAGTTTTCTAACCAATCTTTAAAAGGTCTCGTTTGAAATAATAACTCTTTTTCAAACTCTTGTGTCGTCAAGGCAATAAATGTATTCGTGTAATCCGCTTCGAATTTTTCCATCAGTGCAAGCAACTCTTTAATGAGCTTTCCACTTTCCGCATGCTTTTCATCCAACGCCAATTTTTGACACATACCGATGTACCAGTTTTGTTCGAACTGCGGACGATATTTTGTTAAGGCTTGTTGTGCAATTTCCAATGCTTGTTCTTCATCTTCATGTAATAGTGGCATTAGTGTTTCTGTCAATCGTGCTAAGTTCCATTCGCCAATTGCTGGTTGGTTTTGATAAGCATAGCGCCCCGTTGTATCAATCGAACTAAAAACTGTAGCTGGGTTATAGACGTCCATAAAAGCACATGGTCCATAGTCAATCGTTTCCCCGCTTATCGTCATATTGTCTGTATTCATAACACCATGTATAAATCCAACTAATTGCCATTTCGCAATTAACCCTGCTTGTTGTGTAATGACTTTTTCAAGTAAAGCTAAAGGAAGATTGTCGCTATGTTTCAACTCAGGATACAACTCTTCAATCGCATAGTTTACGAGTGCATTCATATCCCTATCTGTCCCAAAATGATAGCTGTATTCAAAAGTACCAACTCTCAAATGGCTTTTCGCAACACGCGTTAACACAGCACCATCTAAAAATCTCTCACGCAGAATTTTTCCACCTGTCTTCACAACTGCTAATGCTCTCGTTGACGGAATACCTAGTGCGTGCATTGCTTCACTCATTAAATATTCTCGAGCCATCGGGCCAACTGCAGCTCTCCCATCACCATTTCGTGAAAAAGGTGTAGGACCCGCTCCTTTTAATTGAATATCATTCTTCACACCATCTTTTGCTTGTTGCACGCCTAATAAAATCGCACGTCCATCTCCTAATTTAGCCAAATGACCAAATTGATGTCCTGCATAACTTTGAGCAATTGGTTGAACGTATTTTGAACTACGATTGCCAGCGAGCATTTCCAACCCATGCTGTTGTAATTTTGCTGCATCAAGTCCAAGATTGGTCGCTAATTCTTCATTTAGTAGTAAAAATTTCGGATCAGCGACTTGATTCATACTAACGAACTCATAAAACTTCTTTGGTAATTGGTCATAAGTAGACGTTAATTGCCAACCTATTTCTTTTTCATCGTACATTCAAAAACTCCTATCCATTATTTACCCGTAGTGTTTCCAGAAAAGACTTTTTAATGTCCTCACTCACAGGAATGCTTATACGTTCCACTAAGTCGAACATCACAAATGTACAAGTGGAAGTTGTAATTGGCTCCCCTTTTTCATTGATCATCACTTGTTTCAATGAAAAACTTTTCGTTCCCATTTGATTTGGCATCGTTTGAACGAGTAAGCAATCATGTAATCTTGCTTCTTTTAAATAATCCGTCTCTAACTTTAAAATAACAACAGCTACACCCTCATCCCGCATTTTAGTAAACGGCAAACCAATCGTCGTAAACCAATTTGAGCGTTCTTTTTCAAATAGGTCAATATATCTTTTGTAATTCATATGATTAAATAGATCAATTGCATCTTCTGTAACGCGATATGCAGTTTCAGTTTGCATACTACCCCTCCCCAAAATAAAACCATTCATTTCTTTAGTGTAGGTCTTTTAGAAATTGATGGCAAGTTTTTCAAATTGTGATGATTTATGTATACCGCTTAGTATACCTTTATGATACTATATGAATAGAACATTTATATTTAAGAAGGGACGTCAATCACTTGCACAAACAACAAAAAAATTATAAACCGATGATTATTACGTTAACAATTGTTTTAATTGCTGCAATCGTTATTTTACTTCGGCTACCTGGTATTGAAAATTTCGACCTATTTGATGTAACGATTTTACCGCTCATTAACGCCATTTTAAATGTCATTACATTTGTCTTTTTAATTTTTGCTTTAATCGCTATTATGAACCGCAAAATTAAGCTACATAAATCATTCATCTATGTAGCACTCGTTGCAACTGTACTCTTTTTATTAAATTATGTATTTTTCCATATGATCGCTTCGGCAACCCCATACGGCGGAGATGGCTTTAAACGAATCGTTTATTATTTCGTGCTAGTTACGCATATTACATTGGCAATGGCGACGATTCCACTTGCTTTAACGAGCATCACAAGTGCTTGGAATGAAAATCATCCATTGCATCGTAAAATTTCCAAATGGACAATGCCGATTTGGCTGTATGTGAGTTTTACTGGTGTCGTTGTTTATTTACTCATTAAACCTTATTATTAAATACGTAGTTTCGTTTAGGAGGGGTATTAATGAGAAAAGTTGTGTTACTTGATTTAGATGATACGATTAATGAGTGCGGCAAACAATTTTGGTCATTACATGAACAACACTTTGGAGAATTGATTGATCAAAACGATGTGATAGATTGGGATTTAGCAAAATTTTCTTCAAAGGGTAAAGAAGTTTATCATTTATTTACAACGCCAGGATTTTTTCGTTCGCTTGAACTTAAGCGATATGCTGAGACATTGGTAAAAAATTTAAATGAGCGCTATGATTTATATTTTGTCACAGACGCTCCATCTGGAACAAGTCACTGCGATGAAGGTTTAGAATTTGCTAATCCCGTTGCAGATAAAAGAAAATGGGTCGAACAACATTTCCCATTTTTTGATGCTTCAAAAATCATTTTCTGTGCACATAAATGGATGGTTATTGGGGATGTTTTAGTCGATGATAAACCTGCTACATTTTATGAGTTTCAAAAAAGAGGTCGACCTTTCATTTTAATGGATGCCCCGCATAACCGATCGATTGAAACTAAATACCGTGCCCATTCATTAGAAGATGTGGAACGAATGGTTAATGAATTATTATACGAACAAAACGAGCGATCCTAAAATGGATGCGCTCGTTTTTGTTTACTTTTGAAAGTTAGAAAATAAATCTTTGGCCTTTCATTGAAATGCATATTGCTACAGATTTATTGTTTTTACAAAATCAGTACTAATAGATCATCTACACAACAGATTTCATTCTCCATTGAACGGTCCAAAATAACCCGGTCAATAGTTCTTTGTTTGTCGAATCTACAACGTAAACTCTACCTTTTCGGTGCTCGGTAGCCGGCTTCTTGTGCTTCTTCAACCGAACAAAACCACATTCTAACATTTGTTGTTTTCTCATAGTATTGTGAGCCTGGAATATGATAAATCTTAGATTTCGAGCCTTTGATCTTACATTCTTTCTCGTCATCGCTGTTTTCATCTTGTACTTCCTGTACTTTTTCAGCTTCTACCTGACGCTTTTTCTCAGCATCTTCTTTTTCTTTTGCAATTCTTTCTTGCTCTACCCGTTCTGCCTCTTCTTGACGTTTTCGTTCTTCTTTCTCATTATTGATTCTCTCCTGTTCTAATCGCTCCTCTTCTTTCTTTTGAAGCTCTGCTACTTTCTCTTCCTCACCTCTTTTTTGTTCTAAGGCTTCTTTTTCTAGCTCACCATTCGTTTTTTGACTTACAAGTGTATCGATTTCTTGTTCTTCATTTTCTGTATCAATGTCAAAACCGCATCCGACTGTACCAATTATGACCAAAACAATAAAGGTTGCAAACCACCATTTCTTGTAAAATGTTCTTTTCTTTGTTGTTTTCAATTAAATGCCTCGCTTTTTCTCCATATCTTTAAAATAAGCATTCTGATACAAGTTATTATTAACTACAAACCATTGAGTACTCCTGTCTTAAAAATTAATTTTTTAACTTAAAATAACTTTTGCTCAAATTCCTATATATTTTAGCATATACAATTTTAAAAGTATGCGATTTGTCTTATTACAGGTGAAGCATTCTATTTGAAATTTAAAAATTCATGAATGAACAAGCACTCTCCAGTAAGTAAAATGCATATGCTGAAGTTTATGAAATAGAATAATGCCTATTTTTTCGATTTGGGCACAAAACTAGAGTAATTAGTTTGATACGCATGATATTTTTAAATAACTCTATCGTACATTTCATTTTTGGGGTCAACGTTAAATTTCATCGGATTTTTTTCAAATGCTATGAAATGGCGATAAATCCAACCCCAATCCGACCCCAACACGTAAATTCCCACATATCACAAACAAATTAAAAAGCCTACAAACGTAATGTTCATAGACTTTCTTCTTAGCGTCCCAGGCAGACGTTTATATAGCTGTGTAAACCCATATATATCAACGTTTTGTAAATCTTATGTGTAAAATATGTGTAATATGAAAACTAACACTCTAACAACGTTTAGGTGTTTTTTTAATATTTTCAAATTAACTTCACTAAACCTATTTACTTTATTTAATAGGTATGTTATAATTAATATATAGAAAGGGGGTGAACAAGAGTGGATTGTTTAGAAAAAGTCCTTGCAGTAATCGTACTTGGAGCAACTGCTTTCAAAGCCTTTACATCAGGCTTGAAAGACATTTACGACATGAAACAAGGCAAAAAGAAAAAGCGACGCTCCCCTAACAAGAAGAAACGTCGCAAGTAAGAACGGAAGGAGGTTAGTGCCTCCTTCTCAATTAAAGTATATCACATCCACTTAAAATTATGAAAAAAACAATCGATCAATTTGGATACACAAACATTTTCTTATTAGTTATTTGTTCGGTAGCTGTTTTTGTATACACCGACTTTAAGACTCCGTCAAAAATTGATTATGTCATCATGTCAATTTATGGACTCATTGTCTTGATCCAGCTAGTAAGATTAGCAATTATTTTATCAAATAAAGGAAGGTGATTGCATGGAATATAACTTTAAAAATAGAGATGAACTTCTTGATTTCTTAAATGAAGAACTTCTCTCCACAAATGAAGCAGCAGAGATTTTAGAGATTTCAAAAGTGCGTATTGGTCATCTCGTAAAGGACGGTAAACTTGAAGTTGTAAAAGAGCAGCCCAAGTTGTTTTTGAAGAGTATTGTCCTTGAGAAAAAAGAAGAACTCGAATCGCTTCGTAAAAAGTATCGACCATATGACAAATAAAAAAAGCGCTACTCATTGAGATTGGTTTCTCTGAGTAGCGCTTTTAATCTTTAATAAGAAAATATGCAGTGCTGCTCTTTCTACAATCAGGGCATATTATAGTCCCACTTACACGTCCTATTTCTTCTTTAAAATTAATAAGAAAAACAAAACCCTTACAACTGATGCAGCGTTGATTAAACATAATGTCCATTAGTTTTTCTTGCAGCATGTTTATCCCCTCCTAGAGAACTATATTCGACATAGGAGGAATAAGTCCTTTTTTAAGACAAATAAAAAAGCACCACTCAGGAGAAATCTCATTGAGTAGCGCTTTTGATATAGTTGAAAATAGAATGACAATTTATTTTAACCAACTATGTGCAATGTTAATGGTTTACCTTTATTCAAAAAAATCGTCAACATACTTATAACTAGATACGCTTGCCACATTAATCCTAGCACCTGCAATAATCGTCTGCAGATACTGCGATCGGCTTAACGTCATCGTACCATTTAAGATGGATTCACTTGAAGTGGAGGTGGTATAATCCAACCTTTTTCTTTGTTTAACCTAAGTAACTTAGCTCCAAGCAATGCTCTTTCTGCATGATACTTTCCGAACATCATGGCAATATCTTCTCGTAAGCACTGCCCCATTACTTGGCTACATGAGACAAGTCCCTGCCCAATATTAATGGAAATAGCTCCGCTAATCTCAGGGTCCATGAAGCGAGCCCCTACAGGGATATCGTCAGCTTTCGCCTTTGGACGTTCAGGCAAAGTCGGTGGCAAAGTAATACCGTTTGCCTTTAATAACTTTCCTGCTTCTTTCGATTCAGATTTCATCATTTGAATCGATTCCTTCAAAATGTCAATTAAATCTTCATCTTCCGCATGATTTACAAAAGCTTCATAGCTACTTATTAAACCGTTATTCGCTCCAATAAATGCCCAAACTCCAATCACTTCTCCGTAATGCATTGGTTCATCTTTAGGGTTTCCACTTAATATTCCCATTTAAACACTCCTTTTGATTTCACAATAATGTGTCATTCCTAATTGTGTGTAATTAAAAACTTTTTATACAAGTTTATAAGTAAAATATGTATAGTAACTGTTCAATAAAAAAAGCACCACTCAATAAGAAGTCTTGATATGCTCCCAATATAGTAGACAGAGAAATAATAAAAGTTCTCTACTACTGTAAAGGGGGCATTTTTATGTCTA
>ERZ808028.1680-NODE-1680-length-12472-cov-3.750706_pt1 | contig 12472 bp, 12 predicted proteins | sample MGYA00380184_ERZ808028 | MGnify/ENA primary metagenome ERZ808028 (study PRJEB31490, sample SAMN06133397) | mouse gut metagenome | isolation source: J8_1 | host: mice | place: China: Chengdu | collected 2015-05 ...
ATTCTGCAGGGAAGCAGCCGTTAAAATATAAAGCAGCACGCCTTTTGTTGTACCTGATGACAGCAAATACACCAATTCTTTATCAGAAACCGTCCTGGTCTGCTCCTGATAAAACAGTTTATAATTATGATCATCCAACCGTTCTATATTCTTAATATTCTCGTCAAAGATACGGATAATGTTTAAAAATATTTCATTAGAAATTTCATAGTTTTTCAGCGCCCGGAAAAGTATTGCATAAGTATCTACGCCCTCACCGAAACTATCAAAATAAATGGCACGGGTAGCTTTTTTCTTCAGCACAAAAAATACCAATGATGTATCCTCCGGCAGATCCCCAAAATCCTCAAGCTCTGCATAATCGGAATACGCTAATATATTTTTAATCTTTGATTTATAATATTTCTTCCTATAAATGTGCTGGTTGGTAAATACTGCTTTGTTGTCCAAAGAATGGTCAGGCTGTAATGTAGTCACATAACGGTACAAATATCCCTCGTGGAAAAATATCATATCCAGTTTTACATTTTCGTAACTATAATGCTTATTTTCTAAACGGAACTCCCCAAGGATAGCATAACAGCAGTCAAGCAGTTCAACTGCTGTAGTCTTCCCTGATGCATTCTTTCCAACAAACGCCAATGTATTATATACAAACAAATCTTCTGCAATCTCCTGAAGCTCATACTCCCTGTCCTCGGCAGTTTTCTTTGATTTTGCTACAAGGCTGATTTCAAAATCATCTTTTGCATTTTTAAAATAACTGCTTTTCACATACAATAACTTCATTATTTCCACCTCCAGTCTAATTATATGCCATGATTAAATTAAAACAAGTTTTTTGTTTTAATTGTGATAAATATATTATTTTTGTAAGAATTATCTCCTTTTTTCTTCCATTTATGTATTTTATTAAAGTACAACTTCCCTTTTAACCGAAATGTTAAACAGATTTTAAAATTCAAATCAACTAATAACTTGTGACACAAAATTTGTAGTCCATTCGCCCATATAAACAGATTTTGAAAGATTTCCTGTAAGGTAAACGGTATCTGTGCCATCTGCTGATATTATTTCTTCCGGTGTAGTATTCCAAAGCAGGCATGAGAATGCGGGTGCAAGTGAAATCTTTGTATGCTGATTTTCTTTTAATGATTTAACGAAACCATGCTCATACTTAAAACTAAGTATGATATGCGGCAGTTCAAATTCTTTTCCATACGGCGCATATTTCTTCAAGTCATCAACAAGACATTCCACATCATGCTCAAAGCCAAATATATTCATGTCAAAATCCATGTGAATATCAAATTCGTCCAAAAATTCTTTTCGTCCCTTGTTGATGTCGCAGGTATCCTTCGTTTGGAACATCCCGTCAAACTCATGCGACAGGAAATCAAAGAACGGATGCAGTTTTTCAGCAATAACTGAAATCCCACATTCACATTCATGCCCTGCGCAGTATGCCATTCCTGATTGATTGGCCTTTGACAAGAACGGATATGTATGCGGACATCTTACAGAACCCTTGTACACTTTTTGATTCAAATCTTGATCATACACAGGCGTATCATTTAACACCACTGTCGGCAATCCGTTTTTATCCATCATTTTAACCGCTAAAAGCCCTGCAATGCCAAGAGGCGCAGTTGTCATATAGATATACTTTCCACACGGTTGTTTGTAAGTTTTGTCTCCATCCCCTATTTCTTCCAGTTCATTCATTTTACAATGAACCAGCTCCTTACGCGCTTCATTCAATTCAACAAGCTGTTCTGCATTTACTGCCGCGGTCTGGGGCGAATTAAAAAGCATTTGATAGAACAGCATCGGATCTGCACTCATTCTTTTGATACTGTTAATTGCCGGAATAACAGTATATTCAAGAAATTCCATGTCAAAGTCATTATAAGACTTTCCAATCAGCTTATTTATGAAAATATGAAAATTATTATAAACATTTTGCACAAAACCATCATAGCAGACTCCCTGCACAATTTCGTCTGATTTATCAAACGGATTAATGTAATTCATAAAATGCAGCATTTCCTTGACAATATAATGATTAACGCTCAACAGGGGCATTGCATCAGCTACGGTTGCTATTGCTGCAAAATGCCGTAGCAGAACAAGGTCACTCTTAAATTTATCATTATCCGATATCTCTCCATGATAAAGCTGCGCATATCGCTCAAATATCTGATAAACCGTGTACGCGCCACAAACGTCTGTATTTCCATTCAGGAAATTATTATCAAGTCTATAATTTACAATATAGTCAGCCTGTAATGATTTGATGTCATTAGGAAGATGGTGATCTGTTACAACTACTGTAATGCCTTTTTGTTTTGCATAAGCAATGGCGTCTTGGCAATTAATTCCCACATCTGAGGTTATAAGGACTTTTATATCCCCAAGACTGTCTATATCATCCCTTGAAAACTCATACCCTTTTTCAATATACCTTTTTGATATGAAAAGATTCGCAAATCCAAGCAAGCTGAGTCCAAGATATTTTACTGTTTCTGACATAAGACCGTCTGTGTCATAATCGGATATCAGACCAATATTCGTGTCACGCGGCAGACCATGCAGAAATCTGCATACATAATCAGTTCCCTTAATGGCTCTGCCATCATAAGCCATCATTTTTTCTAATTTATCTTTAGTCAGCTTGCGCTTTTTTAAAAACATTTCAAAATAATCCATAATATTGTAACTCCCCTTCGCATTTTTATTAATTTTACCATTAATGGATAAATATATCAAATAAAAGAATATAAATTCGATATATTATTTATTAAATCTTTTTTATATAATAGCTTTTTCCATAATAAGTAATACTCATCTTAATATAATTGATTTCTGCATATCCCAAGTTGGACAATCATAAAAAATATTTCCATTAATAGATATTGATTCATTAGACTTTACATGGTCATTCACTTATTATACATCATAAAATCGAATATATATTCTTTGGTGCCAAGTTCTCTTATGCTCTTTATATTCATTTTGCGGTTTGTAACACATTTTCTTGCAAAAATACCTTAAAGCATTATAAATACTGGATTTGCGCTGTTACAACAACTGCGCCATTTGTTTAACCAATTTGTAACCTGTTACATTAAATCCTTGTAACCATATCTTTTGAATGCTTTTTTGTAACAGGTTTCATCATTATTGGCACCCCGTTTCGGGAAAAAATGAATTTAATTTTGTAACAGTCTGTTACAACCGCTTCCCCATTTCTGTAATGAGCTGTTACAAAATCAAACAGCCTTGCTGCGCACATTAAAAACCGGAACTTTGTCATTGCATTTCTTTTAATGTTAAGTGGCTCATAATATAAGCAATATAAAGATTTATATTATACATAACTTTTATATGCACTATTTATGTACTATTTAATCTATTTAATCCGGTATATTTTATTATAAAGAAGTATACTTAATATGTATTTATTATGTATTTCATAAGTACATGCATTGATTATATTCCTTTATTTGTAATAAAATAATTTCCAAAACTTTCTCCGTGCCTGCGTGCAGGCTATAACTCCTGACAAATCACAACAAGAAAGACACCAGTAATCTGATGCCTTTCTTCCAAATTATCCTGCCAATCTTTCCATCCATGCGTCATCAAATTTGTAGCCATATTTTTCTTCCAGTTCTGCAATTAACCTAAGTTTTAGCTGATAAAGACCATCGCTAAGGCTCTCGCAGCTATGAGTAGTATGTCTTAACAAAAAGCAGCTCTGTTTTAGTGCCAGTATTTGTGTAACCAGCATATCTATTTCCATATTCTGCTCACGGAAACGGTCTACATCCTCAATCTGGTCATGCAATTCAAAATATTCCGCTGAATCAAATACAGGATACGGAATGTTTCTTCCGTCTATTTTAAGTTCTTTATTTATGTAGGCTCTCATTTTTATCCCTTCTCCGTCCAAAACTTTTTTCTACGTATTTTTTCCATGTTTTTCCTTCAAAACCCTACTTATTTTGCTGGAATCTAACAGGTTCAAACCCGCAACTGGTATCCTCTCGTTTTGTACCACACATAACCGTGCAACGCTCCACATGAATACAGTCGTTACACGTTTTTCCTTTTGGGAGTTCCATACATTGATGCCTGCAGTTATGAGCCTTGTAATATTCACATTTTCCACATTCCAATTTTTTACCCTCCAAATACTTATTTCTTTGATTTATAAAAGGCCCTAATAATAGCACGATAGCGTTTCTTGGGCTTCTTAATTATCATTATTCTAAAATCATTATCAATTACATTCACTGAATTTACACTTTTATACCCAATTTTTCTATTTCGCATGTTTATTTCTCCTAGTTATTCAAATAGGTAGTGATTAATTTAAGTCGCTATTGAGTTTTCCTTAATCTATCGGCACTGCCTTTTAATAATAATCTCCGCAAGAAATGCCTCCTACAGCATAACTACCTTCCTCTGTTCCCTGTCAAAAAAATATAATGAATATGAAAGAATTTCCTCATAAATTACCTGTGTATCATTAATTACCCTGATCATGTCCTTAATGCGTTCCCCTTCATCAGCATTTTCAGATGGCAAAAACAGCAATTCATGGATTGAAGAAGGAATTATATAAAATCCGCTCCCAATTTCTTCCGCAAAATTGCAGAGCAGATTCTGGTACAACATACAGGCCGCGCCCTCCGTGCGCGCTTTATTGCTAAGAACGAATATGGGAATGCTATCAGAAAGCCCTGCCATACAGGCATCATAATCAAACTGCCCCGGATTCTGCTCCTGCATGACCTCACACGCAACCTCTGCCAACGGTCTGATTACATACGGCAAAAGCTTCGGCGTATTTTCCTTTGCGTCACGGTATAACGTGTCTATTGATACATTCCATATCTTCTGGTGCTCATTGTGAATCATTATTGAAGCAGCACTAAATTTCTCATGCATAACCATATATTGGAATACAATGGATAAGTCCAGAATCTCTATATGTGGGACATCTTTCAGCAGTTCCCTGTTTCTCTCTGTATTGATAAATTTATAAATAATGTTCTGCCTTACATGTCCATAATCCAAAAAATACTGTATATTCATGCATCCCCTTATTTTGTTTCTGTTGTATGTATCCACGACATCATTGGCGACATCGGCAAGTGTGGTTTTGTCATTTACATACTCATCATAATAGTCATTAAGATAAATCGTAGGCGAAACATTACTGCCCTCCTGCATTATGGTAAGTCCTCTCAGCATGACACCGTTATTTTTTCTGACGTCATTAATCTGCACCTTATATCCGCTGCCTAACCTTCCTAATATTTTGTTGCTAATTCGTTCTGTAAAACTTGTAAAATCCATTTTTCCATACTCCTTTTTATTATTCTGCCTGATCATTCATCAGGATTTTTTACCATGCCCTATCTTATATGGTAATTTCTAAAGCAATATCCGAGCCTGTGTGCAGGCTATAAGCACCTGTGACTTGCAATAAAAAAGCAGCTTTTACGTCACATTTACCGTAAAAACCGCTTTATACTTCAATATTAAGATACTGATTCCAGAATATTTTTATGCCCTTATATTATTCATGTCCTAATACAGCTTTGATTTCGTCAATGCTATAGCCATATTGAAAGGCTATCTGTTCATCAGACATGCCCGATTTGCTTTCTGCAATAATCCGTGCCGCAAGCGCTAACCCTTCATGTATTCCCTCATTTCTGCCTTCATTCCGCTCATAGCTCCTCACTGCATTCATATCAGCCTGAGCATATTTTTCTGCTAACAACATAGCCCTTACCTCCTTGTTTTCAGACAATTTTTTCACCTCCGCAATAATATCTTTCATAAAATTAATATCTTTTGCGGATTCAAGAACCTTTTCATCATTAATGTCAGCCACAAGGCTTAATAAAACCTGCAGTTCATCAAGCCTGTTGCCGCTGCTGTCCTGTTCCCCATTCCTGCCTTCCTTAAACTGTTTCAGGCATTCATCAAGCTGTACAAATATAATCGTCATCATGGAAGGAAACGACAGACCCGAATCAGCAGTCCTGTTTGTAAACCTGTGTATGTATCTTTCACTTGTTTTGTTAAACGCCTTGAAATCTTTCGGGCTGTTCTTCATCAACACAACAAGCAGGACACCCGCCGTATTTAAATATGAGACCTCTGATTTTTTCTGCCCTTCTTCGACACTATATGAAAACAGCAGCATATCAGATGCATACAGCTCTGCCCTTCTGAATATGTATTCCTGCAAGGATATCTGGAATTCCGTATCAGAATGCCTGCCGTCCTTTAATTTTGCAGGCTCGTCAAATATAACCTTTTTGGAATCTCTTGACTGCATTAACCCTTCATTCGTATAGCTGCCCTCAACCTCAATGGAATCATCCTGCACGACATTCTTTAAAAGGTATGTGAGACGTTCCCTGTGTGAATCTGCACTGAAGATTCGTTTTGCAATGGTATCTGACAATAAAGACGGTAGCCTTCTGCCATCCAGCACTTCTGCAATCTCATCCCGCTCCTGCTCCCCAAGCATGCCTAGAAGCTGGTTTTCATATTCCTTTATAAGTTCAGCACGCTCTTCTTTTTTCAGCAGCTCCACAATGTTTAAAACAGCCTGTTTCTCTTGTTTGTCCATGTAATATAATTCTCTCTTTCTTCTCCTGTTTTCGGTTAATGAAAAGAAAAGGGTTCTTCCTTTTTCATTATATCATGTATCCTTATAATGTCAAAATATCTCTTATGTTATTTTTTCTGTTATTTTTTCACAAAAATATGATATTAAATATACGCCGACTGCGGTAGCACCGTTTCTTCCTGTTCATTTCCTCTTACGACAGACTGGTGATAATCCAGCTCATTTATTACAGCTTCTATGGTTTCAAACGCTGCGGATAATTCCAAATACCTTGTAATAAAGCCAATAACTTCTGTGTAGAGGAACATCTGCTGATGTTTTGTCAATTTATTTAAAGCATTGATACGTTTCTGTTTTTCTGTCAAAATATCCGCACCATATATGTTTTCACTCTCCAAGAGTTTAGTCATATCCGTATCAGATAACATTGCCGCTGCTGTGTTAAACCATGCAACTGCCGCCCGACTGCAGTCATCCTCGTCACAAAATGCAATCTTCTTTGCAGGCATTTGACACCAAATCCGGTTTTTTACAGACTCCAGTTCCGTATACATGTCAGCGGCTGCATTACACAATTCATTAATTTGCTCACAATAATGATCCCAGTATGGACTGTCCTTTTCATTCCCCTTGTAATAATAGTCCATCATTTTATCTAATCCTTCAGATATAGAATATAAATCAAACTTTTTATAAAGTGCCATTTTCCGCGTCTCCTATCCTATCTTTTAATCTCCATAATACCTTCTTCTCAGAAACATTCTAAAAAATAAGGCAAAACCGCAGTTCTGCCTTATTCTGAAAACCTATTATTCTAAGCCGCCGATTTCTTCGCGTTTGCCTTTGCCCTTGTGCGTGGTTTTGCAGCTTCCTTTGGCTGCTCCGGAATTTCTTCCTGAACCGCTGCACTTGCCGCAGCTTGCTGTGCAGCCTGTTGTCTGTTTGCTGAACGCAGCGATACGTCCCAGCGCGTAATGTCCATAGATACATTTGACACTCCATTTGCTGTATATGTATTGATGACGAATTCCGCATCTACCAGCATCCCCACTTCAATAGTGAGGTTCTGCGGTACAAATCCCTGCATTGGTACAAACCTTGTTACCTGCTCACCCTTATTTTTATTCCAGTAATGATCCGCAATATTAACAAATACTTTTGTACCGTTTTCACCGCCTTTAACAGACGATACTGAATCCCAACCGCCACAGGCATTCTTTGTCATAATCTTTGCCACATTTCCAATAATGCTGTTTCTCTGCATAATTTCTCTCTCCTATTCTGTATTCCATTTACAAAACTGTTTTCTTGTCTGCTATATCGCACTTTTGCATAATATCACATTAATTAAACGGCAGCTCCTCGTCAATCCCGTCAGGAATATTTCTAAAACCGTCATCAGCATTTCCACTCTGAATGTTATTGTCCATATTGCCGTTTACGTTATTGCTCACACTACCGTTTGCATTATTGTTCATATTACCACTTGCGTTGCTGCTTACATTGTTATTCTTTCCGCTGTTTACGCTGCCTTCCACGCTGTCATTTACGTTATCGTTGAACTGTCCGCCTGCAACACGCATTCCCTTCTCCGGATCAATACGGGTTCCACCATTCCCCATACTAAGGCTGAAATCAAAGTTAATAATATCAAAAGCAATTGATGTGTATCCGTCTTTGTCAACATACGGATTAACAATGAAGTCGGCTGCGACAAGTTGTCCCTTACGGATTGTCATTCCTTCCGGAATAAACGCCTGAAATGGGATAAAACGGGTTTCCAGGCTCTGTAACTTTGAAGACCAGTAGCGGTCTGCAATTGAAAGAAAAATCTTTGTGCCTCCAATCATGCCCGTAACCGTATCGCAGAGAACCCAGTTATTATTCTCATTGATTCGGATGTTTGCGATATTTCCTATAACAGTATTTCTTTGTGCCATAACAAAATCTCCTTTACATTTATTTTTATTTCAATACACGATCCGAGCCCGACAGGGCATTTACCATAAAAAAATTATAAATAGTTAAGATACCCTTAACCCCTTATAATTTCGGGGTTTTTACATATTTCCCCGTTTGAAATATCCATTCACCACATCTAAACAGATCTCGTAAATCAATGTCTGTATGGTCTAATGTTTCTTGTGTTGGGATTAATACGCCGTCTGCGATGTACTGTCTTAGACGCATATTCATTTCATGCGTGAATCCGGAAGTGATTATAGTGATAATCTCACCATCTGAAGTATTTAATATTACATTTTCCAAGTCTGTCACTGATTTAATCATTGCTGCTGTACCTTCCTTTCCGAACTGAAAAACATTTTTTTAAGTTTCATCCAAGTTTTGTCTTAAAGAATTTTTCTTTGTCAAATTTCATGTTTTTTTACCTCTTTTTAGTCTTAAAAAATGAAATATTAAAATATAATGATTTTATTTTGATATTTCATTTTTTTAATCACTTTATTTAGTATTAGATTGCAGCCTATTTTATCGGTTCATTGTTGATTTATTTGTAAATAATACACACTTTAAAACATAAATTATCACAATTATTAAACACTGTTTTACGAATAAAATAATCAATTCACAGTCATATAATGTCATAATTTTATACTTTATATTTCATTATTTATTTTTATTAACAGCATATTTTAATCATATTTCATTCATATTTATTATAATTACATCAATAAAAATATTAATAAATTGACATTTAATATTTAACTTGTTATAATCGAACTAATTTGGATTTGGAAAGGAGTGAAGTTCGGGCATGAGCCGATACACAATCTGCTTCGACGATAATGAAGATGCCGATATCCTTCGCTGGATGGATGCACAGGTTAACAAGAGCATGTCTCTAAAAGCGTTAATAGAACGTTCAATAAAGCAGGAAGGATATCACGATATATTTAAAGTTGCATGGGAACGAAACATGTGTAATTCCAATCAGATATTTCATGAACCTGTGCAGGCTACGCCAGAATATAATGCACAGCAACCCAGGAAAAAAAGAGGCCGTCCCCGCAAGAATGCTTCCCCATTCCCCACTTCCGTATCTGTTATGCAAAAAATAGAAGCTGAAAAACAGAACGAAGAAAATACACAGGTTAATCCATCTCTACCAACACAGTCTGATATAGCTCAGTCCACAAATATTGCCTTATCTCCAGCAAACAATTCAGAGGCTGTTTCTGTACCTGAAATACCTGCGGAACAAAGTAAGGAATATATTTCAAATAAACAGTCTGCTATCCCAGAAAATCAATCTCTGAAAACTGCTAAAAATAACACAGAAATTGAAAATGACGGATACCAGCGGCCCGGAAATGTCAGCTTTGACATGGCAAAATTTATGGGATAAAAAATAACAAATCAGAGGAGACACAATTATGAAAAACAAAACAGAAAACATTTTGGCAGGCATGGATATCGGGAACGGATACCTGAAGGGAACAGCCATCGTATCAGATGGGAAGGACAGCATTGATATAGACTATCAGAGCGTTGCTTCCCTAGCGATAGACCCCGTTACTTTCGGAATTGAACCTGACAACAAGGCAGATGTTGAAGATGCCATAAATGACATTTTTAACTGCCTCGACGTATCTTTTAACACCCCCCTTGTAAGCGATCGTTATAGACACATATTTGGCAGGCAGGGTATTGTACATTATCCTGACGGGGTGCGCCAATTTGATGTGACTTTAAACAGAGTCGGAAAAGCAAAAGATGAATTAAGCTCTATCCTATGCCTCGGAACCATTGCTGGTATTGCCTTAAAGGACTATTACACAAAAAACGGTACACTGCCGGCAGAAGACATAGATGTAACCGCCCGGATTGCGCTTGCCCTGCCGATAGATGAATACATAGAGGAACGGGATGCCTATCCTGCAAAACTATGCAGCTGTGAACGACACACCGTAGAAATCCATAATTTCAACGTTAAGCAGAACACAGTAAACGTCAATATCAAATTTGGCGATGTGGCTGTGTTAGCTGAGGGCAGCGCTGCCCAGATTGCAATTCTTTCAAACGGAGAGGTTTTCATCCAAAACCTTCTTGACCAGGCAAAACAGTTAAATTCCACATGGGAACCAATTACTGCTGATGATATTCTTGCGGGAGATTCAACTGTCGGCATTGATATCGGGGAAGGCACAGTAAATTACACTGTATTTGCTGACGGCGCATTCTCCCCAAAGCTGTCAAATACATTTACAAAAGGCTACGGCTCTGTGCTTGACAACGCAATCTCCGCAATCAAAAAAGAATCCGGCCCTAAAAAGCATATTTACAAGACACGCAAAGAACTGATCAATTTCTTGAGCAAGGAAGTCACCGGAACAAAAAGGCTTCAGCGTGAAGTTGCCGATACCAAGATTGCAGAACAAAAAAAGATTTTTGCAGGCGAAATTGTTTCGCATTTGTCAGAAGTGCTTTCCTCTGTGGGCAGCGTGGATGTCATATATGTTTATGGCGGCGGTGCAAATGCCATGCGGTCAGACCTGTATAAGAACCTGATTCCCGTAGTGGCTGCGTCAAACCCACTTGCCCCAATCCTTTATATGGAAAAGGGATACTGCCGCACGCTCAACCGTGACGGTCTGTTCTCCTGTGCCCTCACACGTTCCGCATAACATAGTTCGTGATTTAAATATTTATCCTATGTCAAAAAATAGTGAAAATATCCTGTTAAATACTTTCCGGCAGGATGTTTTCACTATTTATCTATGTATTTGTTTATGCAGCAAACCTAATCATAGTTGTCGCAAGGCATATCTTTTGGGCATAACGCAGACACTCTGCCGTACCGCCTTTATCATTACAAAAGTCAATTCCCTCATAAACGCCGATTAATTTATCCGAAACATCACACATTGCATGATTCCTCTCCATCAGGGCATCCACGACTTTAAATGGCTGCCCTTTTCTGTACAGATAAACTACACCATCTGCTTTTTTGAGCATACGTTTGTATTCCTGACGTGAAAACATTCCCTGCTCGCTCCATCTTAATTCCTGTCCCTCGTATGGAACAAACACAATATTTTGAACCGTATAACCTACCGCTTTCAGTCCTTCGACTGCCCAAAATGCAAGCTGGTCAATTCCCTGGGCGCCTCCTGTAATAAAACGGGTATACCCCTGTCCGACAAGCGGTATGAGTATTTCCTTCAGATTCCCTACAAATGCAGTGTACGGCGCCCTGCTTGTATATCCTGCAAGCCTGTTTGGTCTGTGCCCCGTAAAGCAGATTGTCTTTTGTGCTTCATATTTTACCTCACTAATATCAATCACGTTCATCTGACATTGCATTGAAGTTTCTTCTATATCACTATTCATGTAATACTCTGCATCTTTCACAGTCCTGAAGCTTTTATATTTTGCGTTAGGATATTCCTTTACAAGCTTCTCAACTTCATTCCATGATGTATAAATCCCCGTTTCTCTTCCTTCTTTTACAGCATAAAATTTCATAATAAGCCCTCCATAAAACAATACAGGCAGAAAACCGAAGTCCGCTGCCTGTTTATTCTTTTTCCCTATTAAATTTGTTACAGCCTACAAACTACCATAGTTCCTATGATATTTGTCTTACCAAATAACCCGTTCTGGAACAAATATAACTTCAATTCCCTTATATTTCTCTATATAGCGCATATTGTCATCCGGTTCCCCGTCAAATTCATTGTTGACAGAAGTACATAAATCCGGTTTCTGATGCTTTACAGGGGAAACATCTTTCCAAAGCCTTCCATTTGGTTCCTTATATACAGGTCTGTCCCAACTATCCATTCCCATGTA
>ERZ808028.1682-NODE-1682-length-12444-cov-5.147894_pt1 | contig 12444 bp, 11 predicted proteins | sample MGYA00380184_ERZ808028 | MGnify/ENA primary metagenome ERZ808028 (study PRJEB31490, sample SAMN06133397) | mouse gut metagenome | isolation source: J8_1 | host: mice | place: China: Chengdu | collected 2015-05 ...
CCAATGACTTCCAAGCAAAAGCAAAAATGTTTTATGATGCGGCTCCCCCTCTTAATGATTTTTGCAGTTGGCTTACACTCATGCAGCATTACGGTTTACCTACAAGAATTTTAGATTGGTCTCGTTCTCCACTGATTGCGCTATTTTTTGCACTTTCTGAGCCAGATACAAAAGATAAGGATGCTTGCATCTGGATATTGAACCCTGGCAAACTGAACGGCTCTCAAGAGATCGAGCATGATAGTCAAGTTGGCGGCAAAAAGTATAAGAACGTTTTTATTTACAGTACTGCACATAAGGTCATTCAGACCATGGTTTACTCAGCATTTCGTCGATGGGCGGTGAGTGACAAATCTGATGAAATCACTCCGGAAGATAAGAAGTTTGATTATCACTACCAATCACTATTAGGGAAAATAGCAGCGTGTTATCCCACAGAAGCCGATGCTCGGGTTTACAATCAACAAGCCGCATTTACAGTACATAATTCGAGCAAAAAACTGACCGATATTTGTGATGAATCAACCCTGCAAGGATTGATTGTTCCCAAAGAAACGAAACCGCGTTTATTATACGAATTGGAATTGTGCGGCATTACAGAAAGTTATGTATATCCTGATCTGGAGCATTTAGCTATTGAGATAAAAAGGATTTTCCCATAATTATTCTGCGTTGTTTTCTTTTTCAGTAAATCGGGAAAAGAAGGTGTTCCCGGTGCTTCCAAAATCAGATATTATTCCAAGCTAAATTCCGCAAGGTATACTGTGACAGACGAAGAAACCCTCAAAAAATTGACTGGGTTGAAATAGCTGTATTTTTATAGGAACTTTTTCCAAATCTGAAATTCCTGGACGCGCACACGCTCCTTATATGAGCAAATTTTTATCGGAACATTTTGCCGCCCTTTTCCTGTAATTGCAAGGGATTCAGCAATTTGTTCCGATAATAATTTTATTCCTATAATAGTACCCTATAAAAAATGATGACCAGCTCAGAGTGTTTTGGAAAAGTAAGGTGTCCTGTATATTGGACACCTTATTTTTATTCTTGTAAGTCGAACAAATGTATTGTATAATATATTCAATCTTTCCGAATCTTGGCTAAGTGGACAGAGATATATGAGCGAGACCGGGTCGCGCCATGTACTGTAAGGAGGTGGATACATGAGCTATTTGTCCCGAAATGACCTTGAATCAATCGCGATCCGTGTTATCAATGACTATAAGCGTCTGCCCCGATTTCAGGGGCAGGCCATAGCTCATATAGACACAGAAATATTAGCCTGCGAGCTATGCGGGTTGCGATTGGACGATCACTTTCATCTTTCCAGAGACGGTATGACCCTGGGAATAACTTCAGACGGTAAAGCGGATATCCTGGTCTATGGCAAGGACAGGGAGCCAACTATATTTTTTCTTGACGGAGCAACCATTTTGGTAGAAAGAAATTTGAGGAACGATCCAGTTCAAAAAGGCCGGTACAACTTCACCCTGGCCCATGAAACTTCACATCAGATTTTGTCCCGCCTTTTTCCTGAATCCAAAAGGGGTGCCCGGAATCGGGTAGTCTACAATCGGGGACAAGTTCCGCGGTATCCGATACAGGATTGGAGCGAGTGGCAGGCAGACTGTCTTGCCTCAGCACTCTTGCTTCCGGCAGATTTGGTTTTGGCTGTACTCCAACGATTTGGTTTTGAATCTGGTATACCTATTTTAAACAAAGTTTTCTATCCAGAAGAGTATGAAAAATTTTGTAAGATAGCTCAATCCCTTGGGGCCTCAAAGCAGGCGTTGGTTATCCGCCTGAAACGCCTCGGCCTGTTAGGAAAGGAATACCTCAGTGACCCTTACGCCTTGGTGCGTGTTGAGAAAGAGGAGGATGAAGAATAATGGTTCAACCAATCAGCGTAGCCGTATATTGCCCCAAGTGCGGATGGCGCATTTTGAATAAGATGTCCCCAACCTCGGGAGAAATTTAGGTAAAATGTCCCCGATGCCGTAAAGAAGTGAGGCTTAACCTCTCTCTCAGGCGAGCCGCCATTTATCGGAGGCAAGCAGATAACAGGCAATACGCAAGGATGTGACAGTAGAATACACCGATAGCTCCGTGCAACGGGTTGATGAGCATTAGCTCACCTATCTCCAAATAGCCGGGCATCAGGACTTTCAGGGATTGAGATAATCCTATGAAGTCCTGATGCCTAGTTTTTTGTTGCCACTCCAGAAATGGAGTAAGAAATGAACCTGTTTGCATGGCAGGCAGCAATCTGTCGTTACCCGTGATCTCCGGATTTTTGGTCCTCAAAAATCCAAAAATCAAAGGAGATCACAAAATGGAAAAGAAATTCTACATATGGAAAGACCCTTCTTGTAATGGGGGAGATATAGAGTGGCTAAGACTTACCGGAGAGGAATTTTTCGCCATGTTGAAACGGGCTGAGAATAAAAGTCGCTGCTTTATCCGTCTGTGCGATGACATAACCATGGAGGCTGATGTCATCTTTATTGAGGCTACCCGAGAGCAATATCTTGACTGGCGGAAAGAGCAGAACGCCAAAAACTATTTAAGACAGCAGCAGGCAGGGACTGTGACATTATCCCTAGATATCGAACCCCAGGAATCCGACTTTACCTCGCTTTATGAGGCGATAGCGGATAGACGGACAGACGTGGAACAAACTGTGCTGTCTTTGCTGGCACATGAAACTCTGAAAAGTGCCCTGAAATCTTTGGACAATACTGAGATGAGCCTTTTGTCTGAAATCTATGTAAGATGCAGGCCAGCCGCTGAGATTGCGAGAGAGCAAGGTGTCCATCGTTCCACAGTAATACGACAGGTATCCGGTATCTTGAAAAAGCTAAAAAAATATTTTTGAAAAATTTACGTAACAAATCCACTTTTAGTCAGCAATGTAGGGTGTGAGGCCAAATAGAGCCCACTTGCTCCTTGAAAACCGAATGCCCATTCGTCAAGTACATCAGTTCCGATGTGCGAAAGCATGAGCCACCACAGAAAGGTACGCGAAGAAGCCCGAAATGTTTGGAAACAACGACCCGCTGAAAAAGCTGTTGATTCTCCAAGCAATCGGGCCGAGCGAGAACCCCCTCTGTAAGTGCCGGGTTGCTCCCGGCATGGCGATGACAGTCGGAATGATAATGGTACTCCCGCCCAGCCACAGCCCTGCTATGCAGGATCACGCAATGGGGGCGGCTCTGTCAGAACGGCAGTTGGGGTGAAACTCCCGTGAGGTGGTGAGCAGACCACCGCTTGACGACTTCCCAGGGCTTCGGCCCAAACACACGGGGTGTCGAGGACAAATAGTGTGCTACATATCTGACCGTCACCGGAAAGAACGGCCAAACACCATTGAAATACAGCCGCCTGAAAATCATAACGGTCAGGTATGTTTCAGCACACTATCTGGGAAGCTGGGGGTTCGGTTACAGGGACAATCACATTTTTTGAGTGAGGTGTCTTACTGTGAAAAGAGAAATGCCAGACCAAGTGCTGCGGGGCCAAATGTACTTTGTTGACCTTAACCCGATTGTTGGCTCTGAACAGGGCGGGGTCCGCCCTGTCTTGGTCATCCAAAACAATGTCGGCAACCTGTTCAGCCCGACTATCATTGTTGCTCCCATTACCACAGAGATCAAGAAAATGCGCCAGCCTACTCATATCGGTATTCCTCCCTTCTTTGGCCTGCCAAAAGAATCTATGGCAATGCTGGAACAAATCAGGACGATTGATAAGAGCCGCCTGGACGAGTATGTAGGCTGTTTGAATGATGACGTGATGGACTATATCGACGAGGCTCTGGGTATCAGTGTGGGGCTCAACAAGCGGATGGCCTCTCCCCAAAACAGCCAGCAGGAGAAAAAACCGGCTGACTCTCCGGAAGAACTGCTGCTGACGCTCTGCCCCGTCTGTCTCAGCCAGTTTATCAATTCACATGAACATAATGTCAAAAGGGTGAGCCGCCATCAAGCCAAAGAGACCTGCATGTATTGTAATGTCCGGGGAGGCTATGACTATCGTATTATTCACAGAAAGAAGCGTATGGGCGACGACCAATATTAACTGAAGCAAGTTATGGACAAAACAGATCGGGTCAAAGGAGGATGTTTATGAATCTGGAAGCCATGAGGGACATTGACCCTCGAAATATTGACCGCAGCAGCCTTCAGCAGAGAAGCGGCGTAAAGATCGACCCCAAAGCCTCTCAGCCAGAAAAGGTGCGGCAGCTTTTTGAACAGATCAATCCTTACTGCTATCGGGACGGCAGTACCGTTGTTATCAGCCGTTTCGCAAAGACAGACGTCAGTATCACCGATTGTTACTGCGCTTACCTTGGCGGCGTGTAAATCGCACACTTGCCGGATTTTGATTTATCCGTAAAAATGGGTATACATCATTTCGGACTGACCGGGTTTGCCGTTCCTCTGATTTGGTGACTTTGACAGCCGGAGGTGCTTTCTATGCCGAACAAGGTATATCGTACAGCCATTTATACCCGTTTGTCCTGCGAGGACGGGGACAAGGCGGAATCGAACAGTATTGTCAGCCAGCGAGTTCTATGTGAGGAGTATATTAAAAACCACTCCGACCTGGAACTGATAAAGACTTTTGTTGATGACGGATGGAGCGGAGTCAACTTTGACCGCCCGAATTTCAAGCTCCTGGAACAGGATATTCGTGATGGACTAATAGACTGCATCATTTGTAAAGATCTGTCACGATTTTCGAGAAACTATATTGAGGGGGGGCGCTACTTGGAGAAGATTTTTCCGCAGCTTGGCATCCGCTTCATTGCCATCAACGACGCTTATGACAGCCTAACCGGCAACCCGCAGTCTGATTCTTTTATCATTCCGTTCAAAAATCTTATGAACGAAACCTACTGCAAAGACCTTTCTGTGAAGATACGGTCACATCTGGATGTAAAACGCCGCAAGGGGGAGTACGTCGGCTCGTTCGCCCCCTATGGCTACCGAAAGGCCCCTGATGACAAACGCCGACTTGTTATTGACGAATATGCAGGTGGGATTGTCCAATCCATCTTCGGCATGTATAAAGAGGGAATGAGCATCAGCACAATCGCTGACCAGCTCAACAGCATGGGCGTACTCTCACCTATGGAATACCGTCTCTTTCTGGGCGACAGCTATAAGACGCTGTTTAAAACACACAGCGCGGCTAAGTGGTCATACCCGGCCGTACACCGAATCCTTACCAACGAGGTTTATCTTGGCGTACTGGTACAGGGAAAGCGAGGGAGACCAAATTATAAGGTGCGGAAAGTACAATCCAAGGAGGAACATGAGTGGGTAGTGATCGAGGACGCACATGATTCGCTCATTTCTCATGCTGACTTTATGGCGGTCAAGGCAATGCTGGGGCGTGACCGGCGCTCCTGTGCTGATAAGGATAATATTTGTCTGTTTTCCGGCTTTCTGTTTTGTGGGGACTACAATATGACTATGGTGCGAAAAGTCGTCCCATCCAAAAAGAAAAAATACGTCTACTATGTCTGCTCCGGCTCCAAGCATGGACAATGCAGCCAACACAGCATCAGCGAAAAGGAGTTGGAGCGTGTCGTATTACATGCTATGCAGGACCAGATCGCTCTTGTCTTAAATCTGGATGAGGCGTTAGCGTTCATTGACAGGCTGCCCTCCGCCGACCGCCAAATATTTAATTTTGACTCACAGATTGTCCATATTGAGGAAGAAATTGAGAAAGTAAAAGCCAGAAAACTCCGCTTGTACGAGGATTTAGCTGACGGAATGATCGACAAGGCTGAGTATATGGAGTTTCGGGACAACTACTCTCAAATCATTTCTCAAAAAAAGGACGCTTTGGCGAGGATTCAGAAAGAGCGCAGGGAAGCCGCTGCCTGCGGTGTGACAGAACGGGCCTGGGTGTCACTCTTTCGTGAGTATGAAAATATTGAGGAACTGAACCGGCGTGCTATGATGGCTCTTGTGGACCGGATTATCGTCTATGAGAATCATGTGGTCGAGATCGAGTACAAATACCGTGACGAATATGAGCAGGCAACGCAGTATGTTTCCATGTACCGGGAAGATATGGTGAAAGCTGTTTAAGGAGATGAACATATGGCAAGGAAAAGCAGAAGACTGTCAGAGGCATTGGAATCTGGCAGACAATCCGAAAACACACGAATTTACGCCACGGCGATATATGCCCGTCTTTCCGTGGAGAACAGCGGCAAGGATGACGATGGAGCGGCGTTGGAAACACAGATTGCTGTATGTGAGGAATACATCAGGACTTGCCCATATCTGCGCCAGACCGACATCTATGCTGATAACGGGCGAACAGGAACCGTCTTTGACCGGCCAGCGTTCAACCGGCTGATGGATGATATTCGATCCGGGCGGATTACCTGCATTGTTGTCCGTGATCTGAGCCGCTTTGGGCGTGACTATGTGGAGACGGGTACATATCTGGAACATATCTTCCCTCAGCTCGGTGTTCGCTTTATCTCGGTCAAAGAGAATTATGATTCCCATGCTACAGATGGAAGTAATGAATCACTGATGATATCTTCCCTTAACAAGAGCATACAAAAACACAACAATTAAATGGACTGTCAACCTTACGCAAAACACCGCTTCCAACAAAAATCGGAGCGGTGTTTTTGTATGGCTTCTGGACACCGTGGGCCTGTTGACAAAATAGGGGCAAGAATGCCGCCAGTATGATATAATTAGAAATAAGAGGGGGCGGGAGAAATGCAGCTAAAGTATCACATGGTGACAATCGAGGATTTGGTGTCGGAAGATCATTTTTTGCGGAAGTTGGAGAAGTCGCTGGATTGGTCATTTGTGTACGATGAGACCACGCATCTGTACAGCCATAGATACGGCCGCCCGCCCATCGACCCGGTGGTAATGGTAAAATACCTGCTGGTTGGCTTTTTATACGGGATCCCATCGGAGCGTCAGATTGAGCAGCGGTGTGCGGACAGCAACGCATTTCGCTGGTATCTTGGCATCGACTTGGATGAACGGGTGCCGGATCACAGTACGATTTCCCAGCTGCGCCGAAGGAAGCCCAGCTTCCGTAAGGTGTTCCGGCGGCTGTTTGAGGAAGTAGTGCGGCAGTGTGTGGAGAAAGGGCTTGTAAGTGGGAAGCTCATGGCAACGGATTCCACTGATGTGAAAGCGAACGCGTCCCGCGCTTTAGAGTATCTGGTAGAGGTGCGGGAGGAGCCGGGGGCTTACTGGGAGCGGCTGGACACCTATGAAGAGGAAGGGCTGGCCGAGCTGGAGCGCCGAACCGGAAAGCGGCGGAAGAAGTGGGCGAAGCAGGTCAAACGAGACAAACGGCGCAGTCATAAACGGGTCAGCCGGACAGACCCGGAGGCCGGCCACATGAAACGCCCCAGCAAACCAAGAGGCCAGTATTATCTCTCCCACCAGACCACAGATACAGACTGCGGTATCATTACTGGCGTGACTGTAATGCCGGGAGATGTGTACGATTCGGTTCCGTACTTGAAGCAGTTGGAACATATCCATCAGAACGTAATTCCCATCCAAGCCGCGGCCGCAGACTTGGCCTATGACTTCCCCTTAGCCCACCGGGTGCTGGAGGAGCATGGCATCGCTTTCTTTGTCCGGCCTCAGTCTGCCCATGACCGTACCAATGTGGAGCTGAAACGGGAGGCGTTTTCCTATGATGCTGGACAGGACACCTATATCTGCCCCGCTGGGAAACAGCTGCGGCGGAATACACTGCACCGCAGTGCCAGCGGGCTGTATTGGCTCTATCAGGCGGACAAAAGGGACTGCCAAAGCTGCCCGCTGCGGGAAAAGTGTTTGAGTGAGAATGACAGGCGGGGTGCCAGAAAGCTGGAACACAGTTATTTTGCACCCCAGCGGCAGCGGCACCTGGCCCGCAGACATGACGCTGATTACAGGGAAGCCCTAAAAAAGCGGCAGGTCTGGTGCGAGGGCACGTTTGCCGCCCAAAAGTGGGGCCACAATTTGACACGCGTCTTACGACGAGGCTTAGGGGCAGCAGAGGATCACTGCCTCCTTTCCGCTGTGGCCTTGAACCTCAAAAGAATGATACAAGCTACAACTTGACGCCAGAGGGCGTCTTTTTTGTCGCCCTCTGCTCAGTGCGCTTGAACATTTGGACTCTTTGTCAACAGGCCCATTTTGTCCAGAGGTGGCCGTGGGCCCCCGAAAGGAGGGATTGATTGAATAATGAGGACGTGTCGCGGCGCTCCATCGCCATGACCATGAAAGCGGGCAAGCTGACGGCGCGGGGGCTGGCGTATTGCTCCAGGCTGCCGGGCGGAAAATCCGCAAGGCCAGCCGGGAGCATCAGGCTCCCCACGGGCGTCAAAGTGTGAAACAGCTTATGGCCCACGGCGCGGCGACCAGAAGTATCGAGGTGGACGCGCCCTGGCCCTTTGACCGGGCGGCCCGGAAATGGAACGTGGACTATGCTTTTTACCAGACCGGGCGGACAAACACCTGTTGTTTTTCAAGTCCGCCCAGGCCGATGCCATTACCGCCTGTTTCTCGGAGTATTCAAAGCTGGTGATCAAACGGGATAAATCCCGCCCCGCGCCGATCCGGGAACAGGTAAAGCAAGCGGCGGAACAAGTGAAACAAATAAAAGGAGTTTGTCACATGAAACAGATGAAAGCAAAACTTTGGAACAAGGATTTTACTCTGGTCGTAATAGGCCAAATTATCTCACTGTTCGGTAACGCTGTTCTTCGCTTTGCTCTGCCGCTCTATATCTTGGAGCAAAGCAGTTTACCCGCCCTGTTTGGGCAAGTTTCAGCACTGGCTTTTTTACCTTTGATTATGCTTTCGCCAGTGGGAGGCATTATCGCTGACCGTGTGAATAAACAACGTATCATGGCTGTCTTAGATTTTATTACCTCCGTTTTGGTTTTGGCTATATTGCCATAAGTGGCTATTTTTCAGCCATAGCCATTGTAGTCGTGCTGATGATGGCACTCTATGCCGTTCAAGGGGCGTATAGCCCGGCGGTGCAAGCCAGCATCCCATTGCTGGTGAAAGAGGAAAAGTTGGTTCCAGCAAACGCCGCCGTAAACCTTGTAAATTCACTGTCTAATATGCTGGGGCCGGTCATAGGCGGCGTACTTTATGGAACATTTGGACTTACTATAGTGCTTATTGTAAGCGCCATATGTTTTTTTCTATCTGCGGTCATGGAATTATTTATTAGAATACCGCACAAAAAGCAAGAGTCCACCGGAAATATGTAGGCTGTAGTGAAAAAGGATATGGGTAGCAGCCTTCACTTTATGTTCAAAATAAAACCAATTTTATCAAAAATTATTTTTATCATGACACTGTTTGAACTGTTTGCAAGTTCAGTACTTATTATCGGTTTGCCAGTGTTGATTACACAAACATATGCGCTTTCCAGCCAATGGCTAGGTGTAACATAAGGCGTTATGATGGGTGGGGGATTGATAGGCGGAGTGCTGGCTGGAGTGCCGGCAAAAAATTATCCATAAAAAAATACACCGATTACTGTTACGGATAACTCTGTGCTTTGTACCGATTGTGTTAGGCCTACTGTTAGGCGTTTCTGCTATAATTGGCTATGGTATCATTACTGCGGCTTGCTTTTTTGTTATGATTGCTGGTGTACCGATGCACGTACAGTTGTTTGCGTTCATCCAGCAGGTGGTTCCGGAAGAAATAATCTGTATTGTGTTCGCGCAACTGGAACGCGAAAGCATCCAAATGCGTGTAACGGACGCCTTTTATTCCCGGTGTGCCAAAGGCTACTATATACGGGGCCGGGCGGCTTATGGTTTTGATTTAGAGCCCATCGTCATGGACGGGATTAAAACGAAAAAGCTGGTGGAAAACGCGGAGATGGATTACGTCGAGATGATGTTTGAAATGTGCGCGGAGCCGGAAACCTCATACGGGGATATAACCCGGTACTTCACCACGCAGAACATTCTGGTATATGGGAAAACGCTCAAACGCGGTTTTTTAGGTCAGCTTTTGAGAAACCAGGTTTACGTCCAAGCTGATATGGATATTTACGAATACTTCAAGGCCCAGGGCGTGAAAATCGAAAGCCCGCCAGAACTGTTCACGGGTGATTATAGCTGTTATCTGTATCAGGGCCGGGAGGGTGAGGAGCCGATCCTCGTCATCGCGCCCCACAAGGGCCGCATCCCATCGGGGCTCTGGCTGGCCATCCAGCGCAAGCTGTCACAAAACACTACGTTCCAGAATGGGCGCAAATGCCATAATACATGGCTGGCCGGGAAAATCAAGTGCGGCTGTTGCGGGTATGCTCTCGCAAGCCTGAACGCGCCGAATGGTGTTACCTACTTACGGTGTAAACAACGCTCGGAAAATAAAGGCTGTCAAGGTGCGGGCACTTTGACAAAACAGGTGCTTGAACAAGCCGTGTATGAGGAAATGGTTAAGAAAATGCGGGTGTTCCAAACGCTGAAAGGCGGCAAAACCGCAAGCTACAATCCGAAACTGACTGCCGCCCGCGCCGCGCTTGCCAAAACCGAAAGCGAGATTGAAAAACTGCTTGATACGCTTTCCGGCGCGAACCCCACCTTGCTACAATACGCAAACAGCCGGATCGAGGAATTGGACGGGCAACGGCAAGTCCAGGCAAAACTGGTGGCCGACCTTACCGCTAATTCCGTTTCGTCCTCTCAGGTTGAAAGCATATTCGGCTATCTGCGGGACTGGGAGTCTGTTGACTTTGACGACAAGCGCCGGGTGCTTGACACTCTTGTTTCACAAGTGCGGGCCACGAGTGAGCAAGTCGTGATACATTGGAAACTTTGATTTTTTCTCACTTCGCATTATACCCTTGTCAAGAACACTTTGCTTATATGTCCGCTAAACTGCATTGGAACAGGAGTCTCAAACAGGGCAGAAATAGCTTCCATTTTCCCAGCGGGAAATTGGTATAGAAACTGTTCTTTACTACCCTGATAGTATAATTCCTGAATCTCTCCTATTGATTGCCAAAGTTTCTGTTCACAAATCATTTTCTCTAACTCATCATCGAGACATTACGCTGTTATCTATCCATGATAGGGATTAAAAGCTTTTAGAATACCTTTGACATTTCGGTATTGCGGAATTGAACCACTATCCTGATACGAATAGCCGTTCAGCTCCAATTGTATCCAAGCATCAAATTCCCTTAGTTTCAGTTTGGCTGCAATCAAACGTGCCTTTCGCAAGGCATTCAAAATATTGCAGTCAGGCTTTAGTACCTCATGCTGCAAATCTAACACTAAGCTGCTCATCACTTCACCTCATTCCACCCTGGCCTGTCCATTCATCAGCATGGGCAGGAGGCAGTCACGGAGTTTTGCCAGTTCACGATTCTCATTTATGATATTTTGCATCATTTGAACCAATGGTTCTATCTTTTGGTTAAAGCGATTAAGTACAGAATCATTTGGCAAAGTCACTTGTAAAGACTTTAGCGTATCTTGACTTACGTTCTGAAGAATTGACCCACCTGTTTTTGTCGCATTTGTGCCTTCTAACTGTTTAAGAAAATATGAGAGAAATAGTCTGCATTGGGAGTTAAAGGGCGTGCAACAAATGATAAATCCACAGAAAATAACATTGTTTGAGGGCTTAATAACAAGCCGTGTTGCCCCAGGAGTTCCACTCCGTGCAATGATAATATCATTTTCACTTAGTATATATTTATCGCCTTGATTTTTGGGCAAAGTTATTTCGTCAAAATCGCTTACATCCATAAGGAATGAAGATACTGTGATATTTCTCACATTTGCTATACGATATGTGTAGTCACCCAAACAGTCTTTTTCATAATTGATACCATTTCGGAATCTACAAATATCTTGCAAGTGTTTTACATCCCACCCCTTTGGAATCTCCCGTTGCAACTGCTCATTCCAGACCATCTCGCCGCCAGAGGTGCGGTAGGGCCTGCCGTTCTCGTCTGGGAAATCGAACTGCACAAACCAGTAGTCGTAGATGGTTTTTGCCATGGCTTCCAGTTCAGCGCAGATTTGCTTATTAAGTTGGATCTTTTGCTCCATATTATAGAGCATATCTCCAATTTTAACTTGTTCTTGGTAATCAGGAAGATACAAATTGAGAAAAGAGAAAATGTCTTCATTAAAGCTGGCTCGCAAGGTCATAAAGGCATTGTTTGTAACGGCTTTTCTAAACAAATATCCTCTCAAATAGAACGCAAGATATTTATCATATGCAATTCCGGTTGTTAATGGGCGAAGCCGCTTAGTAAATCCACTATATGTAGCACATGGATAGTCTTTAACAGCTACACAGCTCATTGCCAATTCGTCTATTGTCTCACTGGTACGAGTAACAAGTATATCTCCTTTTTTTATCGAATAAGTCTCCTGCTCCTTCAATGATGTGTCCATCAAAT
>ERZ808028.1686-NODE-1686-length-12430-cov-21.529102_pt1 | contig 12430 bp, 7 predicted proteins | sample MGYA00380184_ERZ808028 | MGnify/ENA primary metagenome ERZ808028 (study PRJEB31490, sample SAMN06133397) | mouse gut metagenome | isolation source: J8_1 | host: mice | place: China: Chengdu | collected 2015-05 ...
GACCGGGGTCGAACCGGCACGGGATCACTCCCACGGGATTTTAAGTCCCGGGCGTCTGCCAATTCCGCCACTCCGGCTTATCAAGGCTATGTTATGATAGCACGTTTTCCAGGCCCTGTCAACCCCTATTTTTCCTGAAGGCGGTTCTTTATTCCGTCGATTCCTGCCGGAGAAAGCAAAACGCGCCGCCTGGGCAAAGGGGCGGGACGCCCGAATACCGGGGGGGCGCCCGCCGGGGCGGCTGGGACAGGCGAAGCAAAGAAAGGGGACCCGGAGGGCTGGTCCAGGTCCCTTTTCCAGGACGGTGCAATCCAGTATACCGGGAGGCCGGCTGACCTCAGGCACCGGCGGTATGGGCGATGTAGGTCAGATGGTCCCCCAGACGCTCCAGGTTGGACACCAGATTGATGAACACCCCGCTGGACTCCGCCCGGCACGCCCCGGCGTTGAGGCGCTGAATGTGCCGGTCGATGAGGGATTTGCGCAGGGCGTCCACCTGGTCCTCCACCCGGTCGATCCGGGGCAGCAGGCCGGGGTCCCGCTCCAGCACCGCCCGCTTGGTGAGGGTATACAGCTCCTCCACCCGGCCCACCATGCCGCCCAGCTCCTCCTTGACGCCGTCGGAGAAGTCCAGCTCGTGGTCCATGGCCTTCTGGGCGTACTTGGTGAAGTTGTCCGCGATCTCCGCGATACGCATGATATCCCCCAGATTGCTGTGAAGGTTGGAGATGGCGCGCTCGTCCTCCAGCTTGCTCTGGGCGGACAGCCGGATGAGGTAGCTGACCATCCCCTGGGAGATGACCGCGGCCTGGTCGATAAGCTGGTGGGTGGGCTCGATGAGGCCCCGGTCCTGCTGGGCAAAGGCCCGGTAGCCTGTGCGGAAGGCGTCCATGGCGGTGTCGGACAGGCGGATCAGCTCTTTCTCCAGCTGGGAGATGGCCAGGGAGGCGGAGGACAGCATGCGCTCGTCCAGGAAGGTGGCCGGGGGAGCGGCGGGGGACAGCTTGTCGGGGATGAGGCGCTGGGACAGGGCCACAAACCAGTCGCAGAAGGGCAGGAACAGGGCGGTGCACACCACGTTGAAGAAGGTGTGGAACATGGCGATCTGGGTGGCGGGGGTGGGAAACCATTGGCGGAATGTGGCGTCCATAAAGCCGGGCCAGCACAACAGCATCACAAAAAAGATGGCGGACCCCAGGGTATTGAACAGCAGGTGAATGAGCCCCGCCCGCTTCGCCCCGGCGCCGGCGGTGGCGGAGGACATGAGGGCGGTGACGCAGGAGCCAATGTTGGTGCCCAGGATGATATACAGCGCCTCGTTGCCCCCGGAGCCGATGGTGAGGCCCGCCATGGACATGGCGATGATGACGGAGGTGGTGGCGGAGCTGGACTGGACCAGGGCGGTGAGCAGGACGCCGGTGAGCAGTAACAGCAGGGGGTTGGACACTGACTCAAAAATGCCCTGGATGGCGTCCCGCTGGGCCTTCATGGAGTCGGACATGAGGGTCAGGCCAATGAAGATCAGCCCCAGGCCCGCCAGAATCAGTCCCGCCTTTTTAGCGGAGTCACGCTTGCAGGCCATGGACATCATGATGCCCGCGAAGGTGAGGGCCTGGATGTAGGTGGTGATGGGGAAGGCGCTGAGGGCGGCGATCTGGGCGGTGACGGTGGTGCCGATGTTGGCGCCCATAATCATGGCCGCCGCCTGGTGGAGGTTCATCACCCCCACGTTGACGAAGCCCACAATGAGCACCGTGGTCACCCCGGAGCTCTGGATCAGGGCGGTGGCGGCGGCGCCCACCCCCACGTTGACCAGCCGCTTGTCGGCGGCGCGGCCAAACAGGGCCTTGAGGCGGCCGGTGGCCAGCTGCTCGATGTTGGCGGTGAGCAGATGCACGCCCACCAGAAAAACTCCGGTTCCGGCCAGCAGCTGGGCCAGGAACAGTGAAATCCGCGCGATAGTCATTCGATCTCTCCTTTTTCTCATTCGATGCCGCGGGATCGGAGACGGCGCTCAAAGGGCTCATGTATGTTGAATATATAAAAAACGAGACCTCACCGCCGGCGGCGGCAAAGTCTCGCCATTTCATCACCGGCCGGATCCTCAGATCGTATTGACGGCACGGTAAACACGGGGGACCCGTGTTGGCTACTCCCTTTGTACGCCTCCATATATACCCTATTTCCGGCCCGATGTCAATCTGCGTTTTTCATAAATCCGGGGCGTTTTGTCCCGCCCCACTGTGTGGAAACCTCTTGACAAATCCCCGCTGCTGTGGTAAGCTGTGAGCACAACAAAATATGGAAACCAGCTGCGCCTCACATGAATAGGGTGAAAGGCCCTGCGAGTCGGTCACTGTGAAGCCCCCTTGAGGGGATAAGTCAGGTATGTGGCAGCTGGCAGCATTCTGCCGGTACCGGAAGTGCGCTTCTTGTCCGGCCTCATCTGTGTGGAGCTCTCCACAGGTGGGGCCTTGTTCGTTGCGCTTCGTGCGGTTCGGCACGGGGCGTATTTCTTTGCCCCGATCAACCTGTACCCCCAAGGCCGCGGACAAGCCGCGCGGGAAAATAAAGAGACCGTTCAAGGAGGAAATTGCAGCATGAAGAAACTGAGCAGAACGCTGGCGCTGTTGCTGGCGATGGCCCTGGCCTTTGGCCTGACCGGCTCCGCCTTCGCCGCCGATGAGGACGGCAAGGAGTACACCGACGTGCCCGACTGGGCCAAGGTCTATGTGGACGAGGTGACGGAAAAGGGCCTCATCGACGGCAAGACCGACACCACCTTCGGGGCCAACGACCCCATGAACCGGGCCGACCTGGTGGTAGCGCTGTACCGCCTGGCCAAGTCTCCCGACGTGAAGGACAAGGAGAACCCCTTTAAGGACGTGGCGGACGACGCGGCCTATCGGGACGCGGTGGTGTGGGCTTTCGACCAGAAGATCGTGGGCGGCAAGAGCGCCGACACCTTCGACCCCGACGGCAGCGCCCAGCGCCAGGAGATCGCCAAGATCGTCAATGAGTTCGCCGCCCGCCGGGTGGGCAAGGACGAGCTGAAGAGCCGCAAGGACGAGATGTCCGCCTACCCCGACGCCGCCGACGTGGACGGCTGGGCCAAGGACTACATGAACTGGGCTGTGGCCTCTGAGTTCATCACCGGCAGCGACGGCAGGCTGCTGCCCGCCGGCACCGCCACCCGGGCCGAGGTGTCCGCCATCCTGTGCCGGTACATGGCCGACGCCGCCACTGGCGACGCCTCCAAGGACGACCCCCGCAACCAGGACAAGATCGGCAAGAAGGAGCTGCTGGTGGTGAGTTTCGGCACCAGCTTCAACGATAACCGGGTGGACACCATCAAAGCGGTGGAGGACGCCATGGACAAGGCGCTTGACGGCTACGACGTGCGCCGGGCCTTCACCGCCGACATCATCATCGAGCATGTCTACCGCCGGGACGGCGAGCTCATCGACAACGTGAAGGAGGCCCTGGAGCGGGCAAAGGCCAACGGCGTGGAGGAGCTGCTGGTCCAGCCCACCCACCTGATGAACGGCTGGGAGTACGGCGATCTGGTGAAGGCGCTGGAGAAGTATGAGGGCGACTTCAAGTCCATCAAGCTGGGCGCCCCCCTGCTCACCACCGACGACGACTTCGCCAAGGTGGCCGACGCCATGGTGAAAGCCACCCAGGACCTGGCCAAGGACGGCAAGACCGCCGTGTGCTGGATGGGCCACGGCACCGCCGCCGCCTCCAACGCCGTCTATGAGAGGATGCAGAAGGTGCTCACCGACAAGGGCCACAAGAACTACTTTATCGGCACTGTGGAGGCCTCCCCCACCGCCGCGGAGCTGGTGGAGCTGGTGAAGGAGGCCGGGTACACCAAGGTGGTGCTGCGCCCCATGATGATCGTGGCGGGGGACCACGCCAACAACGACATGGCGGATGAGAACGACCCGGAGTCCTGGTACTCCGTGTTCACCGCCGCCGGGCTGGAGGTCCAGTGCGAGGTGAAGGGCCTGGGCGAGCTGAAGGCCATCCAGGACCTGCTGTGCGCCCACGCCAAGGACGCCAAGGACCTGAAGGACACCGGCGTCGACGTGGAGCCCAACCCGGAGAACCCAGACGCCAAGGATGAGCCCAAGGGGCTGGCCGACGGCACCTACGCCATCGACGTGGAGAGTGACTCCGGTATGTTTAAGGTGGTGGCCTGCGAGCTCACCGTCAAGGGCGGCGAGATGACCGCCAAACTGACCCTGAGCGGCACCGGTTACGACCAGATGTATGTGGGCACCAAGGGCCAGGCAGAGAAGGCCGAGAATGGATTTGTAGACTACGTGGAGGACGCCGACGGCAAGTACACCTTCACCATCTCCGTGGCCGAGCTGGACAAGGAGCTGTCCTACGCCGCCCACGCCGTCAAGTCCGGCAAGTGGTACGACCGTACCCTCACCTTCCTGTCTGACACCGCCGCGGCGAAATAACCTGCTTATACTCCTTCCCTTTCCCAGAGCGCCGTGGAGCGGAAGCGCTCCACGGCGCTCCCTTTATTTACCAAGGAGTGACCGATCATGAAGAAACAAATACATTCCTGTCTTATCGCGTCGGCGCTGGCCCTGTCCCTGCTGGCCGGGTGCGCCGGGGGAGCGGAGCCGGAGACCTCCCAGGCCCCCAGCCCCGCCCCGGAGCAGTCCCAGGCCGCCCAGCCCAGCGCCGCCGCCACCCCGGCCCCGGAGCCCAGCGCGGCGCCCACGGACACGCCGGAGCCCACGCCTGAGCCGACTGCGACCCCGGAGCCCACCAAGGCGCCGGAGCCCACACCCAGCCCGACCCCGGAGCCCACTCCCACCCCCGCCCCCCAGGGGCCGGAGGACGGGAACTACACCGCCAAGGTCACCCTCTCCGGGGGGACGGGCCGAGCCACCATCCAGTCCCCGGCCAGGCTGCGGTGCGCCAACGGGCAGTTCTATGCCACCATCCTGTGGAGCAGCCCTAATTTTGATTACATGAAGGTGGGCGGGGCCCGCTACGAGCTCATCAGCGCCCCCGGGGCCAACTCCACCTTTGAGATCCCCGTGGCCGCCTTCGATACGCCCCTGAGCGTCATCGCCGACACCGTGGCCATGAGCGAGCCCCACGAGGTGGAGTACACCCTGACCTTTGACTCCGCCAGCCTGACGAAGCAGTGAGGGGAAGATGATGAAGCGTTGGAAACTTACTCTGCCCCTGTTGGCGCTGGCCCTGACCCTGTGCGCCTGCACCCCCTCCGGGGATGAGACCTCGGCTTCCCCCTCGGAGGCCCCCTCCCAGGGGGCGGGCCCGTCCAATACGGAGCGGACCGTGCCGCTCTGGAGCGAATTGGTTTGGAGTGAACACCTGGAGCTGGACTACGCCCAGAGCTTTTCCGTGGACTATTCCCCGGAGGGCTACGCAAAGCTCGCCATCGACCAGGAGACCTATCTGCTGGTCCCGGAGCTGGACCCGGTGCCGGAGGGCACGCCGGAGGACGTGGTGGTCCTCCAACAGCCTATCCAAAACATCTACTTACAGGCCACCGCCGCCATGGACTGCTTTCGGCAGCTGGGGGTGATGGACGCCATAACCCTGTCCGGCACGGACGTGTCGGGCTGGTATATCCCCGAGGCCAAGGCGGCCATGGAGGAGGGGCGGATCGTGTACGCCGGGAAATACTCCGCCCCGGACTACGAGCTCATCCAGTCCAAAAGCTGCGGCCTGGCCCTCACCTCCACCATGATCTACCACAACCCGGAGGTGAAGGAGCAGCTGGAGCGGCTGGGCGTGCCCGTGCTGGTGGAGCGCTCCAGCTATGAGAGCCACCCCCTGGGCCGGATGGAGTGGGTGAAGCTGTACGGCGTCCTTTTCGACCGGGAGAAGGAGGCCGAGGCCTACTTTGATGCCCAGCTGGCCAAGCTGGAGCCCGTGCTGGAGCGGGAGAGCACCGGCAAGACGGTGGCCTTCTTCGCCGTCACCGCCAACGGCATGGTGACGGTGCGCAAGAGCGGGGACTACATCGCCAAGGCCATTGACCTGGCCGGAGGGGTGTACGCCCTGGGGGACCTGGGCGGGGAGGAGAACGCCCTGTCCACCATGAACATCCAGATGGAGAGCTTCTACGACATGGCCCGGGACGCGGACATCCTCATCTACAACAGCGCCATCGAGTCCACCCTGGAGACCCTGGACCAGCTGGTGGCCAAGAGCGCCCCCCTGGCCGATTTCAAGGCGGTAAAAGAGGGCAACGTGTGGTGCACCGGCAAGAGCATGTTCCAGGAGTCCCAGTCGGTGGGCGAGATGATCTTGGACATTAACAAGATTTTGACCGAGGGCCATGGGGCGGACGGGTCGCTGACCTACCTGTACCGGCTGACGTGACGGAGGGAGAGCCATGAGAGACGACCGCCTGCGCTATGCCGCGGCGCTTGCCCTGCTGACGGCGCTGACGCTGGGGCTGCTGCTCTGGAACATCGGCGCGGGCAGCGTGGACATCACCCTGGGGGAGATTGCCGACTCCATCCGGAGGATGACGGGCATTATCTGGACCATCCGGCTGCCGCGGGTGGCGGCCGCCGCCATCCTGGGCGGGGCGCTGTCCGTGTCCGGCTTCCTGCTCCAGACCTTTTTCGCCAACCCTATCGCCGGGCCCTTCGTGCTGGGCATCTCCTCCGGGGCCAAGCTGACGGTGTCCCTGGTGATGGTGGGGCTCCTCAGCCGGGGCGTCGTCATCAGCTCCATGTCCATGGTGGCCGGGGCCTTTGTGGGGTCCATGATCTCCATGGGCTTCGTGCTGCTCATGTCCCGCCGGGTGCGCAGCATGTCCATGCTGGTGGTGTGCGGCATTATGATCGGCAACATCTGCTCCGCCATCACTGACTTTGTGGTCACCTTCGCCGACGACTCCAACATCGTCAACCTCCACAACTGGTCCCTGGGCAGCTTCTCCGGCACCTCCTGGGAGAACGTGAGGCTGATGGCCTGGATCGTGGGGATCGCCCTGGCGCTCGCCTTCCTGTTGTCAAAGCCCATCGGGGCCTACCAGATGGGGGAGGTGTACGCCCAGAACATGGGGGTGAACATCAAGCGGTTCCGGGTGGAGCTGATTTTGCTGTCCAGCCTGCTGTCCGCCACCGTCACCGCCTTCGCCGGGCCCATCTCCTTTGTGGGCATCGCCGTGCCCCATCTGGTGAAGGGCCTGTTCCGCACCGCCAAGCCCATCGTCATCATCCCGGGCTGCTTCCTGGGGGGCGCGGCCTTCTGCCTGTTCTGCGACCTGGTGGCCCGCACCGCGTTCGCCCCCCGGGATATGTCCATCAGCTCCGTCACCGCCGTGTTCGGCGCGCCGGTGGTGCTCTACCTCATGGCCTCCCGGCGGGGCGGGAGAGGAGGAGAGCCATGAGTGAGATCCGGCTGCATACCCAGGAGCTGAGCGTGGGCTACAACAAAAAGCCCCTCATTGGCGGCATTGAGCTCACCCTGCGCCAGGGGCAGATCATGACCCTTATCGGCCCCAACGGGGCGGGCAAGTCCACCATTTTGAAGAGCCTCATCCGCCAGCTTCCCCTGGTCGGGGGGGCGGTGTACCTGGACGGCCGGGACATGGCCGCCCTAGGTGAGCGGGACGTGGCCCGAAAGCTCAGCGTGCTCATGACCGCCCGGCTCCACCCGGAGCTCATGACCTGCTTCGACGTGGCTGCCACCGGGCGCTACCCGTACACCGGGCGGCTGGGCATCCTGTCCCAGGAGGACCGTGACAAGACCACCCAAAGCCTGGAGCTGGTCCACGCCGCCGATTTAGCCGGCCGGGACTTCTCCCAGGTCAGCGACGGCCAGCGCCAGCGGGTGCTGCTGGCCCGGGCGCTGAACCAGGAGCCGGAGGTGCTGGTGCTGGACGAGCCCACCTCCTTTTTGGACATCCGCCACAAGCTGGAGCTGCTGGCTATTTTGAAGGACATGGTCCGCTCCCGGGATTTGGCGGTGGTCATGTCCCTCCACGAGCTGGACCTGGCCCAGAAAATCAGCGACTGGGTGGTGTGCGTCCAGGGGGACTCCATCGCCCGGCAGGGCCCCCCGGAGGAGATCTTCACCGCCCAGTACATCACCGCCCTCTACGGCGCGGCCCGGGGGAGCTACAACGCCCTGTTCGGCTCCCTGGAGCTGGAGGCGGCCCGCGGCGCGCCGGAGGTGTTCGTCATCGGCGGGGGCGGGGCGGGTATCCCCGTGTACCGCCGCCTCCAGCGGCAGGGCGTCCCCTTCGCCGCCGGGGTTTTGCAGGAAAACGACCTGGATTTCCCCGTGGCCTCGGCCCTGGCGGCGGAGACCGTCTCGGAGCGGCCCTTCCGGCCCATCGGGGAGGAGGCGTTCCAGGCGGCCCGGGCCCTCATGGAGGGGTGCCGCCGGGTGCTGTGCCCCGTGGAGGAATTTGGGGAGATGAACGAAAAAAACCGCCTGCTCCGGGAGCTGGCCCAAAAGGCCGGGAAGCTGGAGCGAAGCGGGGTGCAATGTTGACTTTTTAAAAGAGCCGACCGCTTGCTTTGCACGGGAACGGGCAACACCGCCCCCTTATCCCTCCCTGTTGGGAGGGATAAAAATATGCAACAAACCGAAAAATACAAGCTGAACCTGATCGAACCGAAGGACAAATTCTTGCCGGACCCGCTGAACGAGAACATGGAGAAGGTGGAGGGGGCGCTGACCGCTGAAACCGCCGCCCGGACTGCCGCTGACACAGCAGAGGCCCAAGCCCGCGCCGACGCCGTGGCTGACCTGGACCAGCGCCTCCAGGTGTTTGAGGCGCACCACCTGGCTATTGGTCAGTTTTACCCCAGTTCGTCACAGATTAGTATCGTCCTTGGCTTCCGCCCCAAAGTGGTGGTGGCTCTGTCCGGCAACGGCATCGGTGGTATCCTGATGGACCAGCAGGAGCCCTACATGACCCCTTATGCCGGTATTTCCGACGATGGATTTTATGTCGACGCGGCAAACAACTACAGCCCTTGGAACCAGCCCAACTATTACAACTTCATCGCCTTTGATTGAACCGCGAAAAGAAGGCCCCCCGGAAATCCGGGGGGCCTTCTTTTTACTTAGGATGTTTGTATACGCCTGTTGATTATTGCTGATAGCAGACGTAGATCTGAGCTACGGTCAGGGTGTCGGCGTCATTGTCCTCGGTGTAGAGGAAGGACACCTTCAGGTCGGTCACACCGCCGTACTGCGGATTGTAGCGACCCAGAGAGCCGGCCTCGTTCAGAGTGCTCAGGTCGGTGATGCCGGGCCAGGTGGGATTCGGGTTGTCCGCGTTCAGGTTGGTGATCTTGGCACTGGCCACGTTCAGCATCCGGGTGACGGCCGCTACGCCGGTGATGGTGGCGTCGGTGGTGAAGCTGCCGGTCTGGGCGCTGTAGGTAGAGGCCACGTATACGTTCTGGACAGTCAGTTCACTGGCGTCGGGATACGCAGCGACAGTGCCCACTACGGGCGTGACGCGGTAGATGGGCTGGCCATCGTTGGCGGTCTTGCCGGTGTCGATCAGGTTCCAGAAGTGGTCGTGGTAGCGGTTGGCGTTGTTCTGGGTGTTGCCGTAAGCCACCAGCGTGGCGCTGTTGCGTGTAGTGCTGCCAACGGCGTTAGCGGCCTGAGCGTTGTCGATCAGGCCCTCAATCCAGACCTGCTCGGCCTCGCCGTTGTTGTACATGGTGAACCGGGTAGCGGTATTGCCAAGCACGGCGTTGGAGTTGGTCATGGTCGGGGTGGCGTTGCCCACGTAGCGGATGTTGGCGCTGTTGGTGCGGGTCACGGCTGCGGCGGGCAGGATGATGACGTCAGCCTGACGGCTCAGCACCCGGTTCTGGGCATACACGAAGGGGCTGTGAGTGAAGTAAGTCAGGTCAGCCATCGTTACGGTAGCGGGCACGTTGGCCAGCCGCACCGTACCGGTGTCCAGAGCGCCCAGAGACGCGGTGGTGTTGTTGTCCACGACGTACTGCAGGTTGATCTGCACCTGGTCGCTGGAGCCCTTCAGGTCGGAGATGCCGTCGAACACCTCGGCCTTCAGGCTGTCGGTGCCGTAGCCGGACACCAGGATGAACTTGGTGTTCTCGGTGAAGTACAGCAGGTCAGCAGTGCGCGGGTCGGTGCCGTCCAGGTCCAGGGTGCCCGCATAGGTGGCGCCCAGGGTGACCTCATTCTTACCGATGATCACGGAGTCGCTGGCGGTATTGGTGGTCCCGCTGGGACGGGCGCTGACGTTGGCCGCCGGGACAGCCGCCAAGCCGTCAAAGGCCACGGTGGGCAGGGTGGCAACGTTGTGCGGGGCATCATCGGCGACCGCGTCTGCACCGGCAGCCAGAGTTACCTTGGGAACGGTGGCGTTCCGGGCGCTGCCGTTGGCACCGGCCACCACACCGATGTCATCCAGGCCCGCAAAGGTCCAGTTGGCGACCTCGCTGCCGTAGGCGAAGCCGCGGTACACGCCGGTGCCGATGCCCTGGGTCACGCCGGGGGTCGCGTTGTTGCCGCCGTCACGGAAGGGCACGCCCAGGCGGCTGGTGGCGTTGATAGGATCGGGACGATTGACGTTACTCCAGGCCAGGGATGCCACGGGAACCGTGGTGATCTCGCCGTCCAGGTTCACGCCGGTCAGGAAGTACTTGAAGGAACTGGAGTTCAGCTCCTGAGAGTAATCCACATAGGTGCCGTAGACGAACTCGGTGCCGTGGATGCGCTCGGCGCCCACGAACTTGCCCGCGTCGTTCAGGAAGAAGCGGTAGTTGGTGTGCTCGTACAGGTCGTTGCCGTAGGTATCCACGCCAACCTGGGGGATGGTGCCGGTCACCACCGTATCATAGACGATGGACTTCTCCAGCACGGTGCCGTCGGACAGGGTGACGGTGTTGTTGTTGTAAGCGACCACAGTGCCGTCCTTGGTATTGGTGACGGGAGTCAGCTTGAACCAGCTGGTGTCGTAGCTGCTCAGGCCCTGATAGTTGGCGGCAGTGCGCTCGGGATCATAGGCTTTGGTGCCGGTGATGTGCAGGCCGATCTCCTTGGCGCCCAGGGTCTTGGCGGAGTTGCCCACCAGCTGAGCCTGCTCCAGGGTACCGCCATAAACGACATTTGCGTCGTCTCGTGCGTCAGCTGTCAGGATGTTGGCGGGATCAATAAAGTTCCAGTCGCCATTACCACCCACAGCGGCAGCACCGTTGAAATGATAGGGCACGGTGACGGTCTTGATGGTGTTGACGTTGTCAACGCCGGTCAGGTTGGAGGTCTGGAGGTTCAGAGAGATGACCGCGTCCGGGGTCTTATTGCTGTTGTTGGACACGACCATATACAGGTACTCGGGGCTCTCCTCAGCATTTACGCTCACGCTGGCGGCATTATTAAGATAGGCATACAGAGTGCTGCCGTTTACGACATCCTTGGTATCCAGGCTGAACTTGCCGTAGGAGTTGTTCAGGTAGGCGCTGGTGGTGCTGCTCACGGAGAAGCCTGCGGCCTTCATGGCGGAAAACAGGTTGGTATTGGTGTCATCGGACTTTTTGTCCAGCAACAGTAGCTCGTCATCGTTATTAGTCGCGTTGTCTTTCACCTTCACGACCTGGGCCAGGGTGGTCTCGTCGAAGTAGGCGTAGACGGGATGACCCTTGGTGCTGCTGTAGTTGGCGGAGCGGTTGTCGTACCAGATGCTGACCTCGTGGCCCATCAAGTCGATGCCGGTACCCACGTTGAACTTCAGGTTGTTGCCCAGGTTAACATCATTGTACGTCGCGGCGTCATAGTCCTTATTGGTTTCATTCCAAACCTGGACGGCGACATAATAGTTGCCCTGATAGGTGTACTCGCTGTAGGCTTTGGCCTTGATGGTTTTGCCAGAGACGGTCTGAGTGGTCTCACCCGCGTAACCCATGATGGTGGCCTTCTCGCCGGTCTCTTGGTTGCCGATGACCACGCCGTCGGTCTTGTGGGTCAAGCCGAAGATGTGCTCACCCAGGGTGGGGTTGGTCTCAGAACCCACCACGCCGCCGCTCATGCCGGTCTGCTGATAGCCGAAGGCGGTGGTGTAGGTGACCTGGGGCACCTTGGCGTCGGCCTGGAACAGCAGCTCGGCCACCACGTCGCGGCGGCTGGCCAGATACAGGGTGTCGCCATAGTGGGTGGTCTTGATGTTGTTCAGGATGCCCAGCTGGGTAGACAGGGCGGACACGTTGGTCTGCCAGGTGGGGCCGGTGAACTCGCCGTTCTTGTCGTAGCCGATGGCACGCAGGATCATAGCCAGCGTCTCATAGCCGGTGACAGAGGCGTAGGGGTCGAAGGTGGTGGCGCTGGTGCCCTTGATGTAGCCGGCGTTGGCGCAGTAGCCGACATAACCGGCGAACCAGTCGCTCTCAGCCACGTCGGTGAAGTTGCCGTAGTTGGCGTA
>ERZ808028.1688-NODE-1688-length-12413-cov-3.963521_pt1 | contig 12413 bp, 7 predicted proteins | sample MGYA00380184_ERZ808028 | MGnify/ENA primary metagenome ERZ808028 (study PRJEB31490, sample SAMN06133397) | mouse gut metagenome | isolation source: J8_1 | host: mice | place: China: Chengdu | collected 2015-05 ...
GGGCGGCGCCATACGTCCCGCATGTGGGATTGGAAGCATCCGCACGCACATGGAGAAGGCTTCGACCGGTTCTGCATCCAGACGATGCAGGCGGAAGCATCCGCACGCACATGGAGAAGGCCACGACGCCCATGTTGTGCGCGAGGTTCGCCTGGAAGCATCCGCACGCACATGGAGAAGGCACTTCAATCTTCGCTGGAAATCCAAGGAAGACCAGCCGTTCCTTCTTCATATTTATTTAGTTGTGGATGTGCCAACCTTGCGGTCGGCAGCTCCAAGTGTGTCGGTATCGACCACTTGGTAGACGCTTCACTGAGTCGGTGATGTTCTGCAAAGAGAACATCGGTGTGATTCTCCACGTCCGTTGTCTGTATCAGATTCCCAAAGGAATCGCGTATCCTGCACAAGCCTTTTATGCAGTAGAAGCTATCCTATCGGTTGGTTGATGGCTAGTCAACCTGATTAGAGTTTTGGCCCAGCTCTTCCAATCCTTTTCGCTCGATATTAATTGCAGCGTTTAAATCTCTATCTATTTCAAGTCCACACCTGTCGCACAGATATGTTCGTTCGCTGAGGCTCATCTGATCCTTTACTGATCCGCAGCCTGAACAAGTCTTCGTCGAAGGGTAGAACCTGTCGATGACATGTATTCTCACTCCCTTCTTGTTGGCCTTGTATTCAAGTTGACGGCGGATTTCGGCAAGCGCAGCGTCGGATAGTGCTCCGGCGATTCCATGATTCTTGAGCATTCCTTTCACGTTGAGATCTTCGATGTAGATATCTGTGTAATGGTCTGTAAGATATGCAGTTAATTGATGAATTGTATTGTTTCGCAAAAATCTGACACGTGCGTAAATTCGGTTCACTTTCTGCTGCTGTTCAAAATAATGGTTGCTCCCCTTCTCCTTACGGGCGAGTGCGCGCTGCGCATGGGCGAGCCTTCGTTTGGCTTCTCTAAGGGGTGCGGGATTGTGGAAAACGACGCCGTCAGAAAGAGTGGCAAGTTCTTTGATGCCTAAATCAACGCCAACGGTTTTCTGATGTCGTTTCTTTTCTTGAGTAGTGACTATAGTCTCACACAATAAGCTGGCATACCATCGGCCACCTTCAAATTTAACCGTTGTAGTTTTGATTTTCCTGTCGCCAACAAGCTTGCGCACGTTGCGTAGCGTGTGGACGCGACCTATTTTCGGAAGCCTTATGCCATGATCATCTGCGACTCTCACGCTATCAGGAAAAGCAAAGGTTTTTGTTGAACTTCTTTTCTTGAAACGGGGAAATGCCACCCTTTCGCCTTTTCTTTTTCCGGTTAACGATTGCAGGAAGTTCTTGCTTGCGTTTGCTAGATTCTGGAACGCACAATTGTACATATGTGAATAATTTTCTGCATGCCATGGTGCTATTTCATCTCTGTTGTCTCTCCACAACCGGCCCAACGAGATCATGTTGTTATCGATTCTGATGAGGTCTTTCTTGTCGACGCCAGCTTCTTGTTGCTTCTTGCGCTCATCTAGCTGTGCCTTTATGTGAGCGAGTGCTGCGTTATAGGCGAAGCGTGATCCGCCTGCATGCGACTTGAATTGAATCTCTTGAGAGGGGGAAGGATCCAATGGCACTTTAACCGCGTAAAAAGCCCTACTTTCTTCTTCCATGCCGTACCTCCTTGGACGGACTTCCAGGGTGTTATGCTGCAGCCAGCCTCCTTGCTACTGTCAACAGCATATATGCTTCGATTTAGATGTAGGGCGCTATGTCTGCTAAGTGGTTCGGCTGTGACGGCCGTATTATGCCGTGTTAGTGTATGAATGCTTATCGATTGTGTTCTTGGATCTGGTTTGAAAGGGATATGCGGCAATGGTGGCTGAATATCGTGAGGATGGGAACAGGTCCTTTGTTGATGAATTATTCGCGCGCATCATTGATGAATCCGTGGATACCCGCCAACAGGGTACTTGGTTCGAGCACACCGTCAAATGGTTCCTCGAGAATGATCCGTCATGGGTCGAACGCATCACTACAGTGTGGATGTGGGATGATGCGCCTGAAGAACTGCGCAAAGGGCGTCCGGATACCGGCATCGATCTGGTCGCATTGGGCGAGGATGGGTCGTATTGGGCCATCCAGGCGAAATGCTACACAGAGAGGAAACTGTCCGAGAGGGACGTGTCCACGTTCTTCATGAACGCGTTGGCCGATGACCACTACGGACATTACATGATCGCGGACACCGCGCCATCGGTCACCAAGACGTTCGAGAACTTCATGAACGACCATCCCGACCGGGACATAGTGCGTTTGGATCTCGATACCATGAGGCATGCCAATCTTGATTGGGGTGCGTTCGAGGCCGGTTCGTGTTCTGGCGTGCGCACCACCTATGATCCTCGGCCGCATCAGCTTGAGGCGATTGAGGCTGTCAAGCGTGAACTGGTGGACCATGACCGCTGCTCGCTGGTCATGGCCTGCGGTACCGGCAAGACGTTGACCGCGCTGCGCTTGTGTGAGCAATATTCGGAAGCGGGGGGGGGGTACCGTATTATTCCTTGCGCCGTCGATTTCGCTGGTGAGCCAGTCGATGCGCGACTGGGTCAACCAGACGCGCGGCCGCATCAACGTGTACGTGGTGTGCTCGGACGCCAAGGCAAGCAAGGTCTCCGAGGAAGCCTATGGCCAATTGTCCGACATCCCGTTCCCGGCCACCACGAACGCGCGCACCGTGGCCAGCCGGTTCCGTCCCAAAGCGGACGCGTTGAACGTGGTGTTCTCCACCTACCAGTCCATTGATGTGATCCATCAGGCCCAGGAATTGGGGCTGCCCGGTTTCGATCTGATCGTATGCGACGAGGCCCACCGCACGACGGGCGTCGTGGACGGCGAAGGTGCCTTCCAACGCGTGCACGACAATGATTTCATCCATGGCGCCAAACGCCTGTACATGACGGCCACGCCACGCATCTACGGCGAAGGGGCGAAGAACAAGGCCGCCGACGGGGCCGTGGAGATCGCCAGCATGGACGACGAGAGGGTCTACGGCCGGGTCGCGTACCGGCTCACGTTCGGCAAGGCCGTCGCGGCCGGACTGCTCACGGACTACAAGATCGTGATCATGCAGGTCGGTGAGGACCAGATGGGCCGCGCGATGCAGGAGGAGTACAGTCGGGAGAACGCGCCGATCCCCCTGTCGGACGCCGCCAAGTTCGTCGGCTGTTGGAAAGCGATGTTCGACCGCCGCCACTCCACCTCCGTCACCGACCTCGCCACACGCGAGCGGCACGCCGAAACCACCGTGGGCGATGACGAATCCAACCGGGTGCTGCACCACGCGATCGCGTTCGCCGCGTCCATCAAGGACTCCAAACGCCTGACCGATAAGTTCCAGACCGTCATCGACGACTACACCGAATCACTGGAGGACACCAGCGAAAACGCGGCAACGATCCATGCGAACAACGTCGTGACCGTGGACATTAAGCATGTGGATGGCACGATGGACGCGCAGACGCGTGCCGACAGGCTCGATTGGCTGTCCGCGGACACACCGGCCAACGAATGCCGGATCCTGTCGAACGCGCGTTGCCTGGCCGAAGGCATCGACGTGCCCGATTTGGACGCGGTCATCTACCTGAGCGCGCGCAAAAGCAAGGTGGACATCATCCAATCCGTTGGACGTGTCATGCGCCGCGCGCCAGGCAAACAATACGGGTACATCATCATTCCCGTGGTCGTGCCCCTCGGGGGCGACCCCGACAAGATCCTGTCCTCGGGAGCCTACGAGACCGTCTGGCAGGTCGTGCGCGCGTTGCGCAGCCACGACGAACGCCTCGAAGCCATCATCAACGCCGCCTCGTTGGGCGACACCGAAGCGTTGCGCCGCATCGTCGAGGTCGAGGTCCTCGACGAAAACCGTTTGCGACTCAACCGCAGGAAAAGCCGGTCCACCTCCCGCATCGGCGCAGAGGACCACATCGGCGACACCGGGCAGGAACCAGAATTGTCCTGGGATGCTATGGAAAGCGTGCAGGACGAGTTCGATCTCGAACGCGAGGAGATAGCGAAGGCCATCAGCGCGCAGATCGTGCGCAAGTGCGGCACGAAGATCTACTGGGGCGAATGGACCGACGACATCGCCCACATCGCGGCAGCCCGCGCCGAACAGATCGCCCAAATCGTGCAGGAAGGCCCCGCACGCGGCGCGTTCGACAGGTATCTGCAAGGCCTGCGCGACAGCCTCAATCCCGGCTACGAGGAGACGCAGGCGATCACCGTGCTCGCCCAGCACGAGATCACCAAACCGATCTTCGAGACCCTGTTCACTGACCATGCCGTCATCGACAACAATCCCGTCATGCACGCCCTTGACACCGTGATGGACGAACTCTACGCGGCCGGACTGCCCAACAGCATCGACGACCCGACCTTGCGCGACCTGTACTCGTCCGTCAAGATCGCCGCGATGCAACTGACCACCGACACGGCCAAGCAGAATCTGATCAAGGAGATCTACAACGAGTTCTTCACCAAGGTGTTCAAGGGTACCGCGGATGAGCTCGGCATCGTCTCCACCCCGGTCGAGGTCGTGGACGCGCAATTGCACATGGTCCAACGCGCCCTCGCCCGTGAGTTCGGCCAACAGCTTGGTGACCACGGCGTGCACGTGCTCGATGGGTTCGCCGGCACTGGCACCTACATCTGCCGCCTGATCGAGGACACCAGTCTGATCCCCGACAGCCAACTCGAATACAAGTACATGCACGACCTGCACTCCAATGAGATCGTACCGCTGGCCGCCACGATCATGGACATCAACATCGAACAGTCCTACCACCTGCGGAACAGCGGGGATTACAAGAACTTCCCTGGCGCGTTGCTCACCGACACATTCCAGATGAGCGAGGAAAGCAACACATTCGATGACACCGTGTTCATGGACAACACCGCCAGGGTGCGCAAACAGCTCGACACCCGGATTCGTGTCATCATCGGCAACCCGCCCTACCGGGCGGGTGACAGCGCCAACACCGGCAACCAGAACACGAAATACACAACACTCGACAAGCACATAGAGGAAACGTATGTGGCCCAATCCGACGCCACACTCAACAACTCACTCTACGACCACTACATCCGCGCGTTCCGCTGGGCGTCCGACCGCCTCCTTAGGAACGGCAACGACAGCGGCATCATCTGCTTTGTCTCCAACGGCGGATGGCTCACCAGCGCCTCCGGAGCCGGCATGCGGCGCTGCCTTGTCGAAGAGTTCAACTCCATCTACGTCTACAACCTACGAGGAAACGCACGTGGACAAGGCGAGGAACGGCGCAAAGAGGCCGATAATGTATTTGATTCAGGAACGAGAACTACGATAACTATCACGATGCTCGTGAAGAACCCGGCCTCCGAAGAACACGGCGTGATCCATTACAAGGATATCGGCGATTACCTCAGCCGTGAAGAGAAACTCGACATCCTCAAGAACGCGGTGACCGAGGACCCCGAGTGGGAGCTGCTCACCCCGGACGGACACGGTGACTGGCTCAACCAGCGTGATGACAGCTACGACGACTTCATCCCGCTGGGCGAGCAGGAGGGAACCAGGAAACAATCGCGGTTGTTCCGCAACTGGTCCGCGGGCATCAAGACCAACCGCGACCCGTGGTGCTTCAACTCCGACCCATCGGTGCTGTCGGCCGACATGCAATGGCTCATCAGAACATACAACGAGGAACTACAACGCTGGCAGCAGCAAGGAGAACAATCCGGGCAGGATGTGCGCTCGTTCGTCAAACACGACGATACACAAATCAAATGGACCCGTGAGCTGTACGAGAGTGTGCGCCGGGGACGAACGGGGCATTTTGACCCCTCGCATGTCCAACTGGCCGCGTACCGCCCGTTCTTCAAACAATGGGCGTACATGGACTCGCAGTTCAATAACTGCGTGTACCTGCAGCCGCAGATCTTCCCATACGACGAAACACGACAACCCCACGCCAACACCATGGACAGTGAAAACACTCCAGACCTCGACAACATTGTGATTGTTACGGGTGAAAGAGGCGCCTTCATAACGGATACGCTGCCTGATCTGGAATTGAACCACCATGCGCAGTGCTTCCCGTTGTATTGGTATGAGAAGGAGGAGGTCACGGTTCTGAATAAGTCACGGCAGCCGGCTTTGTTCGCCGAGCCGATACCAGACCAGACCGTGCTCGCGCTCGATGATGCGGATTCGATGCAGGTCGAGCAGTACACGCGCTACGACGGCATCACGGGAGAAGGATTGAAGCTGTTCCGTGAAGCGTATCCGCATACGCGCATCTCCAAGGAAGATATCTTCTACTACGTGTACGGCGTCCTGCATTCGCCCGAATACCGGCAGCGGTTTGCCAACAACCTCGCCAAGGAGCTACCCCGTATCCCTCTGGCGAAGGACTTCAAAACGTTCATGAAAGCCGGAAGGGAACTGGCGGACCTGCATTTGCACTACGAGACGGTGGACCCATGGCCGGTCATCGAGGTCGGCGACAGCATCAATCCGGGCAGGACGGTGAAGATGCGCTATCCACGCACGATCACTTTGGAGGACACCGGCAAGAAGGTCAAGGACCCGACCGTGCTGCAGGTCGCGGAACACTTGACCTTCGAGCGCATCCCCTCACGCGCGTACCGGTACATGGTGAACGGCAAGCCAGCAATCGACTGGCTGGTCGAACGCTATCAAGTCACGGAAGACAAGAAAAGCAAGATAATCAACGACCCCAACACATATTCCGATGACCCGCGCTACATCGTGGACCTCGTTCGTCGTGTCATCACCGTGAGTGTACGCACAATGGACATCGTGGACTCCTTGCCCCCATTGGCGGAACTGCCTAAGCCGGACAACTGGCCCGCAGAATGGAACTAAGCGTTTATACTGACAGGAACACAAGGAGAAGAAGCGATGAGCATGATCATGTGTCCTGAGTGCGGCACCCAGATTTCGAGTAGGGCGCGTTTGTGCGTGGAATGCGGATATGTGGGCGATGATCCATCGCGCCCCATCGGTGAACAGATCACGCGCGAGATCGTGCCGACGTTCAAGATGGCAGTCGAACGTTGGGATCCGATGGCGGAGCGCAGCAATGTCGAACTGATGGATGTGGCGCCCGAGAATAATGTGAGTATTTGGAACATATTCGGAAATTGGAAACAGGTTGTCACTCTACTGCCTGCATTGGCGGAATGGGTGCAGCAGCAGGCGTCTCATGAACCGAATAAGCAGTGGGTCGCCGATATTTCGGAATATTATGCGCGGCTTATCGACGAAGGAAAAATCGTACTCAAGGAAGCCAAGGATGGTAGTGGGATACTTCCGACTGCATATAATCTGGACGGCAGCTTTGCCAAACAATTCAGACTCAAAGAAGTCGATCTCAGTCCGGATATGTTGCAATCCCTGCAGCACCTCCAAACGCAGGTCGCCATCGCATCAGTGCTCGAAGAAATCAAAGGGCTGAAGGAATCCATCCAGAGTTTGCAGATCGATTTGCAGAATGACCGGTTGGCGATTGCGGATAGCGCGTGGGACAAATGGGCACAAGCGCACATGATCCCGCGGGGTCGTGCCCGCAATGACTATCTGCGCCTCGCAATGGCCACGGCGACCGACGCGAAATGTACACTCATGCGTAACTACGCACAACGTAGTCTCACGCTTGGGGTGACTGCTGGAACCAAATCGGGCGCTGCGGAAAAGGCCCGAAAAGTCAAGCTCACAATCACGGGAGAGAATGAGCGTCTGGCGACGGAGGCGATGCAGGATCTCGTGTCCATCGCCAATATGGTCCGCATCGAATGCGAAGGCCACGTTGAATTGAATCAGTATGATGCAGCCGAGCAGAGTCTCGTGCAGTTCACCGACTTCGTGCACGCCCAACAGCTCGATAATCCCGACACTTTGTTGTCGATCAACAGTTATCTTGCCAATGAGGCTGGGGGAGAGGCGGTCATTGACCAATTCCAGGAACTGGTGTCCAGCACTGCTACGTGGAAGCAAGAAGCGATTACCGCTGGCATCGTGCCCCAGATAGAATCGGTAACAGTATCTGATGAAGACGAAGTCGTCACGAGTGAGGAAATACATGAAAATCAGGAAGCGTGATACGCGTAAGCAGACTGAAACCGGCGACTCCAGCGAATCCAGCGACAAGCAGCCGCAGTGCTCCAAGTGTGGGAAGAAGCTGCCAGCCACTGATACAAAGGGCATCTGCAAGCATTGTGAGGCTAAGGTGGAAGGCAAACGAGCGGTGATCCTCGGCGTTGCTGCGATGGTAGGGAGTGCTGCCGTGAAGTACGGTCCGAAAGTCGTGTCATCGGCGATGAGGGTGATTAAGAAGTAATTTCGCCGGCGTCCTTTTGGTTTTCCCCGACAATCGCAGACTATCACCGGCTGCAGGGCGCTCGCGTCAAGTGAGCCAACACGCGCTGACCTATCTCGTCATCTTTGGACGTTCGAGATGCCCAAAGATGTCGAGATGTGCATCATAAACGTGTACACACCGCTGAGCAAAAGCGGAAGGTTGGGTGACTTGGCTGCAACGAGGTGTCATGGCTATCCTCGTGGTTCTCGCTGGGTCCTCCGTGTTACTGCATTTTGCGTCACTCGTGTTCACTAATCACAACGGGAATGCGCTTTGACTAGTCGATTGGTTGGTTTCGCGCCATTCGGCACTTTACCTACAATGGAGCACAAACACTGCGCTCAGTGGGAGGAAACATTGATCCAGCAGTCATGTCCAGATGCGTCTCCGTGCACGTCTCCAAGCGCCGAATCAGTAGGCTCGCGCCGTTTCCACCAGCCTCCGGCTTGGATCGCATGGGTGCTCGGCCTCATCTTCCTGCTCGATGTTCCGGTGGTTCTTCTTCTGGCGTTTGTCATGTGGATGACAGCCACCGACAACGCCCCCGACATTCCGCCGGGCTGCTCATTCATGGATCTGTGCCCCAGCACTCCGGGGGAGTACACGCGTTCGCTCGTCTTCTGCCTCGGGTCGATCCTGCTCTGGGTTGTTTTCGCCTACTCCATCTACCGTCTTCTGCTTGCCTGCTTTGATGCTCGCGAATCCGCCGACTCCCGCCGCACTACGATTGCTGTCACTTCCGCGCTGCTCGTGGGACTGTCGGCAGTCGTGCTGTGCGTCCTGCCTGATTGGGCCTATGGCCGCCCTTTGTTTCCGCAACCGTTCTGGAATACCGCGCGCATCTATTCCTACGCGTACTTTTTCGCGGCACTTCTCTCCACGCTCTATCCCGCGTACTTCGCGGTGCGTGCCCGCTACTGTAGATATGCCGACTCACGTGCGTCGGCGGCCATCTGTGAGACAGATAGCTGACCATATGACCTTGCTCTTTTGCGACGTATGCAAAACGGAAGCAGAAGCGCAATGAAGCAGCTGCTCCATCCCGCCTCCGCGCTCAACTGATCCGGTAGTGCCCGACCAGCTCCTGCGGAAACGTGCCGAGCACATCCTCCTCGTACTGCTTCTGTTGCGCGCTCACGTGGTGGATGAGCAACGGCAATCCGTTTGAGTTGCGCGTGTCGGAGGCAATGCCGATGTGATTGCTGTAGACGACGATGTCTCCGCCCTGCCATGCACCGACGTCGGTGGTGTCTGTCGTGAGATTGGTCGCATGCGCGGCAAAGTACGCGTTGAGTACGGGGACGCGCCGGAAGTCGATGTTGGCGTCAGGCGCGTCGATCGCGTACCGCTCGGGGTGGGCGAGTATGTCTTCATGCACGAGCGTCATCAGATCGTAGCCTGCTCCGCGCAGGGCAGCGCCTACGACGTCGGTGCACACGCCATACCCGTCGTTCGGGTAGCCGGTCGCGTAATACTCACTTTTGTATGCCGGTCTTGTGGCGATGTAGGCGCGCGCGTTCTGCAGGATGTCGCTTTGGTCGTCGACACCGTCGCCGTCCTTGTCGACTGAACTGGTGTATGGGGCGATGCTTGGCGCTGACTGTTGCGCCGACCTGTCTTCGTCTGCGGCTCCTACTGTGCTCCCGCATGCCGATGCCAACGTGCAGGCGGCGATGAGCGTGCCTATCGTGACGATTCTAGATAGCTGGTGTGCCATATGGATGTTCTCCTCCGCGGTGCCCTTCGCTGGCATCTGTTATAGCACGCCCATGGCCTTTGGGAAGTGGCGGTAAATCAGTGAGTCGTAGCCACCGCAAAGCTGATCTCACGCTTGTGTCCGGCTTCAGAGTCACACATGCCCTGATTTGTACCGCAACAACCTCGCATTTACGGAAAGTTCCACGTGGAACACGGTGAAACACTGGAGAATCGCTGCCCCGCCCGTATGCCCGATGCGCGCTTCACGCTGCTATGCTGAAAACCATTACTGGGGAGCGAACGGCAAAGGATCCAGCATGGGCAATGCAAATACGTATGACGGCAGGACCATCGCTGACTCGTTTGAACTGCTCGAGTTCGTAAGCTAGCTATACGGGTCGACGCGCGACGCCACGTGCGTGCTGCTGTCGCAAGACACCCATGGCCGGCCCCACGTCCCACTCGACCAGGTACGCAAGCCCGTCGGCTCGCGTGCCGTGACGGTCCTGCTTGCCAATGCAGTGCAGCAGTCCGTGCGCGATCAGCTCGGTATTGTCAATCCATACCGCGGTGCGGCGCGCATCTTTCCGCCCGGCGATGCGTGGCGCGATGATTCCAGCCTCGTGTACTGTGTGCTCCCTGCGCCGCCGCAGCCTGCACATGCACAGCATGCTCTCCGATATGCCGGTCGAATCATTGCTTGCGTCGGTGGATTCGGTGTCATCTGCGCAGACGACGATCCGCACGATGCATCGGCAGCTGGTGGAGGCGTACGCCGAAAACCGGCGAATCTTCTCGTATGAGCGTGTATGGGACGTGGCGCATCAGCGATTGTGCGGTGGAACATGGATTGGGAAGCGCCTACACGCTAACTTGAGAAGAATCCAGATACCGCCTCCTGAAAGTATAAAGAATATAAAAAGTATAATGGCGTGCTGAGATGGCAACTGGATGGCCTGCATCCAGAAGATTGTCCGTTGATGTATTTCAGCTGGGTGGGGGCTTTTTCTGTGACGGTATCGAGTAGCATCCTTGGCGTTGAGCCTGCGCTAGAGGTCTCCCCTATGGAAAAGTCCCCCGCCCAGCCGAAATACACCGGGACGCATGTCATCTAACCGGCCCTAGATGGCGGTGGTGATGATTCCAACTAGAGAAAAGGCCAAGCACTGTTGTGAAGCCCCAGCCTAATTCCTACTGCCTCCGCACGTCGCGCCCAAAACGCAGCGGGGCCCGCATGCCAACAGACATGCAGACCCCGCTCGCGCACAGGCGTTATGCGCGTACGCCGAGCATTACACCGCGCACGGGGCAGCGGTGCTGTAGTTACCGGAGTTGTCGGTCACGACCACGCTAGCACCGGTCGCTGTGTAGTTCTGCCCGGAGACGCCGTTCTTGTTGTCCCACTGGCCCGATCCGTTTGTGAAGACGAACTCGATCGGCCTGCCGTCCGGATTCTCAATCGCGTACGAGACGTACCCGCTGCACGCCGCGGTCATCTTGACGCCCGGGGCGGTGGTCCAAGTGCCACCGTCGGCGAAACGCCAGTGCAGATATGTTGAGTCCGCGCCGAACTTCGTGCTCGGGTAGTAGACCGTGGTCGTGGAGTCCGGGGTCGGATCCGGGTCCGGCGTCGGGCCTGGATCCGGGGTGGGCACAGTGCCGATGTTGACGAAGACGCTCACCTTGCCACTCTTCACAGAGCCGGCGATGATCTTCTTGTTGGCGACGGTGATGGTGCCGCCGTTGACCTGATCGGTGTAGGTGCCGTCGTCGAGTGTGGTGTCGAGGCCGGCGAGGTTCTTGTCTCCGTCCATGTTGACCACGACCACGCCGTCGTTCGCGTTGCTGCCATCGGACTTGTACCGTTCGATCATCAGGCAGTTCTCGGCCTGGCAATTGCGCAGATACTCGGCGTTGCCTTCCATCGCGTTGCGGAACTTGTTGACCCACTTGACTTCCGGGCTCTTCCACTCGTTGTCGCCGGCGTCGCCGAGCTGTGACTGTTCCGAGAACTGCGCGTTCGCGCCGCCGGAGCCGACCGGGCGGTTGAAGAAGAGCGGCGCGCCGCCCGCACGGGCGCCGATGACGCCCCATCCCATGCGGATCTGCCAGTCGGTCATGCCGGTGGACTGCCTGTCGCCGTTCGCGTAGGTGTCATGCGACTCGACCCAGGTCACGAGCTGGTCGTCCTGCACGCCCTGCCCCTGCAGGCTGTTCAGATTGCCGGCGTTGAGATTCTTGCTGTTGAGCGCGCTGCGCAGGGCGCCGCCGTAATTCGAAGCGGTGTTGCCGCCGCCGTTGCTCGAGTACTTT
>ERZ808028.1692-NODE-1692-length-12394-cov-15.331249_pt1 | contig 12394 bp, 14 predicted proteins | sample MGYA00380184_ERZ808028 | MGnify/ENA primary metagenome ERZ808028 (study PRJEB31490, sample SAMN06133397) | mouse gut metagenome | isolation source: J8_1 | host: mice | place: China: Chengdu | collected 2015-05 ...
TTGGAGTGATAAAAGAGGCTTGCCATGCCTACAAAACCGCATAAATACTGAATATGTAGAGTTTTGCTCATGGCTATCAAAAATGAAAAAGGAGGTAGTCATTTATGGAAAAAATGAAAAATATCAAAAAAAGCATTGCCAACAACTTCATAGATCAAATGATTACCCCGCATAACCGTAAATAACGGATCATATTTTGCCGCGGTATCATTTGATACCGCGATTTTTTACCTTATAAGAAAGTACGTCGTCAGATGGACATGGAATCAGAAGGTGACGAAGTCCCTTTTTTATGTCAGGGAATTGTTTTGTGCCTCCAAAAGTTTGTATAACCGAATTGTTATCGTATCCCAGGGCCGGAAAATCGCGTCCCTGGGATTTTTATAGGAAATATAGGATAATAAGAGAGGAACAGACAAATGAACGATACAGCAATTATTACGGCGGTTCACAGAGACCGTTATGAAATGAGCCTTGGTACGGAGATTCTGTACGGAAGGCTGAAAAAAGCAGCTTTTTACTATATGGAAAAATCCGCCTCGGAGCCGGTCCGTTTTCCGACAGTCGGCGACAGGGTGGAGATCATGCAAAATACGGATGGAGACAGCATGATCCTTAGTGTTCTGGAACGAAAATCGGTATTTATGCGCCTGAATGCTACGCAGGGGCTGCCGGATCAGGCCGTAGCGGCCAATTTTGACTATGTTTTTATCACAATGTCACTCAACAAAGACTTTCATATGTCGAAATTGGAACGTTATCTGACGGTTACGGGACAAAGCGGCGGGACGCCTGTTATTTTACTGACGAAAGCGGATCTGATGCCGGAAAGGGAAGATATTCTGGCGCAGATCGCTTCGCTTGCACCGGACATTGCCGTGCACTGCGTCAGTTCTTATACCGGAGAAGGACTTTCGGGACTGGAACGTTATCTGACGCCCGGGAATACCATTGTACTGCTCGGCTCTTCGGGGGTCGGCAAATCTTCCCTTGTCAATATTCTGACAGGCGCCGAATGGATGAAGACCGGCGGAATCAGAGAGACGGATGCACAGGGACGCCATACCACGACTTTCCGTCAGATGTTTCCGGTTCCCGAAAAAATCATGCTGCCGGATGGAAGTGTCATAAACGGCGGCGCACACATTATCGATACGCCCGGCATACGGAAACTTGTCATGGGAGACGTATCGGAAAGTGCGGAGGGAGAGAGCGGGATCGAAACGGCTTTTGCAGATATCGAAGAGCTGACGGCACAGTGCCGCTTTGCGGACTGCGGACACCGTTCGGAACCGGGATGCGCCGTGAAAGCAGCTTTAGAGAACGGAACGCTTGATATGCGGCATTGGAAGACGTATCTTGCCCTGCAAAAGGAAGAGGAGTATGCGAAAAAGAGGAAACAGGTGCTTATGAAGAAGGCGCAGAAGGCACGGAGACAGAGGTAGTTTAGGGGATATTGAAAAGCGTCTATAAAACGCCGGGTCGTGCAGACAGCGGAAAAAGTTTCTGCCTCGGGCACGCTTTCGCTCCGTTAAAAACGCAGCGGTGCTAAGTTCGAGAGGCTAAAATGCCTCTCTCACTAAACACCGGCGTTTTTAGAGGGCCCTTCTGCAGAAATCTTTTTCCGCTGTCTGCACGACCCGGCGTTTTATGGATGACTCGAAAATCCAGATTTACTAAAACATATTATGACTGCCGGAGAAAGGAACAGGTTATTGGAAATGAATTATTATCAGATCATCCCGCTCCCGAAAGAGAAGTGGGAAGGGACCGTTATACCGATGCGGTATACGACGGAAGAATATTATGACGTAAGCATGGAAAAAGAAAGCGATGGCTATGTATTTGAAATGCGCAGGCAAAAATTTGACACGCCTGTCACACATTATCCGGAAGAGTACGATTTCCCGGACAAACTTTATCAGCCGCATTGGGAAAAAGCGCAGGCATGGGGGATTGTCGGACAAAACGGAGAAAAAGAAGAAATGCTTGCCTGCATTGAAACATGTCCGGAAGAATGGAGCAACCGGCTGATGGTTACGGAACTTTGGGTGCATGAGGATATGCGCCGGCAGGGTATCGCACATGCGCTGATGGAGATGGCAAAAAAGCAGGCGGTTTCAGAGCACAGAAGAGCGATCATTCTTGAAACACAGTCCTGCAACGTGGGAGCGATCAGTTTTTATCAAAAAGAGGGATTTGCGCCGATCGGTTTTGACAGCTGCTGCTATTCCAATCAGGACCTGGAGCGTAAGGAAGTCCGCATTAATATGGGATATTTTCCGGAGAAAGACGCAAAGTGATGAAGAAAACGTCTGTCATGCGGAAATTTCCGTGCCGGCGGGAAGGATATGTGATAGAATAAATGCAGGAAACTTTTATGCAGCCGACAATTAGACAACCGTTATTTATGGAAAGAATTCTGCAGCCGGTTACGGAGGAACAGGTAAGTGGTATATCAATATTGTGAAAATAGGAATTTTGAAGATCTGGCCAGTGGAAAAGTGCTGATCCACAGAACCGGATATCCCAGCTTTCCCGTAAGGCTTGCACAGGAAATATTCGGCAGATGTTTACATCATTTAGATGATCCGGAAGGGGTATGTCTTTATGATCCCTGCTGCGGCAGCGGCTATCTGCTGACAATCCTGGGATTCTTAAATTTGGATAAAATAAAGATGATAATGGCTTCTGATATTAGTGAGGAAGCGGTACGGCTTGCCGACGAGAATCTGTCGCTTCTTCATAAAAACGGTCTTGAGCGGCGAATACGGCAGTTAGATCAGCTGCGGCTGCTGCATAACAAAGATTCACATAGCGAAGCACTGGATAGTGCGGCCAACTTACGAAACCTGTTAGCCAATTCTACGCATGAAATAGAATACAGAGTATATCAGGCGGATATTTTGTCGGAGGCTCCGTTTGACGGCCTGCATTGCAGAGCAGATATCCTATTTACGGATGTTCCCTATGGGAATCTTACGAAATGGCAGAACAGAAATGAGGATAACATCAATTTACTGGATCAGCTATTGCCGGTAATAAGAGACGGCTCAATTGTAGCCATATGTTCAGATAAGTCGCAAAAGTTTCAGTCAGATCATTTTAAAAGATTGGAAAAGCAGGTAATAGGCAAACGTTTATTTCAAATATTCAGGGCAGTGTAACACGAACGAAAGAGGATACAGGCATATGATAATCGGGAATTTTGCAGCATGGAATATACACAATATTTTGATCCGGGTCGTTGTTTCCGCAGTTCTTGGCGGCCTGATCGGTCTGGACAGAGGCATGAAGCACCGCGGCGCAGGGACGAAGACGATCACGGTGGTCTGTCTTGGCGCGACGCTTGTGATGCTGACGGAACAGTATATTCAGATCAATTTCCCGGGACTGGCCAATATGAACCGGCTGGCGGCGCAGGTCATCAGCGGCGTCGGCTTTATCGGTGTGGGAACGATCATCATTTCCAAACACCGGGTCAGGGGACTGACGACCGCGGCGACGCTCTGGGCCAGCGCCTGCGTCGGACTGGCCGTAGGGATCGGTTTTATTGAGGGCGGTATACTGATCACGGCAATGATGCTTCTGTCCCTGCATGTGCTTCCTTACGTAGAACGGTTTGCGACCAGACATTCCCGTTACTGTAACGTGTTTGTTGATCTGGAAGAAAGCCGGGACTTACATACGATCATTCAGAATCTGAAAGAGGCGGACGTTGTCATCGATTCGATGGACATGAGTGAGTCCAGAATTGCAGGAGAAGGCATCTCCGTGCATATGGTGCTCTATATGAAAAAGACGGTAGGACGTACGGAAGTGTATGAGATCATAACGAAGTCGGATAAAGTGATGTCGGTGGATTTTCTGTAAGACCTTTTCAAGGTAAATTCATTTTGGTATGCTTAGTACGACTTTAAATCCGCCGTATCCGCTATGGTCTATTAAAATTTCTCCATTATGCCCTTTTATAATCTGTTTCACAATAAGTAATCCCAAGCCGTGCCGCTGTTTTGCAGTATTCGTATCACAAATCATATAATGCGGTGTATTGTTTAGTCTGTCAATCTGTTCGTCGGAAGCTCCTATGCCGTTATCTTCAATGCAAATCTTACAAGTATTGTCATCAGCATCAACGGATGCATAAATCACGCACCCGTTTTCATTGTGGTTTATGCTATTCTGAATAAGGTTTGATACGGCACGCTTCAGTAAATCCTTATCAGCGTTAATGCAACAGGCGGTCAGGGTATCAGCGGTTTTCCATTCAATCGGAAATCTATCGTCAATGTTCGTGTTCATAAAATCCACAATAACCTGCCGAAGAATAGAGATTGCATTTTCCCGTTTCATTGTTAGCGGCTGCATATCATATTCAAGTTTAGAAGCGAGATTGAGATCGTTAATCAGGTCTTTCATTCGACTGCTTTGCCTTACAATGACAGCGGCTTTTTTTCGCTCAATTTCTGACAGATTTTCTGAATTTTCCAACTGTCCGGCGTAACCCATAATCATTGACAGCGGTGTTCTGACATCATGGGAAACGCCTGCGATCCAGTTTGCCCTTGCAGCTTCTTTTTTTCGTAACTGTTCAGCCTGCATTTGCAATATTTCAGATGTTTTATTGATTTTTTCAGCTAATTCGGAAAATACCCCTTTTTCTTTCAGGCAGACGGGACTGCCGTCTGACAAATTCTGTATTCCATTCGTTATTGGCCTAATGGAACGTAACAATTTTGAATCAACAGCAACATATATGAGGAAAATTAAGATAATATTGACAGCCAGAATAATCATAGTGTTCCTGGGTAAGTCTGCAATAAAGTGATAGTCCCAGCTTGCCCTTGTATGCTTCCAGAATCTGTCTTTGGGAAAGCCTAATACCAATAATCCGTTTTGGACTTCCCCCGTAAAAGTGGGGTATCCATCTATATAGCCGCGCGTTAGCTGTGCGATCTCTGATAATGTATACTGCATAGGAATATTGCCAGGCAGATTATCTGTCTGCCATACAACCTGCCGTGTATCATTGTCAATAAGGAAAGCCCAGGCATTTTCTTCTTTTAGTTTAGCCATTACCTCGTCGGATATGGAATAGCAGCCATCTGTTAACTGCAATGCGGCTGCTGTATGATCCGCCATATCCCACGGAGAAAATGCTGACGTATTTCTTACGAAGACGACCGCAAAAAAAGTAATATTCAAAATAACCAGAAGTAATATGCTTAACGTCATGATTCCCACAAAGCGGCGTATTAGTTTTGGAATGCTTTTCATATTAACCCTCCATGCCGCCTTTGGGCGGCTCAAATAGAAATGAAAAACGCTGCATTTTGCGTTTTGCCGTGTGAGACTTAGAAGCTCTTCTCACACTATTTCCCCTCTACAATTAACTTATAACCTAAGCCCCTGACTGTAACCAGGGAAACGGGGTGCGAGGGATTTCGTTCTATTTTTTCTCTGATACGGCGTATATGCGCCATTAAAGAGTTTTCATATCCAAAGGGATTGTCGCCCCATGCTGCTTCGCACAATGCGTCAATTGTCACAATACGCCCGGCATTGCGGTATAAGGCAGACAGCAGATCATGTTCCTTTGCCGTCAATGGGATATGTTCCTCATTTTTAATGACCTCGGCACGCGAAAAATCAATTTGACTGTCATGCAGGCATACAAGAGGATTTTCGTCTTTGTAGCTTCTGCGTAAAATGGCCATGACACGAAACAAAAGTTCTTTTGGCAAAAAGGGTTTTACGATATAGTCATCGGCCCCTAAACCAAAGCCTTTGAATTTATCATCATCTTCGCCGCGGGCAGTCAGAAAAAGAATGGGGTAATCGCCGCTTTTCTTTAACTGCTCCATTAACGCAAATCCGTTCCCGTCCGGAAGCATTACGTCAAGTATTGCTAATTCCGGGCGGGATTTTTCAGCTTGTTGTATAGCTTCTTTCACATTTTTTGCCGCTTTGATATTTTGAAATCCGTATTCCATTAAAATGGACAAAACCATATCTAAAAGCTCCTGTTCATCATCAACGAGCAGTATACATTTATTCAGCAGATAATCTTCGTTCACGGTAGATTTCCTTTCACAGCTACATCATACGAGGCAATTGCGAAACGCCGAGGCAGAGGAAAAAGATCTCTGCTGAAGGGCCCTCTAAAAACGCAAGTTACTAAAAGTAACTTTATTCTTAGTGAGAGAGGCATGAAATGCCTCTCGAACTTAGCACCGCTGCGTTTTTAATGGAGCGGGAGCGTGCCTCGAAGCAGAAACTTTTTCCTCTGCCTCGGCGTTTCGCAATCGCCTACTATATCATACCATAGAATTTTGAATTTTTTTGGCTTTTCTGAAAATGTAAGGCAGATGTAAGGTAAAGAGAATGTTGTCATAAGGCTGCACTGATATCATGTAAGCAATGAAGGAGGATGTTTATATGGATTACATGATCAGAACAAAACAATTGACCAAAAAATACAAATCTTTTGTCGCTGTTGACAACGTTTCGCTGAATATTCGAAAAGGCAGTATTTACGGCTTTCTGGGTCCGAATGGTGCGGGAAAATCCACTACTATGAAAATGCTCTTGGGATTGACTGCACCCACAAAAGGCAGTTTCACAATCGATGGAAAGCAATTTCCGAATGACCGTCTTTCCATTTTGAAAGAAGTAGGTTCCTTTATCGAATCGCCCTCTTTTTATGCGAATCTGACAGGCGAAGAAAACCTTGACATTATCCGCCGCATCCTGGGACTTCCCGGAAGCTGCGTTGCGGATGCATTGGAGCTTGTCGGACTTTCCGAATTTGGCGGGAGGCTTGCCAGAAAATATTCATTGGGCATGAAGCAGCGGTTGGGACTTGCCGGAGCCCTGCTTGGCAGACCCCCTATTTTGATTTTGGATGAGCCTACCAATGGACTTGACCCATCCGGCATACATGAAATCCGAAATCTGATTAAATCGCTGCCCGGTCTTTACGATTGCACAGTTCTTATTTCTTCGCATATGCTGTCTGAAATCGAGTTAATGGCAGACGATATAGGAATACTCAATCATGGTCATCTGCTGTTTGAGGGCAGCCTGGACGAATTGCGGCAGAACGCACTGCAGTCCGGATTTGCTGCGGATGATAAAATCAGCGCCGCTAATTTGGAAGATATGTTCCTGTCTATGATTGATAAAGACAATGCTGGCAGAAAGCAGAGGGCAATGTTATGAACGTCACGATGAGGACATTTGTAATCGAACTTAGAAAAGAAAAACGCACAGGTGTTATTCCGTTAATGCTTGCAGTCGGCATTTTGGGGGCGGCATATGCTTTTGTCTTTTTTCTTGTGCGGAAAGATACTCTTTTAAATCTGCCATTAGCGCCTATGGACGTGCTGCTTACGCAGTTGTATGGCATGATTATGCTTCTGAATATGTTCGGTATTATAGTCGCCGCCTGTATGATTTACAATATGGAATTTATGGGAAGCGCCGTTAAAAAAATGTATATGCTCCCTGTGAGTGTTCCGCTTATGTATTTCTGCAAATTTATGATTTTAACCATCATGCTCTTTAGTGTAATTGTTTTTGAGGATCTGGTACTTACTAAAATTGGTCTGACGGATTTACCACAGGGCGCATTTGAGTTTGAGACGCTGCTGTTTTTTGCCGGGTATTCATTTACAACGTCAATGCCCGTATTATCTTTTATGGTTTTCGTATCTTCCCGCTTCCCCAGTATGTGGGTGCCTCTTGGGATCGGTGTTGCAGGATTTTTAAGCGGTATGGCATTGGCTGCGTCGGGTAATGTTTTGCTTTGCGCACACCCTTTTGTGATTATGTTAAAACCCGCTGTTGCGATGAGCGCACAACCGGATATTATCGTTGTGATTTTTTCGCTGGCTGAAACGGCTATTTTCCTTTTTTCCGGATTATGGGCCGCCAAATATTTGCGCTGCGAATAAGGAGGTGTAGAATATGAGTTTTTTAGAACTGCTCAAAATCGAGTTTATTAAAGTAAAACGGGGTAAAATGATCCCTCTGATTTTTATAGCGCCGCTGTTGGTTGTGGCTTCCGGCGTGGCAAGCCTGCAAAATTATTTTTCGCCGGAATATACAAACGCGTGGGCGGCTATGTTCATTCAGAGCGCATTAGTTTATGCCTATTATCTGCTTCCGTTCAGCATGATCGTTGTATGCGTGATGATTGTGGGACGCGAAACCGGGAATAACGGAATGTTGAAAATGTTAGCCTTACCCGTCAGCCGTTATGCCCTGTCAGCAGCAAAATTTTGCGTGCTTCTCTTTTACTTGTTTATGGAAATGGTTGTTTTTCTTGTTGTCTTTGTGATAACAGGATTGATTGCAACGGGCAGTACAGGAATTACAGAAGCATTACCGATCATGTATTTATTGAAGTGGTGTGCCGGATTATTTTTTACGATGCTCCCCAGTGTGGGGACAATGTGGGCGATTACGGTACTATTTGAAAAACCGTTCCTATCCGTCGGCTTAAACCTGTTTCTTGTTATCCCCGGCGTATTAGCGGCAAATACACCGCTTTGGATTGTTTATCCTTATTGTTACAGCGGTTATTTGGTTTCCTGTTCCCTGCATGATTTTACGGCAAAGGGCGTTAGCGCCGGTTTTAACCTGTTTCCGTTTTTACCATGTGCAATTCTGCTTTTCGCATTGGTACTTACAGTGGCGGTGAAACAGTTTGGAAAAAAGGAAATGAGGTAAGTTATGGAAAATAAAAGTTCCCGGCGCCTTCACGACCGGCGGATGTTGGATAGTGCGGAGGGGCGACAAACAAATACAAATAAGAAAGGGGCTTCCTCAATCCTTAAAAGGCTATGACAGCAACGGTTATAGTCTTTTTTCATGCAGTAATTACCGTATGAAATGAACTCCTATTCCCCCAAGCGGAGAAATACCCAACAATGATATTCCGCAATTCAAACTCCCGACAAGTAACGAGAAAAAATCATATATAAGCACCGAAACCAATCAATCATATCAATCCATATTGCAGGAGGGCAAAGACCATGAACAAAAAGCAGGAACAGCAGATTTTGGACTATTACAGCACCAACGACAAATATATCCGTAGCAGGACACACTCCAATGCGCATCAGACTGTATTCACCAAAGAAAGCGACAAATACCAGTGGCTTGTGTTGGAACAGAAAAGCCAGTGTGAAGTCGAGGTAAGGCAGACCGACAGTCATGGAACAATCACAGCAAGGGATAATTACGAACTGACAAGAAATCTCCCTAAGTACGTAGGCATGGAGCGTTTATGTGAGGGCGCAAATATCCAGATACCTTTTAACGCTGATGAAATCAACTTAATCTATCAGTTTGGGGAGCAGAGCAAAGCGGAAACGTGCGCCAGTCTGTCCGCTATTCTTCCGCAGGTAAAAGACAGCAATACAAAGCAGATAGCTTCAGAACGAGAGCCGACAGCATAACAGGCAACAAGGCAAGATTAAGCGGAAGGAGGAAGAAATTTAATGAAAATGTGATAGAAATATAGGCGTGATTGTGGTAGTATCTTAATTGAATAAATCGTAGCTTATGGAGGTACATTATGAAAATTAAAAAAATGCTTGCTGCAGGAATGATTGCTGTTTGTTTAATGACAGGTTGTGCAAATCCAATGGTTGCCATATATGACAACGATATAAAAATAGCAAGTAATACAAATTCATATAACCTTAATAATTATGAACAGACAGCAGAGGACGGACATTTTACGGCAAGCGTTGAAAAAATGGAGGGTATGGACACCATATGGGTTTTTGACGCAGAGGAAGATAAATCTTTAGATATAACATACACAATAAATGTTTTCTCTGGAAAGATGAAACTGGTATTGATAAATCCAAAGGGAGATGTTTCAATCATTGCTGAATGTGACACCGAAATGTCAGAGCCTGTTCAAAGCACTTTGAATGTGGAAAGTGGAAACAATAGAATTAAGATAGTTGCGGGCGAGAACACAAAATTTGATATTGAAATTTCTATTCAGGAGGGGGAATTTAAGGAGTTAGGTTAAATATTAGAATAACTGTCAACTATTACCACAATCACAACTAAATAAGTAACACAGCGTCAGAGTGTATAGAAAAATCTATGCGCTCTATTTTATTGTAAAGGAGCAGATTTATGAGCAAAGACAGCAAGGCACAGCATAGAGCCACCCGACAGCACCCACCCACAAAAATTATCGTGGAAAGGCACTATGTAGGCACTGAAAAAATGGAAACGGAAAAGGGAATATAGTATAATAGGAGTTGAGGAAGTCCCTTTTCATTAAGGAGGACAACATGAAAAGGGCAAAATTAAATAACGACAAAATCACTGCTTTATATTGCAGGCTTTCCAAAGACGACGGCACGAACAATGAGAGCATGAGCATCAGCACACAGAAAACCATGCTGAAAGATTACGCAAAGCGCAACGGTTTTCTGAACTGCCAGTTCTACGTTGATGACGGTTACAGCGGTACGAACTATTGTCGGGTAATATAAAAAGGCCTTGTTATGGAATCCAGAGCGTGTTTGAAAATTGCTTTCTGGCAGATGTGCGTCACAATTTGTGGGAGATTTGTGCCAAATGAAGGGCGCATAGCGGGCTATGTAACCTGAATTTGGCGCAAGTATCACACGAAGTGGGGCGTACAGATGGCGGGAATGAATTTTCCAACACGCTCTAGCCCTGCCTGACAATATGTCCTTCCTGCCTCGGAGAAGTGAGCAGCTCGGAGAAGTGAGCAGCTCAGAGAGATGAGGCAGGATATTTTTTGCATTCATTCCGGTAAAAAAGGACGGAGAGCACCGTGGCGATCGTCCATCCCACAGGCCATGCCGCCCAGATGCCCAGAGCGGAGTGAGTCTGGCCTGAAAAGACATAAGCCAGGAAAACCCGCAGTATCAGGTCGGTGAAGGTAGTGACCATAAACTGCCGCATGGCGCTGATTCCCCGAAGGATACCGTCGGCCACCAGCTTGGCCGATACCACGAAATAGAACGGGGAGAGAATCCACAAAAATTGCTGGCCCGTGATCAGGGCCTTGACGGAGTCTTTTTCCATAAAAAGCAGCAGGAAGTATCTGCCGAATACAATATAAAGCACACAAAAAGGAATACACAGGCACCACACCATTTTCAGGCCCGCGCGGAAGCATTCCCTGATCCGTCCATATTTGCGTGCCCCCAGGTTCTGGGCAGAAAAATTGGAGATTCCGTTGCCGATGGTGGTAAAGGAAGTGATGACCATGTTGTTGAGCTTCACCGCGGCGCTGTAGCCTGCCATGACGGGAGCACCGAAACCGTTGATCACGCTCTGGATGATGATGTTTCCTACTGACACAAAGCTTTGTTGCAAAATGCTGGGAACGGCGATGACCAGGATTTTCTGAAGGAGCCCTAAGTCAAAGAGCGCGGGTTTTTTCTGAACCCGAATTTGTTTCAGGCGTTTCCACACAGCACCCACAGCCAGAATACAGCTTATGCCCTGGCACAAAAAGGTGGCCCAGGCAACGCCCGCCACACCCATGTCAAAGGCTTTTACGAAAAGAATATCTACCGCAATATTCGACGTGGAGGAGGCAGCAAGAAAATAAAAGGGTGTTTTGGAATCCCCCAGCGCTGAGAAAATTCCGGTTGCAATATTATAGAAAAAGACAAAGGGCAGTCCCCATACATAAATATCCAGATAAAGCTGTGAGTCTGCAAAGACCTCCTGAGGTGTACGGATCAGGGCAAGCAAAGGCCCGCAGCCCAGTATACCCAAAAGCATCAGCAGGATACAGAGAACGGCGCTGAAAATGCAGGCGGTGGTTACGGCGCTTTTCAGCCGGACATAGTCCTTTGCCCCAAAGAGCTGGGAGACAATCACGGAACAGCCCATATTACAGCCGAAGGCAAAGGCGATAAAGATCAAGGTGATTTCATAGCTGTTTCCTACGGCGGCCAGTGCATTTTCTCCGATGAATTTCCCTGCTACCAGACTGTCTGCAATATTATAAAGCTGCTGGAAGATGATGCTGCCGAAAAGCGGGAGACAAAAGCTCCACAGCACTTTTTCCGGTTTCCCTGTGGTAAGATCTCGGTTCATAAATCCTGTCCTTCTTTCGTTTTACTTTTTTTCAAGGATGTATTATAATCCATTTTGTGAAATAGGAAAAATACATATAATATATCGGAGAAATATAAAAATTATATGGATATAAACTTTGAATACTATAAAATTTTTTATTATGTGGCAAAATACAGAAACATTACCAAGGCAGCCGCGGCTCTTGGGAGCAGCCAGCCCAATGTGACCCGGGTGATGAAGCTTTTGGAGGCTCAGCTAAACTGCCGGCTTTTTATCCGCGGGACAAGGGGGATCAGCC
>ERZ808028.1695-NODE-1695-length-12365-cov-4.529460_pt1 | contig 12365 bp, 11 predicted proteins | sample MGYA00380184_ERZ808028 | MGnify/ENA primary metagenome ERZ808028 (study PRJEB31490, sample SAMN06133397) | mouse gut metagenome | isolation source: J8_1 | host: mice | place: China: Chengdu | collected 2015-05 ...
GGCCATGAGCTACGGCTCCATCTCCCGTGAGGCCCACGAGTGCCTGGCCCAGGCCATGAACCTGCTGGGAGGCAAGTCCAACTCCGGCGAGGGGGGCGAGGAAGACGACCGGCTGGGGGACCCGGAGCGGTACTCCGCCATCAAGCAGGTGGCCTCCGGCCGCTTCGGGGTCACCAGCGCCTACCTGGTGAGCGCCAGAGAGATCCAGATCAAAATGGCGCAGGGGGCCAAGCCCGGCGAGGGCGGCCACCTGCCCGCCGGGAAAGTCTACCCATGGATCGCTTGGTGCCGCCACTCCACCCCCGGCGTCACCCTGATCTCTCCTCCGCCCCACCACGACATCTACTCCATCGAGGATCTGGCCCAACTGATCTATGATTTGAAGTGCGCCAACCGTCAGGCCCGCATCTCGGTGAAGCTGGTCAGCGAGGCGGGGGTGGGTACCGTCGCTGCCGGGGTGGCCAAGGCAGGGGCCCAGGTGATCCTCATCTCCGGCCACGACGGAGGCACCGGCGCGGCCCCTCGTACCTCCATCCACAACGCCGGTCTGCCCTGGGAGCTGGGTCTGGCGGAGGCCCACCAGAACCTGATCCAAAACGGCCTGCGGTCCCATGTGGTGCTGGAGACTGACGGCAAGCTCATGAGCGGCCGGGACGTGGCTATCGCCTGTATGCTGGGAGCGGAGGAGTTCGGCTTCGCCACCGCCCCTCTGGTCACTCTTGGCTGCGTCATGATGCGGGTGTGTAACTTGGACACCTGCCCCGTGGGGGTGGCCACTCAGAACCCGGAGCTGCGGAAACGGTTCACAGGCAAGCCGGAGTACGTGGTCAACTTCATGCGCTTCGTCGCCCGGGAATTACGGGAGCATATGGCCCGGCTTGGGGTGCGCACGGTGGACCAGCTGGTAGGCCGCACCGACCTGCTGCGGGTACGGAAGCCCGCCGTCAACCAGCGGGCGGCCACGGTGGACTTGTCCGCCATTCTGGACAGTGCTTACGCCGGCTGGCCAAAGACCCGCTTTGATCCGGCGGACGCCTATGACTTCCATCTGGAGGACACAGTGGATCTGCGGGTACTGGAACAGAAGCTGGGCGTCGCCCTTGAGAAAGGCGACCATAGGCGGCTGGAACTGGCGGTGTCCTCCACCGACCGGGCAGTGGGGACTATCCTTGGTTCGGATATCACTCTCCTCCACGGGGAGGCACTCCCCGACGACACCTTTGTGGTAAAGTGTACCGGCGGGGGAGGCCAGTCCTTCGGCGCCTTCCTGCCCCGCGGCCTCACCCTGGAGCTGGAGGGGGACGCCAACGACTACCTGGGCAAGGGCCTCTCCGGAGGGAGGATCATCGTCTATCCGCCCAAGGACAGCCCCTTTGACCCGGCAGAGAACATTCTGGTGGGCAACGTGGCCCTCTATGGAGCCACCTCCGGCCAGGCCTTTCTCAACGGCGTGACCGGGGAGCGGTTCTGCGTGCGCAACTCCGGCGCCGACGCGGTGGTGGAGGGAGTGGGGGACCACGGATGCGAGTATATGACCGGGGGCCGGGTGGTAATCCTGGGCCCCACGGGCCGCAATTTCGCCGCCGGCATGAGCGGTGGGATAGCGTATGTGCTGGACGAGGACCATGACCTGTACCTGCGGCTGAACAAGGAACTGGTGTCCATGGGCCCGGTCACGGAAGAGGGAGATATAGAAGCGCTGCGAGGCCTGATCCAGGCTCACGCAGAGGCCACCGGCTCCCCCAAAGCCGGACGAATTTTGGCCAATTTCGGAGCCTGGTTGCCTAAATTCAAGAAGATTTTGCCCCACGACTACGACCGGATGTTGCGTACCATCGCCTGGTACGAGGCCCAGGGTATGGGCCGGGTCCAGGCAGAGACGGAGGCGTTCTATGTCAACGCCAGAGGAAAGGGGGACTGACCGTGGGAAAGCCCACTGGATTTCTGGAATATGCCCGGCAGGGCAATCCCTGCCAGCCACCGCTGGAGCGGGTGGCGTACTGGAACGAATTCCATCCCCGGCTGGGCCGGGAGGAGCGGCAACGGCAGGGGGCCCGGTGCATGGCCTGCGGCGTGCCCTTCTGTCAGTCAGGGGCGGTGTTGAACGGTATGGTCTCCGGCTGCCCACTGCACAATCTGGTGCCCGAGTGGAACGACCTGGTGTACCGCAGAAAGCTTGGCCGCGCTTTGGAGCGGCTACTGAAAACCAACGACTTCCCAGAGTTCACCGGCCGGGTGTGCCCCGCCTTGTGTGAGGCGGCCTGCACCTGCGGCCTAAACGGCCAGCCGGTGACGGTGAAGGACAACGAACTGGGGATCATCGAGGAGGCCTGGGAGCAGGGACTCATGTACCCTCGGCCGCCCGAGACCCGCACCGGTAGGACCGTGGCGGTGGTGGGCTCCGGCCCCGCCGGGCTCTCCTGCGCTCAAAGGCTTAACCGCCGAGGTCACAGCGTCACCGTGTTCGAGCGGGCCGACCGACCCGGCGGCCTGCTGATGTACGGCATCCCCAACATGAAGCTGGAAAAGTCGGTGGTCCAGCGGCGGCTGGATCTGATGGCGGCGGAGGGGATAGCCTTCCGCACCGGTGTGGACGCGGGCCGGGACGTGGGGCAGGAGGAGCTGAGAGAACAGTTTGACGCGGTGGTTCTCTGCTGCGGCGCGGCCCAGCCCCGAGATCTGGACGTACCAGGTCGGGCGGGAGTGGACGTCTGGTTTGCAGTGGACTTCCTGACAGGGGCAACCCGTGCCCTGCTGGATGGGACTTACTGCCCCTCTGCACAGGGCAAGGATGTGGTCATCGTAGGGGGCGGCGACACGGGCAACGACTGCGTGGGCACCTGCATCCGCCAGGGCTGTAAAAGCGTTACCCAGTTGGAGATAATGTGTAAAGCCCCAGGCGCCCGCACCGCCAAGAACCCCTGGCCGGAGTGGCCGCGGGTGTGTAAAACAGACTACGGCCAAGAGGAGGCCATCGCCATCTTTGGTCATGACCCCAGGATCTACGAGACCACCGTCTCACACCTGCTTCGGGATGCGGAGGGGCACCTCACCGGGGTGGAGACCGTCCTGCTGGGGCCGGACCGCAAGCCTCTGACAGGAACGGAGAAACTGCTGCCCTGCCAACTGCTGCTTATCGCTGTCGGCTTCCTGGGCCCCCAGGACTATGTGCCGGAGGCCTTCGGACTGACGCGCACTCCCTGCTCCACTGTACAGACAGCGGAGGGGAGTTATTCCACCAACATCCCCGGCGTGTTCACCGCCGGGGACATGCGCCGGGGACAGTCCCTGGTGGTGTGGGCCATTCGGGAGGGCCGCGAAGCCGCCTGGGAAGTGGACAGGTACCTGATGGGACACGGCGAGTGGACCGAGCTCCCGCTGATTCAGACAGATTGAAAAACAGAAGGCCCGGTCGGTGCCCGCATTATGCAGCACTAGATAAGGATACATCGTGAACCAGGGGTTCATATCATTTTCTCTTAGCATAAGGCCACACCAATCTGCATATTTTAGGCGGAAAGCTTAGAGTACCAGGGGGTGTAACTTTTCTATTTTCCCTAAAATTGACCAGATCAAAAAATGATATTTTCGAGGAATAAACACCCTTATAGAGGTCGTTTTCCAGAGTTTTCCGTGTTTCCCCGCTGTATTCCCTTTTAGCGCCCTATTTGCTCTCAAATAGGGCGCTAAAATTCGAAAAAATGATATACAAAAAACAGCGCGCCGGTTTGTTGGTTTTGTCAACCATCAGGCCGGCGCTTTTTGTTGCCCGGGGAGTTCAAAAAGGGCATTTTCAATTTGCGCCGGAGAAGGATGACATAGCGCGCCAACTTTATTCGTACTGCCAAAAAGGGCACACACTTTTTCGTCTGATATGCTGAATAGATTTTTCGTGGAAAAGATGGCATGACGGAGTCCCCGAGAGTGGGACTCAAAAGGATGATTAAAAGGGGCATTTTGCCCGTAGTGAAGGAGAACGCATATGACCAAAGAAACCTATTTCGAGGAACTGTCCTACGCCCTGCGGCGGCGGAAGCCCTGCTGGAACAGGGTATGAAGCTGGACGGCTACCTGGCGTGGGCGGCAGAACGAGGGAAGCCGCTGGACAACCGGGCTCGGGAGATCCTGGAGGCGCTGAAGGCCCAGCAGAGCCAGGCCCAGGAGCCGCCCGATGACGTGGTCCCCACCGAAGCCCAGCACAACGGGTTCGGCGGGGAGAGGAGTCCCGGCGAAATGAGTGAGCCCTGTCCACAGGGTGAGGCGAAAGGGATGAAGCGCGGAATGACGATGGGAGGGATAAGCCTGTGAGTATCCCAGTGCTGCCTCACCGCAGGGATCTGCGGCAGGGGGATTTGGTGTTCCCGGAGGAGATCCTGCGCATCGGCCACACGCTGGATTTCCAGCTCGACTGTGTCAGCAAAGAAGTTCAGCAGGAGGTGTTTGGCCCAGAGCTGGATACCGGTTCACTGTGTGATTGGCTGAACCTCCATACTGCCTATGATTTTGCGCTTCAGGATGTGGCGGACCACATAGACATAACTCTCTGCCGGAATTTTGGAAAGAAGGCGCATCCGTTCCTGTATCCGCTTAACAGGGCGGAGCGAGACGTCCTGCGCGGGGAGATGGAGGCATGCTGTCAGCGGCGCACCGACCGTTCTCTGGCGCAGCAGTACAGTCATCTGCTGACAACGGAGGAAGCCGAGCCGCCGGAGCTCACAGTCGGGACACACCGGCTGCCCATGGGGGAGGTTGGCTTCGCGGAGGATCTGTCCGAGTGCGGTGGGCTGCTCCAGTTCTATATGCCGGTGACCTTTGACCCGGACGCGGTCTTTGGCACCCACGTGGCGACCGCGGAAAACGACGACTGGCTCAACGTGTACGCCGCCTATGACCTGAACGCCAGCCGGCCGTGCTCCGCACTAGACGTCATCCTGGTGTGCGGAGACGGCAATGAGTTCGCCTTCCGGTATCCGCTGGCCAAGCAGGAGCAGGCCGCGCTGCTGGAGAAGATGGACGCCTACTGCCTGGAACAGACCGGCATGGCGCTGGCAGATTTCCGGGCCCGGTATCTGGTGGAGGAACCGCAGCCCCGCCAGGCCCCCAGCCTGGCCCAGCTGTGAGCACGCCGTCGGCCCCGTGTGCGCCCTGTGTGCCGGTTTCAGGCAGAGGGCGGGCCAGGGCCCCGCCCAGACGGGAAACCGCCCCGTTGGGGCCAGTTTCGCCCCGGTTTGGGGCGTTCGATTTTAGTACTAGGATAAAGGACCGCCGTGGTGAGCCCCGGCGCTCCGGCCACAAAGCCCCGCAGTGCGGGGCTTTTCTAGGGTTCAGGTACCGCCGTCGGTAAAGGCCCGTTCCGGGTTTTGGAGCGGTGGTACGTTTGAAAAAGCACGGTGTTGCAGGGGCTTGAGGCCCTTTTGCACCGCCGTGGTGAACGAGGAGGAAGTATGGACGAGGAAAACAGGCTGAAAATCACCCTCTGGCTCAAGCCGGGCATCGTCCGCCGGATGGACGGCTGGCTGGAGGAGGACAACTGCAAAAGCCGCGGGGAGTTTGCCGAAAAGGCCCTGCGGTTCTACATGGGCTACCTGGCCACGGAGGACACCTCGGAGTACCTCTCCCGCGCTCTGGTGGACACATTGCGGGGAACCCTGGCGGACAACGAGAACCGGCTGCGCACTCTGCTGTTCAAGCTGTGTGTGGAGGTGAACATGATGGGCCACACCGTGGCCGCCCACTTCCGGGCAGATCCGGTGAACCGCCGGGAGCTGCGGGCCTACGCGGTGGACGAGGTGCTGCGCACCAACGGGAAGATCCGTTTTGATGACGCTCTAGACCTCCAGCGCCAGATCTTTCCTGATGGCGAATGAGCCGCGTCCGGTTCATGTCCCCCTACCTGAAGGGCGGCCGAGACAGCAGCAAGCTGGTCAACCGGGCCCGCTACATCGCCACCCGTCCCGGTGTGGAGGTGCTCAGGGGTGAGCACAGTGACCAGCCCGCCACGAAAAAGCAGCAGGCATTCATCCAGCGCCTCCTGCGGGACTTCCCTGGCGCAGAGGAACTGCTGGAGTATGAGGACTACTGCAGCGCACCCACACAGGGGAACGCAAACACCTTCATCCGTCAGGTGCGGGAGGACTTCTTAGAGCCCATGAGCCGGATGGAGAACTACCTGGACTACGTGTCTCACCGCCCCGGCGTGCAGTTGGACGGGGAGCACGGCCTGTGGTGCGCCGGGGGCAAGGTGGGCAACCTCTCCCAGGCTGTCCGGGAGGTGGCGGAGCACACTGGCAGCGTGTGGACGCCGGTGGTGGCCATCCGCCGGGAGGACGCGGAGCGGCTGGGCTACAACGACGCAGCGAGCTGGCGGGAGCTGGTGTGCGCCTGCGCGCCGGAGATCGCCAGGGGGTACAAAATCCCGCTGGATCACCTGCGGTGGTACGCCGCCTTCCACCGGAAGGAGGACAGCGTCCACATCCACATGGTGGTGTTCTCCTCCGATCCCAAGGAGGGCTATCTCACCAAGCAGGGCATCCGGCAGGTGAAGTCCGCCTTCGGCCGGCGGATCTTCCAGCAGGATCTGCTCCACGTCTATGAGCAGAAAACAGAGTACCGGGACACCCTGGGCCGGGATGCGGAGCGCGCCATGGCGGAGCTGATCGCCCAGATGGAGCATGGCCAGTTCCGCAATGAGCGGCTGGAACAGTTGGTGCTGGAGCTGGCGGAGCGTCTGCAGAACACCAAGGGCAAAAAAGTCTACGGCTATCTTCCGCCCGCAACCAAGGCACTGGTGGATGTCATTGTGGACGAGCTGGCAAAGGACGAACGGGTTGCCGCCGCCTACGGCCTGTGGAACCAGATGCGGGAGGAGGTGTGCCGCACCTATTCTGAGCAAGTGCCGGAGCGCCTGCCTCTTTCCAAACAGAAGGAGTTTAAGGCCGTGCGCAACATGGTCGTCCGGGAGGTGCTCCAGCTGGGGCAGGGTGAGCATCCCACAGCCGATGAGATAGTACACATGCCCACACCGCCTGCACAATCCGGTGTGCCGCATGAGGTACATCCCCCGCAGCAGGCGGCCGCGCACCATCAGCGTACACAGACACATCGGACGGTATCCCACGCGGATACCGCCCGATGTGTCCTCCAGTTGTTCCACAACATGGGCCGCATCTTCCAGGAGCAGTCCGCCGCAGATACCATCCAGGCCGGCCTGCACATCGACAAGAAGCGCCGCCGGATGCTCCGGGAGAAGCGCATGGCCCTGGGCCACAAGGCGGATGACCATGAGGAAATCCCCCAGTATTCTCAAAGATAGGATGGTGGACTGCCATTGAACTGGCAGTCCACCGTGGTTTCTCCCGCTACTTCGGCTCCAGGAATCCGATGACCATATCTACCGCCTCTGCGGAGATATCCTCCGGAGCGCGCTCCACAAAGGAGGCATGGCGGCTGTTCAGATCCAGCATCCGGGCCTGATCACACAGGATGACCCCGTCCGTCCTGGTGCGCTCATCCAGCCGGAGGTGGAACGGGTGGCCCCGGTCTGTATGGGTGATGGGGCAAACCATGGTCAGGCTGCTGACCCGGTTGAACAGGTTGTTGCTGATCACCAAGGCAGGACGGCGGCCTTTCTGCTCATGGCCGGACTGGGGATCAAAGTCCAGATAGACGATATCTCCCTGTTCAAAAATCGTCACCATGCCTCAGAGCCCTCCGCCTTCCCCCAGTCCAGCTCTTCGCCCTCTATCCGGTCAATCTGGTCAATGGGTTTTCCGTAGAACGCGGTAAGGCGTTCCTCCAGGGTGCGGTGCGGGATGGCAGAGGTACGTCGGATGTTGATACCATCATCCATCTGCACCAGCTCCACCCGGTCGTGTTCCTTCAGACCAACTGCGTCCAGGAGCGCCTTGGGGATTCGCAGGCCCTGGCTGTTGCCCCATTTTTGGATTGTCGCATACATAGACGACACCTGCCTTTCAAAGATAGTATATACGGAGTATAAACAAAAGTCAACCATTTGATCCGAGGTAAATCCACATGGGAACCTATATCCATTTTACCGATGAACAGAAGGAGCGGGCCAACTCCGTTGATCTGGAGGAGTTCCTGCGGCGGCGGGGCGAGAAGCTGCTCCGCGCTGGGCGGGAGTCCCGGCTGGCTAGGGTGCACCATATCACCGTCCGGGGCAACGAATGGTACGACCATATTGCCCGGCGGGGCGGCCACGCGGTCAGCTTCGTCCAGCACTTTTACGGAACAAGCTACCAGGAGGCCATGGAGCTCCTGCTGGGAAAGGAGTTGGGGGAGGCATATCCCGCCGCGCAGCCAAAGCGGGAGGAGCCGCCCAAGCCCTTCGTCCTGCCGCCGCCCCACACCGATATGCGCCGTGTGTACGCCTACTTGATGAAGCAGCGGCACATCAGCCGGGGGGTGATCAGCCGCTTCGCCCGGGCCGGACTGTTGTACGAGGACGCCCAGTACCACAACTGCGTCTTTGTGGGCACGGACGAGCAGGGCGTCCCCCGCCACGCCCATAAGCGAAGTACCAACAGCCAGGGCAAGTCCTTCAAGGTCAACGTGGAGGGCAGCAGGCCCCAGTACAGCTTCCACCACGCAGGCCGGGACGGCCTGCTCTATGTGTTCGAGGCCCCGATTGATCTGCTGAGTTTCCTCACGCTGTACCCAGAGGGCTGGCAGGAGCACAGCTATGTGGCCCTGTGCGGCACCGGCGGCCAGGCCATACATTGGATGCTGGAGCAGAACACCCGCCTCCGGGATGTGGTGCTCTGCCTGGATCACGACGAGCCCGGACAGACGGCGGCCAGGCGCATCCAGGAAGAGTTACAGGGAGCAGGATACCACAGCGGTATCCTGCTCCCTGTGCATAAGGACTGGAACGACGACCTGGTGCATGGGCAGGCCATGGCCGCCCCCGCCATGGCCATGGGGCAGAGTATGTAAGCCGCAGAGGCGCACCGCCCGCCGGGGGGGTGGTGCGCCCTGCTGCTGGACTGGGCCCCGGTTCATTTTGGCCCGCCCAGAAGGTCACACTGGAAGCAGATTGAAACGCAGAGAGCAGACAACGAAGGGATGATTGCAGTGAACAACGACACCTGGATGCTGATCCTCCTGCTGGCGGTGGTATTCGGCGCCCTGGTCGCCATTACCACCTTTTCCGGCCGGGGCAGCCTGGACAGCATCAAGAGTAAAACTGTGGGTGACGGCCAGCACGGCACCGCCCGCTGGGCCACGCAGGGGGAAATCAAGAAGACCTTCCGCTCCGTCCCCTTCCAGACCGCGCTGTGGAGGAAGGGGGAGCACCTCCCGGGCGCACAGGGGCTGGTGTTGGGCTGTACCGGAAAAAAAGGGCAGCTCACGGCCCTGGTGGACAGTGACGATATCCACTGCCTCATGATCGGTGCCTCCGGCGTGGGCAAGACCGCCTTCTTCCTATACCCCAATTTGGAATACGCCTGCGCCAGCGGAATGAGCTTCTTTGCCAGTGACACCAAGGGAGATCTGGCCCGGAACTATGGGGCCATCGCCCGGGACTGCTATGGCTACCAGGTGGTGGTGGTGGATCTCCGGAACCCCACCCGCTCAGATGGCTATAACCTGCTCACTCTCATCAATCACTACATGGACGCATGCAGGAGAGATCCGGCTGATCTGGCCGCCCGAGCCAAGGCGGAGAAGTACGCCAAAATCCTCTCCAAGACCGTCATCAACCCGGATGAGGAGAACTTTGCACAAAATCAATATTTTTACGACGCGGCGGAGGGCGTGCTCACCGCCGTGATCCTGCTGCTGGCAGAGTACCTGCCACCCAAAAGGATCCACGGGGAGTTGCGGGAACGGCGGCATATCGTGTCAGTATTCAAGCTGGTGCAGGAGCTGCTGGCCCCCAGCATTCTGCCCGGCAAGAATGAGTTCCAGCTCCTCATGGACCGCTTGCCGGAGGAACACAAGGCCAAGTGGTTCTCCGGCTCCGCCCTCACCGCCGCCGAACAGTCTATGGCCTCCGTCATGTCCACCGTCCTCTCCCGGCTGAACACCTTCCTGGACTCGGAGCTGGAGCAAGTGCTGTGTTTCGACAGCACCATAGACGCCGAGAGCTTTGCCGCAAAGAAATCCGCCATCTTCCTGATACTTCCGGAGGAAGATCAGACCAAAAACTTCATGGCTGGTCTGATGATCCAGACCCTGAGCCGTGAGCTGTTCTCCGTGGCGGACGAGCACGACGGGAAGCTACCCAGCCGGGTGGTGTTTTTCTGTGACGAGCTGGGCACCATGCCCGTCTTTGACATCCTGCCCCTGTTTTCGGCTGGGCGCTCCCGGCGACTGACCCTGGTGCCCATCATCCAGAGCCTGGCCCAGTTGGAGAAGAACTACGGCAAGGAGGGGGCGGAGATCCTGACGGATAACTGCCAGGACACCATTTTCGGCGGCTTTGCCCCCAACAGCCAGACCGCCGAGGTGCTGTCCAAGGCACTGGGCAGCCGTACCGTCCTAAGCGGTTCTATCAGCCGCGGGAAAAATGATTCCAGCCAAAGTCTACAGATGATAGAGCGTTCCCTCATGACTCCGGACGAACTCAAGTCCATCCCCAAGGGGCACTTCATCGTCATGAAAACAGGCACCCACCCCATGCGCACCCGTCTGCGGCTGTTCCTGGAGTGGGGGATCACCTTTGGTGCGGCCTACCAGGTACCCCAGCAGGCCGCCCGAAAGGTCTACTACGCCAGCAAGGCAGAATTGACCGATATCATATACCGGGCATTTCCTGCGCCTGCCTGCCAGAACAACTACCGCACGCCGAAAAAGGAGGAAACCGTGCCATGAGCTATTTTAGTGAGATCTACGGCGACCCGGAGTTGAGCGCCAAGGCCAAACTGGTGCTGCTTTACCTCCACGACCGGGCCAACCGGGACGGCGAGAGTTGGTACGCCATAGGCACCATGGCAAAGGATCTAAGCCTTTCCCGCTCCACTATAAAGCGGGCCCTGGCGGAATTGATCCGCCAGGGCCGGGTGGAGAAGCATATGCGGTTTCGAGAGAACGGTGGGTGTACTTCGAACTGTTATCGAATACGGTAAATTGGAACTTATATCCTAAAATGGGAAAAACATTTCAAGTATAAAAGGCATTCTTTATGCAGTTGCTACGTAGGGTGCAATTTTACAATCCTTGATTTGATAAATTATATCACACAATTGGGTAATATCGTTGAAATTGTGGCTTGTTAAAAGTATTGTTTTCCCTTGTTTTTTTAGTTCCTTTATCAGTCCGAGCATTCTTGTGTGGGATTCCGCATCGAGAGCATTGAATGGTTCATCAAGGAGTATGATACTTTGATCTTCCATAATAGCCTGCGCTATTCCCAACTTTTGCTTCATACCAAGGGAATAGTTTTTGACATGGGTTGGGTCTTTGTAATCCAATCCAACCAAGGACATCGTTTCCTCTATTTTATCCCTGCCAATCTTTTTTTGTATCTCGGCCAGATATTGCAGATTCTTAAGTCCTGAGTACATCAGAATAAAGCCGGGGGCGTCGATGAAAATGCCCATATCGGGTGGAAAATCGAACTTATCCCCTATCCGCTCTCCATTCACAATTATACTGCCCTCGTCCGGCCGGTATAGACCTGAAATGAGTTTGAAAAGTACAGATTTTCCGCAACCATTCTCTCCCAGAAATCCCGTGATTGTTGCAGGCATAATTTCGACATTAACCTGCTTAAGGAGCGGTCGCTTCCCAAAAGATTTTGATACGCCGTGCAACTGAATAACTCCGTCCATTGTATACACCTCAGTTAAAAATCTTCTTAATCCCCCACTGTCTCAATAAGAAGTACCCGGTTATATATATTGATAAATATATAGCCACCCAGGTTATGGCATTGTCTTGTACTATAAATCGCTGGATGGACGACGCTCCAAATGGATACCACACCCCGTTGATACTCAATAACGGAAGGTACATAAGGAAAATCATAAAAAAGGAAAATGAAATATTCCGTACATATGCATATATCAAAAGCAGAACTTCCTGAACACAGCAGAGCTCAAGTGCCCGCAAGGCCATGGCCTTAAAAATGGATGCAGTAACGTCTATTATGGGTACAACTCCCCGTAACAACGCAGTTGCTTTTTCCGCCTCTAGGGTAAAGCGGCCCAGTAGAATAGAGGAAACAAAGAGAGTAAAAAAATAGGCAAAAAAGTAAAGTAGCACCGTAATGACAAAAGACGCCTGAATAATTGCAAGCCAGTTCTTTTTTCTCCGAAGCCGAACGACTACAAAATTTGTCTGAGAAATACTGTGTTGTGTGAGATTGCTTGAAAAAAAATAAATTGGGGTCAAAGTAA
>ERZ808028.1697-NODE-1697-length-12358-cov-22.496377_pt1 | contig 12358 bp, 11 predicted proteins | sample MGYA00380184_ERZ808028 | MGnify/ENA primary metagenome ERZ808028 (study PRJEB31490, sample SAMN06133397) | mouse gut metagenome | isolation source: J8_1 | host: mice | place: China: Chengdu | collected 2015-05 ...
AGAGTGGCTCCCGGACTGGTCAGGCCGGTAAAAAAGCCGTTCAGCGCATGGGCAAAGCCCGCCGTAAACAGCAGCGCCGCCGATTCACCCAAAATGCGCCCCACCGACAGGATACAGCCGGTGATGATGCCGTCTGCGCACCCAGGCAGTACCACGGTGCGGATGACCCGCCACTTCCCGGCTCCCAGGCCAAAGGCACCCTCGCGGTAGCTCTGCGGCACCGTTCTCAAGCTCTCCTGGGTCGTTCGCATGACGGTCGGCAGGTTCATGATCACCAGCGTCAGCGCACCAGCCAACAGGGAAGTCCCGAACACGCCGGTAAATACCAGCATCCCCACAAGGCCGTAGATGATGGAGGGGATGCCGGAGAGGGTTTCCGCCGCATATTCGATGGCGGACACCAGACGCTGATTCGCGGCGTACTCGGTCAGGTAAACCGCCGCCCCCGCCCCTATGGGCAGGACGATCAGCAGGGCGGCGAGGATGATGTAGACGGTGTTCAGAATATCCGGCAGGATGCCGATGGTGTCCGACAGATAGCTGGGCTTCGTGGTCAACAGCTCCCAGGTCAGATTGGGGAGGCCCGCCGCCAGCACATAGCCCACGAGAAACAGCGTCAGGGCGCACACCAACAGGGCCGACAGGATACACAGCAGCTTCATCGCAACCGTATAAGCCCTCCGGGACGGGGAAATTGCTCTATCCAACATCATTACCCCTCCTTGTCCCTCTTGAGGAAGAAATTCAGCGCGGCGTTGATCAGCATAATGAACAGGAACAGCACCAGCGCGATGGAGAACAGGGCTTGCCTTTGCAGGCCGCTGGAATAGGACATTTCACTGGATACCGCCGTGGTGAGGAAGCGGACACTTTCAAACAGCGAGGGCATATTGGCAGCGTTGCCGGACACCATCATCACCGCCATGGCCTCCCCGATGGCCCGCCCCACCCCCAACACCACTGCCGCTGCGATGCCGCTTCGCGCCGCAGGGACAGATACCCGGAAATAGGTTTCTATCGGGGTCGCACCAAGGGCCAGGGATGCGTCCTCGTACTCCTTCGGTACTGCCTCCAGCGCCGTAATGGATACTTTGATGATGGAGGGCAGAATCATGATTGCCAGGACAATGATTGCCGCCAGCAGGCTGGCCCCATCCGGCACATGGAACAGCGCCCGGATGCCCGGCACAAGCACCAGCATCCCCACCAGACCGTATACCACGGAAGGAATACCCGCCAGGAGACTGACAGCGGCACCGACGAAGGATTTTACCTGGGTTGGAGCCAGCTTTGCCAAATAAACCGCTGCGAAAAATCCTACCGGGACACCGAACAGGATAGCGCCCGCCGTGCCGTAAATGCTGGTGAGAATGAACGGGAGGATGCCGTATGAGGGCTGTGCGGCGGTGGATTCCCAGGAGTCACCCAGCAGAAAGGGCATAAGCCCGATCTGTCGGATGGCGGGGATGCCGGAGGCCACCAGATAGGCGGTGATCAGCAGTACACAGCCCACCGTGACCAGCCCCAGCATCAGGAATATCCCGTGGACTGCGGTTTCCAGCAGTTGCTTTTTTCGTTCCATCGTCAATTTGCCGCCACAGCGCCCGCACCGGAGATCAGCCCCGCAGCGTCAGGAGAGATTGCGAAGTCGAAGAACTTCTGAGCCGCTTCCGAAAGGGGAGTGTCCGTTTTTGTGACCAGGACAAAGGGCCGCTGAATGACATAGCTGCCGTCCTTCACCGTATCCTCTGTGGGGGCCACGCCGCCTACTGTGACGGCCCGCACGGTGTCCTTGACGGAGGCGAGGGAGGCGTAGCCGATAGCATCCGGGTTTTGGGACACGGCGGTGATCACATCACCGGTGGAGGTCAGCTCCTGGCGGTACTGGCAGTTGTCCGCCGTGCCGGTGATGGATTCAAAGCCGTCCCTGGTTCCACTGCCCGCCTCCCGGCCAATGAGGACGATCTCAGCATCGTGTCCGCCGACATCCTTCCAGTTGGTGATCTCGCCGGTATATATTTTGGCGATGGTATCCACGTCAAGGTCGGAAACAGGGTTGTCGGGGTTGACGATCACCGCGATGCCGTCATAGGCCAGCACAGTCCCGGTTAGGCCCTGGGCAGATTCTTCCGCCTTCAGGTTGCGGCTGCTGAGGCCGATGTCGCAGCGCCCCTCCAAAACCGCCTGGATGCCAGGGCTGGAGCCAGTGGGGTTGTAGGTGAAGGTCACGCCGCCATTCTGCGCCTCAAACGCTTCGCCCAGCGCACCGATCACCTTTTCCATAGAGGTGGAGCCGTCGGTAGTGACGGTGCCGGACATTTTCTGGGAGCATCCCGCCATAACCGTCAGAGCCAGCACAGCGGCCACCATAAGACTTGCGAATTTTTTCATGCTCAAATTTCTCCTTTCGATTTTGGGGTACGAGAAAAGAATACTGCCGCTATGTAAAAATCGAAAGTCAAGTATTGTAAAATTGATGTAAAAAGTGCGCCCCAGTATGACCGGGGCGCACTTGATTTGGGAGCTAAACATATATCAGATCAGAAAAAATAATTTCCTCCACCTGGGCCTTGCAGTTGTTCATCAGTCCTATCCACGCCATTTGATCGGTCGCTTTAAGAGACTCCGAAATACCATGCCTTTCTGCTGTTTTCTGGATAAGGGTTTCCTCCATTTCCTGTGCCTGCTGGTCAATATCAGCGAGGTAGCCGTTCAGCTTGCCGCTCAACAGCAAAGCGTTATAAAGGGCTGGGCGGTATTCTTTGAGATACCGTTTGTGCGGCTGACCCCACACGCCGACCGCCTGTTCTTCTTCAGCGGGTACGGTCAGGCAGGGCAAATAGTAGTCGCCAATCAGTTCATACCACAGACCGTTGTCCTCGTCAAAAATGCACTTGTCCATATTGAAATCCTCCGCTATAATATATTCGCACATACATCACAGTTCTCCGATTGCCACACGTTGCTATATCCTGTTGTGTGATTTTCTTGCCCTTGCTTTTGCCCTTATGGACAGCTCGGGCAAGGGTAAGCTCGTGTGAAACCGAATAAAGGGATAAGGTGAACTCACTGCGAAAAATCCTTTATTTGCAAGGCTTTTGGAGGACTTTATTAACGCCCTATGACAAGGGATAACTCCCCTTAAAATCGGGCAATTTCAATTCCAGTTGAGCAAGCCACCGCTGGGGATAGGAGTGCGCTGGAAACGGTACTGACCGGCGTCCAGGATCTGGTATTCAACCTGTCCCTGCGGATGCTGGGTACATTCCATGACGCGGAGGATGCGTCCCAGGACATTTTGCTGAAGGTCATGACCCATCTCTCCTCCTTCAAGGGAGAGAGCGCCTTCACCACCTGGGTATTCCGCATCGCGGTGAACCACCTCAAGGACTACAAGAAGCATATGTTTGCCCAATTCCCTTTAAGCTTTGAGTTCTACGGAGACGACATCCGCAACGGAAAAATTCAGGATGTGCCCGACCTGACCCAGAATATAGATCAGTCGATTCTGGCCGAGGAGCTGAAGCTATCCTGCACGAACATCATGCTCCAGTGCCTGGACCCGGAGAGCCGGTGCATCTTCATCCTGGGCACCATGTTCCGGGTGGACAGCCGAATCGCCGGGGACATCCTGGGCATCACCCCGGAAGCCTATCGCCAGCGCCTTTCCCGGGTGCGGAAAAAGATGGCTGCGTTCCTCTCGGAATACTGCGGTGAGTACGGGCAAGGCACCTGCCATTGTGTGCACCGGGTGAATTACGCGATACAGAACCACCGTATCACCCCTGACCGTCTGGACTTTACCGCCGCCAAGCCCAGCGATGCCGCCGAAGCGGTGACGGCAGCTATGGAGGAGATCGACGGGTATTCCCAGCAGTTCTCGTTCTGCCGGGCGTATCAGTCCACAGACCGGCTGAAGCGGATGCTCCAGGACTTTTTGAACGGCCCGGCCTTTTCCACGATTGTGAAAGCTTAGGAGGTAACGAGATGAATACACAGACAATCATGGACTATCTGACTGAATTAAGCGCCAACAATAACCGGGAATGGTACCATGCCCACAAGGCCGAGTATCAGGCGGCCAACGGGCAGTTTGAGGAGCTGCTTCAGGCTCTGATGCTCCAAATTGGAGAATTCGACGGTAGCGTCTTGGGCCACGCACCCAGAGAGCTGACCTTCAAGCTGATTCGGGACACCAGATTCAGCCACGACAAGTCCCCCTACAACCCTGCGTTCCGGGCGCACATCTCGTCCATGGGGAAGCTGCCCATCCCGGTAGGCTATTATCTGATGATAAAACCAGGCGACCAGTCCTTCCTGGGAGGCGGCCTATTCGCGGATATGTTCAAGGACGCCACCAGGATGGTACGGGATTATATCTCGGAGCACGGCAGCGAGTGGGAGACGATTATCACCGCCCCGTCTTTTCAGGCGTATTTCACTGTGGGCGGGTCAGCGCTGAAAAACGTCCCGGCTGGATACGAAAAGGAGCATCCCCAGGCTGCATATCTAAAGCATAAGAGCTGGTATCTGGAATATCCCATTCAGGACCAAGAGCTTGCGGATGGCGAGCTGTTCCTGTCCAAAGCGGCGGACATCTTCCGCCGGATGAAGCCGTTCAATGACTACCTGAACAAAGCCCTTACAGGTTTCAAAATGCCGGAGAGATGACTCTATACAGCGGGTCCGAAAAAATTGCGAATAAAAGTGAACGGACGGGGCTTGCTTGAACCTTGTCCGTTCGCTTTATAAGCGCAGGTTTTTTGAAATAGGCAGGCCGCTGTAACATTTCGCGGACATTTCTCCGCTAATACTATTAAGCGCTGAATCGTCGTGAGCAGTGAACCTGGACCTGAGCGCAAAAGTGTTAGCCTAACATTTCGTGACATCCAGAGAGCATTTCATGACGAAAACCTTGAAGCGGTACCCTCTGCCCGATAAACTAAGAAGGCAAAGGTTTTATTCTGCGTAGAACTTTAAGGAGGAATGACTTATGATACCTGTTTCTGTTGTGAGCACCGGTGCGGTCCAGCCTTTGGCAACAGCTGAGAAGGTACTGGGGGCACCCAAGGTCCAGAAGCCCACAGAGGATAACCAGGACCGCCAGTTGAAGCCCGTGATGGATCAATACGTCCCGGAGGTGCCCCAGGAGCCGTCCGGCCGCTACTGGATGGGCAAGGGCGAAGACGGTCAGCCCAAAATTTATTTCGACGGTCCGGAACGGGCGGCGGGAGCCCTTGAACAGCCTAAGGGCGCTCCCGCCGCCAAGAAATCGGATGCGGACGCTCCCAAGGCTGAGGAGCCCGGTCCGGCGGATAAGGACGCGAACAGCCCGTTGGGGAAGAAGGACGAGAAAGAGGTCTGGGCGTGCAATACCGACAAGGTAGACCGCGAAATCGAAACACTGAAGAAGAAGCGGCAGGAACTGTCGCAGCGGCTTAATACGGAGACCAACGAGGCCAAGATCAGAGACCTGGAGCGCCAGTTGGCCCAGGTGGAGCGGGCGTTAAAGCAGAAGGACAACGATACATACCGGAAGCAGAACGCCACATTTACACAGCTCTCTTGATTTCTGGAACGCGGCGTATTTCCTTAACTTGCGAGAGGGAATCATCTGCTTCCAAAGCAAATTGCAGAATATGGCGCGGGAAAGCCCCACTGCCTCCCATAACCGGGGATGGGGCGGTTCGGCAGCCATTGGCGGAATGAGGTCGCCTCCATACGGGAAAACTGCTATGGACGACGCGGGAAAGGCGGATGAATATGCCGATTGAAGTGATGCAGGGGATCGTGCTCCCCTTTTTAGGGACGTTTTTCGGGGCGGGATGTGTGTTTTTTATGGGCAGTCTGCGCCCCATGGTCCAGCGGGCCCTCACCGGCTTTGCGGCCGGCGTCATGGTGGCGGCGTCCATCTGGAGCCTGCTGGTCCCCGCCATGGAACAGGCGGAGGATTTGGCCCGATGGGCATTTCTCCCGGCGGTCATTGGGTTTTGGCTGGGCATCCTGTTCCTGCTGGCTTTAGACAGGATAATCCCCCACCTGCACCAAAACAGCGATGCGCCGGAGGGCCTGCGTGCACAGCTGAAAAAGACCACCATGCTGGTGCTGGCGGTCACCCTCCACAACATCCCGGAGGGGATGGCGGTGGGGGTGGTGCTGGCGGGCTGGATGGCCGGAAATGAAACGATCACTGCCACTGGAGCGCTGGCCCTGTCCATCGGCATCGCCATCCAAAACTTCCCGGAGGGGGCCATTATCTCCATGCCCCTGCGAAGCGCGGGGGCTCAGCGCCGGCAGGCATTTCTCTATGGCGTGCTGTCCGGCGTGGTGGAGCCCATCGCCGCCGTACTCACCATCTGGGCGGCGGGACTGGTCCTGCCCGTATTGCCTTACCTGCTCAGCTTCGCGGCGGGAGCTATGATCTATGTGGTGGTAGAGGAGTTGATCCCGGAGGCATCCGCTGGGGAACACTCCAATCTGGGAACTCTGTTTTTCGCGGCGGGATTTACCGTCATGCTGGCGTTGGATGTGGCGCTGGCATGACGCCTGTTTCAGATCAGGCGCACTATTTATCCCGACGCCATCAAAAGGCATCCAAAAATTTTGCAGCTCTTTGCGCTGAGCCAGCCATGAAAGACGTACAAAAAGCACCCGCAAACCGTCATATTGCAACGGTTTGCGGGTGTTTCTCTTTGTCATGTGTGGATTAAAAGATGCGGCTGGTCAATTAGACGCCAAAGTAAATTCATCCACCAACTGTTTCAAGCCGTTGGCCTCAGCCGACAGCTCCTCACTGGCGGCGGCGCTCTCCTGGGCGGTGGCGCTGTTGGTCTGCACCACAGAGGAGATCTGGTCAATCCCCTCCGTGACCTGAGCCAAGGCAACGGTTTGGTTTTCCACCGCCTCTACCACCACATTCATCTGAGCAGACACGTTACCCGCCAACTCATTGGTCCTCTCCAGGGATTCAGTCACCCGGTTCACTACTTGGCTGCCCTCCGAGACGGATACGATGGAGCTCTCAATCAGCTCCTTGGTGGCTTTGGCGGCCTCGTCGGACTTGGAGGCCAGGTTGCGAACCTCGTCGGCCACCACTGCAAAGCCCTTTCCGGCGGATCCCGCGCGGGCGGCCTCCACAGCTGCGTTCAGCGCCAGGATATTGGTCTGGAAGGCGATATTCTCAATGGCTGCGATGATCTTGGAGATCTCCTCCGAGGAGTTGGATATGCGCTCCATCGCAGAGTTCAAAACTTTGACGTGCTCCACGCTGGTGCCCAACTGGGCGCCGGCCAGACCGACATAGCGGCCGGCCTCCTTCGCGGCGGCCGATGTCTTTTTCGCACTGGCGGAGATATCGTTTATGGTAGCCGCCAGCTCCTCAATGGAGCTCGCCTGCTCCATTGACCCCTGGCTCAGCGTCTGGGCTCCGCTGGATACCTGACCGCTGGCGGCGGATACCTGCCCAGCGGCGGAGTTGATCTGCCGCATGGTACCGCTCAGCTCCATCTTCAGCGTACGCATAGACATCAGAATGCTCTGAAATTCTCCCACATAGGCATCCCGGTGGGGAGACTGAATGTCAAAATTCTTGTTGGCCATCTCGTTAAGCAGATAGCTGATGTCGGCAATGATGGTGTTCAAACCCGCCACCATGGCTGCGGTGGAGCGGGTCAGCTCTGCCGTCTCATCCCGACCGGTGGCCTGGGGAACGGAGGACTTCAGGTCGCCCTCCACCAGCAGCTTCATTCGCTCGGCGCAGGCCCGCATGGGCACGCTGATGTTGCTGGACAGCTTCAAGGCCACCACAATGGATGCTACAATAGAAACCAAAATCACCAGAACGCTGATGAGGATGCCGAAGTATGTATCCGCCAGATAGTTGGATTTAGGCGCGGCCACAGCCAGGCTCCAGCCGTCGGTGCCTCCCACGGGGGCGTAGGCCAGGAAACGGGGACCGTCATCGGCTCGGATGGAGCCGAAACCATTTTTGCCCTGACGCATGGACTCATGGAGAGCGGCCCGGCTTTTCAGGGAGGAGTCGCTCTGGGCCTCCCGCTCAATGTTCTGGGTGGTGATGGTGTCCAGCGTGATATCGGCGATGGTGTCGCCGGACTTGTTGATCATGTAGGCCCGGCTGTTGTCCCCGATCTGGATGGACGAGACAATGTCATTCAGAAAGGTCTCGGGAGGCACAAAATAGACCACGCCTACGATATCGGCCCCATGGCTCCCGCCCGCATAGAGAGGCGCGGCCACCATGATGGACAGCTCCCCTGTGATCTTACTGACCAGCGGCTCAGAAACATAAACATTGCCCTGCATGGCCTGCCTTACGTATTCTCGATCCGAGTAGTCCTTGCCGTCGAAAATGCTGATGCCGTCGGCGCCGATGACGTTGCCGCGCTGGAAGCCGTGCATGGCCACGCGCTCGTCGATGATGGCGCGCTTTTCCTCCTGCGATGCGTCGTCGTCAGACAGCTGCGGGATGCAGCCGGTATCCATGGCCACGTTCTTGTAGGCCGTCAGCTCCTGCTCAATGCGCTGAGCCGCGAGCACTGCGGTTTCGCTCATCATCTGGTCTACGGTGGCGACAGTGCTCCGATAGCTCAAGGCGCTACTGGCTGCCCCTACTGCGACCAATGCGATCAGAACGGTCGCCATCAAGCAGACTGTAATTTTTTTACGAATGCTGTTCATCTCTTTCCACCTCAATAATAATCGTGCCGAAGCCGTATTTCTCCTCATGGGAGCGTATCTTCATTATAGGACCTAAAAAGTTGTGCTGTCAATGGCTTTTCTCCATGAGTTCAACCAATTTCTCTGCACTCAAAAAAGATATTATTTGGGCCAAATAGACTGGAAATTGTGGAAATTTGAAAAATAAATTTGAATTTTAATTAACAACTATTGTAATCGGAGAAATTTGCATTTTCCCTTGATTCAGGAATCTGCCGCCGTACTCTACAGGTGCCCGCGCCGGATGATCTCCGCCCTCAGCGCCGAGCCCCGGAACAGGACCAGGGTAGACAGAAGAACTGCGCTGAAGCCAACGCATATCACCGAGGGGTAGATCATCCACAGTGCGCCGCACAGCAGGGGGATCAGGGGGAGAAAGCCGGCAAGCACGCACAGGCCCAGATAGAGACGGATCTCCCAATTGTGCCTTATCCTGCTCAAATGCATCCATACTTTCCGCATCTGAACGCAATGGGACGGGCCCCGATTGAGGCCCGTCCCATTGCTGGTTTTTTAGATAGCCCGTGGCAACATATCGTTAATGCCAAAGTAAATCATAATTTGCTACTACAACCATCGGAGCAGCTTAAGCAACCGAATATGGGAATGGCATGGTAAAAGCAAGTTACCAGCAAGTTAGGCTTTAGACATATATGGTGCGGGTAGAGCTCGTTTTTCCACAATATGCAGTGGATTCTGAAATCAATTTGTTCATCTGGGGCTTATCCCAGCAAGTTATCAGCAAGTTAGATCACGCCCATACGGGGATATACTTCATATGTTTCGGAGCAGTGGCAGGATCAAGCGGTTTGATGAGCTTTGCTTCAACGGCTTCTTTGATTAACCTGGAAATACTGCTCGATGCAGAATCTTTCAGCCCAAACCGCTCACGCAACGAACGATTTGTTAGTTGTTCCCCTTGAACCTGTTTTATACAGGCGTGAAGATAACAGGCCCAGAGCTTTTCCTCCGATGAGATACTGGAGAATGGCATCTCTGAGAAAAGGGTGACGCGGGTGCTTCCTTCATATAGATTTATCCTTGGGGCGGGGAGCTGTTGAAGCTCGGCACTAATTACAATTTTATCCCACCCAGTTCCCAACTCCTCGCACATTCTTAGACGGCGCATGAGGGCGGCCAACTTTTCGTTTCTGGATTTTGGAGGGTTGTCGATGATACGCCTTACGTCCACAAGAGGAGTCCCGGGATTTGTGATCTCTATGCGCGTTTCAAAGATTTCTACCACAGGCCCGGTGCCTGTTATCGAAAAATCCTGATGGATCAGGGCATTTGCCACGGCCTCCCTAATCGCGACAAGAGGATATGCCGATTTCTTTTCACGCAGCGCACCATTGATAATTTCTTGTGTTGGGATCAACGCCTCAATAAATTTGATTAGGCCCTCAAAACCGATGGCGTATCCCTTTCCACCCATATCTTCCTTTAGTAGTTCTAATCGGCTATTGCCGCGATACTGCACGACGCGAATCGCTTTGTGGGATAGCCGTGGGAAAGCGGAAAGCCGTTTTGCAAAAAGAATTGCGTCGAGGTTGGTGATAGCGTAAAGGCCATTATCCTGCTTGACAAGAACTTCTTCCTCTACCATATAGTGCTCCACGCCATAGATGTCAGATGGTAGAGGGATATCGGTGTTGTCGAAATAGGTTTGGTAGTCCAGCAAACGCAAAGCATTTTCCAACTCTAAATCTTGCTTGGCGTAACGATCTTCGAATTTGGAGTTCCGCGGCCGATCCCACAGCTGCGCCTGCAAGGCCGGGTATTCGTTCAATTTTTTCGTGTAGCTCCCAACTCTGATATAGTCGGTTTTTTCAAAGGTCACTGTTTGATTCACCGCTCTATATATTATGAGTACACCCACGTTTTTATCATTCATTGGAACGCAATGAAATTAAAAATCGGCATTTTGTGAGAGCAAAGAGCGCAGCCAGTTTTCAAGCTCCTGATTTCCCTTTTTCAATGTTTGAAGGTTATATCCTGTGCCCACAATTTCGTGAGTTGCATCATCAATGCCCTAGAGCATATAAGCACAGCTTTTGTCGTAGAGTGCCGCGCTATTTGCGAGTGCACTGATATCTTGACCAATCATTGCTGGATTGTAATTGTTGTGCTTGAATTCAACCCACTGTATTTCATTTGGTAGTTTACACAGTTCATTAACCAATCGGTCTAAGTTCTCCATTGTATCACCTTTTCATTAAGTTCAAAAATTGAGAGCGGTTTTCTGTATGTAATGATTATGCTACCTTTTTGTTCTGCTTGATTTAAAGTAGAAATTGGGATGTTGTTTTCATTATACCGCTGATTTCGACTGATGGCAAGCGCATTTCCTTGAAGCGGGGGAGGGGATGGATCAGATATAGGGGCCGTTGGAGAAATGTCAAAAAGCAAACCGTTCCAAATCTGGGTTTGGATAGAAACCCATACAAAACCCATACGGGCACCAAAAATGATGTCATAAAAGCGGACAGCATGATACACAAGGACAAAATAAGAAAACATCCGAAGTCGTTGCAATGCAATAGCTTCGGATGTTAATACAAACCAAGGAACAACAAGGGGAAATAGGATGAGAAGAATTGGTAAGGATGAGGTCTCCAGTTCAAATCTGGATAGCAGCTCCAAGAAACTCCTGAAATCGGTGGATTTCGGGAGTTTTTGTTCTGTTTTTCCCTTATAAAATGTGGGTCAAAAAGTGGGTCAGGCGGGGTGACCCACAACCTGACCCACACGGGGAAACGTTGGGAAAGGGTTAAAGAGCACTGGGCAGGAAGTTTGGCTTTCCTGCCCGGTGTTATGGCGTTGCTGGATTGTTTCTTTACATCATCTGGGTCATGAAACTTCCCATGGTTTCTGCCGCCTGATCCTGCATCTGCCGGGTGGCGTGGGTATAGGTGCGCAGGGTGAAGCCCGCGTCGTAGTGGCCCAGCATACTGGAGACCGTTTTAATATCCACTCCGTTTTGCAGGGCCAGGGTGGCGAAGGTATGCCTCAGATCGTGGAAGCGGATGTGCTCCAATCCAGCGTCCTTGAGGATTTTCTCATGGAGTTTTACCACCGAGTCAGGGTAGTACATCTCTCCAGTGGTGGACGAGGGGAATAGATATGGGTTTTCCGGGTGCTTCTCGTGCTCCTGGATCAGCAGGTTCACTGCCTCCTGAGGGATGGACACCCGGCGCACCGAGGTCTCGGTCTTGGGCCGGGAGAGGGTCAGCTTCCCGCTGGGGTTTTTGATGTACTGCTTGCTGACCGAAATCGTCCTGTTCTGGATATCCAGGTCATCCCAGAGGAGGGCCACCAGCTCCCCTTTCCGAAGGCCGCTCACCAGCTCCAGATAGAACATGGGGAGAACGTCCCTTGCGTTGGCGGCGTCCAGGTAGGACTTCAGGTGCTCAGGCCGGAGGGTTTTCATCTCCACCTTCTGCACCTTGGGGGCAATGCAGTCATCGGTGGGGTTGCGGGGGATGAGCCGCTCTTTCACCGCCCGTTCAAAGGCGCTGTGGAGCATGAGGTGGACGCTGCGGACGGTGGTGCTGCTGAGGCCGGGGTTGCCATGGCCGCTTTTCGTGTTTACCCGGCCATGCTCCATCAGGTTTTTGTACAT
>ERZ808028.1698-NODE-1698-length-12354-cov-15.777552_pt1 | contig 12354 bp, 5 predicted proteins | sample MGYA00380184_ERZ808028 | MGnify/ENA primary metagenome ERZ808028 (study PRJEB31490, sample SAMN06133397) | mouse gut metagenome | isolation source: J8_1 | host: mice | place: China: Chengdu | collected 2015-05 ...
AAATATAAAATGACTATTTTGTATACTTTAATGGAGTTCGGAGTTGTCCGTTTTAACGAAATGAAAAAATATATCAGCGAAATTTCGTATAAGACTTTAAGTTCCACTTTAAAAGAATTAGAAGCCGACCAATTAGTGCATAGAAAAGAATATCCACAAATCCCGCCAAAGGTAGAATATAGCTTAACAGAGCGTGGAAAATCTTTAATTCCTATTTTAGACGAAATGTGTGAATGGGGTGATAAAAACAGGTTATAAAATGGGGAATGAGAGGGATTCCATCATGCTTATCTTTGGGTCTTTGTTTTCTATTCCAAGTGCCGCCACTAAAACACTTCCCTTCAAAACCAAACTGTTGTATAGTATTATACATATTCACCCCAACAATAATCAAAAGGAGTACAACCATATGGAACAACTCGAAGTAAACGGCAAAAGTTATCAAATTCTCAAACTGCTCGGCAAAGGAAAAGGCGGCTATTCTTATCTGGCAAAAGACGGCAGCCAGACAGTCGTCGTGAAGCAGATTCATCATGAGCCTTGTGACTATTACCAGTTTGGCGATAAGATGGCGGCAGAGCTGCGCGACTATGACAGACTGCACAAAATCGGAATCCCCATGCCCAAGCTGCTCGATGCCGATGTCAGCAATGAACGTCTGGTCAAGGAGTACATCGATGGAAAAACAGTGTACGAGATGGTGCTTGACGATACACTTCCCGCAGACTGTATCGGGCAGGTGAAAAAAATGTGTGGTGTGCTGTATCCTGCAAACACCAATATCGACTATTTTCCCACGAATTTTATTCTGCAAAAAGAGGACAGTACGCTGTACTATGTGGACTACGAGTGCAATGACTACATGGAGGAGTGGAATTTCGAAAACTGGGGTGTGAAATACTGGTCCAAGACACCGGAGTTTCTGGAATATGTCAAAAATCATATTGACAACGCCCAGTAATGTGCTATAATGCGTATAAACAATTACGGACAAAAAGCATCGACGAGGAGGAGTACATGCATTCCTGATGAACAGAGAGAAAGTGGCTGGTGAAAACTTTCGTGAAGGGTGTATGGAAGTAGCCTTTGAGCTTTGGATTGAACAGAGAACAGACTCTTAGTAGACTCCAACGGAGATTCCCACCGTTATCAAGGGAAGCGATATCGGAATCCAGTAAGGGCATTCCCGCATCGTACAGAGTGCAGAATTTTTTCTGAATTTAGGTGGTACCACGGACATGTCAGTCCGCCCTAAACATCAAGAGGTGTTTTAGGGCGGTTTTTTGTCTGTTTTGTTATCATAATACTATTTTTAGGAGGAACGAAGCATGGACAAAAAATATGATTTTCACAAGACAGAGACAGATCTGGAAAACTTCTGGGAAGCGCAGGAGATCTACAGATACCAAAATGACAGAGCGCGCAAGACCTTTTCAATCGACACGCCGCCGCCGACTGTCAGCGGCAAACTGCACATCGGACATGTGTTCTCTTACACGCAGGCAGAAATGATCGCGCGGTTTCGCCGAATGCAGGGATATGACGTGTTTTATCCGTTTGGCTTTGACGATAACGGACTGCCCACTGAGCGGCTTGTAGAGCGGGACAAGGGCATTCGCGCCAACGCGCTGCCGCGCAGCGAATTTCGAGATCAATGCCTGCAAACCATCGCCAAATACGAGGAGGAATTTAAGAATCTGTGGAAACGGCTGGGCTTTAGTGTGGACTGGAATTTACAGTATCAGACCATCTCAGAGCTGTCGCAGAAGATTTCGCAAAAATCATTTCTTGAGCTTGCGAAAAACAAAAGGGCTTACATGAAAGAGTCTCCCGTGCTATGGTGTACCGAGTGCCAGACCTCCATCGCGCAGGCCGAGCTAGAGACAAAGGAGTGCGAGACTACATTTAATTACCTCAACTTTGCAACACCTGTTGGAACGCTGCTCATCGCGACCACCAGACCGGAACTGCTTGCAGGCTGCGTGTGCATTTTTGTGCATCCAGAGGACAGCCGTTACCATAATTATATTGGAAAGACGGCAACAGTACCGCTATATAATTTTGAGATTCCCATTTTGTCCGATGAGACCGTTTCCATGGAAAAAGGAACCGGCGCGGTTATGTGCGCTACTTTCGGAGATTCGGCAGACATGGACTGGTGTGAGAAACACCATTTGTCGTATAAAAAAATCATTCTGCCGGACGGAACGATTGCTTCCGATGTATCTTATATCGGCGGCATGACCATAAGAAAAGCAAGACAGCATATCATCGACTGTCTGCGGAATCAGGGACTTCTGGTGAGACAGGAGACGATACAGCACATGGTTGCAATCCATGAGCGCTGCGGTACAGACGTGGAATTTCTGCCCTCAAGACAGTGGTATATTGACGTACTGACCGATCGGGAGAAATACTTAAAGGCGGCGGACGAGATTCACTGGCATCCGGCCCATATGAAGAAGCGCTATCAGACGTGGGTGGAAAATTTAAAGTGGGACTGGTGTATCTCGAGACAGCGGTATTTTGGCGTTCCGTTTCCAGTGTGGTACTGCAAGGACTGCAAACAGCCTGTTTTTGCCGCGCCAGAGCAGCTTCCAGTCAATCCGCTCGAGACGAATCCGCTTCATGCCTGTGCCTGCGGCTGCACCGGCTTTATCCCTGAGACGGCAGTGTTTGATACATGGGCGACCTCCTCGGTCACGACGCTCATCAATGCCAGATATGGCGAGCCGCAGGACTGTATCGATGAGCTGCTTCCTATGGGAATGCGGAGTCAGGCGCATGAGATTATCAGAACATGGGCATTTTACTCCATTGTCAAAAGCTTGTATCATACTGGGAAAATACCGTGGCGTGATATAATGATTAGCGGTTTCGTGCTGGCAAAGCCCGGGGAGAAGATCAGCAAGTCCAAGCATAACGGTGCCGATTCTCCGATCACGCTGGTCGAGACACACTCCGCCGACGCAGTGCGCTACTGGGCAGCGAACAGCAGGCTTGGGACAGATACTTTTTTCAGCGAGGACGAACTCAAACTCTCCAAGCGCTTTATCCAAAAGCTGTACAATGCCGCGAAATTTGCCATTTTGCAGCTAACAGATTTCCAGAAGCCAGAGACTTATGACGAATCGGATTTGCTGCCCGTTGACCAATGGATTTTGCAGCGCGTGAACGAGACGACGAAAAAGGCAGCAGAACTGTTATATGAGTATGAGATTGGGCAGGCAAGGCACGAGATTGATACCCTGTTCTGGAAAGATTTCTGCGATTACTATATCGAGATAGCAAAAGAAAGGCTCTACCAGCCCCAAAAACACGGTGAGAGACAGCAGTATTCTGGCCAGATTGCGCTATATTACAGCTTGCTTGGCATCTTGAAGCTGTATGCGATATACACGCCCTATGTGACCGAGTACATTTATCAGGAATTTTACAGAAGCTATGAAAATGAAATCTCGCTGCATCTGACACAGTGGGAGACGCGGCAGACAAAACAGTGCTACATTGACTTTGGCGAACACCTAAAAAGCGTGATAGCCGCAGTGCGCCGGGATAAGACAGAGCGGCAGCTCTCCATGAAAGATGCCATTCCTGAGCTGATTATCACCTGCCCTAAAAAGTTCCGTGATTTTTACAAAAAGACTGAGAAAGACTTGAAAGCCTGCACCAGCGCAGAGCGGATCTTATTACGGAATTAATGCTTCATAGTTCCCCAATCCCCCATTTGACAATACGAAACGCCAATGTTATGATAAATAAAAGGGGAAATAGGCGTATGAAAAAGCTAAAGATTATCTGGATTCTTTTTGCGCTGATCAGCATTCTGATATGGATGCCCAGACTCGATGGACTGCTCACCAAAGAGTATTCTGCGATATCAGACTGTGTCGTATTAGATGATGGCTGGGATATCACGATCAATGAAGATACATGGCAGAATGTCCGGCTGACAGAGCTTCAGTTTGCTGCTGTCAGTAAAGGCGATAAGATTATAATGCAGCGTACACTTCCAGCAAACTGGGGGCTTGTTGAAGGTGCGCTGCGTTTTCATATCAGACATAGCGCGGTCAGCATGTATGTTGATGATGCACTCCTATATGAATATGGAGTAGACAGGCTTGCCGCGGGAAAAACACTCGGCAGCGGATATCAGTTTATCAATTTTCCAAATACTTATCAGGGAAAAAGATTTCGTATCCATATGACAGTCGCAGAGGAAAAAGTCTTTACAAAGCTGGATTCCATAAGGCTGTATGAGTGGAAAAATGCTTACCGCGTGTTGATTACAGAGAACAGGCTGCCCCTGTTCAGCGGCTGCTTTCTGATTCTTTTTGGGCTGATTGTCTGCGTGATTACAGTCTTTGCGCTTCTATATTCGGCCAAATATATCCGCCTGCTTTGCATCTCTCTCTTTTCGATTTGTATGGGATTGTGGACACTAAGCTACTACAATGTCATGCTTATTTTTGCGGTGCCGCTCTATTCGATCTCACTTATCAATTATTTGGCGCTCTATCTGGCGCCGATTCCACTGACAATTTACATACGTGAGGAGGTGTACAACCTCAAGCTGAGACTGCTGACCATTGCGTACCGTGTCTATCTTGCGATCGAACTTGCAGCCGTCTCTGTAATGATGACACTCCACACACTCGATATCGTGCATCTGGCAGGAATGCTCAAATACATGCAGGCGATACTGTTCATCGGACTGCTGTTTTTCCTGTTCGTACTCCTTCTCAACCTAAAGTTCTCAAAGCTCGAAAACCGGCTGTCTGTTCTGGGAATGCTGATTGTGATTGGCTGTGTTGCGTATGACCTCGTTGGTTATAACAGCGGCCGCTATCTTGGAATGGATATTTTCAAGATCAGAGGTGTCTCCTCGAGCGGCATTATGATATTGATCTGCATTCTGTTTATCTCATTTTATATAGAAATGACACACAAAATGATGGAACAAAAAGAGCGCGATTTCCTGATCAAAAGCGCCTACACAGATGAGCTGACGCAGCTTCACAACCGACGGTACTGTATGGAGCATTTTAACAAAATTCGCGAAGAGCAGACAGCAAACTACACGATTGTCTGCCTTGATGTCAACAATCTAAAGACTGTAAATGACACCTATGGACACGCCAAGGGCGATGTGCTGATTCGGTGCGCCGCCGAGGTGATTGCGCAGACCTTTGGTCAGTACGGGGTTGTAGCGCGGACTGGCGGTGATGAATTTGTTGCCGTGTTAGGGCTCACCGATGACAGGAAATTGTCTGTGCTGATGGAACAGTTCGAACAGAATATCACACAGAAAAATCTTGCGGTGGAGGACCTGAACTTGTCGATTGCATACGGCTATGCCTCTGGAAGCCAGCAGGATAACGACATTGATAAGGTACATCAGACAGCAGATGACCGTATGTATGAAAAAAAGAAACAGATGAAAGCCGCAGTGCAAATGGCTGTGAGATAATTGTACTGCGAATCAATAGTATAAAATAAATTAGATGGAGGAATAGAGATGGACACAGAAAACACCAAAGAACAGAACCTGCGCGACTCAATGTATGACAGAATGCACCTGAGCGCGCATAATGAACCCATCGCACGGCAGTACCTCAATATGGAAAATGAGGAGGACGCCGCGCTGCTTGCAAAGCTGGAGAGGCAGGATTTAACGGATTCGTTCGTGGGAGATGGATATGCGACATATCTCAAATGGCTGCGCAAAAACAAGCGGACAGAAGAGCTTTCGCGCTATGTCCGCCTGCTCGTGGAAGTAGGCGGTTCTACTGCGTGGCGGATACTGGTAGATGATAATTACACTGCAAAGCTGGTGGATTTGGAGGTAATGCTCGACTGCCTCACAGGAGAGCACGCAGAGGAGCAGAAGATGGCGCTTCGGGCAGCACTGTGCGCCAAGTACCTGTACAAAGATCAAAACACAGAGGAGGCAAGGAAACTGCTAGCACTCGGCAAAGCGGACCCGGAGATTTTGAGGCGCGCGCTGCAATACTGTCACGGTGTTGAGAAGTCAAGAGCACAGGGCAGGCAGCATGCCAGAATACTCCTCACAGCAATGTATCTCTATTGGAAAGAAGCGGGAACAGCGCAGGATTTAACGGATTCCCTGCTCAGCGAGTTGCTCGCAGAACTACCGAATTTGTCCTACCCCGCAAAAGTCTATACGCAAAGAGAGCTTGACATCATGCAAAAATATATTATAAATTCAAACGCAGATACACCGTTTCCGCAGAGTGTATTGTCGATCTGCACCGCGCGCAATGGCTGGATGAACGTTACATTTATGGCAGGCTGTGCGTTTCTTGCACTGCGCCACTCTGTGCGCTTCGAGCTGCTGTTTCGCCTGACGCTGGGACATGGAAGTTCTTATAGATATCGTATTGATGCGCTCAATGCAGTGCGTGCACTCACAGACGACGAAGGCTTTCATGCCCACATGGACATCATTGAAGAAATGCTGCCCCTGTCCGATGAGGATTATGTGATCTGGTGCCTGTACGGGCAGCCATCTGATGCGTCCGCACACAAGAAACTATTCATGACTAGCTGGCACGCAGAATGTGAGGCAGAGATTCAGCGCATGGCAGTGAAGAATCCAGACAGCATTCGGGCAACAGTACAGAAGGCAGAATCCGAGGAATACAGAAAACTCGTCATGCTGATACAACATGCCAATCCAGCTTTGTATGAAGAAATCCATGCATCGTACAGGGAAACCTATCTGGAAAAACTGGCATGTGAGCTGGCAAAATATTATTATAACAAATATAACGAAACCGCAAAACAGTACTTGCTCGGCAAATGCGGTCTTGATACGCTGGTTGCGGCGTTCCATGAGCACCAACTTGCGGCTGGATCATGGAGCAAGGTCAACTATGAGTGCATCAACCACCTGAAAGCAATCGGAGAAACTGCATTTTACCGGCGTGCGCTGGTATTGCAGTTGTTGAAAGGCGCTTTGGGCTATTTTAGGGAATATCCTGTATCGGAGGAGACTGTTGAGCCGTCGGACAACGATTCGTTGCTGTATGATCAAGCGCAGATTACAGGTATCTTTGAGCTTTTATCCAAAGAAGCGGTTCCAATCTACAGACAGATCAAGATTTTGGGCGAGGCTTGTGATCTTATGCAACAGAAAAAAGACAGAATCCTGTTTGTGGAGGCGTATGCAGAGGTGGCAGCAGCGCTCTGCCAAAAGGACAAAGAACAGTGGGAGATTGGCATCGCAGAAGCGCTCAAAATAGAGGGTGAACAATGGATTGAAGGCGTGCAGAAGCCCATATGCAGAGACAGTGAAGCCGCATTCTGCATCTGCCTCAAGGTGCTGGCACACGAGCAGTCCCTTGACCAGTACAAAGATAGCCTGTTCGAATTGATACCAATGGATTCAGAAGCTGTTCAAAAACAGCTTGTGGAGGTATTCAAGAATCATCAGGAGTGGGAAGCGGAGGTTTTGGCACTGTTCGCCTCCAAAAAGCTCAAAGAGCGCAGCTTTGCCGTCATGGTTTTTGAGGAATGGGGACAGACCACACATCTGGATTCCATCAAGGCGGCGCTCGCGAAGGAAAAGAACAAGAAATTAGCCGAAAAGCTACAGGATTTAGTGGTAGATTTGGAAAAAGCAGGCACAGAGGGCGGTTCATCAAGAATATGGAATCGAACAGAGGAGCAGCTTGCCGCGTCGATTTACAAAGGTGGAAGAAGGCGCAACGTGGAATGGGTATGCGCACTCCAGCTTCCAACAGTACATTTCCAGCATACAGCCAAGGGCAAAACAGATGTTTGCGAAACCGCATCGCCGGAATACATGGCTGCGCTGCTGGCAGCCTATGCGGATATGGAGATTCTAAGCGTGAATCAGAATGCCCGGACACTCGCGTCGCCGTTGGTGCCGCATGAGCTTGCCGCGTATGTTGATGCAGTGTACCAAGGCTGGCTCGCCCAAGGCGCGGAGGCGAAAAAGCGCTGGGTGTTCTACGCCGCAGCGATTCATGGCGACGCGCAGATGATTATGGGATTACAGAGTCAAATAAAGGACTGGGCAGAGCACTCGAGGGGGGCAATTGCGGCTGACGCCGTGCGCGCGATGGCACTGAACGGCAGCGCGCAGGCACTTCTTGTCGTGGACCAGATGTCGCGCAAGTTCAAATCCAATCAGGTAAAAAACGCAGCCAAAGAAGCACTCGCAGACGCAGCGTCGGCGCTTCAAATCAGCAGGGAGGAGTTAGAGGACAGGATTGTGCCAGACCTAGGATTCAATGCACAGATGGAACAGACCATCGACTACGGCACACGGACTTTTACTCTCCGGTTAAATATGTTGTTGGAGCTCGAAGTCTATGACAGCAGCGGCAAACTGCTCAAGAAGCTGCCCGCACCCGGCAAACAGGACGATGCCGAGAAGGCAAAGCAGGCACAGGAATACTTGAAACAAATTAAGAAGCAGCTCAAATTAGTCGCTTCTGCCCAAAAACTTCGCCTCGAACAGGCGCTTACCACCGCGCGGTACTGGCAGACAGCAGCATGGAGGGCACTGTTTGTCAGCAATCCACTCATGCACCAGTTTGCTGTCGGTTTGATCTGGGGAGTTTACGAAAATGGACACTTAAAAGAAACCTTCCGCTATATGGAAGATGGCAGCTTCAACACCATAGATGAGCAGGAATACACCTTGCCGGAGGCAGGCAGCATCGGACTGGTGCACCCGCTCGAATTGCCTGATGAGCTTCTTAACATGTGGAAGGAACAGCTCTCAGACTATGAGATCACACAGCCTGTAGAGCAACTCGACCGCCCCGTTTACCGTATCACAGAGGAGGAGAAGGGCACACAGAAACTCACACGATTCTATGATAAAGAAGTAAATGGTGCATCGCTGGTCAGAAGCTTGTTGAGTGTCGGCTGGGAGCGCGGAGAAATCCTAGATGGGGGCTGCTATGATAATTGCTGCCGTAGCGATCATAAGTTCGGCGCCGTGCTGACCTTCTCAGGAGTCGGTGTAGGATATGAAAACGTGGAGATCACCATCGAAGAGCTGTATTTTACTGTCAAGGAAAAGCCCTGTATGCTCGAGGAGGTCAGTGAGCGGTATTTTAGCGAGATTGTCTTGCAGATTGCACGGGTTGTAGGGGATTGACCGCCGATAATCCGATGCAGACACATCTGACATGATATCAAATACAGGGAACAAAAATGGAGGTTCGAGTTCTATGGTTGAGGGAAAACAGAGCAAAGAACAGGAGAACATTCAGAGCGTGCTGCACCTGCTCGCGCTGACAGAACGCAATCAAGAACTTGCAGTGAAGTATTTTGATTTGTCTATGCCAGAGCAGAGAACATTACTAAAAGAAGCAGAACATCAAAATTTTATAAAACTCAACTGCACGACAAAACAACAATTGTTTGAATTACTGCAAGATTTTCAAAAGACAAATGAACAGCTTGCAGCCCGTATGATTCGTCTTGTGGCAGAGATTGGCGGCGAGAGCGCGCAGGAAATCCTGATGTATTATTCGTCGTGGGTTTATTTCAATCAATTTGAGTATATAGAACAATTTCTGACACAGGAGCAGGCAGCAGTGATCTTAGCAAATGCTGCGGCATGGCAGGAGGGAGTATTTTTTCCAAGATATGCTCATTGGCTGATTGAGATGGGCATGGAGGACCCCGAGGTATTTTGCCGCATGAGAAAGCTGTGCTATAACGATGAAGGAAACAATACACAGATGCTTGTGGCAGCACTGTATCTGCACTGTGTGAAGCCGCTCGGCCACCCGGCAGAGAACGACAAAAAGGAAGGCGATCCCGAACTGATTCAGGAAATGACTGCTTATTTAGTGGAGAGTCTTATTCAGAAAATAGGCGGACTGTTTCATGAAGACAATATGCCTCAGGCATCAGAGCTGGAGACACTGCAAAATTTTGTGTGGAATGCGCAGATCAAAGAACCCATTCCAGATGAAATCTGGACAATCCTATCCGGCAGACGCAGACAAGACAACAGACCGTCAATCCAGTTCCAGCTTTCTTTCCAGTCATTTCTGGCTTTTTTGGCGATAGACCATACAGACCGGCTGATGTCAGTACTCCGCATCGCGGAGGCGTTGGATGCCATGACCGTCCAGAATCTGCCGTTAAGCGGTTGTCTCGCAGTCGGACAAGACTGGTTTGACAGACATATTTTGGCACTGGAAACAAATCTCGAACTTCCCAAGGACCGCTATATCTATTGGGCGGTTGCCGAGAAGCAGACAAAGATTTTGGAGCGCATGGCAGTGAAAGTACCCAGAGTGATCTGTAATGTGTACGAGAATTGTTCCGCCGATGATAAGGGATATTTATTGTCCTGTATCAAGACGGGCAATCCAAAGTATTTTCAACTAAAAAAGACCTTTCTGGTCGATTCGTACCGCCGCACAGCCGCCGGGGAAATTGTTGCAGGGTATCATACTTTTCGGGAGAGTGCAGCGCGTTATCTGTTGGGAGAAATAGAGATTTCTAAGATCCTGCCCTGTGTCGAAAGCTGGCGCAAAATGTATCATCCATCAAACGGTGCGCAGCTTCAAAATGTTATGGCATACGGTGAGATGCAAATTTACCGGAGGGGACTGGTGCTGGAATGCCTTCAATTGAATCATATATATTTTTATGATCGTTGGATTGATGCCGAGCGGAATTATGCAGAGGAGAACATAGCATGTAAACATAAAGATGTGCAGCAGATACGCAGCCTTTTGGCAGTCTTGGCGGAGGAGAAAGTACCGCCGCAGTATCAAATCGAATTTCTTGGAAATGCTTATTTTGGACAAATGTATCAAATCGAATTTCTTGAAAATGCTTATTTTGGACAAATAAATGATACTGTGGAGGAATGGTTTCAAGAGATCGCAGCATATCACAAAGACTGGCACAGCGAATGGGTAGCTGCCTCCCAAAGCTGTTTTATGCAAACGCGCATTCTGGCAATATGCGTGATGGGCGTACAGTGGCAGGAGTTTCAGGACGAACTGATTGCGTGTGCCTCAAAGAGCAGCAAACTGGAGCAGGAGTATTTACGAAAAATTTACATCGCGCACCCAGACTGTGAGGAGGGTATACTTGCCATGCTAAAGTCCCCGCGCGCAGCGGAGCGCAGTATGGCAGTGGAGGTACTAACCAACTGGAGCGTAAAACAGTACCGGGAAGCTCTGACCAAAGCACTGGCATCAGAAAAGACGAAAAAGATAAGGACTTTGATACATGAAATACTATATATAAATACTGAAAATGAAACAAAATCGCTTCCAGACGAGCTGCCGCTTCATAAACTCATACATGAAATCTTGATCGGTACATGGAAACGCAAATCGCTGTCTCTGGCGGAAAAGCTTCAAAATATGGGCTGGTACAGAGGAGAAGCTGGAGACAGAGGCATCGTTGATACATATTATCATGCAGATGGAGACAGAAGAGTAACACTGCATTTCTCCGGTGATGACATTCTTCCCATCAATATGGAAGTCGTTCTCCACGGCGCATTTTTTGAAATGATAGATTGTGAGGACACCTCTCGTTTTAGTGTATGTAAATTAGGAGACGTTCCGCCGCGGTATTTCAGTGAGATCGTGTTGCAGCTTGCAAAGGCAGCCGCATCGTCAACAGAGACACGGCGTGATCCCAAAGAAAAGTTTAGCTCGCCAAAAACAATTTTAAATTAATTTGAAAAAAGGGGTTGACAATGCATTAGGGCTTATGTATAATGAATCATGCGTCGAGTGAGATGACGCACAGTTCAATATTGGTAGAGGATTTAATTCAGTACCTAGGAGAAGTACTCAAGAGGCTGAAGAGGCGCCCCTGCTAAGGGTGTAGGTCAGGTGACTGGCGCGAGGGTTCAAATCCCTTCTTCTCCGTTTCATTTATTTTCAAAATAAATGCGATTGATGGCAAAGAAGCCATGAGAAAAGTATCTTAGCAATATCAAGATTCTTTTTTTTCGCCTTGATTGTATGGTATATTTACAAATCAGAAAATAATTTGGAAAATAAATGAAAAAAGTGTTGACACAGATTTGAAAGTGTGGTAACATGAAACACGTCGCAAAAAGCGGCGGACAAGCAATAAAAAATGCTTGAAAAAAATAAAAAAAGTTCTTGACAAAGACTTTGAATGATGATAAGATATCAGAGTTGCGTCAAGCAAACAAAACAAGAACCTTGACAAATAAACAGTAATGCAACCCTGAAAATTCTAAAAGAGAAATTCTTATTATAGAATGTTCAGAGAACAAAACCTTTAAAAAGTAAAAGCATTTTTATGCAGTCGCATCAAAAATGCAACGGATGAATTAGCCAG
>ERZ808028.1699-NODE-1699-length-12336-cov-5.499796_pt1 | contig 12336 bp, 11 predicted proteins | sample MGYA00380184_ERZ808028 | MGnify/ENA primary metagenome ERZ808028 (study PRJEB31490, sample SAMN06133397) | mouse gut metagenome | isolation source: J8_1 | host: mice | place: China: Chengdu | collected 2015-05 ...
TATTCTCGGGAATCACTATGCCCGTAAAATGGTTCGAAAACATGATAAGGAATTTACACAAGATTAAGGACTTGACTGAATTAAATTCACGAACGATCGAATCTTCGTCGCAAACGGCGAATTAACTTCGCGAGCGGTCGAATCCTTGACACGAACGACGAATTAATTTCGTGAACGATCGAATCTGTTGTGCGAACGACGAATGCTTCTCACGAATGATCGAATCTATTTCAAAGAACCAACTTATCACTCAAAGTATCTGTCTAGCGAACGATTTTATCATTTATTAAAAACAAAGCCTAAACTTATATAAATTATTTTGTGGTGTGTTTATTACGAACCTTGGAAACCAACAACTATCATAGAATCATTTAATGTACACACAAAATTGACTTCCATTTCCAAATGATGTAAATTATTAGATAATAAGTACGTCTTGTTTACGTTTAGGGAGTGGTTGTTATGGCAAATGGAGTGTTAGTTTTTCAATCAGATTTTGGAAATAGTGATGGTGCAGTAAGTGCCATGCATGGTGTCGCAAATGGCGTAAAATTAGGTATGCCGATTTATGAAATTACCCATCAAATTCCACAATTTAATATATGGGAAGCATCTTATCGACTGTTACAAGCAATTCGTTTCTGGCCGGATGGAACGGTTTTCGTATCCATCGTAGATCCGGGCGTTGGTTCTGATAGAAAAGCGGTCGTTGCCAAAACAGCTGACAATCATTATATCGTCACACCTGATAATGGCACACTTACACATGTTCATGATGCGATTGGCATTACTGAATTACGTGAAATCGATGAAACCGTCAATCGTTTACCAAATTCCGGTGAATCACATACTTTTCACGGCCGTGATATTTTCGCCTATACAGCAGCACGTTTAACTGCAAATATCATTTCTTTTGAAGAAGTCGGGCAAGCTTTACCGCTAGAATCGACCGTTTGTCTACCCTTAAAGAAATCTGTCCGTAAAGAGCAAGCACTATATGGCAATATCGATATTCTGGATCGTCCTTTCGGAAATTTATGGACGAGCATTAGCCGTACTTTGTTCAAAGAAATTGAAGCAACGCATGGTGATGTTTTTGAAGTAACAATCCAGCACGGCCAACGCATCATTTATAATAACCGCTTAACTTATGGTCGTTCTTTCGCAGATTTACATATTGGTGAACCATTGCTTTATGTCAATTCTTTAGATAATATCGGGATCGCCATTAACCAAGGTTCGTTTGCCGATGCTTACCGCGTAGGAACGGGGACAAATTGGACGGTCATCATTCGAAAAATTTAAGTGAATGAAACCATTTCTTAGCAATGATTGGTTTCCATTCTATCTAGCGTCTTCCAAATTCAATTTCAATTCTCCACCTAAAAAATCCATATCATTATAAAAAAGTGCTGCCGTCCGTAATGGATTGCAGCACTTTTTAAGTTATAGAAGTTGAAGTAAATTATATTGCTTTAATATTTATTGGTTGAAGTGGAAGGCGGCGACTCGGGTGGGATCAGCGTGACAGGTGAGACCCCACAGGAGCACGTTTTTTGCGATGAGGAGGCTCAACGCACGCTCCACCGAATGCGTCCGCCTGGAACGGAAACCAAACGTTATAAGTATATTCTTTCATTCGATTTATAGATCTATTAAATCCTCACAACTATCTTCAACCGTTTCTCATCTTACTCATTTAATAATGACTAATTCAACATTCGCTTTCTTGAATTGATCACTCATCCACGCTTGAATTTCTGCAATATAACCATTTTCTGCAACGACTAATTTTTCTCCATCATTGAATGTAAATTGGTATTGCCAACGATTGTCACTCGCAGAAATTTGCTCATAACTCGCTTCTTCAATTTCATCCCAACGATAATTATGTTCTTTTGTTGAAAATAAATGTTGGTAGGAAATTTCATCATAGCCAATCGCAATATAATGCCTTGAAACGAAAACAAATAAAACAACACTAAGTAATAACGGTAAGCAACCGAGCAGTAAAACAAACTTCCACTCCCAGAAAAAATAAACAAGAAAAGAGCTTCCTACGAGTAAAAGAAATGCGGCGGCATACCATATATAAGTAGCTGTAGTGACATATAATACCATATTACTTGACGAATGATGCACGACATTGGCAACCGTTCTCGGTAATAGCAGAACTAAAATGGGCGACAACATTAATAATGCGATTCCAATTGACAAAAACCATCGTCGCCTTTCACTTGCAACGTGCATAACAACTCCCCCTAAAAATTCACACGCCGTAAAACGATTGATATAGTTCTTCTAAATTTTCTTTCCGGCGATTTACGGCAATAATTTCGACATTTTGTGCCATCAAGTAGCTCAAATAATCGGATAACTCACGATCCACTTCCGTTTGAATTTTAAGCTGTGTAAGTGAATAAGCTAGCCCACTTGTTGACATCAGCTCATCCAACGCATCTTCTGATATACCACCTACTTCTATTTCAAAGCTAGCAGATAGATGTACTTCACCAATTGTTTGTGTTAATTGCCCATCTTTTAAAAACCAAACTGTCGATGTCAAATCTTCTAAAATCCCTAAACTATGTGTGGAGACGACAATGCTAATATTGAGTTCATGCAATTGATGAATGAGTCGTTTTAACTCAATTACACTTGTAGGATCCAAGCCATTAAATGGTTCATCCATTAAAATAAGCTTCGGATCGGTTAGCACTGCCAAAGCAATGAGTAAATGTTGACGCATCCCGTAAGAATAGGTTTTGACAGTATGATGTACGTAAGAACCAATGCCAATTTTCTCGACAACTTCATCAATTTTGGATTTTTCCAAGCCGTATATATTCGCAACAAATGCCAAGTGGTCATAGCCCGATAATCCTGTATACAAATAATTATCACTTGGCATAAAAGTAACTTGTTTGTAAAAATCCGGCTCTTTATTGGAGATGCCGAGTAATGTTACAGTCCCACTTTCAACATCTTCCAAATTTAAAATAGAACGCATTAAAGTAGACTTCCCTATACCATTCGGCCCGACTAAGCCAATTAAATCACCTTCATGAATTTCAAATGAACAATCATTTAACACTTGTTTTTTGCCATAGTTTTTATGCAAATGCTCTACTTTTAATACCACCATTTTATCTCCGCACCTTTCCAATTAATCCAAGTAAAAATAAAACAACTCCACTGCCGAATAATAAAACAATTCCCGTTAGCTCATTAACTTTTGTAGAATGAGCCTGAATCGATAACCAGCCGTCTACAACATGCCAAGTTTGGAAATATACGAATGGATTTAAATAAGCCCAGTCTGCTAAAATAAATTGTTGGCCTACTAAATAGCCAGAAACAACGAATAAGAAAGTGACCATAATCTCTCCATAATGATTCGTTAACCATTTGCCGACTAAACTGAATAATCCATTCAAAAAGAAGAGTTGTGCAATGAGTAGGCAAATACATTTCAACACCATCACCCATAAAGGCTGAAAATTAAAGTAAATGTTTTCGTCACTGGCAAATATATCCCCTTCAGCCGTTCTATTTAACAAGTAAACGAGCATCGGGTAATTTTTCTCACCTAAACCGCCTAGGAGCCATCCAACGCCAATAAAGATGATTAGCACTGAAAAGAAAATCGATAAAGAACTGCCCATATTGTACGCCCACTTACTCCTATAAATGTTTTTTAAAGATAAAGGTTTCGTCAGCAAAAAGTTCCTCGTTATCGTTGGATGATATTCTTCAGCCATCGAGGTCCAAAGAAAAAATAGAAAAATACCAAAAACAACAAATGCAAGCTGCCATTCAAAAAATTGATATAAAAAGAAAAGAGCACTTCGGTCATATTTTTGATTTGCATGATATCTCGACAATGCGAACTCGTAAGATGTCTCGTTGTCCTTGTATAAATCTGGCTTATGATAGGCTGTATTAAGATCATAGTTCATATGCCAAGGGATTATTCCCTGTTCTGCAATTATACGTTGTTGATGGATTCCAGCTAAAGTGATCGTTGAACTTTCTGATAAATCTTCTTCCACTTCCACTCGCGTTTTGAATAATTCAAACTCCGGCAGTAAAACTTCTTGACGAAACTGCTCTATACCATCTGCTTCGTCTATATGCTCATAATATTTTTCCAAACGCTGAATCTCTTTTTCGGCAGCCAAATTTTTTGCTTTCGTATCTTCAATGGCTTCAATTAAGCCCGGTGTACTTTCTGTTCCTGTTTCCTCAGCAATTGCCAATTCCGTTTCAGATGCAAATAAAAAAGCTTCTCCATTTGCGATGCCTTGCTTATTTCCTGCAATCTTCCCATCAATCATTTCAGCATACTTACTCGGTAGCGTCATGTATTGGTACTGCACATAAGCTAAACTACCACCAATGACCGCAATCAAGAGGCAAAAAGTTAAAAATGGTTTAGACTTTCGCTTTGCTTTAAGTCTTTCAAACTGTACAAGTTTAAAATGCTTTTTCGGCTCATATTGATGTTGGGTCGTTTGATGATTCTTCCTTAAAATAAACCGGGTATCGCCCCTTCTTAAAAAGAGAAGGACGACGAGTGACAACAACAAGAGGACCATCAACATTTTCATTAAATAATAGCCATATTGATTCGACGGAAATAAATGCGTTTCATAGTTCACTAACAAATGCAATGGATTCCATTGTGAAAAACCATATTGTTGATAAATGATTAGACTGCTTGCAAGTATTCCACCAAAAATCGTCATTGGATAAGCAATCGGCCAATCAACTCTTAGTAAAGCGATTAAAATAAATAAGGATAATGTAACAAATAGCAGCCAACTAATCGGCAAATAGAGCAACCATTTGAAGACACTTGAAAATTCACTTTTACCGATTAACACGAGCTCGCTCGGATAAGAAAGCGTTGCTAAGTTACCAGTGAGAAGAGTGGGTAAAAACGCAAGAAGGGCCGTAAATGTAACATAAATCACTAGCACAAGTAAAAATGACAGTAAATACCCCGTATAAATCGAAAATGGGGATTGGGCTTGTAATTTCAAAAAATCAAATAAGTTTTGTTCGCGATCTGATAAATATTTATAAATAAAGGCTAGTAGAAAAATAAATGCAGTAATGGGATTAAAAAAGATTTGCATCATTTGCTTTGTAAACAACCCATTATTAAATGGTGTTTGTTCTTCCATATAAGGCAAATCATACTGTTGTAAAACATTTATTTTCTCCATTACATCCGAAAAATCTTGTAAGCGATACAGATCCAAACCTGTTTCTTCAAGAAGCATTTGAGCACTTTCAATATATTTTTGATGTTCATCTACAAAATCATATTGTCCAGCACGAACTTTTTTCAACATATTTTTCAAATGCGTTTCATGTACAAGCAAGTGTTCCAGTGTCAGCGCTTCCTCTTCATCTAACCCCGCTGTCGCTTGCTTATAATAATATTGATCCACATAATTAGCGACTAATTCATTTGCTTCAGTAAATTCCTTTTCAAACATCTCCAATGTTTCGTTTGGCTGAAAATAATTGAGTGCCAGCCATAATATGAAAACAGCTACAAGTGCCCCACAAGAGAGTTTGAAATACTGACTTTTAAAAATTCCTTTCCTAAAAAAACGAATTACCTCCCCCACTTAACCATCCCCCTTGATTGCATTATTTAAAAAAACGCTTCTTTAAAGAAAAGAAGCATCTAAAAGAAACGTTTTGTACTACCAAGAAATGTATTTTATCTGATAATTCTATTATTACATAAAATTATAAAAAAACAATCCATTATAAAAAAAGAAGCAGAAAACATTTAATTTTAACGTTTTCCGCTTCTTTTTCATGTTCAATTTTTTATTCTCCGTCAAAAATAGCTTGCACTTGATTTTTTGCGCGCAATTTCATACTTTCATCAATATGTGAATAAATTTTGTAGACAGCTGCAAAAACGACTGCACTATCATCAATAAATCCAACTGCTGGAATAAAATCTGGAATGAGATCAATTGGCAAAATTAAATAACTAAGTGCACCAACTACAATCATTTTCGATGACTTTGGAATGTCTTTACTTTGTGCGACTTCATACAATAAAAATGCATAATACGCGAGTTTTTCCCCGATTCGTCCACTTAACTTCAAGATTTTTTGCCATAATTGCTGATTTTTACTTTCTACCACTGAACTTTCACCTCTTTATTAATGACAGTGATGAATTCTACTACTTTCGCATACATTAAAAAAGAAGCATTTATACGAAAGGATGAGTAAATTGAATTCCCCTGTTTCCATACGTACTGAAAAAATGCCCCATACTTCTGATAAAGTACAGGTATCTTACCCTCTTATTTATAACTTGAAAAATACAAAAGCGCAACATTTAATGAATACCCAAATTATTAACGCTTTAAATGAATTGTTAATCGAACAGCAATTTTATTCAAAAGACTTAGTAGAATTAATTGCCAATTACGAAATAAAAACAAATGAACGCGATGTATTAAGCTTAAATTTAATCGTCTACTCTTTCACTGGCGGTGCACATGGCATGACGATTGTAAAATCTTTAAACTTCGATGTTGAAAGTGGTAAAAATATCGCTTTAAAAGACTTATTTAAAGCCAATTTCGATTATATCGGAACGATTTCTGCCATCATTCAAAAAGACATTGCCAAATGGGATACCGTCGTCATCGAACCGTTCACTAAAATTAAACCCGATCAAGATTTTTATTTAGCTGACACTTCACTAGTCATTTATTTCCAATTATACGACCTTGCACCTTATTCTTCTGGCTTCCCTTACTTCCCAATTCCATTGCTCGACTTGCAAGATGGAATTCGCCCAAATAGCATCGCTGACAGATTATTACCATTCACTTAAGTTCAAGGCAGTTGCATATATGCAACTGCTTTTTTTGTGATTCATGATAATTCAGCTGCTACTTCTTCTAATAATGAGCCGATTTTTTGATCTCTAATAATTAAATCAGCGTATTGATCGAATTCTGTACGTTCTAAATTGACAATGACGAGTTTCGCGCCGCATTCTTTAGCAATCAACGGAAACTGATTGGCTGGTGTGACAGTTAATGAAGAGCCTAGCACGATGAATAAATCAGCTTTCTCACTTTCATCCGCAGCTTTCATGAATGGTTCTTCCTTCAACATTTCACCAAATAAAATAACAGATGGTCTTAATGTACCGCCACAACCACATGTATAACGATCTTCCAAGTAAACTGTGTTGTCATAAGATTTCCCGCAGTTTTGACAATGTAATTTTTGTAAAGTACCATGCAATTCCATCACATTTTCACTGCCTGCTTCTGTATGAAACCCGTCCACATTTTGTGTAATAATCGCTTGAATGAAGCCTTCCTTTTCCCAATCAGCTAAAATTTCATGCCCTTTATGCGGTTGACAATCTTTCATTTTTAGCACGCGTTCTTTGTAAAAATTGAAAAATGTTTCCACGTCTTTATTTAAAGCATCTGTACTGGCAACTTTCGCAGGGTCTTGTTGTTCCCATAGCCCTTCCTTTTTCGAGCGAAAATCCGGCAAACCACTTTCCGTAGACATCCCCGCTCCTGTATAAACGACTGTATAATTCGATTCCCTTAACAACTGTGCTAGCATAATATCATCCTTCCAGAAGTCCTTTCCTTCATTTTAACAGATTTCATGATAAACTTAGTAAAGAAGCGTACTTTTGACGTAAAGGGAATGGTAAATATGACAAGAATTTTAGCAATTAGCGATATTCATGGGGAAGTTCATTTACTCGATGCTTTATTAGAACAAGTAAACTATGACAAAACGACAGATCAGCTCATCTTACTCGGTGATTATGTCGACCGCGGAACGAATGCGTTGAAGACGTTGCAACGTGTAATGGAACTGCAACAAGACGGGGCGATTGTATTAAAAGGCAATCATGAAGAAATGATGTTAAAAGCTTTAACGACGGATGAAGAAAGAGCTTGGCATCATTGGGCGACACGAAATGGTGGAGACAAAACATTACAAAGTTATGGCTTTACAAAAGAAGAAATAACCGTCGATGACAGTCAACCTTTCAAAAAGCCGACGCTCCAAGCAGATATTTTAGATGAACACGTACAATTTATTAAAACATTACAACCTTTAATTGAGTATGACGGCTATGTATTCGTCCATGCTGGTGTACATCCAGAAAAAACGATTGCCGAAACCGATCCGTATGACCATATTTGGATTCGTGACCCTTTCCATAAACAATATAAAGGTGAGCAAACTGTTATTTTTGGACATACCCCTACTTTTTATTTACATGAACAAAAAGATCTTTTCTCCGTCTACTTTGGCGACAACAACATTATCGGCATTGACGGCGGGGCTGTGTACGGCGGACAATTAAACTGTTTAGAACTTCCATCTAAAAAAACCTATTTTGTTAAAAAGAAAGAGGATGAAAAAACGATGGCAAAAGATCAATATGAAGCACTTATTCCAGGCAGAATTTACTTCGGTGGTGTGGATGCAATTGAACAATTAGAAGAAAATGAAAAAATTGACGTCATTTATGACTTACGTGCAAAAGTCGAAGGTCCATTGACAACAGATAAATCCATTCATACACCGATTGTCGACGATTCAGAAACCCAACAACAATCGATTGAATCGGCGGTTAAAGAAGTAATGGATGCTTATCATGATGGGAAAAATGTCTACTTCCACTGTAATACTGGACGCGGTCGTGGCGGCACAATCGCAACAGCTGTTATGATGGAATTGGAAAAAGCAAATACCGTCGATGAAGCAGAAGCGCTCGTAAAAAACATTCGTCCTGTGACAAATGTTCGACCTGAGTTTAAAGAAGCATTGAAAAAAATATATGATCATAAAGCGTAAAATTCAAACCCTCTCTAAGACTTTCTTTGTCTTAGAGAGGGTTTGTTTTAAAGGCAGACTCCACTTTCTATCAATCCGTCTGTAGCGGAATATGCATATGTCCAAACAAAAAAGTCGGGATTCACTCACCTCCCGACTTTTCTCTATTATTTTCTTCGTTGTTTTTTCACTTCACGTTCGACCCGTTCAAAACGTTTTAAATCTGCCGGTCGAATCGGTAATGTTTCCTTTTTCAATAATTTGGTCATCGATATCATGAGCAAAATTAAGAGGACAGTAAACGGTAAAGATGCGATTAATGAAGCAGATTGCAACGCTTCTAAACCACCCGCATACAGTAACACGACTGAAATAGCTGACATGAGTACGCCCCAAATCATTTTAACGATTAATGGTGGAAATAAGCTTCCATTCGTCGTCATACTCGCTAATATATACGTCGCTGAGTCTGCTGATGTAATTAAAAATGTAAAGATTAAAATGATTGCCATGACAGACCAAATCGTCGCAAATGGCATATGTTCAAATGTCGCAAAGATCGCAGTCGTTACATCTTGGTCAACAGCACCCGCAATATTTGTCCCATTATTCATATCACTATAAAGCGCCGTACCTCCTAATGTCGCAATCCACATACAAGCAAATACAGGAGAGACAATCATTACACCTGTTATAAATTCACGAATCGTACGTCCTTTCGAGATACGTGCTACGAATGCACCGACAAATGGTGACCAGGCAATTGTCCAAGCCCAGTAGAAAATGGTCCAATCAAGAACCCATTCACCACCCGTATATGGTTGCAGTCTTAAACTATATTGCACGAAATTGGTTATATAATCGGCGATTCCTAATGTAAATGTTTCCATAATGAAAACTTTAGGCCCGATTAAAAAGACAAGTGCCAGCATTGTTAAAGCTAATCCTAAGTTGAAATTCCCTAAATAACGGATCCCTTTATTTAAACCTGTCGTTGCTGAAGTCATATAAGCAATAAATACAAGAACTGCAATGATTAATTGGATGATAATTGTATTTTCAATATCGAAAACAAATTCCAATCCTCCGCCCATTTGTAAAATCCCTAAGCCTAGTGATGTTGCAATCCCCATCACTGTCGCAATGACTGCGAGTGAATCAATCGTATTTTTAGTAAGCTTATGACTTCCTGTTACAGGTTCTAATGCTGTAGAAATTAAACCGTCTTTTTTCTTTCTAAACTGTAAATAACCGATTACTAAACCAACTAATGTAAAAATCGCCCATTGCGAAATGCCCCAGTGAAAAAATGAATAGCCCATCGCAACTCTTGCTGTTTCAGGCGTTAATGGCTCTAAACCACTCTCTGCTGGGGTGAAATAATGACTCATCGGTTCCGCAACTCCCCAGAACACAAGCCCAACACCAAATCCAGCTGAAAATAACATCCCAATCCATGTGAAAAATGGATAATCAGGTCGCTCTTTATCGCCACCTATACGCATCGTTCCATACTTACTTAGTGCTAAAACAACTAAGAAAACGATGAGTAAAAACACTGTTAATAAATAAAACCAACCAAATGTTTTCGTCGTAAAGCCATATAATGTGTCGGCTACCTGGCCAAACGACTCTGGATTAATGGCTCCCAGTATAACTAAAATTAAAATAATTGCTGCTGACACAGAAAACACTGGATTTCTCCAAAACTTCTTATCCAAATTGAATCTACCCCTATTAAATTGATAGTACTTACATACCCAGTTAATTGGGAGATAAACATTGGAGTTTGAATTTCTTCAATTTTAGTTCGTTTACATAAACTAAAAACGGTGTGGATTGTATGGAGAACTATTCCATTAAGCAAAAAAGCACGACTAAAGATCAGTACTCCAAGTAAACTGTTTTCACTGTCGCTTACTGAAGTTTTGATCTTTTAGTTTGTGCTCTTCTGGACTTTTCACTTTAACTAGCTCTTAACAAACACCAATTTTCACCTTTCACAACGGGAAAAAAGTTTTGTACAAAGCTACACCCTAGTCTACATCAAATGTGCTCAATACATCCATTTTTAAATCTATATATTGATCGTTCATTTTCATGATTTGATTTTCTATATCGTCTGTTTCATCAATATTATACTTACCTTGACTTAATGAATTAACCCAATAACTATCTGTGCCTTCACTATAGGCTAAAAACAAGATGTACTTGGATTCTTCTTGAAGTGGCGTATAATCTCCATAATAATACACCGTCTCTCCAGGCTTCACCCCATTATCTAGTACAAAGTAAGGCTCTGTAACTGTGAAATATTCATGTTCTTTTAACGATGATTCATTGCCTTTAATAACTTTAGAGACCTTTACTTTTGTATCAGTTCTGCCATCTACATATCCGCCATCGTTTATGACGATATTTTCATATTGATTCGTTGCAGTTACCTCAATAATTAAGTCGGAGTCTCTTGCAAGCTCGTTTGCATCTTCAAAAATGACATGCTCTACATCACTTCTTACCTCTTTGACAATCATTCCATCCGCTATAATGTAACCTACTCCCACAATACAAAGTGCAACAATAAAAATGACTATTCTTCTGTTCAATTTAATACCTCCATTTCACTCGTAAATGCGCGATGTCAGTAGCAGTCGGATTAGATAAAGTGAATGATCCACTCTTCATCCAATGGTCCCCAGAATGAGCCGGACTCTTCTCAAAATGGTTCATTCCTAGGATATGTCCAACTTCATGGCCAGCTACTTTCCAACTATGATAACCATGATACACTGCTTGTGCATGGTCATGTCTTATTCTTCCTTGATCATAATTAGTACCATTCGTTACTGCATCCGAAGTAACATTTGTAACACTTCCTAAAAATCCAAAATTCCAATAATCCGTGCTAGCAATCGTACCTGACGGCAAGTTATTACTTCCAACATAAATCTTCACCTTTGCATTTGACTCGCTAGTTGTATTATTGAAGTTTATGCCTGATGATGCTCCTGCCCACCAATAAAATGCATTATTAAATGCACCTCGATAGCCGAATGCCTCAACTGAACTTTACACCAGTAAGTAATGTTAGACGCGCCTCCTTTTATTGAACCAATTTTAATATGTGCTTTTCCTCTGTCAGCAAAGGCATCTCCCGAATTAGAAAAAAATAGTATTAAAACCATTACCAATAAATCTTTAATATTTTTCAACAAAACAACTATTTTCTGAATTTTCTATAACTTAAAGTTATCATAATTAAAATATATTACAAGTCAAACCTTTATATAAATACTATTCGCAACGTACAGATAACCATCACTTTGTTTTTCGATCATAAAATACACTTCAAGCACTTCTTGAGTAATCAAAAAGTGCTTGAAGTGTTTTCTCTATAATTCATGAACACCTAAAATTTCATTGGTATTTAATATCCGTCAAATATTACACAACCGCCGCTTTTCGGTC
>ERZ808028.1700-NODE-1700-length-12333-cov-4.586325_pt1 | contig 12333 bp, 8 predicted proteins | sample MGYA00380184_ERZ808028 | MGnify/ENA primary metagenome ERZ808028 (study PRJEB31490, sample SAMN06133397) | mouse gut metagenome | isolation source: J8_1 | host: mice | place: China: Chengdu | collected 2015-05 ...
CTGGCGATGGCGGATCATAGTGAAGAGGAGGTAAATGCATTTATTGAAAGTTACCTGCAGGAGCATGGCTTTGGCGGACAAAGCCCGGACAGCGTTATATATGACCGAGAAGAGCTGATACCGGCGGAGTGCCGTTGTTACATAGATGATAAAGGAGACAGATTTTGCTTTATTGTCATACAAATGGTCAATGAGCGCTATGATATTTATGGCGCAGTGAGAGATTTTCGCGAGGCTGAGGAAAGTGAACATTTTGTTTATGAATGCGATGAAACCGGAAAAACGGTGTGGGAAACGCAGTATGATATCTGGGGAATGCGGCAGGCGGAAGCTTCCTATCAATATCATGACGGCATTCCCTTTCCTTTTCTGACAGACGAATGGAATGTACGATCCCTGAACGGTCTGTGCCGGGAACAGAAAACATGGTTTTATGAAGAGGGAGCGGTATCAGATAAGAATGGGAATATTACATCGGTTGACAATTCGGAGGCGGATGCAAAGTGCTATTTCTATGGTCATCCATCTTCTGTTGTCTACCGTCAGGATGGAAAGGTGGAAAGCATATCGGGAGAACTGTCACAGGATGATCTGGAATATTTGGAAAAGTATCCGGAAGAGGGACCATCATCACCGTACACCGGACATATCGATTTTGAATATGCGGAGGACGGAAAGTTAAAAAAGATAGATTACGGACGGATTGAATGGTGCTTTGGAAGCGGGGATAGTGGCGGACATATCGATTTTGATGATCAGGAGCGTATGGTGCATAACCGTTATTATATGACGCACGGCAGTCACAGAAGTTTCTATTTTTACCATGGGGATGAAAGAAGGCCGTGGGCGGTATTATATTGGTGGAATGGTATTGGTGGTATCGGAGTGTATCGACAGGTGGAAGAGGCGTGAACCAATAAACGGCCTACTACGAAATATTTCTTCTTCGTCAGGGAAACGCCTGTCAGGGGCACAAAAGAATATTTCATTAGTATTGACATTTCAAAGTTTCACTATTATTATAAAAATACTAAATTAGTGAAAGCGGTATTATAAATGAAAACATATTATAAGGAACAAGAAATCACAGCAGACAGGTTTCTGAGGATACCTATTGTACAAAAATATGAAGTCTGTGAAAAGATGCAGGATGGGTTTATCGCAAACATAGAACTGGATGACGGCTATGAGTTTGCGCTTATTGTTTATGTCATGCGAGAAGCATATCCGGCACAGGTTATGGAAAAAATCAGGAATATTCCGAATGTAAAAGGGAAATATTCGATAATTGTTGCGCCCTATATTTCTGATACTACAGCGGAAATATGTGAAAAGAATAAAATCGGATATGTGGATTATGCAGGAAATGCTTTATTTTGTGGTCATTCCATCTACCTTTCTGAAAGGGGAAATAAAAATGTAAACCCCAACAGACGAGGTCTTGCTTCAGTTTTCGAGAGGTCTGCGGAAATCTCGTCTTTGATTTTGAGAGAAATATTTTATGATATTTCAAAGACATGGAAGCTGAAATATTTATCAGAAAAAGTTGGATGCAGTATAGGACAGGTCTCAAAAGTAAAAGATTTCCTCTGCAGAAATGCATGGGCAGAAATGACATCAGAAGGGGTAAAAATAATAAAGCCGGTAGACATACTTACTGAGTGGAGTCGGGTTTATGGCAAAAAAGTACCGGAAATTTGTGCCTGCTATAGTTTGGATAAACCGGCAGATATTGAAAAGAAATTAGCACTCATGAAAGAACAGACAGACATAGATTATTATTTGACAGGATTCTCCGGAGGTGTTCGTTATGCGCCGGTTGTCAGGTATAATAAAGTGCATGTGTATATTTCCGAGGAAGACATAAAAGAAGCGTTGGTTTTTTTGGAGTGCAAACAGGCACCAGACGGACAAAACTTAATCATATACCCGATAGCGGAATCATGTTGTATAAAAGATGCGCGTCAGGAAAATGGATTTAGCGTGGTTTCACCTGTTCAGATATATTTAGACTGTATGCAGATAAAAGGGAGAGGTGAAGAAATAGCGGAAGCAGTGATGAGGAAGGAAATACTTAAATGATAAAAGATGAAGGATTGCGAAGTGGCGCAGATTATGTCGAAGGGCAGAAAGAAGCGGCACATCGCATTTTGATAGAACTGGTTAATCTGTTTCAAGAGTATCAGGAAGATATACGCATAGTGGGCGGATGGGTTCCTGATTTATTGTTTCCAAAAGAAGGGCATGTCGGAAGTGTTGATGTTGATATCCTGATTAATCATTTAACGCTTCAGGATGCCGGTTATCAAAATATGGCGTCAATTTTGCAAAGAAATGGGTATGAGGAACACCCTGAAAAGTATTTTTCTTTTGTAAAAAATGTGATTGTCGAGGGGATATCATATTCCGTAGACGTTGATATTCTGGCAGGAATTTATGGCGGAACCCAATTAAAAAAACGTAGTCAACATGTGCAGGGAATAAAGGCATTAAAAGCTACCGGTGGTAATTTTGCATTTGAATTTCCACCGCAGAAGGTAAAAGTTGAGGCGAAAAGACCAGATGGTGTGATGGATGTTGTTCAGGTTAATGTAGTTGCTGTTGTGCCATATCTGATTATGAAGACAGCGGCAATAGGACGAGGAAAAGCGAAGGATGCTTATGATATCTATTTTTTGCTTAAACATTATAACGGCGGAGTAAAAGAGTTGGCAAAACAATTTCAAAGTCTTGGTGATAAGCAGATAGTATTGGATATGAAGCAGAAATTAAATGAAAAATTTGCGTCTAAAGATCATTCTGGTCCCAATGATGTCGCTGATTTTATGGATTTATTGAGCGAGGAAGATTTTGAAATGATAAAAAGGGATGCTTATGAGCAAGTTCAAACATTACTTCAATTAATATAAAGGAGGATAACTTATGGGATTATTTGACAGGCTTAAGAACAAAAAAAGCGAGGAACCGCATACAAAGCCGCAGGCGGAAGAGGTTAATACGGCGGGATGGAATGCGATTACGGAGACATGCGAAAAGATATATCCGACGCAAAAAAATCCGAAACATTACGGCACATTGATAAAATGGCAGTTTGGAGGAAATGACCCGTTGGATGGGATCAGCATCTATGACGGCGGAGATTACTGGCATTTTGTGACTTACGGTCTATCCGAATTATATGATAAGGAGTCAGAGGTGAAAGAGATCAGCGGCTATGGAATGGAATTTACGTTAAAGCTGAAAAAGGATGACTATGAGGAGGAAGAAGCAGAAATAAAATGTATATGCGGGATTCTGCAGTCCATTGCGAGGATAACCTTTACAAAGGGAGAGATCTTTCGTGCATATGAGTATTTGTATACAGGGCAGACGCAGGGGATAGATGCGAAAATGCAGTCTGATATAACGGGCTTTATCACAATCCCTGACAAAGAACTGATGCCGATAACTACTCCGAATGGCAAGGTTGATTTTGTCGAGTTCATAGGTGCGACGGATGCGGAATTGACGGCGTTGAGAAATAAAGAGATTACAGTCAGGGAACTGTATGAAAAAATAGGTTCCGACGTGACGGATTATAAGAGGAGATCGATCATATAGTTCCGGATCATACAGAAAGCAGAAAGGAAAAGAATTTTGAATCTAAGGCATATTAGCTGTTTGGCGGCGGTGGGTATTGCTATGCTTGTGGCGGCAGGCTGTACGAAATCTGAAAATTTACCGGACAATATCTCAAAAACAGAAGAAAAGCAGGAAAAATCAGCACCTGCGGCAAATTCGGGCAATGAAGCCCTGACGATGAAGGAGCCTTCACATAAGGCGGAAGAAGTTCCTTCTTCTTTCAGAGAGATTTTTCCGAGGACAGGAGAGATTGCCTGGGCAATTTATTCTGAGGGAGTTTACTGCTACAGCGACGGCAGCCTGTGGGGCTATCTGTCAGAGGAGGGAGAAGAGATAACGCCCTGTATTTATGAGAATGCAGAGCCTTTTTCCGAAGGGTTGGCGTGTGCGGAATTGAACGGAAAGTATGGTTATATCGGAAAAGATGGGGAGGAAGCCATTCCTTTCCGTTATGATCAGGCGGCTTCTTTCAGGGAGGGCGCTGCCTATTATTCGTGTGGGGAAGAATACGGATTGATCGATCGAAATGGGAATGTGATCGTGGAACTTGCCTGCGACAGCATCAGTTCTTTTAGGGAAGGGCTGGCATATTTCAGTGTGGACGGATTGTATGGCTATATGGATAAAAGCGGTAAGATCGTGATCGATCCTGTTTACGGTGATGCGGGATATTTTCATGATGGGCTGGCTGTAGTTATGAAAGACGGTCTTTTGGGAGTGATCGAAAAAGACGGCAGAGAAGTACTTTCGACAGAGTACATAAATATCAGGATAGAAGATACCCATATTATTGCCCAACAGAGTGATGAAGCCTGCTGCTTTGATAAAGAGGGGAAGAAAATTTTTTCCGGTGTCTGGGATGATATACAGAAGGAGGAAAGTATATATTATATAGAGAAAGACGGTAAAAAAGGCTTCGTAGATAAAAACGGAAAGGTCATTCTGGAGCCTGATTATACGGAGATTGTCAAAGTATCGGAAAAGGAACTGGTTATCGTACAAAATGAGAGCGGAATGTACGGTATAATGGACTATGACGGACAGGTCAGAGTACCTTTTCTGTACAGTTATATCAATGATGAAGAAGGAGGTATACTGTTCAGGGAAACAGACACTGAAAAAGTGGGATTTTGGGATAAAGATGATCTTTCTATGAAAATACCGGCAGTTTATGAGAGTTTATCAGATTTTACAGACGGGAAAGCGGTTGCGGGGACAGGCGGAAAATATGGTGTGGTCCGATATGACGGGACGCTGGAAATGCCTGTCGAATATGATGAGATCCGATTGTTTTCGGATGGAGCGATGTATGTCTGTAAAGAGACAGATATGAAACTGACAGATAGCGAAGGAAATTTGATTCTTTCAGGTTATGGGCCGATCTGGAAATGGGGAGAAGGATATAAAACGGATATCATGAGCGATGGATGTCGATATTGGAACGATCAGGGAAAGTTGATCGCTGTTGATGAATATTCTTTTCCTGATTTGGTCTATGGGGCAAAGAACAGTCATGTTCTGGGTAATGGCGGCCTGCTCATAAGCGGAGAAGAAAGCGGGGAGGATGCAGAACGGTTTTTGCTGACAAATCAGATCACGCCAAGAGCAGGACTGCTGTCTGATCATTTAAAAACAGGAAGTCTCACTACGGATACGATAGGACCGGAGACCACAACGGAGATAAAAGAAATTCTGCGGGATGCAAAGGGATTTACCAAATTATACCGGACGGAAGATCAAAATATTCCCTTGTTGTATTTTTATGCCAGACCATGGGAACAGCCTCTTTTCCCAATGTCGGACAGCGGATTGTTTACGGTTCTGAATGGGCAGGCAGAACAGGTTTTGGGGGCAAGCGAATGCGGCGGTTCGATGAGGGGAGACGAGGTATGTTTTTGGTATGATACTAAGGAAAATACATTAAAACCGGGCATAAAAGGCAGCAGCGGCGGTTGGGGTGGTTATGCTGTCTACAGAGAAGTATATCGTTTGGAAAACGGACAGGCCGTTTTGGAGGCTTTTTTTGGAATTTCATGGGAGGAAGGTCAGGAAAAATATGGTATCAGAGGGCAGGAAGAGGTATCCGAGGAGGAATATCATGAGGTGGAGAGGCGGTACAGGTGTTATTTGCCGATAGATTTTTACTATTTTTAGTGGAAAAAATTAGAGTTGCCGGAGGATGCTTTCATAGAGTATTGCGATGAGAATCGGGTCCTTTATAATAGGCGGACACTTTTCCGTTCTGATATTGGAGGAAAATCGCTCTGCAGTATTTTTTCTGAAAGTTTATAGAAATTATTGGGACTTCAATGCGTCAGCGTGGTATGATGTAAGAAGGAAAACAGAAGAGGGGAAAACGATGCGGAAACAACTTTTGAGGATGGCTGCGATACTGTTGTGCGTGCTCGGCTTATGGAGCTGCGCGGAAAGATGTACTGTTTATGCGAAGGAAGAACAGTCTGCGGAGGCTTTTTCCGGGGATGTGACGATGCTGCGGCAGGAAAACAACGGCTATGTGATGCAGGTGACGGCGGCGAACAACGGAGCGGATTTTACCGGCACGGTGCAGGTGGTCTTTGCCGGTTCCGATTCCGAAAACACTGCCTATAACACCGAGATCACGCTTCCGTCGCAGGGAAAGAAGCAGTTTACGATCAATATAACCAATACGGCGGTTGATAAATCGCAGGCGATATGCGTGCTGAACTTTCTGGATGAGGAGGGGGATGTGCTGCAGTCCATAGAGCTGAAAAATGTGTTTCAGGATGCGGTAAAAGAGGTCACTGTGGGCGTTCTGTCGGAGGATTACGCAGGGCTTGGGTTTCTGGAGGCGAAGGGGGAGACGATCGAGACAAACAACGGATACTTCCCTGTGAAGCTGACAGAATTAGATCGGGATAATCTGAAAGAGAATCTGGACGGCCTGTATTATCTGGTCATCGACCGGTTTGACACCTCTTCCCTCGGCAGGGATACTATTGAGGCGGTGCAGGATTGGGTCAGGGACGGCGGGTGGCTGATCGTCGGAACCGGGGAATACGGGGAGCAGACGCTCTCCGGCTTTGACAGGGACTTTATGGATGTGGAGGCTGTGGATGTCAGCGAGCCGGGGGAGGAAAATATCGTCTCCGACAATGCAGAGCCCTACGGCTACCGATATAGTTTATATACAAATGACGGAGTTGATTTTACCAATATGGCGATCGCGGATCTGGAATATAACAAGATGGGCGTCAGCTTTTATGAGAGCAGCGATAACCCGGCTTTGTGCAGTCCTATGGACAGGGGAGGCATATTGGTTTACTACTGTTCTCTGGGCGATGCGGAGCTGCAGAAATTGAGCAGCTATACGGTGGCGTCCATGTACGAGGAGTTCAAATATTTCGGCTATCAGTATGACGCCTATTCGGAGTGGGAATACATCAGGGAGCGCGCCCTCTCCTATATAGACCACGCCAATACCGATGTGGATTTTACATGGCTCAAGGTAATGATCTTTCTGTATGTGGTGGCAGTCGGACCGGTACTGTATCTGATTCTGCGCAAAGGAAAGAGATGCGAGTGGTACTGGATCTGTGTGCCTGCAGTCGGCGTGCTGTTCATCGCGGGTGTTTATTTTCTGGGACAGGGAGCAAGGGTAAAAGAGACAAAGGTCTATTCGGTCACATCGCAGAGGGTGGACGGCGGACGAAAGGATACTTATTTTTTGGCGTACCATTCGGGGATCAGACCGTGGGAAGTGCGGCTGCAGGAGGATTTTGATATGGCTGGCCCGGGTGTGGGGCAGAATACCTACTATTATGTGGGCTACAGTCAGAACATGGAGGATTATTTCTATACAATAGGAAATGACGGGGAAGGGCTTTTGGCAGGGATCAAGCCGGAGGAAAACTTTGACAGCGGATTTTTCTATGCGGCGGGAAATGCGAATAGCCGCGGGACGATATCCTGTGAAGATCTGACGGGCAGCGGAAGAGGCTTGACGAGCGGTACCATCACAAACGCTGCGGACTGCGATATGGCATATATGGCGGTTTGGTACCGGAACAATATCATGATCTTTCCCGATGTAAAGGCGGGCGAGACGGTCGATCTGGAGAACGCCGTGAAAGAGGGGAGATGTGTCTATGAGGGCTATGTCGATTCCTGTGACCAACTGTTTTACGATATGATCCCTATGTATCGTTATGATGACGATGCGGACTACGAGACGGATGATATGGCGGCTCTTCTGATCGGCCTCGGTATTGCGGATAGCGCTGGTTCGGCGGGAGGAGGCCAGGCCGTCGCCACGGATCAGGCGGAAGGAGATGATCTCTCGGAACCGGAACAGGCGGTCATCGCTGGTGTCGTCAGGAGTTACGACAAAATTGCGGACGGAAAATGTGATGAGATCTCTTACGGATGTCTCTATTCCTACGGGGCTGTGGAAGGAGGACGGAATGCTTCAGATTGATCATTTATACAAGAATTACGGAAAATTTCAGGCAGTCAGGGATCTGACGCTCCACATTCCGCAGGGCGATCTGTTCGGCTTTGTGGGCCCCAACGGCGCAGGCAAGACGACCACGATACGCATGGTGTGCGGCCTGATGCTCCCTTCCGCCGGCAGCATCAGGATCAACGGCGTGGATGCCCTTTCGCACCGGAAGGAGATCAAGAGACAGATCGGCTATGTGCCGGATTTTTTCGGTGTGTACGACAATCTGAAAGTGAAGGAGTATATGGATTTTTACGGCTCCATGTACCGCATGCATTCCGGAGAGATCGAAAAGATCGCGGACGACCTTCTGGAGCTGGTGAATCTTTCCGACAAAAAGGAAGTGTTTGTGGATACGCTCTCCCGCGGCATGAAGCAGCGCCTCTGTGTGGCGCGGGCGCTGATCCACAATCCGGCGCTGTTAGTCCTCGATGAGCCCAATTCCGGCTTGGACCCAAGAGCGCGGGTGGAGATGAAGGAACTTTTGCTGAACCTGAGAAGCCTTGGAAAGACTATTGTGATCAGTTCCCATATTTTATCCGAGCTTTCTGAGATGTGCAACAGTATCGGGATCATGGATCACGGCAATCTGGTGGCGGCGGGACGGATCGAGGATGTCATGGAGAACGTGTTCGGAAATAATCAGCTTGTCATCACGTTCGAGGAGGGGCGCGAGACGGCGCTGCGCATTGTGAGCGAATACGCCGGGGTGAAGATCAGCTCGGCGGGCGAGCATGAGATCAGGCTTTCCCACAGGATGACGAAACCGGAGATTGCAAAGATGATCGGCACCATGATAGCGCATGATGTGGTTGTGACCGGGTTCCATAAACAGGAGGGCGATCTGGAAACTTTGTTTATGCGCGTCACCGAAGGTGACGCTGTTACCGAAGGTGACGCTGTTATAAAATGAAATGCCAATCCCGTTTCGTTTCAGTTCTAAGGAAAAAGTGAAATACCCCGAAGCAAGCTGCGGGGCATCATAAATAAGAATATTAAATATGCTGTTAAAGGGGATAATATTTTAAATTATGAAAATATTACCCCTTTAACTTGCAAATAACAATGTTGGAAGGTATAATGATAAAAACTGCATTGGGGGATCTTTTCTAATGAAGCTGTATAAAAGAGAGAATTATCTAAAGAAAATACGTGGATTTTATCATGATACGGGCCTGATCAAAGTGATTTCAGGCGTACGACGTTGCGGAAAATCCTGCTTAATGGAAACTATTGCAGAAGAACTGGAAGAGACAGGTATTCAGAAAGAGAATATCATTTATTTAAATCTGGATAAAAGAGGGCTTCGCTCGATTAAAACGGCAGATCAGTTAGATACTTTAATTGAAGAGCGAACTGTTGCAAAGGGAGTGAAATATTTATTTATTGATGAAATTCAAAACGTGACGGGTTTTGAAGAAGTGATCAATGGATTCAGGGAAGAAGACGAATATTCTATATTTATTACAGGTTCTAATTCCTATTTGCTTAGCGGCGAACTGACAACAAAATTGACGGGACGTTATCTTGAGTTTGAATTGTATACATTAAGCTTTGATGAATATCTGGGGATGAAGGCATTCTTGGGAAAAACAATTCAGTCGGAATTGACAAATGAATTTGATCTGTATATCTCAGAAGGGGGGTTCCCTAAAGCCCTGCAATATGAAGGTGAAGATAAGCAAGCCTATATTCAAGGTATTATTCAGGAAATTTTTGAAAAAGATATTAAAAAACGCGTAAAGATCAGAAAGATTTCTGTGTTTGAAACAGTCCAAAAGTATATCATCAATAATTTTGGTGCAACAATGAGCCTTACAAATATTTTACATGACCTGCATAAAAATGGGTGTGGAATAAAAAGAGAGACTTTGTATAGATATATTAAGATACTTGAGGATGCCAAGATTATATATCCATGTAAACGTTTTGATTTAAAATCAAGGAAGTCGATAGCCGGAGAGCAAAAATACTATCTTGCAGATTTGGGATTTTATTATGCAATAAATACAGATAAACGAATAAATTATGGACCGGCTATGGAAAATATTGTGTACATTTATTCAAAGTCAAAAGGATATGAGGTGAGTGTTGGAAGAATTGGTAAGCTCGAGTGTGATTTTATTCTGTATAAAAAACATTTTGATTATGCTTATGTACAAGTTTCCATGACGATTATGAACAGCATTGAGACAGAAGACAGAGAGTATCGCCCATTGGAGATGATAAAAGATAACTATCCGAAATATCTGATTACAAGGAATGACCTCATTCAACACCGCAATGGGATTCAGCATGTCAATATTGCATCTTTTATGAAAGCTGACAGTATGTTTTAACGGGTTGTCAAAATTATTACAGAGACAAATTATTAAAATTTACTTTCAATGCCTTTTATAAGTATAGTATAATAATCCATGTCTGAACAGGGAGATGGCCTGCACTGAAAGGAGAGAGAAAATGCGGTTGAATCCAATTGTCAAGAAAGATGTGAAAGTACAGTCCCGCAGCATGAAGATCTGTTTCGGCGTGTTTGCCTACGAGCTGATACTTGCGCTTGTCTTTTTCTTTGTCATGTTTATTATCCAGGAAAACAATATATATTCCACCAGCAATATTTACAGTGAGCTGGTGACGTTGTATCCGGCGCTGGCGGTCACACAGTTTGTGATCCTCGGCGTGATCGTACCTGTCAGGACGGCGTCGTCCATATCCGGGGAGCGGGAGCGCCAGACTTTTGATATCATGATGACCACGGGCATGACGCCTTTTTCGGTCGTCACAGGGAAGGTGATGACGGCGATCGTGCAGAGCATGCTGTTCATCGCCGCAAGCCTGCCGATCATGGCGCTCTCATTTGTGACAGGGGGAATGTCATGGAGTTATCTGTTCTGGTTTTTCGCGATCGCGCTCTTGATCTCTCTTTTTTCCGCGAGTATTGGGATATTATGTTCTTCTATCTGCAAAAAAAGTGTCAGTGCGGTCATTATGTCCTACGGGTTTTACTTGATCTTCTTCGTTGCGACAGTGCTGCCGGCCATTTTTTATGAGGTGTACAGCGTCAGCGGTCAGTATGCAAGGAGCGTAGTGCAGAGCGGATACCGGTACGGTGAGAATGTTTTCTTATTGCTGCTGCTGAATCCTGCTGTATACCTGACGGAATTTTTTACGGAGATCATGACGGGGGAGTCCCTTGTCAATGAGATCGCGGATATGACGGTGACGACAGTAAAGCTGGGAGGTCCGATCCGCTTTGTGACAGCGGGGCATTGTTGGATGATCGTTTCGACGATCCTGTTTCTGGCGGTCTCGTTTTTGTTTCTCTGGCTTGCGGCAAGGCGCATTGATCCGGTCAGGAAGCACGCGAATAAGGCGAAGAGGGTGCGGCAAGCTGGTTGAGGTGGTATTAGACATCAATCCTCGTGGAATGTGTAGAAATATACATGCGGGAGAAGTAGGACAATATATGGATATAAAAAAATATTTGGTCGATCAGATCAGAAGGTGCAAGCGTAAGATGAATCTCGCCAGTCTTATTGACAGGGGGGTTTTGTGTGCTGCGGCGGGCGGTATACCGGGGATATGCTGTGAGCTGGTTTCTTTGTTTGTGCCTTTTTATTATGCGCATCTGGCTGCGGCATTGTGTTTCGGGGCGGGGCTTCTTTTGGGGATCGGTTATGCCGTATACCGGCGTGCCGGCATGAGGCAGGCGGCGTCTAGGCTGGATTCTTTCGGGTTGAAAGAGCGGATGCTTACGGCTTATGAGAATTTGGACAAGGAAGATGCGTTTGCCAGGCTGCAGAGGGAGGATGCCCGCGCCCATTATGAGCGGATACAAGACCGTATCAGGATATCGATTCTTCCGGACAGGCGGCATATTCTGGCGCTGCTAGTGTCGGCGGCGGCTGTTGCCGGGCTCGGGTTTATCCCCTCTCCGGTGCGGGAGCAGGCGAAGCTGCGGCATCAGGTACAGGAGCAGGCAGCGGAGGAGAAAGAGGAACTGGAAAAATTGCTGGATACGCTGGAGAGCGTGGATATGGAGAGCCTGACCGAGGAGCAGAGGGCACAGCTTCGGGAACTTGCGGATACCATGGAACTGTCGCGGGAAGAACTTGTGGGTGCAGATTCCTGGGAGAGCCTTTCGGCTGCCACAGGGCGGCTTGATTACAAGTACCGGCAGGTCGCGCAAAGCCTAATGGATCTTGCCGGTCAGATGGAACATCCCGATATGG
>ERZ808028.1701-NODE-1701-length-12332-cov-3.297430_pt1 | contig 12332 bp, 9 predicted proteins | sample MGYA00380184_ERZ808028 | MGnify/ENA primary metagenome ERZ808028 (study PRJEB31490, sample SAMN06133397) | mouse gut metagenome | isolation source: J8_1 | host: mice | place: China: Chengdu | collected 2015-05 ...
GCAGGGAGGCTTTGGAGCGGTTTGAGCGGATGCCTGAGAACTATTATGATATGATTTTTATGGATATTCAGATGCCGGTAATGAACGGATATGAGGCGACGGAGGCAATTCGGGGACTTTCGCGTGCGGACGCTGTTCACATTCCGATTATTGCGATGACGGCAAACGCTTTTACGGAAGACATTCGCAGGAGCAGGGAGGCGGGGATGAATGAGCATCTTACAAAACCGCTGGATATTGGAGAGCTAATGAAGTGCTTAGGGAAATGGCTTGGAGGAAAATAGGTAAGGGAGGCAATTTGGCGTGAATCAGATGAATGAAAAAGAAGAAACGTTGCTGTTGCTTGACGAAAATACAATACCGATTGTCAGGCGCATATCAGTTCGGATGCCCGGCGGTTTCTTTATTTATCGTGCGGACGGGAGTGAGGAGCTGATATTTACCAATAATGCGTTACTGCGTATTTTTGGCTGTGATACCGAAGCGGAGTTTAAGGAGCTGACAGGGTATACATTTCCGGGGATGGTGCATCCGGAGGATCTTGAAACGGTTCAGAGAAGCATCGCAAATCAGATTGCGAACAGCCGGTATGATTTGGATTATGTAGAATACCGCATTATACAAAAAGACGGGAGTGTCCGTTGGGTGGAGGATTACGGGCATTTTGTACATACGCAGATCTACGGGGATATTTTTTACGTGTTTATTGATGACGCAACAGAGCGTATGAAAACACGGATGGAGCATCTTGAGACGATGAATAATGAGCTGGGTGAGGTCTATGAGCGTGAGCTGCAGTACCGGAAGGCGATTTTACATGATGCAATTTTGTTTTTCGAGGTGAATTTGACGAAAAACGAGCTGATTACAAAAACACTTTTGAATATAGAAGGTATACAGGGGGACGACTTGTACGGGCTGTCGGAGACGGAGCAGGTTAAAACGTATTCCGATTATGTTAAAGATAAGGAATCAAGTATCGATTTGGACAGTATTACCGGTTACCGGCAGTTTTTTGATGCCAAACGTTTGATTGAATGCTGTGAACAGGGGGAAATTGAGCAGACATATGATGTTTGGATGACGGATGTGCTGGGAAGAAAGCGCCTTTGTCATTATGTGTTTTTACTTGGGAAAAATAAAATAACGGGCGATATTGTGGCGCTTGTTGTCGCAAAGGATATTACGGAGCAGATGGAGCGTCAGAAGCTGCTGCAGTCGGCGCTGCGGCAGGCACGCGCGGCAAACATTGCCAGGGATACCTTCCTTGTCAATATGTCGCATGACATCCGCACGCCGCTTAATGCCATTATTGGGTATGCGGAGCTGTTAAAGAGCCGGAAGGCCGATCCTGAGAAGGTGGACGATTATTTGGATAAAATCCGGGCTTCGAGTGAGCAGCTGCTGTCAATTTTAAACGAATCGCTTGAAGTTACCCGGATGGAGTCGGGCAGGGTAAATCTGATAGAGAGTGAGTGCAATTTGGGCGAACTGTTTGCGGAGATTAAAAAGTCGGTTCTTCCAATCATGAAGAAAAAGTCCATCCGTTTTCGGATTGACAGCACGGGGGTTGAGCATTTTGCGGTTATTGCGGACTTTATCCGTATCAAGGAAGTTTTAATGCAGCTTCTCGATAATGCGGCAAAGTATATGAATCCGGACGGTACGATTACGCTGACGATTGCTGAGACTGAGATTGATATGAAAGGGTATAAGAAGTACCGCTTTATTGTGGAAGACAACGGTATCGGTATCTCGGAAAAGTTTAAAGAACAGTTGTTTGATCCGTTTAAGCGGGAAAATAATACGACACACAGCGGCGTATTGGGAATCGGCTTGGGACTGACAGTTGTCAAGAACTTTGTCGAGATGATGGAGGGAGACATTGCGGTTGAGAGTGAGCTTGGCAAGGGCAGCAAATTTACGGTCAGCCTGCTGCTAAAACTTCAGGAGGCAAGTGAAAAAACACGAATCCAGGCAGCAGATATTCCGCGTAAGTATAAAGGTTCCAAAAGCAGGCGTTTGCTTGTTGTGGAGGACAATGAGATTAACTGTGAAATCGTGGAGGAACTTTTAAAGGATAAGGGATACCTGGTAGAAACGGCGGCAAACGGCAGAATTGCGCTGGAAGCGGTAAGGAATGCGCAGGACGATTACTTTGCGGCGATTTTAATGGATATTCAGATGCCCGAGATGGACGGCTATGAGGCGACAAGAGCGATTCGCGGACTGGAAAATCCGGCGCTTGCGCAGATTCCGATTATCGCACTTTCGGCAAATGCGTTTGCGGAGGATTATCAGAAATCAATTGACGCGGGAATGGTTGCGCATTTTTCAAAACCGATTAACATTGATGCGCTGCATGATTTGATCAGCCGTATTTTGGAAGGTTAGATAAGGGAGGGAGAAGGACAGATGAACAGTGTGCAGTGGAACGACCGGTTTAATATCGGCGTGGAAATTGTGGACAAGGCGCATCGGCGGCTCTTTTCAATTGTTGGCAAAATGATTGCGCTCAATGAGGACGAACAGAAACGCGAGCACGCGTGTCGGGAGACAATTAAGTATTTTAAGAGCTATACGGTGAAGCACTTTGCCGAGGAAGAGGAGTATATGCGCTCCATCGACTATGACAAGTATGAAGAACATAGGCGCCTGCATAATGATTTGCGGGATAAGACGATTCCTGCTTTGGAGGAAGAGCTGGAGGAGCAGGGGTATTCGGAGGAAGCGGTGCAGCATTTTTTGGGTATTTGTCTTGGATGGCTGACAGGGCATATTATGATGGTTGACCGTGCAATTACGGGGAGGATTGATACCCGCTGGCATGTTAATCCCGTTCGGGAGGAGCTTTTTGCGCTGGAGGAGGCGATTGCCTGTGTCGTGAAGGAGATGCTGGGGATTACGCCTCGGCTTGTCAGTGAGCACTACAATGGCGAAGATTTTGGAAAAGCGATTTTTATTCGTCTGACATACCGCGATGAGGCGAACGCGCGCGTGCAGGTTTATATAGCATATGAGGAGCGGATGGTGCTTCAGACGTTTGGTGAGATGCTTGGGAAAAAGCTTTCGCGCGTGGATAAAACGGTGCTTTACGCAGTCAGTCAGCTTGCACAAATAATGGTAAGGCGCATTCACCGAAACTTTGAGCATTTGGGGGCATACAGGCTTGAAAAAGAAAATGTGCTTAGTTACGAGCTGCTGCTCAAGGAGTTTGACAGGGCGCCGCTTTATTACAGTCTGCTGTACGATGGTTCCGGGAAGGGATATTTTGCGTTTTCCGCATCAAAACAATGATTGATAATATTTTGACAATTGTTCCGTACGCTTGCAATACCAAAGCGCATTCGATATAATAGATTATATACGGAAACGGTTATCATAGTTGTGTATATAGAAAGGAAAAAACAATGAGCGAGCTTTTAAAACAAAAATTAAAGGAAAACGGGGCAGATGTAGAGGGAACCCTGCACCGCTTTATGAACAATGATGCTTTATTTTTAAAATTTATTTTGAAGTTTAAGGATGATCAGAATTATGCCATTTTAAAGAAGCATTTGGACGAGAAGAACTACGAGGAGGCTTTTAAGGCGGCGCATACGCTCAAGGGTGTGAGCGCGAATTTGGGACTGAATCCTATTTTTGACCGTGCGTCAGCGGTAACGGAGCTTCTGAGGGGAAAGGATGCGTCTGAGGTGGATGCCGCGAAGGTGGAGGAGGAGAAGAATGCGCTTGAGGCGGCGTATAAGCTCTTTATTCAAATCATCGAAGAAAATGCATAACCCCATTGTTATGGAAAATTATAAAAAAGAAAGGTGCCATGCGTCTTTTGCATAGCGCCTTTTTTGGCGTATATATGTTTGGGTTCATAGAAATTTAACGAAATATGTGCGGTATAGGAACTGTACAATTCGGGAAAAATGGTATAAAATGGCGGAGTGGAGAAAAAAGCGGTGAGAGAACGATTTGTACGGTTTGGAAAGTGGCTGCCGGAATGGTTTACGGCAGGCGCGGCATTTGTTTATTATTGGATTATGGCATTGTACAAGCTGACGCAGACACCGATTTGGCAGGATGAAGCGATGGAATTTTACTGTTCCCTTCCTGTGAGGGGACCGATTGAGGGCGTAACCAAACTTGCATCCATGTATGAGCGGATGGCGTATATCCAGCAGCAGCCGCCGCTGTACAACTGGGTAATGTGTCTGTGGCTTCAGGTCAGCGAGGGCGAGTGGTGGTACCGGTTTTCGAGCGTGGTGTTTGGCTTTGGCGCTGCCATTGGACTGTATTGCGTTATAAAGAGGCTGTGTGACCGCTATATGGCGGCTTTTTGTGTTGTGATTTCTTCAAGCATTTATATTTGGATGTACTATATTAAAGAAGCGTCGGAATACGCGATGCTTGTAATGGTTTTGCTGTGGCTGGTTTATGTGCTGGTTTTAATTTGCGAGGAGCTAAGCGTCAAACGGATTATCATTTTTACGCTGTTGTGTGCGGTTGCAGTGTATACACATTACGGTGCGGTGTTTGCGGTTGTGCCGATGGCAGTCAGCGTGCTTGTGATTGCACTGATGCGAAAGGATTTTAAGAGCTTTCGCATTGGTCTTGGCGCCTTTGCCGCGGCGGGGGTTGCCGGAGGCGTGCCGCTGATTTGGTTTTTCATGCTTCCGCAGTCGACCAATCAGGTATCTACGCTGTTTTCGGAGCGTGAGATTATCATTGAGAACGGAAACCTTTTCGGGGATTTTTGCTTTAGTCTGGCAAGTGTTTTTAAATGGTGCCTGATTGACATTGACAGGGATACGCAGCGGCTGGGGCTGCTGCTGAATATTCTTTTGATTGTGTTGATTGCCGCGCTGGTGTATACGGCAGTAAAGACGGACTTCTTTTTTATCAAGGTATTCTTTTGGTGCAATGTAGCGGTTTTTATGCTGTATTATGTTGTTACGAAGCTGAACCTGTATGCGTATGGCTGGTACGGGAATCGTTACAATATGTTTATCTTTCCGTTGTGGCTGGTATGGATTTTAGTGTCGTTGTATGAATTTGTGGGGCTTTTAAGGAAGAGCAGGAAAAAAGCGGTTTCCAGGCTGTCCGGTTTTGCGGGTGTCTGTCTTGTGCTTGGAGGATTGCTGTACTGCCTGTACGGGGACTATCGTATCAGCAATCACTGGTGGAAAATGGACTTGCGGACGGTTGTTCAGGAATGGTATGATTTGGAAGGGTATGATATGCCGACAATTCTTGATTTTCACCAGCGGTACGCGTTTGTATATTATTTCACGCATGATGCGCGATATGATGAATCGCAGTGGGAAAACATTCATTATAATGATGAGGTTGAAACGTATTCGAACAACCGTTCAGAGCCATTTCGGGAATATATACAAAAAATATATGACAATCAGCTTCCCGATGAGGTTTATCTTGTGACAGGACAGTGGAATGCATTTTGCAAAGCGTTTGAGCATTTGGGATATACGGTGGAGCCGGTGGTAGACACGACGGCAAAGCTCTACCGTGCGGTAAAAAATGAGGAAGTAGCGCAATGATTATTATTCATGTGATGGGCGGATTGGGGAATCAGCTTTATCAGTATGCACTTTCCGAGAAGTTAAAGCAGCTCGGAAAGGAAGTGAAACTGGACCTTTATGCATATACAGATGCCAAGGGCGAGGACCGTGAGTGGCGTGAGCTGGAATTAGAACGTCTTGAAGGTTTGGAATATACGGTATGTACAAGACAGGAGCGCACGTTGTTTTTGGACAACAGCATGAAATTTGCGGACCGTGTGCGCAGAAAGCTTACGGGAAGGAAGGACAGGACGGTTGCGGAGACTGCTGACTACATGCCGGAAATCTTTGAGATGGACGATGTCTATCTGTATGGCTTTTGGGGATGTGAGAGATACTATAAGGATATTACGGGGCTGCTGCGGCAGAAAATACGTTTTCCAAAGAGCAGTAATCCTGCAAATGTTGAGACGCTGGCACGCATGGAGCACGAAAATGCGGTGAGTGTGCATATCCGCCGAAAAGATTATCTGACGGTGGCGGATGGGGCGCGGTATATGGGAATTTGTACGCAAGCATACTATCAGGGAGCGTTTGACTATATTCGTGAACGTGTGGAGAAGCCTGTATTTTATATTTTTTCGGATGATGTGGAGTATGCCAAAGCACATTTTAGCGGACAGGATTTTCGGATTGTGGATTGGAATACAGGGAAGGACAGTTTGTACGACATGGAGCTGATGAGCCGCTGCCAACACAATATTTGTGCGAACAGCACATTCAGCATTTGGGGTGCAAGGCTGAATCCGTATCCTAATAAAATCATGATACGTCCGCTGCATCATGACAATTATGAGACGGCATCGCCTGAGGAGATTCATGCAAATTGGGAGGGCTGGGTGCTTTTGGACGCGGCGGGAGAGACGGTTTATGGAAAATGAGGTCATTTCGGTTATTGTGCCTGTTTACAATATGGAGCAGTATTTGGAACGCTGTGTCCGTTCTATTTTGTGCCAAACGTATGAGAAGCTTGAAATTATTTTGGTGGATGACGGTTCGACGGACGCGTCGCCTAAGATGTGTGATGCGTTTGCAGAGCGCGATGAACGGATTAAGGTGGTCCACAAGAACAACGGAGGACTTTCCGACGCGCGTAATGCAGGACTTTTGGCGGCGTCGGGTGCATATATCGGGTATGTTGACAGCGATGACTGGATAGAGCCGGACATGTATGAGAAGATGTACCGGGCGTGCGTGGAGAACGATGCGCAGGTTTGTATCTGCCGGTATTTCAGCGAATATGCCGACCGGACTTTGGACGGTGCAAGCGGGGCAATTGTGCCGCTTACAAGGGAGGAGCTGCTTCGGATTTATATTGGGGGACATGCGCAGTATGTGATATATAATTCGGTTTGGAGCAAGCTGTTTCGCCGCAGCCTGGTAGAAAACACGGAATTTCCAAAAGGGCGCAACTCGGAAGACATTGTATATACCACAAAAGCCTTCTGCAGGCTTGAGCGGGCAGTTTATCTTGACGAATGTCTTTATCATTATGTGCTTGACCGGGAGGGCAGCATTATGAATGTGTCAAGAGGAGAACGCATGTTTCGCGATGAGCTGCCGTTTTGGCGGGAGCATATCACACTCATTCGGACACTCGTCTCAAACGAGTTGGGGGATTTTGCGGCGTATTATTTTTGGAGGCGGCTGTTGTTTTACTATATTGATTTTTGGAACGCGCAACGTGCCGGGGACCGCACGGCAAAGGAATATGCGCAGCGGATCGCGGGTGAGATTAGACGTGACAGGGAAGAAATCAGACGTGTATATCACAGCGGCAGCGTGACAAAGGGCGACAGGGTGCGGATGCGTATGTTTTTGATGAGTCCCTCACTGTATGCGTTTGTTGTGAGACTTTATGAAAAATTTGTGATACCGATAAGAGGTTAAAATGCTTTTTAATTCCTATATTTTTGTATTTTTATTTTTTCCGCTGGTGGTTTTCGGGTATTATGCGTTTCACCACTGGAAAAAGCCGAAAATGGCGCTTGGCTGGCTGCTTTTGATGTCCATGCTGTTTTACGGTTATAACAGCATAGCGTATTTGTTTATTTTGATTGCAAGTGTTGTTTTAAATTTTGGCGTGGTTGAGCTGATGAGCCGCGCGAAAGGGACTGCGGTGCGCAGGCTATTGCTTGCAGCGGGACTTGGCGTAAATTTGGGTATTTTGTTTTATTACAAATACTATGACTTTTTTATTGAAAATATCAATGCGTGGTTTCAGACAGACTATACTTTTTTGCGGTTAATGCTGCCGCTTGGCATCAGTTTTTACACGTTTCAGCAGCTCTCTTATGTGATTGATTCATATCGCGGGGAGTGCGAGAAGTATGGATTTTTGGAATACGCATCGTATGTGACATTCTTTCCGCAGCTGATTGCGGGACCGATTGTGTATCATGATGAGTTGATTCCACAGCTTCGGGATGAACGAAACCATAAAATCAATTATGAGAATTTGGCGAAGGGACTGTATGCGTTTTCGTTGGGACTTGCCAAGAAGGTACTGATTGCGGATACGCTTTCAAAGATCGTGACGCTTGGATATACGGATATTCGTTATATATACACAATGACTGTTATTATTATTACAATCTGTTATTCTTTGCAAATCTATTTTGATTTTAGCGGATATTGTGATATGGCGTATGGTATCGGATATATGTTTAATGTCAGGCTGCCGATAAACTTTAATTCACCGTATAAAGCGGTTTCCGTTACGGATTTCTGGGACCGCTGGCATATGACGCTGACGCGTTTTTTTACGAAGTATGTTTATATTCCGCTTGGCGGAAGCCGGAAAGGGAAGCTGCGGACGTATATCAATATTCTGATTGTCTTTTTGGTAAGCGGTTTTTGGCATGGCGCTAATTGGACGTTTGTTCTTTGGGGATTTTTGAATGGTTTAGCGAATGTTGTAGATAAGCTGGTGGGACGTTTTTTTGAGCGTATTCCTAAGATAATCCGGCAGATTGGGATGTTTCTTCTTGCAACATATGCGTGGGCGCTGTTTCGGGCACCGTCAATCAGTCAGGCAAGGCGTATGTGGAGGCATTTTAAAGATTTTGGGGGAGGCAAGGTGTATCAGCCGCTTATAAATACATTTAACAATCTGTTGGAAATGCGTATATTATACCGCTTAGGATTGGGTGGCATTATCGACCGTTATCCGGTGTTTCTGCTTTGGGCATTTATTTTGGTGTTAATTATTGCGTGTTTTTTCCTAAAAAATACGCAGGAGAAGGTTGAGGATGGACACTACGGCAAGTGGCGGTTTGTTGTGACGATTGGACTGCTGTTTTGGAGTATTCTTTCGCTTTCGGATGTGAGTGAATTTTTATATTTTAATTTTTGAAAGAAGGAGGGAACGGAGTGCGTAAGTGGGTAATTGGATGTCTGACGGCAATCCTGACAATCATATTTGTGATGTCTGCAACAGTGTGGGTTATCGACCCGTATTTTCACTTTCACAAGCCGTTTCCGTTTGTCTCTTACCGCCTTTATGATGAGCGCTATACAAATGACGGTATATCAAGGCACTTTGACTTTGATACAATCATTACGGGAACTTCGATGGCTCAGAATTTTAAGCCGAGCGAAGCGGACGAAATATTTGGCGTAACATCCGTGAAGGAAACCTTTTCGGGGGCGGGATTTAAGGAGCTGTCACAAAATCTTGACAGGGCGCTTGGAAGAAGGGATGAATTAAAAACCGTGGTATGGTCTGTTGATTATAACGCAATCATGCGAGATAAGGATTATGATATATACAGCGGTTATCCGGAGTATCTGTATGACGACAATCCATTCAATGATGTATGTTATATATTTAACAAAACGATTTGGTATGAGGGGGTTATACCGAATTTAATCATGACGGTTTTAGGGCATGAGCGTACGACGCTGGACGAATACTCCGCGTGGGACAAGGAGCTTGGCTATGAGCATGTGATGGCAGGCTATGACCGCTGGGAGGAGCGTGCCGAAATGCGTCCGGGGCTGAGTGTGGAAGAACAGAAAATGGTTGAGGACAATATTCGGCAGAATTTTGTGGAGCTTGTAAACAAATATCCGGATACGACATTTTATCTGTTTTATACGCCGTACAGCATTTGCTGGTGGGACTATATGAATCAGGAGGGACTGATGCTTCAGCAGTTTGAGGCGGAGCGCATTACGACGGAATTGCTGCTGCAATGTCCGAATGTCAAACTTTATAACTTTAATGACCAATATGATGTGATTACGGATTTCGACAACTACAGGGACAGGGAGCATTACGGCGCGCACATCAACTCGCAGATTTTGGAGTGGCTTGCAAAGGGCGAGGGGCTTGTGACCTTGGATAATTACGAGGCGCTGTTGGAACAAGAGAAGCAATTTTATCTCAATTACAACTATGAGGAGAAGCTGAAAAATCCTTGATTTTTCAACTGGCAAATTTGTGCGGAGGCACAAATTCGCAAAGAAAGGAAAATAAATGAATAATATAAAAAAGCTCGGCTATATTTTTGACAATAAACAAAAGCGCAGGCTGGTATTTTTGGGAATACTGATTTTTATCGGCGGTGTGCTGGAAACGCTCGGCGTATCGGCGCTTCTGCCTGTGGTTGCGGCGATTGTGGACGTGAATGCGACGATGGACAAGTGGTATGTGCGTCCGGTGCTTGACGCGCTTCATATTTACGACCCGACACAGTTTATCGTCATTCTGCTGTCTGCGCTGATTGCAATTTATATTATCAAAAATGCGTATCTGCTCATTCTCGTCAATGTGCGGACGAAATTTATTACCTACAACAAAAATACCCTGATTAGCAGAGTGCTGCGGGAGTTTTTGAACCGTCCGTATGAATTTTATTTGGACGCGGACATTCCGACGGTCTTTCGTCTGACGGACAGCGATATTCCGAATGTGTTTAACATGATTATGGCAATCATATCGCTTGCGTCCGAAGTAATTGTGTTTGTGATGATCTGTATGGTGCTTGTCTTGAAGGACTGGAAAATGACAAGTTTTCTTGTAGTCGTGATGCTGGTTATGACCCTTTTGCTGACAAAGATTTTAAAGCCGCAGTTAAGCCGTCTTGGCAAGAAAAATCAGGATATTCAGTCGCGGATTGCCAAATGGCGCATTGAGGCGATTTATGGGATTAAGGACGTGAAAGTGCTGCACCGGGAGGCGTTTTTTGCGGATAATTATGAGGCGTCGGGCGAAATCGGCGCAGGGATTGCAAAGGTTTACGCAGTGCTCAACAGCCTTCCGCGGATTTTGGTGGAGACGATTTTTATATGCAGTATTTTAGGGTATATTATGGTTTATATGCTGCTTGGAAATGATTTGCAGGCGCTGATTGAGACGCTGACAGTGTTCGGCGCGGCGGCAGTGCGCCTGATGCCCTGCGTCAACCGCATCAATACGTATATTACAGAGGTGGCATATGCGCAGCCGAGTTTGGATTACGTATACGAAAACCTGAACATGAGTGCGATTACGCGTGCAAATGACAGAACGGTCGAGGCAAAAAATCCGCTTGTTACAATCGCGTTGAAAGACAAAATTGAGTTGAAAAACATCCAGTACGCGTATCCGAACACGGACGCCATGATTTTTACGGGAGCGGATATGGTTGTGCCATATGGAAAGTCGGTCGGAATTATGGGACCTTCGGGCGCGGGAAAATCGACGGTTGTGGATATTTTGCTTGGTCTGTTAAGGGCGAAGGAAGGAACGATTACCTGCGACGGCGTGGACGTATTTGAGAACTATCCGTCATGGCTTGCGCAGATTGGATACATTCCGCAGTCCATTTATCTTGTGGATGAGCCAATTCGCAATAACATTGCGTTTGGCATTGCGGATGATGAGATTGAGGACAGGCGCATTTGGGAAGTCCTTGAGGAGGCGCAGCTAAAGGAGTTTATTGAAACGCTTCCGGAAGGGCTGGACACGACAATCGGAGACCGCGGTGTGCGGCTTTCAGGCGGGCAAAGACAGCGCCTTGGCATTGCGAGGGCGCTTTATCACAATCCGGAAATCCTTGTCTTTGATGAGGCGACAAGCGCGCTTGACAATGAGACAGAGGCAGCGGTTATGGAGGCGATTAACAGCTTTCACGGAAAAAAGACAATGGTTATTATTGCACATCGGTTAAATACGATTGAAAAATGTGATATGATATACAGAGTGGCGGACGGAAAGATTGAACGTACGACGCTCTGAAAGGACTGTGAAAAATAAGCTTACGCTTTTCGCTGTCACAAATTCGCGGGTTGTGAAAGGAGCATGGTACATTTATGGGCAGGAAACCGATTATCGCCACGGAGCTTTTAAAGGGACAGGGACTTGGCAACCAGCTGTTCTGCTATGTGACGGTGCGCAGCCTTGCGTATGCGAAGGGATATGATTTCAGCATATTAAACAGGGAGATTTTTGCAAATAATATTCATGACGAGATTCGTCATAGTAACAAAGGCATGTATTTTATGGACCTTGACTGCGGTCCCGTTGTGTCCAGGGAGGCGTTTGATACCGTGTATCATGAGCGGGAGGAGCGGCTGTTTATCGGAAATTCAACGCATGACCTTGTGCATGGCTGTTATGTGGCGGGAGCGGATGAGGCACTGTTGGAGATTGATGAAACAACGCTTGTCTATGGAAACCTTCAGGCATGGGCGTATTTTGGCAGGTACAGGGAAGAGATTAAAAAATGGCTTGCAGTAAAACCGGCGTATGACTGTTATGCATACGCGAGGGAG
>ERZ808028.1703-NODE-1703-length-12315-cov-7.959471_pt1 | contig 12315 bp, 10 predicted proteins | sample MGYA00380184_ERZ808028 | MGnify/ENA primary metagenome ERZ808028 (study PRJEB31490, sample SAMN06133397) | mouse gut metagenome | isolation source: J8_1 | host: mice | place: China: Chengdu | collected 2015-05 ...
TTTTGTCATACCCTTTTTACCGCGCATCTGTTCCCTGTTTTTTCTCACTTCCCTTCTTGACTTTTATTAGCTGGACTAGCAGAGGGCCGATAAAGAGAACGGAGCGCCCGAGTCCTCCCAGACGCTCCCGCTTCGGTTCCCTCCTGCTGGTCAATCACCACCCCTTCAGCCTGTGCCATTCTGCCACAAATGAACCGCAGTCAATGTAATGTGGTGGCCTGGTGAAACCACCCTTTATACATTACATCTCAGTATAATCGTTCAAAAAGATAACCTATCTCAAGTACTTCCGCATCTTTCCACGATTGCATTGTAAGTCCACACTGTCCTATCATTTTATCAGTTTCTTTTAGAATAACCGCCCATAGGCCAAAGTTCCATTTTTGATAACGAAAAATCTGTCTATCCAACCATTCCTGAACTTCACTATCACTAAATGCTCCCTCATATGCATACATTGTATCTTCATCCTGTAAGATTTTACGCAACGAATTAAAATCAGACTGCTTCATCTCACGCAAATATAGCCTTTCTGTTTCAAATATCATGTTTACCTCCGAAAATCCAGCATTTGTCGCCCTCATTATAACAGCAAAAGTACCTGCTGACAAGTATAATACAGGAGGGCACCCATTGGAGCGCCCCCCGCTGTCCGTTAGCTTGCCCCTCAGCTGAACTTTCGCAGGTTGTCTGTCACTTCGGATATCCATCCGCTGTGCTCCTTTCTTTTCCTGACTCCCTTTCCGTCCTCCCGGGGGCCCTGATTGGGAGTCTATCTTTCTTCGCTCCTTCTCACTTTATTACATGTTTCGCTGGCACTGACAAACCATGGCGGTTATCCCCCAGCTCTACTGATTGTTGACACATCTACTCTTCCAGCGTATAATCAAAATTATAATATCAACGTTTACCTGGAAAGGATGCAGTGCTATGGGCCCCCCCATCTGGGAATACTTTTTGCGTTTGGCGTTGTCTGCCCTGTTCGGCGGAATCATTGGCCTGGAGCGGGAGCTCCGTTTGAAAGGCGCGGGCATCCGCACCCATCTTATCGTCTCATTTGCCTCTTGCATGATGATGTTGGCATCTAAGTACGGCTTCTTCGACATGATGGAATATACCGCCGTCAAACTGGACCCCAGCCGCATCTCCGCCGGATTGGTCACCGCCATCGGTTTTTTGGGTGCTGGCACTATTTTTGCCCGCGGGCAGGGCGTTACCGGCTTGACCACCTCCGCCGGACTGTGGGCCACGGTGGGTATCGGCATGACGATGGGGGCCGGGATGTATTTTATCAGCACCTTTGGCACCGTGTTCATCGTGACCGTTCAGGCTATTCTATATCGTGACCACGCGCTTTTGGGCCACGTCACCGCCGTTGTATTCATTCAAATTGAGGACTGGCCCGAAGCATTAGACCGCCTTCAGGCAGAGCTGACTACACTGCAGCTGGAACCGTGCACTTCCAAATATGAACGAACCGGAGGCGTATTGTCCATTGAACTGCAATTGGACCACCTCCCCTGCTCAGGGCGAGAACTGGGCCTGTTGCTGTCCCCGTTGATGAAACAGCCCTATGTGAAATCCATTTCTTGGTAAAGAGGGCGCAGAAGCTTTGCTTCTGCGCCCTCTGACATTTTTGTACTCTTTCCTTCTCGCGTTCATAGTTCTTTTCGTATTCGGTTCAACGCGTTTTTCTCAAGCCGGGACACCTGCGCTTGGGAAATTCCAACTTCTGCCGACACCTCCATCTGGGTTTTCCCCTGAAAAAAGCGCAGAGCCAAAATCCGCCGCTCCCGTTCATCCAATTTATTAATTGCATCTCCCAGCGCAATATGTTCCAGCCAAGCCTCATCAGTGTTTTTCTTATCTTTTACCTGGTCCATAACGCACACCGTGTCCCCACCATCGGAATACACCGGCTCAAACAGGGACACGGGGTCCACTACAGCGTCCAGCGCCAGCACTACATCCTCCCGCCGTAGTTCCAAAATCTGAGCAATCTCCTCCACTGTGGGTTCCTTTTGGTGCTCTGCCATGTACTTTTCTTTGGCCTGAAGCACTCGGTAGGCGGTATCCCGCACCGATCTGGATACCCGTATGGCGCTGTTGTCCCGGAGGTAGCGCCGGATCTCTCCCACAATCATGGGTACGCCATAGGTGGAAAACCGCACATCCATTTCAATGTTGAAATTGTCTATCGCTTTTATTAGGCCAATACACCCCACTTGAAACAGGTCGTCAACATTCTCGCCCCGTCCGACAAATTTTTGGATGACCGACAGTACCAAACGCAGGTTGCCGGAGATGAGTTCTTCCCTGGCCTGCATGTCTCCCGCCCGAGCCCGGCGCAGCAGTTCCATGCTCTCTTCGCTTTTCAGAACTTTCAGCTTGGCTGTATTGACCCCGCATATTTCCACCTTACCCTGCACCGCAAACACCTCACCGGAATTAATTCAAAGTCAGTATTTCCGGTGGGCGTTCATTCATACGGCGGCGGGGTCAGCTATATTTTTTATCGTCAGACCGCTTTCGATGGACTTTGCGCATCCTGTCTTATTGCATCACATCATCCGAAGAATTTCTTTTTTTAACCGGTCAATAATCCGTTTTTCCAGCCGAGAAATATAGGACTGGCTGATACCCAACTGGTCTGCAACCTCTTTCTGGGTTCGTTCCCGTCTGCCGTCCAGCCCAAAGCGCATGGTAATAATGGTACGTTCCCGCTCGGACAGGCGGGTAATGGCGGTAAACAGGAGGTCCCGGTCCACATCATCCTCCAGGGGTTTTTCAATGCTGTCACTGTCCGTTCCCAGCACGTCGGACAGCAGCAGTTCATTTCCATCCCAATCGGTGTTCAGCGGTTCGTCCAAGGATACCTCTCCCCGGCGGTTGGCATTTTTTCGCAGGTACATCAAGATCTCATTTTCTATACACCGAGAGGCGTAGGTAGCCAGCTTGATATTTTTTGCGGGTTTATAGGTTTCTACCGCTTTGATCAAACCTATAGTGCCGATGGAAATCAGGTCTTCAATACCAACTCCGGTATTCTCAAAGCGCCGGGCAATATATACCACTAACCGTAGGTTGTGCTCAATCAGCCGGGAACGGGCCTCGGAACGACGGTCCGTTTCCTCCAGTTCCGCCAGAAGGCGTCCTTCCTCTTCCCGAGTCAGAGGAGCTGGAAGGGTATCGCTTCCACCGATATAGTGAAGCGACCCGTAAAGCTTGACCCCCAGCTGATTCAGCAGCCGACACAGCCATATGTATGCACCGATCAAACACATTTTACATTCCTCCAATCAAGGCCTGGTACCCTCCGCCATCGTCCATGGGCGTGGGAGACAGTGCCACCAGCAGCCTTCCCAGCGGCTTTCCGTCTGCCACCACTTCCCGGGAGCGCAAGGCCAGCAGCATTCCGCACTCTACTCCGACGGCCCGGTAGGGTACCAGCCTGGCTTGACGCGAACCCGCAGCGTGGCATCTCTTCACCGATTGTATGGGGTCGGCTGGGTCCGCCCAAACAGGCAGCAACTCGGACAGCACCTGCCAATAGGCTACCACCACAGGGCGGTTATCGGTGGGGTCGGTAAGGGTATGCCCCGTATCCCGCAAGGCGGTCAAGGATACTGTTTCCCCCTCCAAGGTAATCTCCAATCGGCACAATTCTCCTTTGTGCTGTCCCAACCGGCGAAAAAATAAAGAGAGCACAAAGTAGCACGCCACAAACAACAACAGCAATAAACGGATATCCAGCGGCGAATAGAAAACGCCATGGTCCAGGGTCAGAGGGCCGCTCCCCAATAGTTCCATCCCCAGCACCGCGCCTGCCAGCGCGGCGGAAGCGCCGAAAAACAGCACCGTCACCCGCATAAGAGGTTGTTCTCCGCCATAGGCGGCGAGGACCATTGCCACCCCCAACGCAGCCTTACAAGGCCAAAAGGCCAGCCATTCCAGCCCAGGCAGAAAAATGAGCACCGCATACAGCGCCCCCAGAGCAGCCCCCAGGCCGATGCGCCGGCGGAAAAGCGGAACCCCTGCCATCCGGCCGGCTGCCAGCAGCAGCAGATAATTGGCGGTCAAATTCAGCAGAAACAACAGGTCTATGTACACCACTGTCACAGGGAGGTCCTCCTCTCATAGGTCTGTCCATGATTATATCCTCTCCCCCCATCAAAAAAAGTCAAAGCAAGTCCCGGCTAAAATTAGACAAGACTGCCCATCATCCATCTGCCCGGAACAACAAAACGCCCCAGCCTGTAAGGGCTACCCCGCACAAGGACAACAACAAGACTACTGTTCAGAGCACGGCTAAAGTGCGGCAATCAATTTCGATTGCCGCACTTTAATTTTTTGTTCGGAATAGAAAGGAACACATAGAGCTTGGTGGCATCCGAGGGGTATTGGATTTCCATTCCGAAAAAAATTGATATTTGCCACATTTTGTATTATACTGGTTCAAAGATATATTTAATGCCACTAATAGTTTATAAGGAGTATCTGTATGCCAGAAGAAACCGTTCATCAAGTAGTAATGACACCTTATGAAATCATAGCAACCATCCTTGCAGTAATAGCTCTGGTTCAACCATGGATTATCGCTGCATGGAAAAAGTTTTTTAAGCCACTAAAAGTTACTTTTATTCCATCGGCAAAAATAAAGCTCTATTACAATCGTAGCGGGGCTTACATATACCTCGGCGGCGTGATTGAGGCAAAAAATCGGCCTGCTGTTATTAAGAATATTTCGGCTAAGGCCATTCGCCAAAGTGATAAAGCGGAGTTAGCAATGGATTGGTCGTCTTTCATGGTGCCTGTGTTTCAGTCTGTTGGTGGAAACTCCGTCACAACAAGCGAAATAGCCCGTCCGTTTATGATTAGCGCAAATGGCTTATATCCAGTTTTCGTGGAGTTTGCAAATTCGGATACCCAAGTGGTTGATCGTTTGAGCAAAATCTATGAAAAGCTGATACTGGAATCAAAGCGGATTTCCAATATAAACACGCCGTTTGAGCAGGCAAAGGCCCAATTGCAGGCAATACCAGAATACCAGACATTTCGTGAAGAACTTTTGGAGAATTTTTATTGGAAAGTCTCCGATTATCAAGTCGAGTTGTCAATCAGCCATAGCGATAATAAAATTGAGACATACAGGTATCAGTTTTCGTTGGATCAAGACGAGATCAGCGAGTTCAGAAAAAATATTGATGAGGCCATGTTATGTGAATTGAAAACGCTATATTATCAGCCTGTCAGTCTAAAAACTTTTCAAAAAGAGTTTGTTGCCGCAGAGGGATGATATACCGACACTTGCTAAAATTGAGGGTATATGGAATTTTCTGGCTGATGTTATATGGGAAAAATTAGATAGTTCTCGGAGGGCTATTCTGCACAGGAACAGCAACAAAGCCGTAGCTGCAAATCCCACCGAACCAGGCCGAGATGGTACACCCACGGCTATCTGGGAGTAGAATAGATACGGCGGTAAGAGATATCACGATGAAAAATGCCACCCATTATGCAAACGAAAAAGGAGGACCACAATGCCTAATCTATCACAGATAAAGCGTCAGCGGATGATGGCATTTCTGAGTCAAATGAAAGAAGCGCACAAAGACGATGATGCTATGCTGATCGCTCTGGGAGAAATTGAAAGCGAACTGAATGCGAAGAAATATGGCCTTGTGTGGGAAGAACACGAAGAAGCTGTTGATGTGATGATGCGGACACACATTCCTGTATTTTCGGAAGTGGCTGACAAAGAGATTACATCTGTCCCTGGTGGTGCTTATAACTTTCTGCTGGAGGGGGATAATCTCCACAGTCTGAAACTGCTCGAAAAGACGCATAAGGGAAAGATTGATGTTATATATATCGATCCGCCGTATAATACGAAGAATAAGGACTTTATCTATGATGATAAAAAGATTGATGCTACAGATGGGTATCAACACAGCAAATGGCTTTCTTTTATGTCAGAACGGTTGCATATCGCCGAGCGATTACTGAGTGCCGATGGGGTAATAGCCATTAGCATTGGTTACCACGAAGTAAATAATTTAATGTTGCTATGCCAGGAGATTTTTTCAACCCGTCAGATTATGTGTGTTACGGTACAGACATCAAGCGGTAATGCTGTAGCTAATGGGTTTACAGTAGTAACCGCGGTAGGATCAAAGGATATCAAGGATATTTTTGATGCGAAAGTTCCATTTACATTTCCTAAGCCGGTGTCCCTGATAAAAGAAGTGTTACGCCGTGTATCCCGCAAGGATGGTTGGGTTTTAGATTTTTTTGCGGGCTCTGGCACTACCGGACAAGCTGTCCTTGAACTTAATCAAGAAGACAACGGGCATCGAAAATTTATCCTTTGCACAAACAATGAAAGCAACATATGCACAGATATAACTTATCCAAGAGTTTCCACTGTAATTACAGGTCTGAGGGAAAATGGCAGCAGGTATTCCGAGGGTATCCCCTCAAATCTCAAATACTATTGCACCGATTTCATTGCTAAAGATGAGGAGTATCTTTCTGATGCGCTGCTTAAACATATCGCAGTGATGATTCAGCTTGAGCATGGCGTCAAGTTGGATGGACGCAATTATATCATGGTATTGGACGATAACGAGGCAGATGCGCTTACCGAACATTGGAGTGATTACCTGGATGCCAAAGCCCTGTATGTCTCAAAAAACGTTCTCTTTACGACCGAGCAAAATGATTTACTAAAAAATGTGGAAATACATATCATTCCGGACTACTATTTTAATTTTGAACTGAGGGAGGTGGACGAAGTATGGTAACAGGACTTGCACTCACGCTCTTTGATTTCCAAGAAAATGCTGTTATTAAACTGCTCGACCTTGCAACAGACAGACACAGCAAGCAGACTATCGTTGTAAAATCCCCCACCGGCTCCGGCAAAACGATTATCCTTATTGGCTTTGTGGATGAGTATTTGAACAAGATTAGTTCCAATACAGCCATCATTTGGCTGTGTCCAGGTAAAGGTAATCTGGAGGAACAAAGCCGTCAGAAAATGCGTTGTGTTGCCCCTCACAGAAATACACAAAACCTGTTTGATGCATTGCAGAACGGCTTTGCGCCGGAAAGTACCACATTTATCAACTGGGAGTTGGTAACAAAGCGAGACAATACAGCCATTCGTGACAGTGAACGTAAAAATCTTTTTGACCGTATTGCAGATGCCCATCGGAAGGGGATTGACTTTATCGTTATTATTGATGAAGAACATTCTAACAATACAGCTAAGGCAAAAACGATCATCGACGCCTTTGCAGCCAGGAATATTATCCGTGTCAGCGCAACCGCCATTGAGAATAGACGCTATGAATTCTATGAAATTGATGAAGTGGATGTCATTAACGAAGGCCTAATTACCAAGGCTTTGTACGTCAATGAAGGTATCCAAAATAATGTGGAAATTACGGACGACTATGACTACCTCCTTAACCTCGCTGATGAAAAACGAAAGGCCATTGCTGCTCGATATAAAGAAGTACTGGGAGATTGCAAAATCATCCGTCCGCTCGTTTTAATTCAATTCCCAAATGGTCAGCCGGAAACTATTCGTGCTGTAGAACAGAAGCTTGGGTCGATGGGTTACACCTATGATAACGGCATGGTCAGCATATGGATGAGCGAGGATAAGCGTGACCTGCCGGAGAATCTGACAGAGAACGATGCAACTCCTGTATTCCTGTTGATGAAACAGGCCATCAGCACAGGATGGGACTGCCCTCGTGCAAAAATCCTTGTTAAGCTGCGTGAGGGGATGAGTGAACAGTTTGAAATCCAGACTATTGGACGTATTCGCCGTATGCCGGAGGCGAAACACTATGATGATGATCTGCTCGATTTCTGTTATGTATACACCTTTGATGAAAAATATAAAATGGGTCTTCTCTCCAGCATGGATAAGGCATATGAAACCCGCCGTTTGTTCCTGAAAGATAAGTGCAAAACTTTTACCTTGGAGAAGGAAATTCGTGATGTGGATTTCAATGGCCTGGGTGAACGTGAGGTTCTCGTTAAAATTCATGAAGCGATGGTCACAAAGTATCATTTGGGCAGCGATAAAAAGCAGAATCAGATGTTGCTGGCTGATTCCGGATATGTTTTCGGTACTGAGATTCATGGGCAAGCATTGCAGGGCGAATTTGTACGCACCTCCTCTCTGGTAGACAGTCAGAGCTATATTACTACCCACAAGCGTATTGACACCCACAAGCACGGTATGCAACTCATGCATAGCATTGACGCGATCAAAACATCCATCGGTATGGCACAGGGCAAAGTAAAGACAATCTTGGAGCGCCTATTCCGTAAAGGCGGCAATTCCAGCCATAAACTTATTACTCTTGAAACAGCAGAGTTCTATGCTTTTATCATCAATAACCAGCACAAGCTAAAAGAAGAATTTCGAGAAGTTACAGCACAAATGGCCGTCCAGCTGAGTATACACCTACACCCCAAAAAGGGAATTTTCCATATCCCGGAGCAGGATTTCTTCCGATATGATCCCGGTGTTAAAAATGAAGTGGAATACCTGTCCAGTGCCTATCATGAATACACCTCCGGTTTTGCCACCAGTCTTGTCCGTAGCACCTGTGAAATGCTGTTTGAGCAGCACTGTGAAGGGCGGGATGACATTGAGTGGGTATATAAAAACGGTGATACTGGGCAGCAGTATTTCTCTATCGTTTATGTGGATGGTATTCAAAAGCAATGGTTGTTTTATGCGGATTATATTGTGATGAAGAAGGACGGAACCATCTGGGTTATTGAAACCAAAGGTGGCGAATTCAAGGGCCAAGATAAAAATATCGACCGTCAGATTGAGAACAAATTCAATGCGTTCAAAGCCTATGCTATCAAGCATGAGCTTCACTGGGGCTTTGTCCGAGACAAAGATAACCAACTGTATATCAACAATACGGAATTTGCTGATGATATGGCAGATAAGCACTGGGTGCCATTGAATCAGATATTCTGAGATGCTAATAATACGGGAGAACATTATGGCAATTAAGAAAATAAGAATTGAGAATTTCAAATGTTTTGAGGGAATTTTTGTATTAGAATTAAACCCAGGTCTAAATATTCTTGTAGGCAATAATGAGTCGGGAAAATCCACTATTCTCGAAGCAATACACATTGCACTGACAGGGCTGTATTGCGGGAAGAGCATTAGAAATGAGTTGTCGCAATACCTTTTTAACAGTAATGTGATTCTTACATATATCCAGTCGGTAAATGATGGCACCCCCCAAGCGCCTCCCAAGATTTTGATTGAAGTATACTTTGATGGCTCTATCGAACCGAATTTCGAAGGCAACAGCAATACAGATCATGTATCACGCATAGAGGGTTTCCGTTTTGAAATAGCGTACAATTCAAAATATGATGATGAATACAGCAAGTTAGTAGCACAGAAAGATATGAAAAGTTTGCCAATTGAATATTATGAAGTTACATGGACATCATTTGCCCGGCAAACAATCACTGTGCGAAGTATCCCGATTAAATCAGCGATGATTGATTCCGCAAACTATCGGTATCATAACGGGTCGGATGTATATATTTCTCGAATTGTTAAAGATTTATTGTCCGCCGAAGAAATCACCAATGTTTCTCAAGCTCACCGCCGCATGAGAGATACGTTTATGGAGGATTCCTCCATTCAAGCTATAAACGCCCGAATAAGTGGAGAAGCAACTATCGTGGATGGGCAAATTACATTAAGTGTTGATTTGGGTACAAAAAATGCCTGGGAAAGCAGTTTAGTGACTCAACTGAATGATATTCCGTTTGGATATATCGGAAAGGGAGCACAATGTGTTTTAAAAACTGAGTTGGCACTTACACAAAGGCACGCACAAAATGCTCAGATTATTATGATTGAAGAACCAGAAAGCCATCTATCCTTTTCAAAGTTAAATCAGTTGATAGCTGATATTGAGGCAAAGTATCAAAATAAGCAAATCATCATTTCCACACACAGTAGCTTTGTTGCGAACAAACTTGGTCTAAATAATTTGCTTTTGCTGGAAAATCATATTGTTACTAAAATTTCCGATTTACATTCTGCCGGTTTTTTCAGAAAGATAGCAGGCTATGATACCTTGCGACTGATACTATGCAAAAAGGCTATATTAGTTGAAGGCGATTCCGATGAGTTGGTCGTACAAAAGGCATACAAGAACACACATGGCGGGCGGCTTCCCATTCAAGATCAAGTTGACGTGATTTCAGTTGGTACATCCTTTTTGCGATTCCTTGAACTCGCAGATGTGCTGAAAATTCAAGTGGCCGTAGTAACAGATAATGATGGCGATATCATTGCACTTGAGCGAAAATATGAAATGTACCTTGGAGATAATAAGAAACCTAATATCACAATTTGCTACGATAGCACCGTTGACGAAGGGGAACTCATGATTGGGACGAAACCCTACAATTATAATACGTTAGAGCCTAAACTTCTTAAAGCAAATGGCTATGATTTAGCCCTGTTTAACAATTGCCTGGGAACGAGTTATACTGAGCTTGATGAGCTAAGGAAATATATGAAACACCATAAAACTGAGTGCGCCTTAGCAATCTATGATACGGATGAAGATATCGTATTTCCCGCATATATTCTGGAGGCTGTTGGTAATGGAGAATAAACTGATTATTGCCGCTGCCGGATCTGGTAAAACTACATATTTGATTAACCAAGCTCTTCAAATCAACGATGCAAGGGTACTAATTACAACTTATACTGAAGCCAACGAGCGGGAAATCAAGAATAAATTCATTGAAATTAACGGATTTATTCCGCATAATGTCTTCATCCAAACTTGGTTTTCGTTTTTGCTTCAGCACGGTGTCAGGCCATACCAGAGTACTATTTACGAGGGAAAGGTAAAAGGTCTGCTACTAGTAAATCAGAAATCTGGAGTAAAGGGATATTCTCGCCAAAAGCAGCCATTTTATTATGGCGAAAAAGATTTGCCCCAATATTATTTTTCAGATTCTATGCTTATATACTCAGACAAGATTTCAAAATTTGCGTGTAGAGCGAATGAGCTTACGGGCGGACTCATTATAGATAGAATTTGTCGAATTTATTCGTACATTTTTATTGATGAAGTTCAGGACCTTGCTGGTTATGACTTGGAATTAGTTCGTTTGCTTCTGAGTTCTACTTCAAAGGTGCTTTTAGTCGGAGACCCCAGACAGGTAACCTACCATACACACGATGAAACAAAATTTAGTAAGTACTCTGATGGAGGAATATCTGATTTTATAACTGAACAATGCCGTGATTGTAATGTTGAAATAGACAATCAAACGCTTAATACAACATATCGAAACAAAAGGGCCATATGCGAGTTGGCTAATTTGGTGTACCCTGAATTTGAGCCATGCAAGTATATCGTCCAAGAAGAAACAGAGCACGATGGAGTTTTCTTTATCAACCCATCTGATATAGATTATTACTTAGGGAAATATCATCCAACCCAACTACGCGACAACATTAGCACAAAAATCAATCCCCAATATCCAGCCGTAAACTTTGGAGAAGCAAAAGGTTTGACGTTTGATAGGGTGTTGATTTATCCAACAGGACCTATGCTCACATGGTTTTTGGATCATACAAAAAAGGTTACATTATCAAAGAGCAGATCCAAACTATATGTGGCAATTACGCGTGCGAGGCACAGTGTTGGAATCGTCTATGACAATAAACGAGGCACTAAAATGTCAGATATTCAATTATTTCAAAGATAATTGCAACATAGGAGTTTCTTATATTTTGCCTTGACAAAGCGCAACCATCGGAGTTATACTTGCAATACAGCGTTTTAATTGGAAAATATTGTTTTACTTTTGCATCATTATTAACAGGCTTTCTCGAAAGAGATTGGATTTCATTTATAGGCTTTTCGCTGTACCCCAGGCGTGTCTGTGTCTGGGGTACAAGCAAATGACCGTCCAATCAGATACTTTTTCGGGGAAGCCTGCCATGATCTCAATTTGAAGGAGCAGGTCAAGGAAAGCAACACGACACAGCGCCGAGCAGGGTTGCCTGTCAGGAACCGGATTGGGTAGAACGGCAAGTCCCGGTGAAAACCTCAAAAACAGACTTTCTGGTGATTTCATCAAAAAGTGGGACCGCAGACATAGGGCTACATTATAAAAATTAAACTGTAGGAACAGGGTGTCAACGTGATATGCTCCCATTATAAGCGACAGTGAAAAAAGAACTGTCATTGTGAGGGAGAGATGCAGATGCCTAAAAAGCCA
>ERZ808028.1705-NODE-1705-length-12304-cov-8.449988_pt1 | contig 12304 bp, 15 predicted proteins | sample MGYA00380184_ERZ808028 | MGnify/ENA primary metagenome ERZ808028 (study PRJEB31490, sample SAMN06133397) | mouse gut metagenome | isolation source: J8_1 | host: mice | place: China: Chengdu | collected 2015-05 ...
CACAGTGTAAAGGATGTGCGCAACTACCGACTGGTGACGTTATAATGCAATACCAACACAGATATTGACTAACACCATTATTTTCTGAACCACTGTAAAAATATCTATGAAATTTGAAATGTAAAGAAATAAATTGTGAAATCTTAAGACATAAGAAAAAGGACTGCCGGAACAGCCCTTTTCGCTTTTTAATTCATTTTTTACCATTTTGCCAATATACAAACACGAAAACTCCTTACACTATCACGGAAACCCTTATATTATCACGAAAACTCCCATCCTGTTTCCGTGATAATACAGGCAGTTTCCGTGTTTGTATATGGGTTTTGCCTGCGAGTATCGACTTTTGCGTGATAGTATCGAGTTTTGCCTGATAGTATCCGAGTTTCCGTGATAATAACCGACTTTTGCCTACGAGTATATACTCGTAGGCAAAAGAACCCCAGAACAAAAGTTCGCACTCCCACTAATGTAAAAATGCCCTCAAAAGCACACGGAAATAATGTAACTCTGAAAGCTATGTAGTGCCGAAAGTGCCGTGTTTACGGGCTTTCCCGGCTTTCCGTGTCTGTATCTGCCGGGGAAGGAGACACCATTGGATGCCAAAGTTATCGCTCCTGCACAAGGCTCTGCCCCTGCCTTGTTCAAACCTTTTAACGATTGCCTGCTATCGTTAAAAGGAGGTGCAAATTTTGAGGACGAAACAGCCTCCGCAACAGAAAAAAGGCTCAAAAAGCAAAAAAAATAAAACCGCCGAATCTGCGGAAAGGCTTATTTCTACGCATTTTAGCGGTTTTCCATTGTATCAATTTCGGTGTTGCGATGTTTCTTTACACCTGTGGATATTTTCCCGATAAATGACTAAAATTCCTATCGTTAAAATTTGCACCCAAACTCATGCTTGGGTGCATTGTATCAAATTGTGGTACGCAAGCCATATTGCGTGTCCAGATTGATACAAATATTTCCCCAGTGCTATCGTTATTTTTTGCACCCAAGGGATTATTACGATTTTTAATCAGCTCTATCAACCGGAATTTATCGGTGAATATACATTCTGGTCATTTCAGGTTCATCGTCTCCCTGAACCATACACAAAAATTCCCAGCCATATCTTTCATAGAAACCAATATGATCCGTAACCAGATAGATTGGTGTGATTTCCTTTGCTTTTAAATCATTGACAACCATATTAAGCAGACACCCTGCTATTCCGTTACAGCGGTATTCTTTTTCCGTGTATACAGCGCACACATTGGGTAATAGGTCTCCATACATTCAAGATAAGCCTCTTTTGGAACGCCCCATTTACCATGAAACCATTCCGCTGCATATTCTTTTAATTCAGGTTTTTCTCTCAAGGTAACATATAAATATTCACTCGTTGATGAGTCCTCCTCAAATTTTGATTTTTCGTGCTGAACAACGATCAGACAAGTCCGAAGTTGCCTTATAATCCAAAGGCCTCATCATATTCCATCACTCCGTTCAGTTTATCAACGGTTCCATTCAGGCATATTGCCATAAAACTTTCATCCTCAACTTCGAAAGGTGCCTTAATCCCATATTGACTTGCTGGAACATAACCTGATTTAGGATAATACTTTTCATGCCCTAAAACAACAGAATACTTGTATCCCATTTTTTGTGCTATGATATGCCCCCGCTTTATCAAGGACTGTCCAATCCCTCTATTTTGGTATTCAGGCAATACAGAAAGAGGTGCAAGTGCAAGAACTGCAATCCCATTAACAGCTGCCCGTGTAAAAAGAATATGTCCCACAATTTTTTCATCTTCGACAGCGACGAGGGATAATTCCGGAATAAAAGATTTGCTTTTTCTCAGCCGGACAATTAAATTCTGTTCATCACCATCGGTATGTTCGGCATCCACAAATGCTTCTTTTACGACCTGATATACTGCATCATAATCTGTCGGCTGCTCTTGTCTAATATCCAAAATGACTACCTCCATAAAATCAAATTTATCTTCGTTTATAAATTAATTCTGTCATGCCATTATAGGACTGTGTATTCAACAATCTTAAATTAATCTCATACTTTCCGTTTTCAAAAAGCCTAATGCCAGAACCTAAAAGCATCGGGATTACGGTTATATGATAATAATCAATTAAATCTTCATTCACTAACTGTTGCACAAGATTAGCCCCACCACATATCCAAACATCTTTTCCATTTTCCCCTTTTAGCCTTTTTACTAATTCAACAGGATTTATGTTTACAAAGCGAATTTTTTCAGAGGAAATACGCTCATTATGTGTGATCACATAGGTTGTAAATTCGTTATATACCCATTCTTCTGGAGAAAGTTCAGTAACAATTTGATGATAAGTATTCCAGCCCATTAATATCGTATCAATGGTTTTTGCAAACTCAGAATAGGTATCAATATTCTCATCATCATTGCCTTGTCCGTTCAACCAACCAACGCCGCCCTTACTATCTGCAATATATCCGTCAAGACTCATCGCAATAAATAAACTTATTTTCCTCACGTTTTTTATCTCCTTAACTTGCGAGTTGCTCATTTTTTCCAAATCATTACATACTCTTTTTGATTCGTATTATCATCAATATTTTCAGATTGAATTACAAACTGTTCCCTTTGATAAAATTGTATTGCACGAGTATTCTCTTGATACACGCATAAACTCATATTAGATTTAACGCATTTTGCATACTCTAACAACTGTTTTCCAATACCATTCGACTGAATGCCTTCCCTTACAAAAATCCCTTCAATATATTCATTTGATAATCCAATAAATCCGTCTATTTGCTTCGTTGCGTCATTTTCATACACATATATTTCTGCTTGTGGCAAAACACTTCTTACCATCTCATAATTATCTGTCCAATATTCTTTTGGAATGAAGTAATGTGCTTTAATGTTTGTATCAAGCCATATCTGCATTATAGCAGTTAAATCATTTTCCTCAAATGCTCTAATCACGACAATTTATCTCCCTGAATTCCCATTGGTCTGTCACTTGCATCTGGCAAAAATCCGATGCCCCGGCCGCTTCCGGCTTTAAATCTCCGTGCTGACTTCCACCCCGTGTTCTTCCTCCGCTGCATCTCCATCTGCACGAGCTGCCACTCTGCAGGCTCGATGATGGCGTCATGGCTGCCCTCCACATAATACTGCGGCACCGCACCTTCGTTCGCCTTTCCCAACTGAAACCACTCTATCTATATCATCCCAACATTTCGCAATTGGAAGTTCATGCAAAATATCTTCAGGTAAAAATAAAATTTCACAACCTTTGTATGGATTCATCGCAAGACCGTCTTCTCGAAAAATATATTCCGAATACTTTTCCTTGCTGATTCCAAGCTCATCTTGTATTCTCTTTGTAAACTTAACAATATCAGGGTATATAATCGTGGCTACCATATCGCTTAACCTGTCAGGACCAATATTTTCTTCAAAGAGACTGACAAGTTGAAAAATTTCTGGATATTGAACACCTTTTTTCACAATATCAAATGCATCACCTAATCCAAAGTATTCTGAAACAAACATACAAGTTCCTCCCTCATATAGTTATTCTTCCAGCATCATCAAGTAACTGTCCAGCCTCGCATTCACATAACCCGCAAACAATTTTTGCATTGCACCAAGATCATGTTTTACATGGTATTCATCAAACGCATTATAATAAGAAATCCGGTCTGCAAATTTAATGTCAATCGGCGGATATCCAGCTTTCATCAATTCCAGGTTTACAAGCAGCCTTCCGGTCCTGCCATTTCCATCAATAAAAGGATGAATCCCCTCGAATTCAATATGGAACCGTGCAAGCCGGGAAATAATATGATCTGTATTATTCCTATAATCTTCCAACAACTGTTCCATTTTAGGCTGGATTAAATATGGCTGTACTGGTTCATGTTTTGCACCCATGATCTTGACCGGAACTCTTCTGTAAACACCGCGGTCTTCCCGTTTATCTGCCAATACAAGATAATGTATCTGCTTGATGATGCTTTCCGATAAAGGCACCTGTTCTTTTACCAAATCCCGTACAAAATCAAATGCCTCTTTATGCCCGACTGCCTCCATATGGTCTTTTAACGGTTTCCTGTCAATCGTCAGACCACGCAAAACCATATCCGTCTCACGCAGGGTCAGTGTATTCCCTTCAATTGCATTTGAATTATAGGTATACTCAATAATGAATTCTTCTGTCAGACGTTCCACTTCCCCCTTCGTCAGCGGACGTCTGGTATCCAGTTCACGTTTCTTCCTGTCTATAGCTGCCAGTAAGCTTTCTGTTGCCTTAAACCGTCCATCCGCCGGTTTTCTTGTATCTACCGGAATCAACCAGCGGCGTCCTTCACGAATAGCACCTGAAACTTTCCCTTCTGCGCACAATATGCGCACACGTCTATCTGAAATTCCCCATTTCTCTGAGGCCTGTTTTACTGTCATATACATAAAGAGTACACCTCGCTTTCCAAAACACTATACTCCATTTTCGGAACAATATCAATCTTATAGGAATAATATTCTCCTGATTTCGGAATAAAAAAAAGACTCGAAAGTACATTTCTGTTTCCGAATCTTGATTTCTATATAAAAATGATTTAAATCCCTATCGTTAAAATTTGCACCCAAAGTCATGCTTGGGTGAATTGTATCAAATTGTGGTACAGTTCAAGTTACAGTATCACAAAGACAAAGAGCGGCAGAACAGGTAAAGCAAATAACAGGTTGGTAAAAAAACAAACTCCGATGAAACTTGGCATCATTTTCATCGGAGTTCTTTTTTATGGCACCGTTTTGGCACCACTTTCCACTTTTTTATTGTTGCAAAATTTCAAAAAGGGCTCCCCGATTTCCCGGAAATTCCCACAAAATTCAGCTTTTACTGATTATTCAATAATCGTAGCCACACGGCCTGAACCAACAGTACGTCCGCTGGTTCTGCTACTCTATCCGCGCCGTCATTTCACGCAGCCATCCCCGCTCTTCCTCCTCCAGACAGGGCGATAAGGTCTCGTACACCTTCTGGTGATAGGCATTGAGCCATGCCAGCTCTTTCTCCGACATCAGTTCCGGCAGGATTGCTTCCCTGTCAAAAGGCACCATCGTCAAAGGTTCCAGATACAGGAACTGGCCGTATTCGTTCTTCTCTCCCCTGCGGCACAGCACCAGATTCTCCAGCCGGATGCCGAAACGCCCTTCCAGATACAGTCCCGGCTCGTCGGAGACGATCATGCCTTCCTCCAGCGGAACGCTCTTCGTGCCCGGTGCGGTGCGCCAGTGGAACCGCTGCGGCCCTTCATGCACGCCAAGAATATAGCCTACCCCGTGGCCGGTCCCGTGGTTGTAATCCATGCCCATCTCCCACAAAGGCGTTCTCGCCAGCACATCCAGATTCTGTCCGCTTACCCCTTCTACGAATTTGGCCGCGCTCAGCGTCAGATTCCCCCGCAGCACCGCCGTATAATACCGCTTCTCTTCTTCCGTCAGTTCCCCCAGCGCTATGGTGCGGGTGATATCCGTAGTGCCGTCCTGATAATGGCCGCCCACATCCGCCAGACAGAAGCTCTCCGCCTTCATCTCCACATCCGATTCCTGCGTCGGCGCATAGTGCACGATCGCACCGTGAGGACCATAGGCGATGATCGAGGAAAAGCTGGGTTCCAGATAGCCTTCCATCTGTGCCCGAAAAGTCTCCAGTTTCCCGGCGGCGCCCACTTCCGTGACCGGCCCGCGGCTCACGGATGTCTTGAGCCAGTGGATAAATCTCGTCACCGCAACGCCGTCCTTCACATGGGCGGCACGCATATGCTCCATCTCCTCCGGCGACTTGACCGCCTTCATAAGCACGATCGGGCTTTCCTGATCCAGGATCTCCACCGTCTCCGGCACGCTCTCTGTCAGCCGGTAATTCACGGCGCCGCTGTCCAGCCACACCTTCGTGCCCGCCGGCATACTGCCCACCGCCTGCCCGATCTCTTCATAGGGTCTTATCGTCACGCCTTCCTGCCCCAGCTTCTCCAGTAACTGCGCAGAAAAGATCTCTTTATGGGCAAAGAGTGTGATCTGCTCTTTCGTTAACAGCAGATAAGACAAAAAGACCGGCGTGTAAGCGATATCTCCTCCGCGCAGATTAAAAAGCCACGCTATTTCGTCCAGCGCAGTCACCAGCAGCTGATCCGCCTTCTCTTCCTGCATTTTCTCCCGCACTTCCTGGATCTTCTGCGCCCGGCTCCTGCCCGCGTATTTCACGTCCAGTTCCCAGACCGGCTCTTTCGACAGGGGCGGACGATCCGCCCAGATCCGGTCCACCAGATCCTCACTGCCGTCAAAAGTAATCTGCTTTCCGTCCGTCTTCTCCCGAATGGTCTCAAGAAAACGTTTCGTGACCGTGCGGCCGTCAAATCCGATCACCGCTTTGTCCGGCAGATTCTCGTACAGGTATTCTTCTATTTTCGGCACATCCGGCTGCCCGGAACGCATCAGCTCGATCGTGCTGTCCTTAAGCTGCTCCCCGGCCTGAAGAAAATATCTGCCGTCTGTCCAAAGCGCCGCTTTATCCGGCAAAACCACCAGCGTACCGGCGGAGCCGGTAAATCCCGACATATATTCCCGTGCCTTAAAATACCGGCCCACATATTCCGAGCTGTGAAAATCGTCGCTCGGAATGATATAAGCATAAAACGCCTTCTCCTTCATCAGTGCGCGCAGCTGTGTCAATTTCTCGTCTGTCCTCATCGCTGCCTCCTCTTAAATCCGGACAAGTTCATACTGATCCGTGCCAAGTCCGATCTTCACCGCATGGGCGATGCAGCTTTTCCACTCCGTATCCGGATGTGTCATATGGAAATGGTCATGGCCTTCCTCGTTGCCGTGCTTTTTCAGGTTCTCTCCCAGAATGCTGCTCTCCACCGGCGCCATCTGGTTGCACAGATCCGCACAGGCCTGATCCAGCGCCACCGGATCAAAAGAAGCCAGCATTCCTACATTGGGAATGATCGGAATATCATTCTCTGCATGGCAGTCACAGTTGGGCGATACATCGCAGATCAACGATACATGGAAGCAGGGCCGGTCCTTGCACACCGCCAGGCTGTACTCCGCCATTCTGTAATTGAGTACCGCAACGGAGTCCTCGAAATCCGCCGCGATCGCATCCTTCGGGCACACCGCCAGACACCGGCCGCAGCCCACACATTTATCATGATCGATCTGTGCCTTGCCGTTCTCGATCACCGGCGCACCGTGGGCACATATTCTGTCGCAGGCGCCGCATCCTACACAGGCCGAAGGATTCACGCTCGGCTTGCCGTCGCAGTGCTGTTCCATCTTACCTGCTCTGGACCCGCAGCCCATACCGATATTCTTCAAGGCGCCGCCGAAGCCTGCCATCTCATGACCCTTAAAATGCGTCAGCGAAATAAACACATCCGCATCCATGATCGCATGACCGATCTTGGCCTCCTTCACATACTCCCCGTCGATCGGAACCAGCGTCTCGTCCGTCCCTTTCAGACCATCGCCGATGATCACATGGCATCCCGTCTGATAAGGAGAAAAACCGTTTATGTAGGCTGTCTCCAGATGATCGAGCGCATTCTTCCTGCTTCCCACATACAGCGTATTACAGTCCGTCAAAAACGGCTTGCCGCCAAGCTCTTTCACATAGTCCGCAACCACTCTCGCATAGTTGGGCCGCAGGAATGCCAGATTGCCGTACTCCCCGAAATGAATCTTGATCGCCGCGTACTTGTCCGTGAAATCGATCTTCTCAAACCCCGCCGTCTTCATCAGACGATGCAGCTTCTGCAGCAGGTTTTCATGCTCCGTCGCCTTAAAGGTTGTAAAATATACATTTGCTTTCTCCATCATGCTCTGCCTCCGTTTTTTCTTTATAACTATATTTTTGTCTGAACCTCTCCTGATGACAATGTAAAAATTCTATCACACCGGAGCCGTTCCCGCTACCCATCTGTCCAAAATTTTCCGATAATTTTTCTTTATTTTCTGTTTATTTTTTGATATCTCATTTTCTGCTTCTTACATTACAACTCACGTCCCGATCGTCCGCAGACTGTAACATATTTTTCCGGTTGCCAAACATACGTTCGTATGTTATACTCATTGTATCGTTAACGACATAACTGTTGAACCATGTAACGACGGAGGTTTTTCATGAATCAGCGCACCTACCTGTGTATCGACCTGAAATCTTTTTATGCTTCGGTGGAATGTGTTGCCAGGGGCATGGATCCCATGACCGAGAATCTGGTCGTGGCCGACCCGGAGCGGACTGAGAAGACCATTTGTCTGGCCATCACCCCGGCCATGAAGGCTCTCGGCATCAAGAACCGCTGCCGCATTTTCGAGATTCCGAAGCATGTGCGGTATACGGTGGCCCCGCCCCGTATGCAGAAGTACATCGACACCGCCGCCGATATCTACAGCATCTACCTGCAGTATATCGCCCGGGAAGATATTCATGTCTACTCCATCGACGAAGCCTTTATGGATGTGACCGACTATCTGACGCTTTACCATCTGTCCGCCCGCGAGCTGGGCCAGCAGATCATGACCGAAATCTTCCGTTCCACCGGAATCCGCGCCACCTGCGGCGTGGGCACCAACCTGTATCTGGCCAAGGTCGCTCTGGATATCACCGCCAAACACGCAGAGGATTTTATCGGCGAACTGAACGAAGACAGCTACCGCACACAGCTGTGGGATCACCGGCCGCTCACCGATTTCTGGCGGATCGGCTCCGGCACCGCCAGACGGCTGGAACCATACGGCATCCGCACCATGCGGGACATCGCCGAGGCAGATGAAGACTTCCTCTACCATCTGTTCGGCATCGACGCCGAACTTTTGATCGACCATGCCTTTGGCCGGGAGACCGTCACCATGGCCGACATCAAGTCCTACAGATCCCACGCCAGCTGTCTGGGCAGCGGTCAGGTGCTGGGCAGCGATTACTCTTTTGACAAGGGACTGCTCGTCGTCAAGGAGATGATGGATCTGCTGTGCCTGGATCTGGTGGAAAAGAACCTGATCACCGGCTCCGTCACACTTCATGTCGGGTATGCCAACCGTTTCAATGTGGCTTCCGCCCATGGCACCGCCACCACGGACGCCGAGACGAATTCGGACCTGCTGCTCATCCCGGCAGTGACAGACCTTTACAGGCGGATCGTCAATCCGGCCTACCCGATCCACCGCATCAACATCACCTGCAACAATGTCATGCCCGAAGAATACCACCAGTACAATTTCTTTCTGGACGCCGCGGAGCTTGAACGCAGCCGCCGGATGCAGCAGGCCGTCATCAGCATCAAGAACCGCTTCGGCAAGGACGCCATCTTAAAAGGGATGAATCTGGAAGAAGGCGCCACCACCAGAGAACGGAATCACCAGATCGGAGGACACAAAAGTGGCTTGTAAACCCAAACACAAAATGCCCGTCGAAGACAGGGCCAAACAGTTCATGCCCTTTGCGGCGCTGAAAGGCCTGCCGGATGCGCTGGCCGCCAGAGAACGGATCATCGTGCCCAAAACAGAACTATCCGAGGAGATGGCGCAGGAGCTGGACCGCCGGATGCACAGCCTGGCCAAAGGAAAGATCGCTTCCGTCGTCTATTTTCACAGGGATGAATACATTAAAATAACCGGCATGGTCGCCAGGATCGACGAAACCAGCCGGATCTTACAGATCGTTAACACGAAGATCGATTTTGATGATATCGTAGAGATTGCAGACTGCCCGGAGCATGATGACCCCGGAATATGTTGAGACCGCCTGCCTGTCCGCGTCAGATATCCAGCTGCAGCTGTACCTCGGACTCGGCCTGCTGTTTGAATTCCTCGATCTGCACCGCATTCAGCTCCGGCAGATCCTCGATGGACTTTACGCCGAAGCTCCGCAGGAACTGCTCCGTCGTCCCGAATAACAGCGGGCGTCCCGGCGCGTCCAGACGGCCTACCTCCGTGATCAGGTCATATTCCAGCAGCTTGTTCACCGCGTGGTCGCAGCTGACGCCCCTGACCCGCTCAATCTCCAGTCTGGTCACCGGCTGCTTGTAGGCGATGATGGACAGCGTCTCCAGCAGCGTGTCCGTCAGCACGAACTTTTTCGGCGCCTTGGCTATCTTGATCAGATACTCATACAGCTCGCCTTTGGTGCACATCTGTACCGCGTCCTCCAGCATCGTCAGGCCGATGCCTTTATCCTCCATGCTGTAGTCCTGCATCATCTCTTCCAGAATCTCTCTGGTGGTCTTCTTATCCTCCTCGATCACCGAAGCCAGGCTTTCTATGCCCACAGAATCCCCCATCGTAAATAAAATTGCCTCTAAAACTGCTTTTGCCTTCGTTCTTTCCATGGCTTTCTTCCTCATTTACAGGATACTCTTATCCTACAGACGTCAGCTGCAGCGGTTCACTGCTGCTCACATCCTTCGTTGTGATAATGATATCCGCAAAAATATCTTCCTGTTCGATACCGATCCGGCCTGTTTTGATCATCTCCAGAATCACCAGAAAGGTGACGATCACTTCCATCTTGCTGCTCTGCTTCTCCAACAGTCTGCGGAAACTGAAAGTCTTGTGGCTGCGCACATAGGCTTCTACATAAGTAGTCTTCAGGTCCATGTCGATCTCGTCCTTCTCGATATTGCCGAAGGTACTTCTGACCGGGTCGATCTTATCCTCCTGCCGTTTCATCACCTGCTTAAATATCTCGTGCAGCTTCTGCAGCGTCATATCGCCGATCAGTTCCTCGTAATCAACCGGCTGCCTGTAATCTGCCACCTCTTTTGGCAGTGTCGGCGGCTTATAGAAACTGCGTTCCGCGTCGATCATGCGGTCCCGCAACTCATAGGACATATATTTGCACATCTTATATTCCAGCAGCTTCTCTACCAGTTCCGCCCGCGGATCTTCCTCTTCGCCTTCTTCATTTACCTCTTTTGGCAGGAGCATCTTACACTTAATGTCGATCAGCGTAGCCGCCATCACAAGAAACTCGCTGACCACGTTCATGTCCTCCGTCTCCATCTGCCTGATATAGTCCAGATATTGTTCCGTGATCTCCACGATCGGTATATCATAGATATCTACTTTATTTTTATCGATCAGATGCAGGAGCAGGTCCAACGGCCCCTCAAACACCTCTAACTTCACAGGAATCGCCATAAAAGCCTGTCCTTTCCGTAATCCTGTCTCATACTCTATGCCTTTTTAAAATCCAGCACCACCAGCTCCGCCGGATTAAAAATACGCAGCGGAATCGTGTGGGTCCCGATCCCTCTGCTCAGGATCATGACCGCCCTTCCCAGTTCAAACCTGCCGCCGTCATACTTCGGAAAAAGGCTTAAATTGGGAGACAGTACCCCGCCCAGCACCGGCAGGCGCATGATGCCGCCGTGCACATGCCCGGAAACCACCACATCGGCGCCCCAGGCCGCATATTCCTCGAAATACAGCGGATTATGGGCAATCAGTATCTGACAGGCATCCGTCCGCGGCTCCCCGAGGATCTTCGGCAGATAATCAGCTTTCATCGGATACTTGCGAAACCGTCTGTAATATTCCCGCCCGATCTGGGAACCGCAGATGGCTATATTGTAAACCGGCAGATCCGTGTTCTGGTTGATCAGCGGATCGATTCCCGCCGCATTAAGGCCGGCCACATAGTTTTCATAGGCGTCACCGTACTGCTCCGGATACAGCTCCAGACGGTATTCGTGATTGCCCATGCCGTAATAAATCGGATATTTCGCCGCCAGCCGCTGCATCAGCGAAAGCGCATTGTCAAAAGGTTGTCCCTTCACGGCCGTCAACATATCCCCTGCCACCAGAACCGCGTCAGGGGATAGGCTTTCGATCTGTCCGATCAGCTTCTCATTTTCTTTGCCATAGGTTTTATTGTGCTGGTCGGAAAGAAGAATGAACCGGCAGGGCTTCGCGATCTTATCAGACACGATCTCATATTTCACCGTGATAAATCTGTTGCCGTCCCACACCGCCACAAGCAGGCACAGGGCAACCACCGCCCCTGCCAGGATCATAATTCCTTCCAACATAGATATTCCTCTTTATTTTTGCAAATGCCTTTTTGTTTATGACTGTTCTTCGGCTGCAGAAGATTCCCCTGCTGTACACCGAACCCGTACAGTATACCACAGACTGGCAGCGTCCTGCAATCCGCGAACGCCCGTTCGGGTGTAGATAAAAAACTTTGGTTTTTATTCCCACAGCAAAGAAACGGCAGATGCGTAATTTCACCATTGCGCATCT
>ERZ808028.1709-NODE-1709-length-12297-cov-5.415057_pt1 | contig 12297 bp, 14 predicted proteins | sample MGYA00380184_ERZ808028 | MGnify/ENA primary metagenome ERZ808028 (study PRJEB31490, sample SAMN06133397) | mouse gut metagenome | isolation source: J8_1 | host: mice | place: China: Chengdu | collected 2015-05 ...
CTGTACTGGTTTTTCGGCACCGAGCTGGGCTGCGCCCTCCGGGCCACCGGCTCCAACTCCAGCATGTCCCGAGCCCAGGGGATCAACACCGACACCACCAAGGTGCTGGGCCTGATGCTCTCCAACGGCCTGGTGGCCCTGTCCGGGGCCTTGCTGGCCCAGTACCAGGGCAGCGCCACCATCGACATGGGCCGGGGCGCCATTGTCATCGGACTGGCCGCCGTCATCATCGGGCAGGTGCTGCTGAGCAGAATTTTCCACAACTTCTCCCTGAAGCTGCTGTCCGCCGTCATCGGGGCCATCATCTACTACATGGTCATCCAGGTCGTTCTGCGGCTGGGCCTGGACCCCAACGACCTGAAGCTGCTCACCGCCCTGGTGGTGGCCGTCTTCCTGTCCATCCCCTTTTGGAAGAGCCAGTACTTTACCAAGGCCGTCCGCAAAGGAGGGACCTCCCATGCCTGAGATCAAAGAAATCTGGAAGACCTTCAACCCCGGCACCGTCAATGAGAAACAGGCCTTGCGGGGGGATGCCATCGCACACGGCAACCGACTCATCATGATGTACGACGGCAAGATCGTCATTGAAGTACAGGGCGAAGACAAGAAAAAGCTCACCGTCCCCCAACTGCTGGAGCTGTTCAGCAAGGTGAGCGGCTCTGACGAAGCGGACGACAAGCTACTGCTGTCTTGACGCCAAATTTGCATTGATTGCCAGAAAACGATTCTCAAACGACAGACACACATTCGCGACCCTGGCCCTCCGGAACGGCGTAGACGATGGGCAACTTTATGGCGCGGGTCATATTGTCATTAACTAGAGATAACTTATAAACGGAAAACCGCAGGCCTTGATGTAGACAAGGTCTGCGGCAGCAAAGGTATTGCTCCTTTTTTCCACGATTACTGATATGCCGACTACAAAGGAAACACAACTGAAACAGTAGTACCGCAACCGAACTCACTCTGCAACTTAATGGTTGCACCGTGATACTGTGCGATGTGCTTGACGATAGACAGCCCCAGCCCGGTTCCGCCGGAGGCCTTCGACCGGCTCTTATCCACCCGGAAGAACCGCTCGAAGATTCTGGACTGGTGCTCCGCCGGGATGCCGATGCCCGTATCTTTGACCGTTACAACGGCCTCCTGCTCCTTTCTGACGACGGTGATCTCCACCGAGCCATTCTCCACATTATATTTGATGGCGTTGTCACAGAGGTTATAAATCATTTCGTGTAAAAAGCTTCGGACGCCGCTGATGGAAACGCTCTCTCCCGAGACGGAGACATGGATTCCCTTTTCAGTGGCGCTGTCACCCAAGGCAGACGCCGCATCCTTGGCTGTCTCCAGCAGATCAACCGTCTCCCGGTCCGGCGCCGCCCCCTCGTCCAGCTGGGAGAGGTGGATGATGTCGTCCACCAGCGTGACCAGCCGCGCCGCCTCCGTGCGGATCATGCCCACAAACCGGGGCACGTCCTCCGGCTTGACAAGCCCGTTTTCCAGTAGCTCAGCGCTGCCGGTGATGGACTGCAAGGGCGTTTTCAGCTCATGGGATACGTTAGCGGTAAACTCCCGGCGATTTTGTTCCGCAAATGCCTGCTCTGTCACGTCAAAGGCCAGCAGCACCGTTCCAACAAAGGCATCCTCCGACTCGATCCGGCTGATGTCAAATTGAAACTCCCGCCCGTTTCGCTCCGACCTGATCTCGCCGTGTCCTTCCTCCGCCGCTGTTTGTATGGCGAGATGCAGGTCACGGCTTCGATCTATTGTCAGGAAATCCTGTCCATCACAGGAGCTTTCCGCCCCAAAAACCTGCTGCGCCGCCGGATTGATGCTCAGAATTTTTCCCGCGTTATCAAGAAGCACAAGGCCCTCCTTCATGTGGCTGGTCACTTGCGCAAATTCATCTGTCTGTTTCTTCAAGCTGTGAAGCTGCGCGGCGATCTGCTGCCGCTGCTGATGGATGCGGCTGAGAAGGGGCGCTAATTCTTCGTAGGCGTCATTCTCCAGCGGATGATCCAAATCCAGCGAGTTAAGAGGCCGAACGATTTTCTTGGACATCCAATTTGCAAGGGCCGCAGAGAGAATGACCGCGAGAATGGCTACCAGCAAAATGGGCTGGAGCATCACCAGAACCAGCGCCAGCACCGTTGCCTGACGGATGGAGATACGCAGCACAGTTCCGTCATTCAGCGCCTTGGCATAGTAAAGCGTCCGCTCTGTGAGGGTGGTGGAGTAGCGGACGCTGCTGCTTTCCCCTTTCGCAAACGCTTCCCGGACCTCGACGCGGTCTGCGTGGTTTTCCATATTTTCCGCGGAATCCAGCGTATCAAACAGCACCGTGCCGTCAGACGCGACCCAGGTCAGGCGGTAGTCCGGGGTCCAGGCGTAGCGGTAATCGCGCTCTGACAGGTGTTCCAAATAGTTCGGGCCATTTTCCTCCACCCCGTAGGCCGCAAGCCGCAGCTCGTCTTTTAACTGCGTCTCCTGAACGGAGCCGAAGTAGTCATACAGGCATCCCATGACAATGACGAGGTTTGCCAGCAGTACCGCCGCCGCTACACACAGGATGGACCGAAAAATTTTTTTGGTCATGGTTTCACCTCCAGCCGATAGCCCACATTGCGGATCGTTTCGATCATGGCCCCATAGCTTCCCAGCTTCTGCCGCAAGGTCCGAATGTGCATATCCACAGTCCGGGTTTCACCGGAATAGTCCGAATCCCAGATGCTGGTCAGGAGTTTTTCTCTGGTGAACGCGACACCGGGGGAGGACATGAACAGGCGCAGCAATTCAAATTCTTTATAGGTGAGGGAAACCCGCTCACCGCCTGCCATAACGGTATGCTCCGCCAGATCCATCACCAGATCATTTGCCGCCAGGACTTCCGGGTTTTGCCTGGGATGGCAACGGCGCAGTACTGCCTTGACCCGTGACACCATCTCCATCATGCCGAAGGGCTTGACCAGATAATCGTCCGCACCTAGGTCGAGGCTCTGGATTTTATCGTACTCCGCCCCCTTTGCCGTTGCCATGATGACCGCGATCTCACGGGTCGTACTGGATTCCTTCATCAACTTCAGCAATTCAACACCGCTTTTTCCGGGCAACATGACATCCAAAATAACAAGCTGGGGTATTTCTGTGCGAAGCGCCTCCAAGAAAGAATCGCCGTCCGCAAAGCCCCTGACCTCGAAGCCCGCGCTTTGTAAAGCATAGAGTTCAAGGCTCTGGATGCTTTCGTCATCTTCTACGCAAAAAATCATGTTCTTTCCCCCTTTCTGACCGAGATCATCATACCACAAAACACTCCTTGCTATCAATGAGCCTGCATGTTCTTATTCCCGGTGACGGAGAAAATGACCCACTCCGCGATATTGACGGCATGGTCGCCAATACGCTCCAGGTATTTATCGATCATCAGCAGGTCAAGCGCGTGTTCTCCCACCATAGGAGACTCCGCGATCTTTTGGATCAGCACGGCTCTGACCTGCGTAAAATAGCGGTCAATGGTGTCATCGTGGGCAATCACGGCTCTGGCCCGCTCTATATCCTGCTGGACGTAAGAATCCACGCTCTCTGTGACCATTTTGATTGTCTCCTGCGCCATTTCGCGGATATGGCCCACATCTTCCGGGACATAGCCCTCTGACAGCATGGCCAGAATGATCTCCGCAATATCGGACGCCTGATCCCCGATGCGCTCCATATCCGTGATAATTTTCAGCGCGGCGGAAATCTGCCGCAGGTCACGGGCCACCGGCTGCTGCTGGAGCAGTAGCTTCAAACACAGGCTCTCAATATCCCGCTCCATCTGGTCGATCTCCCCGTCCAGCGGCCCGACCTTCTCCGCCAGGGTCTTGTCCCCCTCGGTCAGAGCCTTTGCCGCCAGGGAGATCGCCTCCTCGCACAGTGCGCCCATTTGAATCAGTTCATTTTTCATCAGGGCAAGCTGCTCGTCAAATTTGCTCCGCATTATCCAAACCTCCCTGTGATATAGTCCTCCGTTTTCTGGCACTCCGGCCGGGAGAACAGCTTTTCTGTCTCACCGTACTCAATCAATTCCCCCAGCAGGAAAAAGGCGGTATAGTCCGAAATGCGGGCGGCCTGCTGCATATTGTGTGTCACGATGATGATGGTATATTGCTCCTTCAGGCCCATCGCCAGCTCCTCGATTTTGGAAGTGGAAATGGGGTCCAGGGCGCTGGTGGGTTCGTCCATCAGCAGCACCTTCGGCTCCACAGCCAGGGCGCGGGCGATACAAAGCCGCTGCTGCTGGCCTCCGGAGAGGCCCAGGGCGTTCTTTTTCAGTCGGTCCTTCACCTCGTCCCAGATTGCCGCCCCCCGGAGGGAGCGCTCCACAATATCGTCCAGTTTGGCCTTGTTGCGGACACCATGGGTCCGGGGACCGTAGGCGATGTTGTCATAGATACTCATGGGGAAGGGGTTGGGCTTCTGGAACACCATGCCGATCTCGCGGCGCAGCAGGTTCACATCCAGGCCAGAGGCATACACGTCCTGCTCCCCATAGCGCACCTCGCCGGTGATCTTCACGCCGGGGATCAGATCGTTCATCCGGTTCAGTGTTTTCAGAAAGGTGGACTTCCCACACCCGGAGGGACCGATAAAGGCGGTAATGTTCTTTTCCGGGATCGCAATATTGATATTGTGCAGCGCCTGGGCTGTCCCATACCACAGGCACAGGTCCTTGGCGGTAATCATACTGCTCATAACGCGCTCCTTTTCTTAAAGTACCGGCCAACCAGGACTGCGGCAAAATTGATGGCCAGAGTCAGCAGCATCAGGATGGCGGCGATGGCGAAGGACGCCTCCTTGGCCCCGGGCCGGGGTTCGTTGGCGTAGAGGTACAGCGCCACGGTGAGGGTGGCTCCCGGACTGCCCAGACCGGAGAAAAAGCCGTTGAGGGCGTGGGCAAAGCCCGCCGTGAACAGCAGCGCCGCCGATTCGCCCATGATCCGGCCCGCCGACAGGATGCAGCCGGTGATGATCCCGTCCACACAGCCGGGAAGCACTACCGTGCGTACCACCCGCCACTTCCCGGCCCCCAGGCCGAAGGCCCCCTCCCGCAAGCTTGTGGGCACCGTTTTCAAACTCTCCTGGGCGGTCCGCATGACGGTGGGCAGATTCATGATCACCAGGGTCAGAGCGCCGGCCAGCAGGCACTTGCCGAAGGTGTTGGCGAACACCAGCATCCCCACCAGCCCGAAGATGATGGACGGGATGCCGGACAGGGTTTCGGCGGCGTACTCAATGACCGCCACCAGCCGTTTGCTGGCGGCGTACTCTGTCAGATAGATGGCCGCGCCTACCCCCAGGGGCAGAACGATCAGCAGCGTGGCCACGATGATATAGACTGTGTTCAAAATATCCGGCAGGATGCCGATGGTATCATTCAAATAGCTGGGTTTGGTAGACACCAGCTCCCAGGTGAGGCTGGGCACGCCCTTGCACAGCACAAAGCCGATTAGGAACAGGGCCAGGCCGCAGGTGAGCGCCGCCGACAGGACCATCAGTCCTTTCATCAGGCCAATATAGAATCGTCTGCCAGAGGAAATGGTCGTGTTCAAGCTTAACCCTCCTTGTCCCGCTTGAGGAAGAAATTCAGCGCCGCATTGATCAGCATGATGAACAGGAACAGCACCAGGGCGATGGAGAACAGCGCCTGCCTTTGCAATCCGCCGGAATAGGCCATCTCGCTGGCTACCGCCGTGGTGAGAAACCGGACGCTCTGGAACAGGGCCGGCATATTGGGCACGTTGCCCGACACCATCATCACCGCCATGGCCTCCCCGATGGCCCGGCCTACCCCCAGCACCACCGCCGCCGCGACGCCGCTTTTGGCCGCCGGTGCGGATACCTTGAAATACGTCTCAATGGGGGTGGCCCCCAAGGCCAGGGAGGCATCCTCGTACTCCTTGGGCACCGCCTCCAGGGCCGTGACGGACACCTTGATGATGGAGGGAAGGATCATGACGGACAGCACGATCATTGCCGCCAGCAGGCTGGCCCCGTCCGGCACATGGAACAGCGCTCGGATACCCGGCACCAGCACCAGCATACCTACCAGGCCGTAGACCACCGAGGGAATGCCCGCCAGCAGGCTGACAGCGGATTCCACCACCGACTTCACCTTTGCCGGGGCCAGCTTGGCCAGATACACCGCCGTGAAGAAGCCCACCGGCACACCAAAGAGGATGGCCCCCGCCGTACCGTAGACGCTGGTGAGGATAAAGGGCAGGATGCCGAAGGACGGTTCTTTCGCCGTGGATTCCCAGGTGTCCCCCAACAGGAAGTCCAGCAGGCCGATCTGCCGGATGGCGGGGATGCCGGACAGGATCAGATATACTGTAATCAGCAGGACGCAGCCCACTGTGACCAGCCCCAAGAGAAGAAAGATCCCGTGGATCAGCTTTTCTATAAAACGTTGATGTTTTCCCATAAATTGTGCCTCCTAATGGGTAGGAGCGGCGGCAGAGAAAGCCGCCGCTCCATGAGAGGGGGTCAGTTTGCCGCTACCGCGCCGGCCTTGCTGATGAGAGGGGCGGCGTCGGCGGAGGTTGCGAAGTCGAAGAATGCCTGGGCCGCCTCGGACAACTTGGCGTCGGTCTTTGTCACCAGCACGAAGGGGCGCTGGATGGCGTAGCTGCCATCCTTCACGGTCTCCTCGGAGGGGGCTACGCCGCCCACGGTGAGGGCGCGGACGCTGTCGTCCAGGCTGGCCAGGGAGGCGTAGCCGATGGCGTCCGGGTTTTGGGCCACGGCGGTGATCACGTTGCCGGTGGAGGTGAGTTCCTGGCGGTACTGGCACTTTTCTTTGGTATCGGTGATGGATTCAAAGCCCTCCCGGGTGCCGCTGCCGGCTTCCCGGCCAATGAGGACCACCGGTGCGTCATTGCCGCCCACGTCCTTCCAGTTGGTGATCTCGCCGGTGTAGAGCCTGGCGATGGTGTCCACGTCCAGGTCGGAGATCGGGTTGTCCGGGTGGACGATGACCGCGATGCCGTCCAGGGCCAGAATGGTTTCCGTCAGTCCGCTGTTTTTTTCGTCCTCTTTCAGGGCGCGGCTGGACAAGCCGATGTCGCAGCTGCCCTCCTGGACAGCCTGGATGCCGGGGCTGGAGCCGGTGGGGTTGTAGGTAAAGGTCACGCCGTCGTTCTGCTCCATGAACGCCTCGCCCAGCGCGCCGATCACTTTCTCCATGGAGGTGGAACCATCGGTCGCCACGGTACCAGAGAGCTTCCGGGAACATCCGGCCAGCATAGACGCAGCCACGGCAGCAGCCATGACCAGGCCAAGCAATTTCTGTGTTTTCTTTTTCATGACAAATAACTCCTATTCCTGTTTGATTTGTAGTGTATCCCGGGGGATCGGCGATCCGCCTGCCTATCCTCCCGTCCACAAGAATAAGGATACCGCCTGAATGTAAAATGCGAAAGGCAGCTTTGGTAAAACCTGTGTAAAGTTTAGTATTTTGCCGATGTGCTCTATTGCCCCATGTCATCCCTGCCGCCATGGGCAATATCAATCACGCACCCGACAACAGGAACATTCCGGAACACAGAGCCGTAAATGGGGCCACTGTCACCAGCCCAAAGGAACCGATCACGGTATGCAGCAGCTCCGCCGCAACATATTTGTAATTGAAGACATTGGTCAGCGGCGTTCCCTGGGCCATGAACACCATCAGCAAAGCTACATACCCGCCGGAGTATGCCAGCAGCAATGGGGTGCGATAGTGGTCGATCATGGAAACATTTAGGATTTGCCCATCCAGGAAGTTGATGCGCACCAGGGCCTTATCGCCGGGGGCAGTATCATCACGCCGGTCTCGATCTGCATAGCACTATCGGGGAGGGAACTGATATTTCGATTGTATTTCCCGATATAGGAACACATCTCGCCTGGTAACGATCAATATTTCCAACCCAATGCTTTCCAACCGGAACGGGACCGGGCGCATGTGGAAATCATGCTGTCCGCCCACCCGGAGTTGTATCACACCTTTTTGGAGTGCGGCGAGGAGTGTTTGGCCCAATTGCTGGACAATGCTGTGGACGCCAGGGACTTGCCGGGTATGGCGGATGTGGATGCGTCTCTGCTCTACTTCTGCCGCTTGGTTAAGGAGCACAACAAAGTTGCCCTTACCGGCGAGTGCGCTGATGAGATATTCGGAGGCTACTCCTGGTTCTATCGCTCCGAACTGACAGAGGGGGAGGAGAAGGTGCTGCTTTGGAATGCCTTTGGCGGACTTTTGCCCCAGGCCCTGCTCCATCGGAAGAAGAGCCCTTACCCCAAGACCTATAGCCCTTGTTTACGGCAAGCCCTCAGCTTCTGGCATACCTGGTACAGGTAAACACCTGGATGGAGCGGTATCATATAAGCATATGAAGTCTGCGAAGAAAGATGATTGCCGAACAGCGGCAGGACTTGATAAACGCTGATACCGTTTGAAACAGATTTGGAAAACAGCTCCTATATACTCCATTAAAATTGCACCGTTTTCAAAATCGTTCCACCACCTACAACTATATCACCATTATATAGCACGGCCGCCTGTCCTGCTGTGACAGCCCGCTGAGGTTTATCAAATAAAAGCCGAATTTTCCCGCTTTTATCAGGATATACTGTGGACGGCTGCTCAGTTTGCCGATACCGAATTTTCGCATAAACCCGCATTGGCCCAGACAGATGATCGGTTGCAATCCAGTTCACGTCATCTGCCCATAATTCCTGGCTGTACAGTGATTGCTCTGGGCCAACCGTTACGGTATTCGCTGTCATATCCTTGCGGCAGACATAGACTGGTTTGTTCAAGGCAAGGCCCAGTCCTTTCCTCTGTCCCGCCGTATATCGAACAGCGCCCCGGTGCTGCCCAATTACTTGACCAGACAGATCAAGGATATCGCCAGTTGGATAGGGTTTGCCTGTATACTGTTCCAGAAAGGCAGCATAATCTCCGTCCGGGATAAAGCAAATGTCCTGACTATCCGGTTTTTCGGAATTGCAGAATCCTTGAGCTTCCGCAATTCTCCGAACTTCTGATTTGCTCAACGCTCCCAGGGGAAAGCGGATATGGGCCAACTGCTCCTGCGTCAGCATATACAGCACATAACTTTGATCTTTGCTTTTATCCAGGGCTTTTTTCAAGATATACCGGCCATTCTGTTTCTCAATCCGGGCATAGTGCCCGGTGACAATGGCCTCACAGCCCAGCTCCCTAGCCCGCTGAAAGAGGCGTTCAAATTTCAGATAGCGGTTACAGTCGATACAGGGGTTCGGGGTCGCTCCGCTCTCATATGCGGCAGCGAATCGGTCGATCACCTGAACCTTGAAGTCTCTGGAAAAGTTGAACACATAGTAAGGGATGCCCAGGCGTCGGGCCACGCTTCCGGCACCCTCCACATCGTCCAAAGAACAGCAGGTCTTTGCTCTGCTGACTCCAATATCCTCGTTTTGAAACAGCTTCATGGTAACACCGATACAGTCATAGCCCGCCTGCTTGGTCAAAAAGGCGGCGACGGAAGAATCCACGCCGCCGCTCATGGCAATCAACGCTTTCTTACCCATGACAGCCTTCGCAGGAGCCGCAGTCAGGGAAGTCCTTCGGGTCATAGGCGATCCCCTGCCTGTCATAGTAGTCCTTCACCGCCGCCCGGATAGCCTCCTCCGCCAGGACGGAGCAGTGGAGCTTGTGGGCGGGCAGGCCGCCCAGCGCCTTGGTGACCGCCTGATTGGTGAGCTGAAGAGCTTCGGAGAGGGGCTTGCCCTTGATAAGCTCGGTGGCCATGGAGCTGGAGGCAATGGCGGAGCCGCAGCCGAAGGTCTCAAACTTTACGTCGGACACAATGCCATCCTCAATTTTGAGGTAAATCTTCATAATATCCCCGCAGAGGGCGTTGCCCGCCTCGCCCACACCGTCCGCGTCCTCGATCACACCCACGTTCCGGGGATTCCGGAAGTGGTCCATGACCGTTTCGCTGTAGAGTGCCATAATAAACTCCTCCTTACAGGACAAATTCTTTCTTTCCGCTGACCTTGTCCTTCCACAGCGGCGACATATTGCGCAGATAGGCCACGCTCTCCGGGACGGCCTTCAAAATCGCGTCCACATCGGCCTCGGTGTTCTCCTCGCACAGGGACAGCCTCAGGGAGCCGTGAGCCACCTCATGAGGCCGCCCGATGGCCAGCAGGACATGGCTGGGGTCCAGGGAGCCGGAGGTGCAGGCCGAGCCGGAGGAGGCGCAGATGCCCCGGTCGTCCAGCAGCAGGAGCAGACTTTCCCCCTCAATGCCCTCAAAACAGAAGTTGACATTGCCGGGGAGACGGTTTACCGGGTCGCCGTTGAGGGCGGAGTGGGGGATTTGAGAGAGGCCGGCAATGAGCCTGTCTCGCAGGACGGAGACCTTGGCGGCGTTTTCTGCCATGTGGGCGCAGGACTCTTCCAGCGCCGCCGCCATGCCCGCAACGGCCGAGACATTCTCCGTCCCCGCCCGTTTGCCCCGCTCTTGGGCCCCGCCCTCAATGAGGCTGGTCAGCGGTACCCCCTGCCGGGCATAGAGTACGCCAATTCCCTTGGGGCCGTGGAACTTGTGGGCGGATAGCGACAGCAGGTCGATGTTCTGTGCCCTTACGTCGATGGGCAGATGTCCCGCCGCCTGTACCGCGTCGGTGTGGAAGATGACCCTCCGTTCCCGGCACACCGCGCCGATTTCCGAAACAGGCAGGATGGAGCCGATCTCGTTGTTGGCGTACATGATCGTCACCAGGGCGGTGTCCTCCCGAATGGCTTCTGACACCTGCTGGGCGGTGACAGTGCCCAATGTTCCCACCGGGAGCAGTTCCACCTCAAAGCCCTCGTCCTCCAGCCTTTTCAGGGTGTGCAGGATGGCGTGGTGCTCAAAGGCGGTGGAGATGATATGCCGTTTCCCTCTCCGCGCCCCCAGTAGGGCGGCGGAACGGATGGCCTGATTGTCCGCCTCGCTGCCCCCGGAGGTGAAGGTGATTTCCTTGGGGGAGGCCCCAATGCAGGTTGCGATCCGCTCCCGGGCGTCCTCCAGGGCTTCCTTTGCTCTCTGGCCCAGCCCGTACAGGCTGGAGGGGTTGCCCCAGGTGTCCCGCATACAGGCGGTCATGGCGTTGATTGCGGCCTCGCTCATTTTGGTGGTGGCCGCATTGTCTGCGTAGATCATAGCAATATCCTTTCTGATTGAAACTCCGTTTTACCGGCCTATCCTGTTAATATCCCTCATTTATTACGATCCAAACGCCATTCTGCCGCTCCAGGGAGATGGTCCGGTCAGGCAACTCCTCGCCGCCCTTGGAACAGGACACCTGGAACATGATTTCTCCCTCCAGGGCATCTATCTGGGTCAGACTGTGGACATCAAACACGGTACCTGCATAGTAGTCCATAGCGGCGTCATAGGCGGCGGCCTTATCTTCCTGGGTAAGGGAGGCGGGAGACTCCGGTACAGAGGTGTCCGGCTCGGAGACATCAGGAGCAGAAACATCCGGTCCCAGTTCAGAAACGGCGGCGGGTTTTGGCCCGCAGGCGGTGAGAAACAGACAGAAGATAAGAGGGAATAAATATTTTGTATGTTTCATAGGAGACTCCTTTTTCATAAAATGCGCCGTTTTATCGGTGCATTCGGTTCCCATTCAATCCGCAAACAGCGGGGTGGACAGGTAGCGGTCGCCGGTGTCCGGGAACAGGGCCACGATGGTCTTTCCCGCGTTTTCGGGCCGCTTGGCCAGCTCAATTGCCGCGTGGAGCGCAGCCCCGGAGGAGATGCCCACCAGGATACCCTCCTTGCGGCCCACCAGCCGCCCGGCGGCAAAGGCGTCCTCGTTGGACACGGGGATAATTTCATCGTAGACGGCGGTATCCAGCACCTCCGGCACAAAGCCCGCGCCGATCCCCTGAATTTTGTGAGACCCGGAGCGGCCCTCGCTGAGAACGGGGGAGTCCTTGGGCTCCACCGCCGCCACCTTTACCGCCGGGTTTTGCTCCTTCAGATACTGGCCCACGCCGGTGATGGTGCCGCCGGTACCCACGCCCGCCACAAAGATGTCCACTTTTCCGTCGGTATCCTCCCAGATTTCCGGGCCGGTGGTGGAGCGGTGGGCGGCGGGATTGGCCGGGTTGACAAACTGGCCGGGGAGAAAGCTGCCGGGAATCTCTTTTGCCAGCTCCTCCGCCTTGGCAATGGCCCCTTTCATCCCCTTGGCCCCCTCGGTGAGTACCAGCTCCGCACCGTAGGCCTTCATCAGTTGGCG
>ERZ808028.1711-NODE-1711-length-12289-cov-7.078529_pt1 | contig 12289 bp, 14 predicted proteins | sample MGYA00380184_ERZ808028 | MGnify/ENA primary metagenome ERZ808028 (study PRJEB31490, sample SAMN06133397) | mouse gut metagenome | isolation source: J8_1 | host: mice | place: China: Chengdu | collected 2015-05 ...
CCCGCTTGATACGATTACACATCTTCCGAACCTGGGTATAGGATAGAGGCCGTCTGCCGCCGAATACAAATTCATCCGCTTTGACTTGAGGAAGATGGGGAACAGCTAGAGCGGAGAGGCCAATAGTCCGGGCGCTGCTCCGGGTCTTGGTGTCCTTGACTTCGGGTTGGTTGCGAGTGGGATGGGTGACGGCTCTACAAATGTGTATCTCTCCGTTCTCCGGGTCAATGTCGGCCCCCTGTAACCCTAGCACCTCCTCCAGGCGTAGGGGGTGTAGGGCCTGGATTGCCAGATAGGCCCGGTCTATGGGGGGTGAATATCATTGATATAAGGTGTGTTCTGCGGGGCACTCGTGGGATTTGTTGGGGTATTGCGCGGGCCTCCTTCCTGGCTGGTGTGCACCCATTATGCCGGATTAGTGTTGTTGTGGCTTTTTCTCTTTGGCAACTTTTGTTGGCAATTTAGTTTCCAGGCTACGAGATGCAGAAGTGGCTAGGGGGTAATACTAAACTAAGCCCCTAACCTTGTGACTCTGTTGCCGGGATGCCAAGCCATACGATGGTGGCGCCGGTTAAAACGCCCACGTAAGCGCCCCCTATTCAATATAGAATACCTCCAGTGTGTCCAAATTTAAGCAGCCCAACCGCCCGCCATCGAAGCCGCAGCAACAGTCGACGGCGATCTGCATTCCCCGAAAAATGGTGTCGTCCGACGGAGGTTCCCCGCCCACCGGTGCAGGACGCGGGTGGGGGTGTGGCCGTAGACCAGATAGCGGTCCGGGTAGAAGTCCATATCCAGCCTTGACCGGGCAAATATGAAGTCGGGCAGCGCGTAGTCCGCCAGGAGTTTGTCCGGGGCGAAGTTGTCCAGTCCGGCGTGAACCAGGATGAAGGAGCGGCCACCGGCCTCCACTTCCGCGTAAAGCTCCATCTCCTGCAGGTATTCCAGAATCTCCTCCCGATCTTCCAGAGACACCCGGTTCAGCTCACGCAGGGTGGTGTTGCTACCGTTGGTGATCCATTCGCCCAGCGCGGCAACTTGGGTCTCGCCCAGTTCCGTGATGTTCTGACTGGTGACCTCCCGCAGCAGCCACGGCAGACATATGGTGGCGGTGAACTCGTGGTTGCCCAAGATGGGGAGCACGTTAGGACGCGCCATCATGTCCAGCAGGATCTTGCAGCCGTCCGGCCCCCGGTCGATCACGTCTCCCAGGACGTACAGGGTGTCCTCGTCCCGCAGATTTATGCACTCCAGCAGGGCGGTGTAACGGTCATAACGGCCGTGGATGTCGGAAATAGTGTAGGTCATTTGATCCTCCTATCCCGCCATCTGGCGGGCCAAGTCGTACAAATCCCTGTTTTCCAGCTGCTTTTTTACTTCCGGGGCAATGCGCGCACCCCGGGCCAATATCCAGGTGGAAGCGTTGGTGAAAAATTCCGAAAATTGCTCTCCCGATGGCTTGTTGGCTTGATTCTCAAAATGCCCCTTCCAAAGCTCCTTCGGGCGGCCATAGCCGCCGTTTTCCTTATCCCCATGAACGAAATCTTGAAGGAAGTTTTGTTCCACAAAATGATTCCAGCCGTTGAAGCTAAGCAGCCACTTGATGCAGGTTTCCTCATTTTCTGTGCCTTCTGTGCCAAAGACCCATTCCAATATACACTTTTTGAATTCCGGCTCGTATGCCTCATCTTCTGTCTTCTTGTAATGCTGATAGATCGCCAGCAGGGCCAAGTCCCAGTAATCCTGGGCACTTTTGCTTCTAGGTGTATTCAATCCCCATGGCAAGGGGAAAAAATTGCCGATGGTGTATACAATGGTCATGAACTCCGTGATGTATTCCGGCAACAGATGTGTCTCAAAAAAACCAGGGGCGAGAAAATCCCGATAGCGTTTCACATCATCGAAAAAAGCGTTCAGCGTTGTTGCCCATGAGTTCATCGTATCGCCGCGGTAGTAGTTCTCTCCATCGAAAGTAAATCTATACTCATTCTTTTTCTTTGGGATCCGGTCCATAGAACTGGGTGCTTTATTCGGAAACATAGCAAGCAAGTAAACACAGTTGGCAAACAGAGAAGCGTCGTAGTCAAAATCAAGCATTCTACTCTGTGCCCACTTCTTCCCGATCGCGGTTTTTACAACGATATTGTTACTTGGGTTCTCGTACTCCTCAAAATTTGCTGCTAATGCGTCTGACTTTTCCTTTGACTTTAGTGCCTCCGCGACCACTCGCCTAAACTCATAGTCTCGTACGTCAAACCGCATCATCTCCGACAACGTCATTTTTTGCAACTTTTTGAGGATGTCAAGAATTTTGCTCTCCAGATTGTTTTCCTTTCCCATTTTTTATTTCTCCTTTCATATTTTTCTAAATTCCCGCCCCCGCACAGGGGGCGGGAACCAATTCAGATGCACTGATTATAGCAGCAGGTCAGTACGGACGCTGTTGTAGAATCATACCAGACGCCGTATTTGTCGAATATGCTGCCAAACTCATCTAGTATCGCGCGAACGACCGGATCGTTATAGCCGGAGTAGTGTACATCTATCCGACGCCAATCAAGTAAAGTGACATCCGGTTCCGGGGGACGGAAAACATCCTCGAATTCCATGTATTCCTCCCGCGAGTCAAATTCCAGCGGGGCTAAGATTGGCCCATCCTCCCCCAACACATCATCCCCAGGATTCTCTCATAAAGTGCGGGGTCCAGGTTCAGCAACTCATATAGGGAACCGTCAATAGCCATGGAGAGAATATGCTCCTGTTGGCTGTTCTGCTGGGTTTCAATCACAACTCCCGGCAGGTCGTGAAACGTTTCCGCTTTCTCGCCTCTGTGCGGTAAAGCGAACATATACTGTTTCCCGCCGATGAAAATACAGTTATCGAACATTCCCTACTTGACGCAGAACCGTAGGAGATCGCAGGTAAGGTTCTCGATCTCCTACGGTGTGAGCTTTTTTCTGTCTTGTCAGCCATAACTTATCTCACCTTATCTATCAGTTTGATACTGCCCGGGTGACGCCGGAATAAGGCCGTGACTGGGTGGACTTTCTCCGCCTTCGGCAGGGAAAGTTCGCCCGCGCGATCTGTGCGCGAATGTGTTTCATGAGCAAGGGTCAAATCCGGCTGTTCTATTCCATTTTCAAGGTGCGCTTGCCTAATTATATATAGCACATCTGCATACGATAATTATCCGCATCTCTAAAAGTTTTCCAGAAAATAAGTCTCAAAATCCCGCCGCAGGGTATCCTCTACTTTTTTTGGCCACCTCCTCCGGCACCCGCACCCGATCCATATACTGCCGGACAAACAGTGCCATTGCGCTGGGCAGGCACTTTACCCAGATTTCCAGCGCCGTGTCCGTCTCCGAGGAGACGACAGGCCGCCAATGGGTTCCGAAATGATCCTGGAGAAAGGTCATGCTGGCATCTAGCTTGCCGGGAATTTTTTTGACCCGCAGACGGATTTGCCGGGGACGCTCCTTCGGGCCCTCATAGAACATGTGCAAGTGGGCGGTCTGGTAATCCTCCTCTATGACCGGGTTGATTCGGAAGTCACGCTGGCAGTCCTCCGTCTGGGGCGCCTCGACTATCTGGATAAGGTCCATCAGATCCACCCGGAAGTGGGCCGCGTCCTGCTGCCCGGCAAAAATCCCACCAGATAGGGGTGTCCATAAGCCCAGAGGGTCCGAACCGGCAGCACGTTTTCAATGCGCCGGTGGGATGGAGCTGCTTGTCGGAGCCGTAGCCATTAAATCGAAAGGATATGCGACATTCCGTGGTGTGCCAGTTTTTATTTCTTCGTATGGCCCCTTCGATTATTTGAATGTTTTTCTGGAGCGTCTCGGGCAAATGGGTTTGGTAGTAGTAATAAACTGGTAGGAGCGCGCTTTACCGGAGCGCCTGCACCGAATCCGGTCCGGTCCCGGGTAATACTTTTGCAGGTCATCCAAAATTGCCTTGACCGAGTCCCGGCTGGTGTCGATCCCATACTCCGCCTTCAGGCGCTTGACCAACTACACCACAGAGACTGGGCTTCCCGCGCTGGTACTGTTCTTCAAAATTTCCAATACTGCCATGGTGGTGCGATGCGTGTCGGTCCTGGTTCGTTTTTGGTCAGACACAAGAACCCCTCCCATACTAGCGATCGGTGTTTTTGCCTATCATAGCATGGAACGGTTGAGATGACAACTTTGGTGATCGTTCTTCTGCGACCGTGGGTGGAAGGAATAGCTACTGCTTTTTTCATGCCGACTGGCGATACTGCTTGTCATAGGCGGAGGAGGAAATCAGCACTGTTGCAGTCGGCTTCCTTTTTGGAGACGCTGGTGCATTATGAAGTGCCCCAAAAAGTTAGACAAAGTTTAAGAACAGAAATTGTTTAAGCGGCCGAAAGGGTTTGTTGCCTGTGAAGAAACAGACGAAGGCCCTTCAACTTTGCCTTGATACGGTGGTTGTTGTAGTAACCCAAGTAAGTAGTTAATTCCTGCTTAAAGTGTTCCATGGACTGGAAACCATGCAAGTAAAGAAGTTCACTTTTCAGCAGACCGAAAAAGTTCTCAATGACCGCATTGTCCAGACAGTTATCTTTCCGACTCATGCTCTGCAGGGCGGTGTGGCTGGCTGGAGCTTATTTCCTGATCTGCCGTCTGATTCATCCAAGTGGTCGGAAACCTTGGACGTTGACTTCGAGGGTCACCAGATGTTTCAGGAGTTTCTCTCTGGACTGGAATACTTTTCGGGGAGCTTTCTTGCTCAGCTTTGCTTTGTCCCGACGGAACGCCCGACAGAGACAGGAAAAGTCCTTCTAACGGAAAAGGTGGAACTGACTTGTGTCAAAGCAGTTCCAGCTTTTTTATAGGAGTTTACATATTCAGCACTTCAGTTTTTCCAGGGTGCAGGTCTTGGCGATGGACTTGCGAATCTCTGCCCAGAGGGGTAGCACTGAGGTGGGCGAGACAGACAGCGCCTCTACCACCAGGAGAGAGGCGGGGGGCGATCATGATGCCAATCTCGGTGTCCTGCCGGTAGGGGACGCCCTTCTTGTCCAGCTCAGCCATCACCTTCTGGCAGGCCCGCTTGTCCCCCCCATGGCTGTGGCCACGTTTTTGTAGGCCTGGAACTGATCTTCCTCGGTGGGGTAGTCGCTGGCCGCTAAGTACAAAAACTCAGAGCGGAACAGGCCGATACCCTGGCCGTCGTTGTATTGGACGGCGGTCACATCCTCGGGAAAGTCAATGTTGCAGTAGACAATCATCACCCGGTCGTCCAGGGTCACGTCCCTCTGGTCTTTCATGGTCCCCATCAATTCCTTTATCTTCTGCTGTTTCTCCTGCTTGGACCGGAAAGCCGCCAGCGTGATGTCGTCCGGCTCGATGGCCACCTGTCCGGTCTCGCCGTCGATGTAGACCTGCCATGCGTCGTGCTCCGCTTTCAGGGCGTCGCCAGGCCGCAAATGGCGGGGAAGCCCATGGTCCGGGCCAGGATGGCGGTGTGTCTGTTGCCGGAGCCGCCAGGGTGATGAAGCCTGGAATTTTGGATTTGTCCAGCTGGAGGGTCTCGGAGGGGGCCAGGTCATCGGTGAACTGTCCCAGTAAAAACGGAGAATAGACAAAAGGCCCCCTATGTAGGAAAATAAGACTACATAGGGGGTATTATAATGAAGAAGCGAAAAAGGACAAATATGAAAGTAATAGAAGCAGAAATTGTGGAGATACGGAAAGCGGGCAGGACCCGTCAAGAGATAGTATACCATTTGGGCCTAAGCAAAAAGCAGATTGCGAATTGAGTTACACGATACAATAAAGCACAAGACAAACTTTTAAAAGGGATATTGCCAAGTAAAAGAAGCCGTTCTTACAAGGATGGACAACCACCACACGAGGATGAAGCGGCAGAACTAAAGCGGTTGGGGATGGAGAATCAGCTTTTGCGGGATTTTCTGCAGTTCACAAAAGGGAAGTGAGGCCGCGAGGAAAGTATCATATCATTTATCTTCACAGAGCAGAGCATCCAATTGCGGTAATGTGAAGATTCTTCGGGGTATCCAGGAGCGGCTATTATGACTTTGTCCGTCTCTTGGGCAAGCCGGAAGCAGACGCTGATATCTATGATAACAGTTACAATCATGTCCGCATCCAGCTAAAAACTGGAGTGGCACCGCTTGCGCTGCGCCACTCCGCTTAAATCTCTATACTTTCTTACATAGGCCCTCTTTTTTGTGCTGTCCGCACAAGCTAGGGCAGTTCAAACGCTCAGAGCCGGGTTGCATTTAATCAGATTAGCACTTCTCGAAGATGGTGGCAACGCCCATGCCGCCGCCGATACACAGGGTGGCCAGGCCCTTCTTGGCCTCGTCCCGCTTGAGCATCTCGTGGAGCAGGGTGACGATGATCCGCGCGCCGGAAGCGCCCACGGGGTGGCCCAGGGCAATGGCGCCGCCGTTGACGTTGACCTTGCTCATGTCGAAGTTCAGCTCGCGGGCCACGGCGATGGACTGGGCGGCAAAGGCCTCGTTGGCCTCCACCAGGTCCATGTCCTCGATCTTCAGGCCGGCCTTGTCCAGGGCCTGGCGGGAGGCGGGCACGGGGCCCACGCCCATGATCTTGGGATCCACGCCGCCCTGGCCCCAGCTGACCAGCTTGGCCATGGGCTTCAGGCCGTACTTCTCAACGGCCTCCTTGGAGGCCAGCACGATGGCGGCGGCGCCGTCGTTGATGCCGGAGGCCTGGCCGGCGGTCACGCGCTGGACATGCTTCTTGGCGTCGGCCTCGTGGACGCCGGCGGGCTGGAAGGTGTGGACAATTTCGTCCTCCACGCCCTCGGGGCCGCAGGGGAAGGCGCCGCGCAGCTTGGCCAGCTTATCCAGGGGGGACAGGCGGGGGAACTCGTCCTTCTTGAATTCCACCATTTCCTTCTTGACCTTAATCATCACGGGGACGATCTCGTCGTCGAACTTGCCGGCTTCCATGGCGTCGGCGGCCTTCTTCTGGGAGTTGTAGCCGAACTCGTCCAGCTCCTCACGGGTGATGCCCCACACGTCGCAGATGTTCTCGGCGGTGGTGCCCATGTGGTAGTTGTTATACACGTCCCACAGGCCGTCCTTGATCATGGTGTCCACCATCTTGTTGTCACCCATGCGGGCGCCCCAGCGGGCGGCGGGAAGGGCGTAGGGGGCGGCGGACATATTCTCAGTGCCGCCGGCCACGATGATCTCAGCGTCGCCCAGGGCGATGGTCCGGCCGGCCTCGATGACGGACTTCATGCCGGAGCCGCACACCATGCCCACGGTGTAGGCGGGGACGGAGGTGGGGATGCCGGCCTTCAGGCTGGCCTGACGGGCCACGTTCTGGCCCAGACCGGCAGTGAGGATGCAGCCGAACATAACCTCGTCCACGTTCTCGGGCTTTACGCCGGCCCGGTTCAGGGCCTCTTTGATGACGGTGGCGCCCAGCTCGGCGGCGGGGGTGTCCTTCAGGGACCCGCCGAAGGAGCCGATGGCGGTGCGGCAGCAGTTGACGACGTATACTTCTCTCATGATGTGTGTACCTCCTGAATTTTAATAGGGCGCTCCGGGGAGTGCCCGGGATAACCGCTCTTGCACCTCATTATACCGAAGACCCGGCGAAAATGCAATAAGATTTTCTGGCATTTTGAGGTGGGCCGCGAGCGGCCTCCGGAGGGGTGGGAAAGTGTCCGCCCGGGGCGGACTTCTATACGAATAGTATTTTTAAGGCGAAATAATACACCCGTTAAGGGCCGCTTTTGGGCACTTAACGGGTAAAAAAGGTGCTTTTAAAGGGTGAAAAGGGTGCTGTCCACCGCTGGCGGACAGAGGGGCGGAGGGTGGCCGCCGCTCAGGGCTCGGGCCTGTCGAGGGTGTAGCCCTCCGCCCAGATTCCGGTTTTTTCCAGGGCGGCCAGGGTGTGCCTGGCCTGGTCGGTGAAGGCGATGGACAGGGTGCGGTCTATGTTGTAGCCGCCGGGGCTGACCTGGACGGAGCCGGGGCCGTCAGTCCTCTGGTAGGCCGTGACGCTGAAGACCAGCTCGGCGGTATTTCCCAGCGAATCGCGGTCGAAGAGACTGCGCACGCCGATATTGCCCTGGGCGAAGTCGGCCTGCACCGCGTCCCACAGCTCCTGTGCGTAGTCGTCCACATAGACATGATAGACCGACTCGCCTCTGTAGTCGAAGATCTGGTCCAGCCAGGCGCCGGTGAGGCGGCCGTCCTCCAGGAAGGAGTCAAAGTGGTAGGCCAGGGCCACCAGCTCCCGGTCCTCAACGATCTGCTCCATGGCGTGGGTCACGGTACCCGGGATGTTCAGGTCTTCGACAGAGATGGGCACGCCGCGGTAGCGCCGATTCACCTGGCTGCCGTTGGGCAGGCGGTAGAGGAAATCGGCGGAGATATAGTCGCTCTCCGAACTGTAGCCCTGACCCTCGTCGTCCCGGTTGTCCACGATGGCCTGGTGGAGGGCGGAGATCAGCTCCAGCTGGCCGGGGTCGCTGATATCGGCGCTGAGGGTCTGCCCGTGGTCAAAGGGGTAGCCCATGTCGATATTCACCAGCACCGACTCCACCTGGGCGGGGTCGGGCACCCGCTCCACCACGCCGAACAGGTCCAGGAAGCAGGCCAGACACAGGACCAGCATGACAGCGGCCATGGCCGCCGCCCCCCTCCAGGCCTTAAACACCCGGAAGGACTTTTTCAAGAGCATCTCGGCGGCGAAGCAGCCGGTCACCGTCCAGAACAGGATGCAGGGGATGAGGGCGGGCAGCTCCGCCCAGCCGAAGAAGGCGGAGGTGAACATGCCGAAGGCCAGCCCGGCGCAGAAGGACACCCCGTATTTGAACAGGGGCCGGACCAGGGCCACCGACACCACGTCGCCGGCGGTCTCCACATGGCGGCGGCGGTAGACATACAGGGAAATCAGGGCCAGAATGACCCCGATGAGGGCGTAGACGGCGATGACGCCGGGGGCCTGGAGACTGGCCGGCTCGCCCCACCAGTCGGACGCCCGGGACAGTATGATGTAGGGAGCGAGGCACTCCACCACCTCCAGCGCCCCGGGGATGCCCGCGTAGCCGTAATAGAACTCGCTGAGCAGGGCGTCTATGAGGAACCACAGGCCGTATGACAGGCAGTTGAGGATGATATAGAAGGCGGGCAGGGCCAGGATGTGGCCGGTGAACATGGCGCAGAAGGCGGCGAAGGAGAAGAAAAACAGGGAGAGACCGCTCTGGGCCAGGGCCAGGATGAGCAGGGGCGGCAGGACCGCGCCCCAGTCCTCCAAGGGCAGGAAGCTGAGCTCCACAATGGCGGCCAGCAGGCAGGCGGCCAGCTGGGGCAGGATGAGCATACTCAGGCCCGCCAGGTACTGGGTGGTGAACAGGGCCTCCCGCCGCATGGGCAGGGCGTGGGTCCAGCAGGCGGAGCGGTGGCTGTACAGGTAGCCGAAGACCGCCATGGCGCACAGCAGGGCGAACAGCAGGGTAAAAGCCAGAAGGGGGCGCAGAAAGTCAGGCAGATGGAGGGCAATGGACAGCAGCCGCCGCTGAGAAGCGCTGTCTAAATAGCGGGAAAAATAGTCGCTGAGCATATTCAGAGGCAGGGCGAACAGCCACATTACCCCCCACAGCCCCCACAGAGGCCAGAAGCGGGCCAGGGTCTTGCGGTAGAGGGGGCCGTTAAAGTACGATGTCGCGGACCGCATAGTCCTCACCTCCCAATTCATAGATAAAGATTTCTTCCAGGGTCAGGGGCAGGGCCTCCATGAGGATGGGGCTGTGTACCGCCATACGGGTCTTGATCTCCGCCGGGTTGCCCCGTATGATGAGGGTGAACACCCGGCCGATCCGGGAGGTGTGGAGCAGGTTCAGGTCCTTGGGCAACTCGGGCAGCTCCCCGCCGGCAAAGGCGATCTGGAGCTTTACCACGTTGTCCTGCAGGTCGGTGAGGGACCGCTCCAGCAGCACCCTGCCGTGGGACAGGATGCCCACGTGGTCGCACACGTCCTCCAGCTCCCGCAGGTTGTGGGAGGAGACCAGCACGGTGGTCCCCCGCTGGGCCACGTCTCCCATGAGCAGGGTCCACACCTGGCGGCGCATCACCGGGTCCAGGCCGTCCACCGGCTCGTCCAGCACCAGCACCTCCGGATTGCAGCACAGGGCCAGCCGGAAGGCGGACTGCTTCTGCATCCCCTTGGACAGCCGGCGGATGGGCTGCTTCTCGTCCACCTCCGGGAAGGCCTCGGCCAGGGCCTCGTACCGCTTCATGTCAAAGCCGGGGTACATCCCCCGGTAGAAGCGCATCATGTCCCGGGTGGAGGCCGAGTTGAAATAGTACAGCTCGTCGGGAATGGCGGCGATCTTGGCCTTTACCGCCGGGTTCTCGTAGACCTGATCGCCGTCGATCAGCACGGAGCCCGAGTCCGGGCGGTAGATGCCCATGATGTGCCGCAGGATGGTGGACTTGCCCGCCCCGTTGGGGCCCACCAGCCCGTAGATGGAGCCCCGCTCCGCCGTCATGGTCAGGCCGTCCAGCGCCTTGAAGCCGTCGAAGGTCTTCACCACGTTGATTACCTTAATCATTTGTCTCTCCCCCTTCCAGTGCCCGGATGCGGGCCCAAAGCTCCTCCCCGCCGACCCCAAGGAACAGCAGTTCCCCCGCCGTCTGGTCGAAGGTGTGGAGCAGGTCGTTTTTCCGGCCCTCGTCCACACCCGTGTTGGGCGCGGCGAAGGAGCCTTTTCCGGGGACCGAGTAGACGTAGCCCTCCGCCTCCAAAGCCTCGTAGGCCCGCTGGATGGTGTTGGGGTTGATGGCCAGCGTCCCCGCCATGGTGCGTACCGAGGGCAGCTTCTCCCCCTCCTGGATGACACCGGTGACCATCAGCCGCCGCAGACCGTCCTTCACCTGTTCGTAGATGGGACGGGCGTCCCGATAGTCTAAATTCAGCATAACAGTTCCTCCTTTCTGGATACTGTACTAACTGTATTAGTACACATAGTATATAGTACGGGAGGGAGAAATACAATTAAGAACTTATTAAGATTTTTTAAGAGGGAAAAAATCTGTACTATCCCGAGGTTCCATGGTATAATTACAGCGATCATCAGAATACGTAACCCTTGGCGGATATCATCCGCCCGCAGGGCAACGCTGCTCTTCTGGACGGGCGGGTAATACCCGCCCCTACAAAATTGCTGTTGGTAATTTAGAAGATTATAAGAAAAATCCAAACATGAGGAGGATGCGTTTATGTATCAGACAATCGGCTTTATCGGCACCGGCAATATGGGGTCCGCCGTGGCCCGGGCGGCGGCCAGAAGTACATTGGCGGAGACGATCCTGCTGTCTAACCGCTCCGCAGCCAAGGCGGAGGCCCTGGCCGCGGAGCTGCCCTGGGCGGTGGTGTCTACCAACGAGGAGATCGCACGCACCGCCCAGCTGATCTTCCTGGGGGTGAAGCCCCAGATGATGGGGCTGGTACTCTCCCCCCTGGCCGCCATCCTGCGGGAGCGGGAGGACCGCTTCGTGCTGGCCAGCATGGCCGCCGGCCTGGCCTGCGACCGTATCCAGGATATGGTGGACCTGGACTGCCCCGTCATCCGCATGATGCCCAATACCCCCGCCGCCATCGGCGCGGGGGTGGTGCAGTACTGCGGCCGGGGAGTGACCGTGGAGGAGCTGGACGACTTCGCCGCCCTGATCGCCCCCGCCGGACTGGTGGACCCGGTGCCCGAGAGCCTGATGGACGCGGCCAGCGCCGTGTCCGGCTGCGGCCCCGCCTTCGCATACCTGTTCCTGGAGGCCCTGGCCGACGGCGGGGTGGCCTGCGGCCTGCCCCGGGACAAGGCTGTAGCCTACGCCGCCCAGATGCTCGCCGGCTCCGCCCGGATGGTGCTGGAGAGCGGCGGGCACCCCGGCGCCCTCAAGGACGCTGTCTGCTCCCCCGGCGGCACCACCATCCAGGGGGTGCGCACCCTGGAGGAGCGGGGCTTCCGGGCCGCCGCTATGGACGCGGTTATCGCCGCCTATGAGAAGACCCTGAAGCTGCGGTGAAGTAGGGCAAGCGCCCTTGCCCTACAGGACGAAACGCCGCAAAAATCGTAATATAGAAGGAGAATATAACCGTGCGTATTGTAGTGAAAGTGGGCACCTCTACCCTGGCCCACGCCACCGGGCGGCTGAATATCCGCCACGTGGAGGAGCTGGTCAAGGTGCTGTCCGACCTGAAAAACGCGGGGCACGAGATGATTCTGGTATCCTCCGGGGCCATCGGCATGGGGGTGGG
>ERZ808028.1712-NODE-1712-length-12289-cov-3.777350_pt1 | contig 12289 bp, 13 predicted proteins | sample MGYA00380184_ERZ808028 | MGnify/ENA primary metagenome ERZ808028 (study PRJEB31490, sample SAMN06133397) | mouse gut metagenome | isolation source: J8_1 | host: mice | place: China: Chengdu | collected 2015-05 ...
GCAAGATCATTTGCACCACCCATATGCCCTGATAAAATCGGAATGACATATTTCCCTTTTTCATCCATTACAAGCACTGGTGCATCATGCAATTTATCCGTAAGATGCGGCGCTACTGCCCTGACCGCAATTCCGCAGGCGCCTATAAACAACAAGGCGTTTTGTTCCTGCATCCGTTCCTTTGCCCAATCTTCAACAGATGTTTTTACAAATAAGATATCTGAATAAAGTTCTTCCTTTCTGCCTGCCTCACATTTTGTATATAACCTGACTTCTAATTCCCTCTCCAACAATTTTACAATACTTTCCGAAAGTTGTTTTCCATTTTCCGTAAAACTGATAATGCTTAGTTTCATATCTCTCCTTTCAGGAAGAACGCCGTCCTTGCGTTCTTCCAAACGAAACTTAGAATTTCTTAGGCGGTGTATTTTAGTGCCTTAGAAATTCTTTTCGTTTTCGGTATTCGGTCGAAAAATCCGGCGCATATAACCTTGATTTTCTGTAATACTGATGAGCGATTGCATCTCCGACCAATATCAAGGCTGTTTTTGTAATCCTATGTTCTACAGATACATCATATAACGTCCCAATCGTACACAGGTACGCCTCCTCCTCAGCCCAAGTTGCCTTATAAATAAGCGCTGCCGGTGTTGTCTCCTTATACCCGCCATTCATCAGCCGCCTGCTTAATTCCCGAATCATTCCGGCACTTAAATAAATTGCCATAGATGCCTTATGTGCTGCAAGGCTCTCAATACTTTCCCTGTCCGGCACTTTCGTTCTGCCCTCCATTCTTGTAATAATCAGGGATTGTGAAATTCCCGGCAACGTATATTCAAGATTCAGGGACGCCGCTGCACCAAAACAGGCGCTTACCCCCGGACAGCTCTCATAAGAAATGCCCAATGTATCCAGCTCATCCATCTGCTCTCTGACCGCTCCATAGATACTCGGATCTCCCGTATGCAGGCGGATAGTTGTTTTCCCCCTGTTTTCTGCATCAACGATAATTTGTATCACTTCTTCTAATGTCAATTTCGCACTGTTATGTATCTCGCAGTCTTTTCCTGCATAAGCAAGCAGTTCCGGATTCACCAGCGAACCTGCATAAATAATCACATCTGCCTGTTCTAATAAGCGCATTCCCCTGACTGTTATCAAATCTACTGCGCCTGTTCCTGCCCCAACAAAATAAACCATTCCTCTGCCCCCTTACTTTTTGCCAGTTCCCCATACTCATTGGAAAACAGAATACAATCTGTTTTCATTTTTCCTCCGGCGCGGTTTTCCATATAATAGCAGATACGCTCTGCAATCTGCTCCATGACCTGCTGTAATTTCCCACTTTCCTCTATAACAGAAACTGCCTCTTCCGTTGTCACGCATTCCAATATTCTTCTTACCTGTAAAGGTTCTATCTGCTCCTTTACGGAAAATGCCGCAAGAAGCTCCATCCTGCAATCTGCTTCTCTGGAGTGGGTATTCATAATTCCACCTGCAACCTTGATTAGTTTGCCTATATGACCTGTCAGAAGCATTTTCTGAAACCCCATTTCCACTGCCATATCAATGGTTGCGCCGATAAAATTGCTGCATTTCACACTTTTGTCCAAATCATATCCATATGTTTTCCTCATAAACTCCAACCCATAATTCCCCGGCGAAACGGCAACATAATCAAATCCTAAAACCCTTCTTTGATGCAATTCTACCCGAATGGTATCAATCAGCGCCTGACTGCTCATAGGCTCTACGATGCCGCTCGTCCCTAATATGGAAATACCTCCCACAATGCCAAGTCTTGGGTTAAAAGTACGTTCGCACAGCTTTTCACCTTCCGGCACTGAAATTTCAATCCGAAGGCTGCCTTTATAATCCGCCAGTCTGCAAACTTCTAACACTTCTTTTTTTATCATCTCCCTCGGAACGCGATTGATTGCCGCATTGCCTACAGGCTGGTCAAGTCCCGGTTTTGTCACTCTCCCCACACCTGCTCCGCCTTCAATGACGATTTCCTTCACACTTTCTTCTGCATACGAAACTTTCGCATAAATCCATGTACCTGTTGTAATATCCGGATCGTCCCCGCCATCTTTTTCTACCGCACAGCTTACTTCATTTTCCCCACACATGATATCCAAAAGTTTTGCATTGTACAGTATACCCTTTGGCGTTTCTATCGTAATTTCCGTCTTTTTTAATCCTGTCAGCAGCATATAAGCTGCGGCTTTTGAAGCCGCAGCCGCACAGCTTCCGGTCGTAAAACCATACCGCATTTTCATTTTCCCTTCTTTTCACATTGGTACAATATGGCATTACAAATCGCCGCAGCGATATTACTTCCACCTTTTCGTCCCCTGTTAATGACGTATGGAATATTTGTTTTCAATATAAGTTCTTTTGCCGCTTCCACATTGACAAATCCCACCGGAACACCAATGATAAAGGCTGGCTTCCAATCCAATTTTTCCATCATTTCATACAACTTAATCAGAGCCGTTGGCGCATTGCCGATTGCAAAAATAACCGGCTTTTCAATCGCTGCCGCTTTTTCCATACTGACCGCTGCCCGTGTCACATTTCTTTGCTTCGCCAGAAGCGCAACCTCTTCATCCGCCATAAAACAATGCGCCTCCCCACCAAACTTTGCAAGTACCTTTTTATTGATTCCTGCCAATGCCATATTGGTATCTGTTACGATATCAGCTCCGTTTTTAATCAACTCTTTCAAGATTTCCACTGCTCCTTTGGAATAACAAAGCGTTTCGGCATAATCAAAGTCCGCGCTGGTATGTATTACCCGCTTTGTAATTAACTCCTCTTCTTTGGGGAGACTGATATTTCTCTTTAAAAGTTCTTCTGTAATGATCTCAAAGCTTCGCTTTTCAATTTCCTCCGGCGGCAGATATTCTATTTTAGAATGTTCCATTTCATTACCCCACAATTTTTCTACACGAAAACCTATCTTCACAATGATTCTATTGCCTCGAATAAAATCTCATTTTCTTCCCTGCTCTTTACTGCAATACGGTAAAATCCTTTTCCTAATCCCCTGAAATTACTGCAATCCCTGATTAAAATTCCTCTTTTCAGCAGCTTCTCATATAAAGGTTTATCACTGTATATAGTGATAAAATTCGACACAGACGGAAATGTCCTCAATCCTATTTGCATAAGTCCTTTTTCCATATACTGTCGTTCTTCTTCAATATAAATTTTTGTTTTCTCAATAAACTCTGCCTGCTTAGCACAGATACATCCCGCCTCCTGCGCAAAACAGGAAAGATTCCATTCAGGGAGTTGTCCGGTTATTTTTGTATGTAACGCATTATTTTTACACACCAGATACCCTAAGCGCACTCCCGGAATTGTAAATATTTTTGTAAAAGTCTTTACGATTATCAGATGTTCATATTCCTTTATCTCAGACAGTAAAGTAAACTGATTCCCACAAAATTCAATAAAGCATTCATCTACTACCACATAAATCCCTTTATCCTTACAATGCAAGAGCAGCTCTTTCATCAGCTCTTTGTCTAAAAGATTTCCAATCGGATTATTTGGATTGGCAAGAAAAAGAAGATTTACATCTTCTGTCAGGATACGCTTCATCTCTTCTTTCAAACAAAAGTTATTTTCCCGATTCATCTCATAATAAATAATTTCGCCATCCACTGACTTTGCCGCATATTCATATCCATAAAAGGAAGGCACTGGTATCACGACTTTCCCCGGTTTTATGCCATGAACAATCGCCATAAAAAGTTCTGATGCCCCATTCCCGAATATCAAATATTCCTTTGGCACTCCAAGAAATGTACTGATCGCCTCTCCTAATCTTTCTGCTTCCATATCAGGATATTTCCCACACATCTCAACCGCCTTATGAAGCGCTTCTTTTACACATTCCGGTGTACCAAGCGGATTTACATTAATTGAAAAATCAATATCCACATGATTTCTATAAATATCGCCTCCATGAATGCTCATTTTTGCTCCTTTCGTCAGCTATTACACAAACTCCACAGCGCAAACAGACATAACACCTCACACAGCCATGCGGTAATGTACATCAAATGATTCGTCCGTTTTATATCCTCATATTCTACCCTTCGCAATGCCTCACCTATATACGGTTTCTTTACTGTCTTTCCAAAATAACTGGCATCTCCCGCAAGCCTTATAGAAAGCGCACCGGCGCATATCGCCTCAGTCTGACCTGAATTTGGACTTGTATGTTTTTTGCGATCCCTTTTATAAATTGTCCATGCACCTTTTCCCGAAAAATGTCTGCCTGCAAAAAAAGATGCGACAATCATAAGGCAGGCGCTGATTCTTGCCGGAAGAAAATTCACAAAATCATCCAGCTTTGCCGCTGCTCTTCCAAAATATAGGTACTTTTCATTTTTATATCCAATCATGGAATCCATTGTATTTACCGCTTTATATAAAAATCCAAGTACCGGACCGCCAGCTGCCAGATACAGCATCGGTGCAATCACTCCGTCAGAGGTGTTCTCTGCCACCGTTTCTATCGCTGCTTTTGCAACACCTTCTTCATCCAGATGTTCCGTATCTCTGCCTACAATCATGGAAACAGCTTTCCTTGCCTGCTCCAGATTGCCATTTTTCAGACACCTATAGACTTTCATACTCTCTACCTTCAGACATTTTACTGCAAGTATCTGATAAGTCATAATACACTCCACCACCACTCCCAGAACCGGATGAAGCCAATATGCCATAAACAGCAGAAAAAGCGTAACTGCCACCACGCTAATAATCACAATAAGCACAAGCCCTATTCCCTGCCAACACGCTCTTCCATTACTATCTGCCTTTTTATCTTTTCCTCTTATCCCAATTCCACGAAACATTTTTTCGGTTCTTGCTATCAATTTACCAATTAGACGGATTGGATGCGGCAAATAATACGGATCACCTAAAACCAAATCCAAAAGAAATCCCATAAAAAAGGCTGTCATGTGATAATTCATCCAATGCCTCATATTTCCTCTACCACCTTTATCTGTAGATTATCTTCCTGTGTTGTCCTGCCATTCACGCCCGTCAGTCTGCATACATAACCCCTGCCATTTGACACCTGATAGTCAAAATAATCTTTTCTGCCATACAAACTCAGCAATGACATAATAGTTCCGCCATGAACGATCATTCCTACTAAAACAGAATTCTTTGCCTTTTGTCCGAAAGCATGATTCAATTCATGGCACATTCTTATAAAACCGCCTTTACAACGCAGGATAAAATCTTTTCTGCTTTCTCCTTCCGGAAAATTCAGTGTGCCATTGCTGCGGAGCCATTCCTGATACTGTGCATCATCCTTTAATTCTTCATAATTTCTATATTCAAACCGTCCGAAATTAATCTCTTCCCATTCTGGAATAATAATCGGGCATAATGTGGGATAAATAATTTTAGCAGTCTCCGTACATCTTTTCATGGGACTGGTAAACAGGTACTCCACATCAGGATATATTTTAAGCATTTTATATGATTCCAACATTTCTATCCCTTCTTCCGACAGGGATTCGTCTGTTTTTCCCAGATATCTCCGTTCTTTATTTGCCTGCGTTGCACCATGCCTAATGAATGCCAGCTTTATTTGATTTTCTGTCCAATCCCGCATATGATGCGCTCTACCTCCTCTGCTCTCATTGCAAGCTGCACAAGAATCCTTCCTGTACGTTCCCTGTATTCTCTCTCAAACGGATCTATTGGAACAATCCCATTGCCAATCTCATCACATATAATAATACAGTCCTCATTGCAGTCCAAAAATGACATAATTTCATCTTCCGGACATCCCCCGCTCACCATACGGCTCTTAACCCACTGATGAAAGTGGTTGATAACCACTATGTTCTTATTTAATTTTCTATCATTTGGCAAAACACCATCCCACACCATATTTTTTTGCACATCATATTTCAGAAGTACATATTCCAATTTTCCCTGCGCAGTTCCGCCTATTATTAGTTTCATCTTTTTCACTCTTTCCATATAAAAATATCAATAAATGCTGCAACTACTACAATACATCCTTCACAAAGAAGTACAAAAAATCCAGCCGTATCACCGGTCACTCCCCCAAATTCCTTCCTGCTGCGATAATAATAATAAACCAGCGTTAAGACAGCCGCCACTGCCACAATCAAACCTGCAGGAAAAGACTGGAAACACATCAAGCCAACGCATAGCGCACTCTGTAAAGATAACGAGCCTTTCACAACCTTTTTATGGGAACTGTCTGCGAAAGTATAAAGCATACCATCTTTTTTTGCGAGTGGAAAGGAGACGGCACTAATACCGCACAAACAGCGCGACAGGAAAAAGCCACAGCATACAATCTTTAACAGTGCATCACTTTCTATTTCCGAAAATGTACCAAAAAGAACCAATCCATAAGCAGTAAGCATAATGACTGCAAAGGCGCCAATATGGGAATCCTTTAATATTTCCAGCTTTCTCCCCTTTGGACTATAAGAATGTATCGCATCCATCGTATCCATAAAGCCATCTACATGAAATCCGCCTGTAATAAAAATCGGAATAGCCATTCCTATCGCCGTCCTGCCCAAAGCCCCTACATGACAAATACCGCATAAATAATTCCAGAAATAAATGCAGCCGCCAATCAACGCCCCTATCCATGGAAAAAAACAAAAAACATATTTCATGTCATCTTCCTTCCATTCAAATTGCGGAACAGGAATTTTAGAATAAATGGATACTGCTATAAAAAAGGATTTTATTACCTGCATTTTCGTTCCCTTCTGTGCTGTCTGTTTTTGTAATATTATTTTATAATTATCGGAATCCCTGCTGCTACTTCCACTACCCGGTCAGCCAATGCCGCAAGTTTTTGGTTCACCTCTCCCATTGCCTGAATATACTTCGTTGTTGTTTCATCATAAGTAATTCCATCTTCAAATACATTATTGCTTACCACAATTAAATGCTTTGTCTGATTTTTCAACATCTTTATATCTCGTATAACATTATCCGTAACCTGCATTTCTGTCACAGCTTGTTCCTCTGAAAACATCTCATTTGCAGTCAGGTTAGAGATACATTCCAGCAAAACAGTCCTGTCTCCATCTTCCATTTTTTCCAGTGCGCCGGAAATCCGTGTGGGCTGCTCAATCGTGAAAAAACCTTTCCCATTTCTTAGCTTCCTATGTCTATCAACCTTTTTCCTTCCCTCGTCATCAAAAACCTGCATCGTTGCAAGATAATATTTTTTTGCAGTGTGAAGCTTCAAATCACTTAGCGAAGTATTTTCAAGCTTAGTGATTTCCTTCACACTTTCCTGTGCAAGAGAAACAGCCGTTTTCTCCGCATAAGAAGATTTGCCGCTTCCACTTCCTCCAACAACCAAAACCATCATATTTATGAATACCTTTCATATTGTTCCACTTTAATATCCGAAAACAGAGTTCTTTTACGATAAACACACATTGCCATTTCCAATAACGACAGCATCATCACTGCCCCCGTTCCTTCGCCCAATGCCATTCTGCCGTCTATCACAGGTTCTATCCCTAATTCCTTCATAAGTTTCTCAACTGCCGGTTCTTTGCCTTTATGCGACGGAATCAGATATTGTATTGTTCCCTGTACAATTCTTTCTGAAAGCAATGCCGCTACCATGCTAATCATACCATCAAGCACTATCGGCATATGGAAAACGCCACCGCCAATACAGACTCCAACAAGCCCGGCAATATCCAATCCTCCGACTGTTTGGAGCACAATAAGAGGTTCCGCTTCATAAAGTTTATACTTTTTGACTGCCTCAGTAATCATCTGCTTTTTACGCTGTAATTTTTCATCGCAAAGTCCAGCGCCCCTTCCAGTCACTTCATCTGCCTCACATCTTAACAATGCCGCTGCAACCGCACTGCTCGTTGTCGTATTTCCAATCCCCATTTCCCCGGTTGCGAGAATTTGATATCCTTTCCTTTTACATTCTTCCACAATTTCTATACCAGTAAAAATTGCCCTGACAGTTTCTTCTCTCGTCATAGCCGGCTCCTTACGAAAGTTTCTGGTTCCGCAGCGGACTTTTTTGTTACGCACTCCTGCAATCTGTTCTTTTCCATTGATTCCAATATCTACAGGAATCGTGCCCGCCCCTATCTTCGCTGCCATTTTTCCTACGGATGATGCACCCCTTCCCATCTGCGCTGCTACTGCCGCTGTGACTTCCTGACCGGACTGGCTAATGCCTTCCTCTACAATTCCATTATCTGCGCACATGATGATGACAGCTTTTTTTGAAATATCAATTTCATCCGTACCTAAAATCGCGCCAATCTGTGCGGTGATCGTTTCAAATCTTCCCATCCCATCAAGAGGCTTGGCTATGGAATCCCAATTTTTCAATACCTTTTTGTATATTTTACAGTCCGGTTCCTGCAAATTAAGTTTCTTCAATGTTTCCTCTGTACGGTTATCTAATATGTGCCTCCCTGAGTATTCCATATATTTCCTCCATGTTTAGATATTCCGATAAGATATCTGCCAGCTTATCATACTGTTTCTCTTTAAAATCCTTATAATCAATGCAGGATTCAATGGATAATCCCTTATTTTCAGCCAATGCAGTCACAAGAGCGGTTGCAATCGCAGCCCTGTCAAATATCCCGTGAATATACGTTCCACATACATTTTTATTTCTTCCGGTCACAAACGCTTCTTCCGCGCCAGATATCTCAAATTCATTTGGAGAATACCCGCTATCCCCCATATGTATCTCATATCCATTAAACTCCAATCCTGAAAGCATGGAAAAAAAACCTTCCATTTTATTCACTGTACCATATACCTGACGGCGCACTTTTTCATGTTTCAGCCTTGTTGTAACAGGTAATAATCCCATTCCTTTCATGGTTCCGCCATTTTCCATTCCTTCCGGATCAGAAATATGCTCCCCCATCATCTGATACCCACCACATATACCACAAACCGGTATATTTTCCGCCATTTTTATAACTGCTGCCTCCAATCCGCTCCCACGCATCCAGTCAAGGTCACTCATTGTATTCTTGCTGCCCGGTAAAAAGACCATATCCGGACATCCTAATTCTGCTGCTGATGCAACATAGCGAACAGACACCTCCGGTATCTGTTCAAACACATTAAAATCCGTAAAATTAGAAATTCTGGGATACCTGATGACTGCTATATCTATCTTTCTTTTTTCTTTTTTTCTAAAGCGCTCTGTCAGACTGTCCTCATCCTCTAATTGTATATCCATATAGGGTACTACCCCTGTTACCGGAATACCTCCCTTTTCTTCCAGTATCTCAATGCCGGAATCAAGCAGTGAGCGGTCTCCCCTGAATTTATTAATAATCAGTCCTCTCACACGTTTCTTTTCCTCTTCCGTAAGCAGCAGCAGCGTTCCTAAAAGCTGTGCGAATACACCGCCCCTGTCAATATCGCCTGCCAGCAATACCGGAGCATCCACAATCTCTGCCAGTCCCATGTTGACAATATCATTCTCGCGTAAGTTTACCTCTGCCGGACTTCCAGCGCCTTCTATCACAATGATATCTGCCATTTCCTCTAACTTTCGGAAAGCTCTCTTAATATCCGGAATCAGCCCTCGTTTATAAGAAAAATATTCCCTCGCGCTCATATTGCCAAGAACCTGTCCATTTACAATTACCTGTGAACCTGTATGGTCTGTCGGCTTTAATAAAATCGGATTCATGCAGACCAACGGGGTAATCCCTGCTGCTTCTGCCTGCATGACCTGAGCCCTTCCCATTTCAAGTCCTTCCTCTGTAACAAAAGAATTAAGCGCCATATTCTGGGACTTAAAAGGAGCTACTCTGTATCCATCCCGTTTCATTATCCTGCATAGTCCCGCTACCAAAAGACTCTTTCCCGCACCGGACATGGTTCCCTGAATCATAATAACCTTTGCCATAATTACCTCTCTGAATTACTAATCTGTTTCATATACGCAAGAAGCTTTTCATTTCCAATAAAGTCTTTTTCATTCATATCATATAATCGTTCGATAAAATCCGATTCAAAAATCTCTTCCGGCGTCCCATATCGTTCCACATACTCTCCTTTCAGGCAGAGTATTTTATCGGAAACAATCTTTGCCAGTTCCAATTCATGTAAGGACATAATAACCGTCAGTCCTTTTTTCTCCCTCATTTCCTGTAATAATAGCAAAAATTCAAGCTTATATTTGATATCCAGATAAGACGTTGGTTCATCTAATATCACAATTTCAGGCTCCTGACAGATTGCCCTCGCCAACATCACCCGTTGTTTTTGCCCATCGCTTATCTTGCCAAAGTCTTTTTCACTGATGTCTGTTATATGGGTAAGCCGCATCACTTCATCTACAATCCGCTCATCTTCTTCTGATAATATGCCAAACCATCCGGTATATGGATAACGCCCGGTTGCAACCATGTCTCTGCAGCTTTTCAGTTCTACCCTTACCCTCTCAGTAAACACTACGGACATTCTCTTTGCCAGTTCCTCTGCCTTCATTTCAGACAAATCATCTTCTCCAAAATATACCGCTCCACCAAGTAACCCAAGCTGCCCTGCAATACTTTTTAAAACGGTAGATTTACCCGCACCATTTGGTCCGATCAGGCACAGAATTTCCCCTTCCCTCAGTGCAATTTCCATATCCTTTATCAGTGGTTTATTATCATACCCCACACACATTTTTTTTGTGGAAAAATAGTAGTTCTTCATGCTTTTCGATTCTCTTTTCGTTTTATAATCCAAAGCACCACCGGCGCACCGAAAATCGCCGTCACGGTGCTAATACTCAGTTCTGTTGGCGCGAGTATTGTTTTTGCAAGCAGATCACAAAACAGGCAAAAAGCACTTCCCCCAACAAAACAGGCAGGTATCATCCAAATTGGATCTGTTGTATTCAGCAATTTCTTGACCAAATGCGGCACTGCAATTCCAACAAAAGAAATCGGTCCTGCAAATGCCACAATACACGCAGATAAAATACTGGAGAAAATTACAATACACACACGCAAAAGCCGTAAATTAACACCCACATTCCGCGCATAAACATCTCCCAACTGGTAAGCGCCAAGTGGCTTTGACATCAGAAAAACCGCCAAAGACGTGGCGGCAACCACAACGGTCATAACTTTTACGTTTTCCCATGTCATTCCCGAAAAACTTCCCCGTGACCAGTTGTGAAGATTTACAATATCCGCATCATTGGCAAAGGTAACTACTAATTCCGTGACCGCCGAACAAATGTAACCTATCATAACTCCGCTGACTACCAGCATTGACATATTATGGATTCTATGGGACATCAAAAGTACAAAGCCCATAGATAGCATAGCTCCAATAAACGCAGCCAAAATCATAGTTGCCGATGTCACCCTGACTCCCTTTCCCATGAGAAAAACCATTACAAGCGCCACCACCATTTTAGCCCCGGAAGAAATTCCTAAAACAAACGGTCCTGCAATTGGATTATTGAAGAATGTTTGCAAAAGATATCCTGCAAGAGAAAGCGCACCTCCAAGAAGCAACACGGCTATCGCCCTCGGAAGCCTGATATCCCACAGAATCCTTGTTACCGTTCCATTACTTTCCTGCCCGCTAAATATTCTTGCCACATCCGGCAATGCAATTCTGACACTTCCAATACAAATATTTAATATGAAAAAAATCAAAACGCAGGCTCCAAGCAAAAAGAAAGCCGCAATTTTTCTATGTTTTCTGTTTTTATGCATCATAATCGCAGCCTTTCACTCTAAATGATAAAGATAGTTCATATCATCATTTTCTCCCTGTATCATCGCATGGATATCCTCAACGAAATATCCAATTGCAAGGGATTGCTGGTACATATCGCTTGTTGTACACCATACATTTCCATTCTCCACAGCCTTAAAATCCGCAAGCAGCTCACATTTATCAAGCAACTCCTCTACACTGGAAACACCTCCATCAATAGAGCTGTTATAAATCAGGAAATCTGCATCTTTTGCACTGGCATAAAATTCTTCGACCTGTATATTCATGGTAGAACGCTTTGTTTCAGAATCGCCTAAATTTTGAAAGATATAGTTTCCACCTGCAAGTTCTATCATCTTCGGAACATAATCAGAAGATTGGCGTACCTGTACCATACCATTGGAAGTAATGAAAAAGAAGGCTACTGTTTTATCTGTTCTCTCAGATGCACTTACTCTCTCAAGAATTGCTGCCTGATCCGTAAATATCCTTTCTGCTTCCTCTTCCTTTC
>ERZ808028.1716-NODE-1716-length-12277-cov-6.665492_pt1 | contig 12277 bp, 9 predicted proteins | sample MGYA00380184_ERZ808028 | MGnify/ENA primary metagenome ERZ808028 (study PRJEB31490, sample SAMN06133397) | mouse gut metagenome | isolation source: J8_1 | host: mice | place: China: Chengdu | collected 2015-05 ...
GAGCTCACCGCCTCCATCCTGGGCAAGAGCAACGACAGCGCCGCCAGCGACCTGGGCGTGTCCGCCCTGTCCCTGCGGGCCGCCATCCAGGGCGCCTGGCTCAACGTGCTCATCAACATCGGCAGCCTGAAGGACACCGCCCTGGCCGAGGACTACCGCGCCAAGGGCGAAGCCCTGCTGGCCAAGGCTCTGCCCCTGGCCGATGAGATCTACAGCACCGTTGTCAGCCAAATGTAACCAAATAAGTACCTGGCCAGAGTAGATACCGCGCGTCAAGTGCCGTCGGATGGGAAGTTGCCGGCGGACGAAGGGAATTTCTCCCGCGTTGCTGTATCGCATCCGCTGCCATGGGGGAGTATGCTCCTTTCATGGCACACGCCGTGAAAGGAGCGTATTATTATGTCTAAAAGAAATCAGACGCTGAATCTTTGCCGGTTGGCCCTGCTGGTGGCCATGTATGTGCTGCTGGGCAGCTATATGGTCATCCGCCACCCCGCCATCGAAATTTCCTTTAAGTCTCTGCCCGTGGTGGTGGGAGCCCTCCTCTTTGGGCCCGTCTCCGGAGCTCTGGTGGCCCTGCTGGGCGAGTTTTTGGCTCAGCTGCTGGCCTGGGGATTACAGGCCAACACCATTCTGTGGGTCCTGCCTCCGGTGGCCAACGGTCTGGTGGTGGGAGCCTTTGCCGCCCGCTTCTGGAAGAGCGGTAATCCCCTGGAGAACCGGGTGGTCCCCTGCTACGGCGTCGCCCTGCTGGGGTCTATCGCCACCAGCTGTGTGACCACCGTCTCCCTGTGGCTGGACAGCCTACTCTATGGCTACTACACATTCGCCCTGGTGTTTGGTGCGGCTCTGATCCGCATCGGAAAGGACTTTGTGGTGGTGGCCATCGTGACCACCGTGGCCATCCCATTGACCCAGTTGCTGCGGCGCACCGGCGTGGCTGCCCTGGGCGAGCAGAACAAATAGAAGGAGGACCTTTTATGGAATGGACTCTTCTGCGCCGGGAGGACTATGTAACCACCAACTGGTCCGGCGGGACCACCACCCAGCTGGCCATCGCTCCGGAGGGGGCGGTCTACGCGGACCGGGATTTTCTCTGGCGGCTCAGCTCCGCCACCGTGGAGCTGGAGCACTCCGACTTCACTCCCCTGCCCGACTACAACCGGTTTTTATCGGTGCTGGAGGGGGAGATCCAGCTGAAGGTGGACGGCCAGGAGCCCGCCCCTCTGGTCCCCGGGCAGGTGGTCGCCTTCGACGGCGGCGTGCCGGTGGAGAGCTGGGGCCAGTGCGTGGACTTCAACCTGATGGTCCGCAAGGGGAGGGCCCAGGGGTCGGTAAATGTCCTGTCGGGCGGCAGTGAGACGAATTGGCTCACCCAGCCGGGGGACCTGGCCGTCTACTGCGCCGCCGGGGCGGTCCGCCTGCCCGATTTCGGCCTGGAGGCCCGGGCCGGCCAGACCCTGCTGTGCCGGGGCGCCGAGGGCGGAGCCGTCAGGCTGATCTGTGAGGCCGGGGCCGCAATGCTGGCCTGCATCAAGGAGGCATGAACCATGACAGGACAACAGGCAGTTGATCTGATTCACCAGGAGGCCTGGACGGGCCGCAAGCCCGGCCTGAGCCGGACGCTGGAGCTGCTGGACAGGGTGGGCAATCCCCACAGGCAGCTGAAATATGTCCATATCACCGGCACCAACGGCAAGGGCTCCACCGCCGCCATGATTGCCGCCGGGCTGACGGCCGCCGGGCTAAAGACCGGGCTGTCCACCTCCCCCCACCTGTGGACCTTCCACGAGCGCTTCCAGGTAAACGGCCAGCCCATCCCCGACGAGGCCCTGGGCCGTATCGCCGAGCGGGTCATCGCCGCCAGAAAGGGGATGGACGACCCGGCCACCGAGTTCGAGCTGATGACCGCCGTGGGGATGCTCTGGTTCCTGGAGGCGGAGTGCGACATCGTGGTGCTGGAGGTCGGTCTGGGGGGCCGGCTGGACTCCACCAACGTGATTCCCGCCCCGGAGGCCGCCGTCATCACCAACATCGGCCTGGAGCACACCACTGAGCTGGGCAATACCCGCGCCCTCATCGCGGCCGAGAAGGCGGGAATCATCAAGACCGGCTGTGACGCCGTCCTCTACGGCCAGAGCCGGGAGGTAGAGGAGGTTGTGGAGGCGGCCTGCCGGGAGCAAAACGTCCCTCTCATCCGCACCGATCCTGCGGGGCTGGAGGTGCTCTGCTCCGGGCTGACCGGGCAGACCTTCCTCTACCGGGGCAGCGGCCCCTACCACATCCCGCTCCTCGGCGCCCACCAGCTGTATAACGCCGCCGTCGCCCTGGAGACCCTCTGGACCCTGCGGACCCGGGGCTGGGCTCTCTCGGAGGATGCCATCACCCAGGGGCTGGCCAGGACAGCGTGGCCAGCCCGGATGGAGCTGGTCCGCCGCTCCCCCGATGTGATTCTGGACGGAGGACACAATCCCCAGTGTATGGAGGCTCTGTCCAGGGCTCTCCAGGAGCTGTACCCCGGGAAAAAGCTGGTCTTTCTCACCGGCGTGCTGGCCGACAAGGACTACCACTCCATGGTGGGGGAGATTCTGCCCCTGGCAAAGGAGTTCTTTACCATCACCCCGGACAGCGACCGCGCCATGTCCGCGTCCGATCTGGCGGCCTATCTGAAAGGCCGGGGTGCTCAGGCCACCCCCTGCCAGAGCACCCGGGAGGGTGTGGACCGGGCTCTGGCGGCGGCGGGGCCTCAGGATGTGGTGTGCGCCTGCGGGTCGCTGTATATGATCGGCGAGGTACGGCATCTTCTGGGGCTGTGCTGATTTGAATGGAAAGGCGGAACGCATATGCTGAGCCCGGCGGAATTTGTCAACTTCTACGCCCAGGCGGGGGCCAAAAAATGCGCCAACAGCGCTGAGAAGCTCTATCTGTCGGCCCTGCTGGCGGGATTTTATATCGCCTCCGGGGCGGTGGTGGCCAACACGGCGGGCCATCTGCTCACCAACGCCGGGCTGTCCCGGGTGCTGTGCGGCCTGCTGTTCCCCTTCGGGCTGATTATGGTCATCGTCACCGGGGCGGAGCTGTTCACCGGCAACTGCCTGATTACCATCTCCCTGCTGGAGAAGAAGGCCGCCCTGGCCGGGATGGTACGCAATCTGGTGATTGTCTACATCGGCAACCTGCTGGGGGCGGTGATGCTGGCCTCGGCCATCGTCTACTGCGGCCAGCTGGACCTGTCCGGCGGAGCCCTGGCGGTCCACACCATCCGCACCGCCGCCGCCAAGTGCGCCATCCCCTTCGGCAAGGCGGTGGTGCTGGGGATTTTGTGCAACGTGCTGGTGTGCGCCGGGGTGATGTGCTCCCTGTGCGGCAAGGGCCTGGCCGGCCGGGCCATCGGGGCCTTCGTGCCGGTGAGCTTCTTTGTCATCGGCGGCTTTGAGCACTGTGTGGCCAATATGTACTACATCCCCGCCGGACTGATGGCGGCAGGCGTCCCCCGGTATGCCCAGCTGGCGGCGGAGGCCGGGGTGGACCTGGCCGCCCTGAGCCTGGGAGGCTTTTTCGCCAACCTGCTCCCCGTCACCACCGGGAACATCATCGGCGGCTGCGGCTTCGGAGCCCTGATCTGGTCCTGCCATAAGACAAACTGAGCCAAACAGGGCCCGCCCCCATGGGCGGGCCCTTCTCTGTGGAAAAACGCCTGAAAAAGCCCGGGAGGAGCACTGGGAGGCGGATGTTAACATCCGTTGCTTGCGGCAACGGGCGGTCTCTGCTACAATCGGGGCAGCGTCGGATAGAAAGGTGGTTATCCCCAGTGTTAAGTGAAAACATAAGAGCAATCCGAAAGGCAAAGGGGCTCTCCCAGGAGGAGCTGGCCATCAAGCTGAATGTGGTGCGGCAGACCATTTCAAAGTGGGAGCAGGGCCTGTCGGTCCCCGACTCCGACCTGCTGATTGCCATTGCGCAGGCGCTGGAAACCCCGGTAAGCACCCTGCTGGGAGAGACCGTGACGGAGCCGGAGGCGGACGACCTGGCCGCCATCGCCCAAAAGCTGGATCGGATCAATGTGCAGCTGGCCCGGCAGAAGGCTGGGAGAAGAAAGCTGCTCCATTGGCTGTGTTTCGCCCTGTGCGCAGCCATTGTGGCGGCCGCCGCGGTGTTATACGCATTTCCCAGCCCTTACCTGAACTGGGATTACAGCGCCCCGGAAACCGCCGTTATGGGGGTGGCGTTCCACGCGTGTGAATGGCTGTTTGTCCGGCTGGCCCCCATTGCCCTGGCCGGAGCCGCCGCCGGATACTTCCTGACACGGAAGAAGGCGTAACCGAAAGGCACCACGTAACAGAATGCGCCCAAAAGCCTTCCCCCTTCCAGGGGGAAGGTGGCACGGCCGGAGGCCGTGACGGATGAGGGTGCGGCGAGGTCAGCGCCCCTTATCGGAAGAACAGCTTACCCGCCCCGCCCCCTCATCCGCCCCCTGCGGGGGCACCTTCCCCCCTGAGGGTGGAAGGCTTGCCCTGCGGGGACGTAAGGTCTTTGACGATCTTAAAAAAAGCAAGGCAGACCGTACGTTCTGCCTTGCTTTTTCGTTCTCTGTGCTTACTTCCGGGTGGGCACGTGCCAGATATCCCGGGCGTAGTCCTGGATGGAGCGGTCGGCGGCGAAGATACCCGACCGGGCGATGTTGATAAGAGACATCCGGTTCCAGAGGGCGCGGTCGGCGTAGGCGGCCACGGCCCGGCGGTGGGCGTCGCAGTAGCTGTTGAAGTCGGCCAGGAGCATATACTCGTCGGCCTGGCTGCCCCCCGCGCCAAAGAGCAGCCGGTTGGACAGGTCGGTGTAGGCCACCCCGTCGGCAAAGCCGGCGGTGATCTGGTCCAGGATGCGCTTGAGGTTCTGGTCGTGGAGGTAAATCTCGTGGGGGCGGTAGCCCTCCCGCTTGCGCTGGTTCACCTGGTCGGTGGTCAGGCCGAAGAGGAAGATGTTTTCGTCCCCCAGCTGCTGGTGCATCTCCACGTTGGCCCCGTCCAGGGTGCCGATGGTGAGGGCGCCGTTCATCATGAACTTCATGTTGCCGGTGCCGCTGGCCTCCTTGCCGGCGGTGGAGATCTGCTCGGAGATCTCAGAGGCGGGCATCAGCTTCTCAGCCAGAGAGACCCGGTAGTTCTCCAAAAAGACCACTTGCAGCTTATCCTTGCAGATGGGGTCGGCGGCGATCTGGGCGGCCAGGGAGTTAATCAGCTGGATAATCTGCTTGGCCACATGGTAGCCGGGGGCCGCCTTGGCGCCAAAGAGGAAGGTCTGGGGGGTGAACTCCATATTGGGGTTGTCCCGCAGCTGGTTATACAGGTGGATGATGTGCAGCACGTTGAGCAGCTGGCGCTTGTACTCGTGGAGGCGCTTCACCTGTACGTCAAAGATGGCGTCGGTGTTCAGGGTGACGCCCGACTCCCGGGCCACCCAGGCGGCGAAGCGGCGCTTGTTCTCCTTTTTGATGTCCTCCAGCTGCTGGAGCACCGCCTTGTCGTCCGCCGACTTCTCAAAGTCCCGCAGGGCCTCGGGGTGGAGGAGATACCGGTCCCCGCCGGTGCAGTCCCGGATGAGGGCGTCCAGCCTGGGGTTGATCTGGGACAGCCAGCGGCGGTGGTCGATGCCGTTGGTCACGTTCTTGAACTTGCCGGGCTCGGCCTGGTAGGCGTCCTGGAAGACGTCCCGTTTCAAAATCTCGGAGTGGAGGGCGGACACGCCGTTGATGGCCTGGCAGGCGCACACGCACAGGTTGGCCATGCGCACCTCGCCCCCCCAGATGATGGCCATGTGGCCCACCTTGCCGGTGTCGCCGCCGTAGCGGCGCTCCAGCTCGGCCTGGTAGCGGCGGGCGATCTCGGTGAGAATCTGCCAGATGCGGGGCAGAAGGGTCTCAATCAGCTTCTGGGGCCAGCGCTCCAGGGCCTCAGCCAGCACGGTGTGGTTGGTGTAGCAAACCGCGTCGGTGACAATGTGCCAGGCCTCGTCCCAGCCGTAGCCCTCCTCGTCCAGCAGAATGCGCATCAGCTCGGGGATGACCAAGGTGGGGTGGGTGTCGTTAATCTGAATCACGTGCTTCCGGGCGAAGTTGCGCAGGGTGCCGTACTGGGCCTTGTGCTGGCGGACGATGGACTGGATGGTGGCGGAGACAAAGAAGTACTGCTGCTTCAGGCGCAGGGACTTGCCCTCGGCGTGGTTGTCGTCGGGGTAGAGGACCTTGGCAATCACCTCAGCCATGGCCTGCTGCTCCACTGCCTTCAGGTACTCGCCCCGGGAGTAGAGGGACATGTCCACCGGCAGGGGGCTCTTGGCGTCCCACAGGCGCAGGGTGTTGGTGTGGTGGGTGTTGTAGCCGGCGATCTTCATGTCCCGGGGGATGGCCAGCACGGCGGTGTAGCCCACGTGCTCGGGGTGGTTGGTGCCATTCTCCCAGCGGTCGATGATCTGGCCGCCGAAGCGGACCTCCTCGGCCTCCTCCATCTTGGGGATAAGCCAGGCGTCGCCCAGGCCCAGCCAGTTGTCGGCCAGCTCCTGCTGCTTGCCGTCGATGATCCGCTGCTTGAAGATGCCCAGCTCATAGCAGATGGAGTAGCCGGTGGCGGGAATCTCCAGGGTGGTCATGGAGTCCAGATAGCAGGCGGCCAGGCGGCCCAGGCCGCCGTTGCCCAGGCCGGCGTCGGGCTCGGACTCAAACAGGTCGGAGGCGGAGAAGCCCATGTCCTCCAGGGCGTCCTTCAGGGTGCCGAGCAGCCCCAGGTTGTAGGCGTTTTTCTCCAGGGAGCGGCCCATGAGAAACTCCAAGGACAGGTAATGCACCTGCCGCTGCTGCTTCTCCCACACCTGGTTGTTGGTCTCCATGCGGTGGCGGGACATGATGTCCCGCAGGACCAGGGCGCAGGCTTTGAACATATGGTTGTTGTTGGCGGTCTCCACGGTGCAGCCGAAGTTGCGCTGGAGCTTGCCGGTAATCATTTCTGTGAGCTGTTCCTTATTGTACTCAGGGGAATAGTCCGTCATAACAGTACCTCCTGTTTTGTTTCGATTAAGGGGGAGCACACTCCCACGGTTACTGATTTTAACAGATTTTCCCCACAGCGTCAACGGGCAGAGTGGGAGAAAAAGGGAGAAATTGTGGGAAATATCCGGCGTAAAAAAATGAAAAACGGCTCCATCCCCAGGGGACGGAGCCGTTGAGACAGAAAATCCAGCTTGTGAAAGGCAGAGCTCTGCCCTTGCCTATCCCCAAAGGGGATAAATCAAAATCTCACCCCAAAATACGCTGATAAATGTCCAGATACTGCTGGGCGGAGCTTTTCCAGGAGAAGTCGGCGGTCATGCCCTCCTTTTGCAGGCCCTTCCAGGCCTTCTTGTCGTCGTTATACAGGTCCACCGCCTCCCGCAGGACCCAGACCATGTCGCCGGCGTTGATGTTGCCGAAGGTGAAGCCCCGGCCGGTGCCCTCGAACTTGTTGTAGGGGGTGACGCTGTCCTTCAGCCCGCCGGTCTCCCGCACCACGGGGATGGTGCCGAAGCGCATGGCAATCATCTGGCTCAGGCCGCAGGGCTCAGACACCGAGGGCATCAGGAAGATGTCCGCCCCGGCGTAGATCATATTGGACAGGGGCGCGGAGTAGGTGAGCTGGGCGGAGAAACGGCCGGGGTACTGGCCCTGGGCGTGGCGGAAGGCCTCCTCATACTGCCAGTCGCCGGTGCCCAGCACCACCATCTGCACCCCCTTGGTGCCCAGGCCCATAATGTCGTGGATGGCGTCGGTGACCATGGAAAAGCCCTTGTGCCCCACCAGACGGGAGACGCAGGCCACCAGGGGGATATCCGGGTTCACCTCCAGGCCCACCGCCTGCTGGAGGGCCGCCTTGCAGGCCGCCTTGCCCTTGGCGATGGTCTTCAGGGTGAAGTTGGCCGCCAGCCCCTCCATCTTGGACGGGTCGTAGAGGTCCACGTCGATGCCGTTGAGGATGCCCTCCAGCTTGCCGCTCTGCTGGTTGATAACCCCGTCCAGCCCGTGGGCGTAGAAGGGGGTGCGCAGCTCCTGGGCATAGGTGGGGGAGACGGTGGTGACGAAGTTGGAGGCCATGATGGCGCCCTTCATCAGGTTTACGTCCCGGTGGTAGGCCAGCATCCCCTCGTTGAAGTAGCTGCGGTCCAGGCCGATCACGTCCTGGAGCACCTGGTCGCCGTAGCGGCCTTGATACTCGATGTTGTGGATGGTGTACACCGTCCGGGCCCCCGCCAGCTGGGGGATGCGGTACTTCTCCTCCAGCAGGTAGACGGGCACCAGGGCGGTCTGCCAGTCGTTGCAGTGGATGATGTCCGGGGCCCAGTCCAGCTGGCCCGGGGTCTCCACCACGGCCCGGGAGAAGTAGGCGAACCGCTCGCAGTCGTCAAAGTGGCCGTAGAGCTGCCAGCGCTTGAAATAGTACTCGTTGTCCACAAACCAGAAGGTGACCCCCTGGTGCTCCGCCTCAAAGATGCCGCAGTACACCTGCCGCCAGGCCAGGGTGACATTGAAGTACTTCAGGAAGGTCATTTTGGCCCGCCATTCCTCGCTGACCCCCTCGTAGAGAGGCAGAATTACCTTGACCTCGTGGCCCTCGGCCGCCAGGGCCTGGGGCAGGGAGCCGGCCACGTCGGCCAGACCGCCGGTTTTGATGAAGGGGGCCGCCTCGGAGGTGGCAAACAAGATTTTCATATAATCACCTTTTCCAAAATTTTTGGGGGATTTTCCTTGTAGGGCGCGACCACTGGGCGCGCCGCGGTGCTGTGAGCCGTCAGACGGGGCGCCGGGTCGTCGCCCCCTACACGCCGGGAATCGTTAGGAGGACGCCCTCCCGTCCTGGGGAGGGCGTCCGGAAAAATCAGACAACAGAGCCCTTGGCGATGGCCAGGGGATAGGTGACGTGGCCCATGAGCATGCGGCCCTCGCTCACCGTCACGTCCTTGTCGGCAATGACGTAGGACAGGGAGGCGCCCGCCTTGACCACCGTGCCCTGCATGAGCACGCTGTTGGACACCTTGGCCCCCTTCTCCACCACCACGCCGCGGAACAGGATGGAGTTTTCCACCTCGCCCTCGATCTGGCAGCCGTCGGCCACCAGGGAGGCGACGGAGCGGGACTCGGGGCCGTAGTAGGTGGAGGGGTTGGACTGGTCCTTGGTGCGGATGGGCCGGGCGGTGTTGAACAGGTCGGCCCGGACCGCCGGGTCCAGCAGTTCCCGGGAGCGCTGGAAGTAGTCGCTCACCGACTGGAAGCGGCCCACATAGCCCCTGTGGATGTAAGGCATCATCTTCAGGGATTTCAGCCGGGGCTGAAGGACGCCGCGGCTGAAATTGGCCACGTCGTGGGCGGAACAGTAGTTTACCATGTCCATCAGCAGGCGCTTGGACAGGATGTAGATCTCCAGCGACTCCAGCGCCTTGTCGGCGGAGGTGGGGTGGACGGACAGGTCGGTGATCCGGCCCTCCTCGCTGACCTCCACATACTCGGAGAACTGGGGGGCGCCTTTCAGCGTGGGGGTGCAGACCATGGTGATGTCGGCCCCCGAGGCCAGGTGCTGCTCAAAGACCTGGTTGACGGGCAGGTTGATGGCAGTGTCGCCCCAGGCCAGAAGGACGTAGTCCTGGCGAATGTCCTCCAGGTAGTCATACACCCCGGCCAGGGCCTCCATGCTGCCCCGGTACTCGCCGTGGCCGGCCTCGGTGTAGCTGAAGGGGGGCAGGATGCGCAGGCCGCCGTGCTTGCGGCTCAGGTCCCAGTCCTTGCCGGAGCCCAGGTGGTCCAGCAGGGACTGATAGCTCTGGTGGACCACCACGCCCACGTCGGTGATGCCGGCGTTGACGCAGTTGGACAGCATAAAGTCGATAAGGCGGTAGCGGCCGCCGAAGGGCAGGGAGCAGGTGTTACGGGGACGGGTCAGCTCCCCCAGATTGGCGTCGGAGCGGTATGCGAACAGGATGCCGTGGAGATCGTTCATGCCTGCTCACCTCCTTTCACATCTTCGCGGATCATGGCGTTGGGCAGAATGGTGGCCCCTTCGCCCACGGTGACCCCGCCGGCCACCACGGCAATGCCCCAGCCGTCGCTGCCGTCAGGGGCGGCGCCCACGGTGGCCCCTGCCTCCACGGTGGCGTTCTCGGCTACGATGGAGTAGTAGACCTTGGCCCCCTCCTTCACGGTGGCCCCGGGCATGAGGATGGAGTACTGGATATCGGCCCCCTGCTCCACCGTGACGGAGTTAAAGAGGACGGAGTTGGCCACGGAGCCGTCCACCTGGCCGCCGCCGGTGATCATGGAGTGGGAGATGACGGCCTCCGGCCCGGTGACATGGGGGGGCCGGATGGGGGTGCGGGCGTAGATGGGCCAGCTGTCGTCATACATGTCCAGGCCGCTGCTGCTGCCGGCCAGCAGGTCCATATTGGCGTCCCACAGGGAGTTGATGGTGCCCACATCCTTCCAGTAGCCGGCGAAGCGGTAGGCCATCAGCTTTTCGCCGGCGTTCAGCATGTTGGGGATGATGTTCTTGCCGAAGTCGTTGGAGGAATTGGGGTCGGCCTCGTCGTCGATGAGGTATTTGCGCAGCTTGGACCAGGTGAACACATAGATGCCCATAGAAGCCAGGTTGCTCTTGGGCTGGGGGGGCTTCTCCTCAAACTCGTAGACCTTGTCGTCGGCCTCCACATTCAGGATGCCGAACCGCTTGGCCTCCTCCATGGTGACCTCCAGCACCGAGATGGTGCAGGCCGCCCCGGATTTTTTGTGGAAGGAGACCATCTCGGAGTAGTCCATCTTATAGATGTGGTCGCCGGAGAGGACCACCACATACTCGGGGTCATACAGATCCAGAAACCCGATGTTCTGGTAGATGGCGTTGGCAGTGCCCTTGTACCAGCTGCCCTGCTCGCCCTCGCCCAGGTAGGGGGGGAGGATGTGTACGCCGCCGTCAGACCGGTCCAGGTCCCAGGGCTGGCCGTTGCCCAGGTAGCTGTTCAGCTCCAGAGGGCGGTATTGGGTGAGAACGCCCACCGTGTCGATGCCGGAGTTGACACAGTTGGACAGGGGGAAGTCGATAATGCGGTACTTTCCGCCGAAGGGGACGGCGGGTTTTGCCACGTTGCTGGTCAGGGCGTAGAGCCGGCTGCCCTGGCCGCCGGCCAGCAGCATGGCGACAACTTCTTTCTTCATGTTGTTCACCTCTTACTTTTTTGGGTGCGATGGCATCTATGTAGAGACCGGGGCACAGGGCCCCGAGGGTGCCCGTTTGGGTGACTGTATGCGGGGTGGCGCGGAGACCGCTCCCTACGCCTTGGTGCGGGCCGCCTTTTTGGGCTTGGCGGGGGCTTTTTCCGCCTTGGCCGCCTTTTTGGCGGGGGCCTTCTCCGCCTTGGGAGCGGCCTTGGCCGTCTTTTTGGCGGGCTTCTTCTCCGCCTTGGCGGCGTCGCTGGCCTTTTCCGCCTTGGGCTTGCGCACCGGGTTCTTCCGCACGCAGCGGTAGATCACCGCCGACATGGGGGGCAGGTCGATGGCAAAGGACTGCTGCTGGTCGTGACAGGGGATCTTCTCCGTCTTCACCGGCTCCTTGTCCCCCAGGCCCTCGCCGCCGAAGGCGGGGTCGTCGGTGTTGAAGGCCACGCCCCAGCTGCCGCCGAAGGGGGCCCCTACCCGGTAGCCGTTGCGGTGCTCGGGGGAGAAGTTGCACACCACGATCAGGGGGGTGCCCTTCCGGTCCCAGCGCAGGAAGGCAACGGTGTTGGCGGTGTTGTCGTCGGCGCACAGCCACTGGAAGCCCTGCCAGGAGTCGTCCTGCTCCCACAGGGGGGCGTTCTCCAGATAGAAGGCGTTTATGGCCTTGACGAAGTCCTGGGTCTGGCGGTGGGGGGCGTATTGCAGCAGGTGCCAGTCCAGGGAGTATTCAAAGTGCCATTCGTTCCACTGGCCCAGCTCGGCCCCCATGAAGGTGAGCTTCTTGCCGGGGTGGGTCATCATATAGGTGTAGAAGGCCCGGACGCCGGCGAATTTCTGGGGGTTGTCCCCGGGCATCTTGCCGAAGAAGGAGCCCTTCATGTGGACCACCTCGTCGTGGCTGAGGGGCAGAATATAGTTCTCCGAGAAGGCGTACATCAGGGAGAAGGTGATATCCCGGTGGTTGAACTGGCGGAAGTAGGGGTCCAGCTTGATATAGTGGCAGATGTCGTTCATCCAGCCCATGTTCCACTTGAAGTTGAAGCCCAGGCCGCC
>ERZ808028.1718-NODE-1718-length-12272-cov-3.529397_pt1 | contig 12272 bp, 6 predicted proteins | sample MGYA00380184_ERZ808028 | MGnify/ENA primary metagenome ERZ808028 (study PRJEB31490, sample SAMN06133397) | mouse gut metagenome | isolation source: J8_1 | host: mice | place: China: Chengdu | collected 2015-05 ...
GATCCTCCTTACTTTTTAAGTAATGGTGGAATTACCTGCCAAGGTGGAAAGATGGTTTCGGTCGATAAGGGATCATGGGATAAAATTTCAGAATGCGGGACAGATGTAAATGATAAGCATAAGTTTAACAGAAAGTGGATTAAATTATGTAAGAAGGCACTGAAGCCGAACGGAACGATTTGGATATCAGGAACATTACACAATATATATTCGATTGGTTTGGCATTGGAACAAGAGGGATTTAAGATAATTAATAACATAACATGGCAGAAAACAAATCCCCCGCCTAATTTAGCATGTCGCTGTTTCACACATTCTACGGAAACCATTTTGTGGGCAAAAAAGAACGAAAAGAAATGCCGGCATTTTTTTAACTATCAAAAAATGAAAGAAATAAACGGCGGAAAGCAGATGAAAGATGTGTGGACGGGAGCGTTGACAAAACCTTCGGAAAAAGAGGAGGGCAAGCATCCGACACAGAAACCGGAATACTTATTGGAACGAATTATGATTGCATCGACAGAAGAGGGGCAGACAGTGTTGGACCCTTTTTGCGGCTCCGGAACAACGGGGGTTGTAGCGGAGCGGTTTGGACGTAAGTTTATCGGAATAGATATTAGTGAAGTGTATTTAGAAATATCCAAAAGACGATTGGAGAAAGAAGCAAATGATAAAGAGAGATTTTGATGAATGGATTAACAAATTTAGACCAAGCATATCGGGGTATGGGTATTACATTGATTTTGATAAAGTTGTGAGAAATGTGAATGAAATTAAGGTAGAGCTGAATATATTGAACGTATTAATAGGTTCAAAAAATATTGAGCAGGATTTTGTTAATATTATAACAAAATATCCGGAAACACTGAAATGCGTACCGCTGCTGCTTGCGGTACGAGGCAGTGAGATATATGCACAGGACGAGGAAGGAGCGTTCCTTTATCAGTTTAAACATATGAATTATGATGCAGAGCAATATAAGGTATTCATGCGTAAGACAGGACTGTTTGATATAATAGAAAATCATATGGTAAATAATTTGGTAGATTATGCGCTTGGTGTCGAAACGGGACTTGACTCCAATGGACGTAAAAACCGCGGCGGTCATCAAATGGAAGATTTAGTAGAGAAGTACATCATGGCAGCAGGATTTAAAAGAGATGTAAGCTATTTTAAAGAAATGTACTTAAAAGAGATTGAGGAAAGATGGAATATAGATTTGTCCGCACTTTCTAATCAGGGAAAAGCCGCAAAAAGATTTGATTTTGTGATTAAGACAGATAGGATGATATATGGAATTGAAACAAATTTTTATGGTGGAGGCGGTTCGAAGCTGAATGAAACTGCAAGAAGCTATAAGATGCTTTCTCAGGAGGCAGATACGATTGACGGCTTTACATTTGTGTGGTTTACGGACGGAATTGGTTGGAAGAGCGCGCGGGAGAATTTGCGAGAAACATTTGATGTCATGGATAGGATTTATAGTATTGATGATATGGAGAATGATATTATGAAATTTGTATTTATATAAAATTATGGAGACTTGGAAAAACGGATTGTAAACTTATTGGGAGAACCCTTGAAAGAACACAGCTTTCAAGGGTTTCCTATATCTATAATATTTGAATATAATAAGTACAGTTCTATTCAAAAACCCGAACCCTCTCCCGCGTCAATGTATCAATCAGCTGAATCAGCTTCTGAAAATCCCCAATCAGTTCTTCCGAACACACCTGTGCCTGCTCATAAATTTGCGGCAGTTCGTCTGTCCGGTTGGAACGGACTGCGGAAATCATGGCGGTGCCATAGGAATGAAATGTTTTATGCTTTTCGCCAAGACCGTTCCAAATATCTGCTACATCAGGATTTACGGGATGAAACGCATAGTAAAAATGTCCAAGACCGCACTTGGTATAATCGGTCTGCAATGCCTTGAGCGTGCCGGTCTGCGCAATTTCCCTGAGCGTATTGAGCCAATTTTGGTGCGCACCGATTGCGCTGTTAAGGCAGTTTAAGAGAACCTGATTATCCAGCATATAAAACGCGTCGCGTGCCATATTTCCCATAATTTTCGTCGATTCGTCCAAATGCTTTTCGATGGATTTGGAGGGCTCGACAAGCTCTGCAATGGAGTGAGTGGAAATTGTCAGTGAGGCGGTATCTTCTTTTAGGCTTTGGCACTGTCCGTTGATATACTGCATCTGATCGTCCAGTTCGTTCATGGAGCTGCTGATTTCCTCGCTGACGGCAGCCAAAGAAGAAACGGAATTTGCAATGTGCTCCATACCGACACGGTTGTTTCCCGTAAGCTTCCATACTGTTTGGATGTTGTCGTTAATGTGTCCAAGCTCTTTCACGGTTGTATCGACACTGGCGGAACTTTTTTTGGAAGCATCCTGAATGCTGGCGATAAATGTGCCCATGCTGCCCGTCAATGATTTCGTTTCGTCCGCAAGCTGCCGGATTTCCTCCGCAACGACGGAAAATCCTTTGCCGGCTTCTCCGGCGCGGGCGGCTTCGATGGAAGCATTCAGCGCCAACAGGTTCGTTTGGGAAGAAATTGCGTTAATTGACGCAACCACCTCATTCATATGCTGAATAATGTCAAGCAGTCCGTAAATATCCGTTTTCATTGCTTCGGCAGTAGAAATTGCGGAGCCGGACAGCTTTGTGATGGAGGTGATTTCCTTCTCACAGTTGTTGATGTCCTCCATAATTTTGGCGGATTCGTCCGAAACCGATAGAATGGTTGCAGTCAGACTTTCGTGCGCCTTTGACACTTCAGAGGCAATGCCCGCAGTGGAGTCGGTTGACTTGCTGATGGTGTCAACGGCAGATTCGATGGAAGCGTTAGTCTGCTCTAACGTTGCGGCATTTGTTTCGAGCGTCAAATCCATAGCGCTCATATGTATTACGGCATCCAGTGTTTTGGTTACCGCCTGTTCAAATTCTTTTCTTCCGCCCGTCAAACGCCGGTGAATGTTGTTCAATTCTTCGTTTGCCGGATTGTAAGGCATATCAATAAGCTTTGCAATGGATTCGATTGCAGCCGCCGAAGCTTTTTTTCTCATTTTTATCATGTCTGTCCTCTCCTGTCATATGTTATGTTTTTAACAAGTTAATCATTTTTTGTTGTGGTTTAATATACTTTTAAATTGTAGCACAATTTTGTCAAAAAGTCATTTATATTCTGTGATAATATGCAGATTCGTCAAGAAATTACAAAAAATGCCGCATATGCTTGAATATAGTAATCGGGAATGGTATCATTAATGATAAGATGGTTTTTGTTGGAGGGGGCAATATGGACAGCAAATCGTTCAGGCGCAATATCGGAATGGTTGTTTTTTGCATTTTTTTAAATACATTTGGAAAACTGATTGCGGCAGGACTCAAACTGCCGATTTGGCTCGACGTGGTAGGAACCTGCGTAGCAGCATATTTTACGGGACCCTTGGGCGCAGTCATATCGGGAGCGGCGGGAAACCTGCTTTTTTCCATGCTGACCGGCGGTAAGTGGACCTACATGATTGTGAATGCATCCATTGGAATTTTATTTTACGTCTGTGTGCGCAGAGGTTATCTTGACAAGTCCGATACGGCAGTGATGTCAAGCTTTCTTTTGGGTATTATTGCAGTAATTTTGTCCACTCCGTTAAATCTGTATTTTAATGCGGGAAAAAGCGGGAATTTTTGGGGCGATGTATTTTTTGATATGATGGAATGGTACGGTGCAGGCAGGACAATCTGCAGTTTGGGTGGAGAAGCGGTTATTGATATAGTGGACAAGCCGGTCTGTGTGCTGATTGCCTATATTCTGATACGGGTGATTTTAAAATACAAGGGAATCCGGTGGGCGCGTTATGATGATATTATCAAGGCGCTTGTTCTTTTTGCCCTTATTCCGGCGCTTTTGGCGCAGGGCTTTGTGATGGACGTGCATGCAGCAGAAGTTGGGAATGAGATTAAAGAGCGCAATTTTGACGAAAATTATGTTGAAACGATTTATGACAGCAGGTCAGGGATGCCGTATTCGGAGGCAAATACCATTGCGGAAACGGCAGACGGTTATATTTGGATTGGCGGTTACGCGGGGCTGACCAAATATAACGGCAAAGAGTTTGAATTTATAAACGGCGTTACAGGCGTCTATGCGTTGATGACGGACAGCAGGGGAAGGCTTTGGATTAGTACGAATGACAGCGGTGTAATGTTGTATGAGAACGGGGAATTCTATAATTTTGCGGTCGAGGACGGCCTTCCGGCAAACTCAGTCAGAGCGCTTGCCGAGGCACCGGACGGAAGCATTTATGTCGGCACGACGGGCAGTTTGTGCAGGATTTGGGTTGATGACGGTAAACTGAGTGATATTACAGTCATAACAAACGGTGTAGAGTATGCGACCTCTCTTGCAATGTACGGGGAGAAGCTGATAGGCGCCACGAACTCCGGCAATCTGTTTGTATTGGAGAATGATAAGCTTCTATATAAAGTGGAGCCGCATTTGGATAACACATATTATACGTGCGTGTCCGTGGTAGACGGACATCTGTTGGTGGGAACATCGGAAAGTCATGTTGAGGAACTTCAGATATTTAAAAACATGTCGGTGACAAGCCGGAGAATAGAGCTGGGCGGATTTATTAATATCAGAGACATCAGGGCATGCAGTGACGGCCGTGTTTGGATCTGTGCAGATAACGGAATAGGGTATCTTAAAGATGATCGGGAAAGAAATTGGAGCTTTTATACACAGCATTACGATGGCTTTGACGCGTCGATATTAGATATTCATGAGGACTATGAGGGAAATATTTGGTTTGCATCACAGCGGTGCGGTATTATGAAGCTCTCAAAGGGCAGGTTTTCTGATTTATTTTCGCTTTCCGGCATTAATCCGGTCAGCGTAAACGTGGTCTGTGAGCATGAGGGAAGCTATTATTGCGGTACGGATTCCGGACTTGTCATTGTAAAGGAAGGACGTTACGGGCAGTTGGAGAATGAAATTTCAGAGATGCTTCGGGGCGTGCGTGTTCGCAGCATTATGAAAGATTCCAATGGGACAATGTGGTTTTGCACTTATGGCAAAAACGGGCTTATGTCAGTTAATAAAAAAGGCTATATCAACAGCATCAACAGTCACAAACGTGCGACGGACGACCGTTTCCGGTGTATGATTGAGTTAAAGGATGGTACGCTCGCGGTGGGAACGGCAGACGGCATCAACTTTGTGGACGATGACCATGTAATCGGAACGCTGACGCAGGACGACGGTTTGGAAAACTCGCAGATTTTAAGTCTGTGCGAGGGTGCGGACGGAACCGTTTACGCCACGACGGACGGTGCAGGTATTTATACGATTAAAAATGGTAAGATTGTTAAGAATATCGGTATTGAGGACGGTTTGACGTCAGATGTCGTGCTTCGGCTTGTGCCGTATGCGGATGGATTTTTCGTGGTGACGGACAATTCCTTGTGTTATATGAAGGATGATGCGGCAACACATTTGGACAGCTTTCCGTATTATGATAATTTCGACATATTAATTGAAAAAAACAACGCGTATGTGCTCACAAGTGCAGGTATCTATATGGTGGACGCGCATAAGCTGCGGACAAACAGTCTTGAGACGTATAAATTGTTCAATTATACAGACGGACTGACACAGAGTATTACGATAAACGCCTGGAATTTTATTGATAAGGACGGTCGGATATTCTTCTGCGGAAACAAAGGGGTAAGCTGCTTTAAACCGGAGGAAGTGCTGGATGTGTCAAGAGATTATAAGTTTGGCATTTCGGTCGGATTAAGCGACGGTACGGCGATTGCAGAAGAGAACGGCGTATACACGATACCGCCGAATGTAAAGAATTTTACGGTAAAGGCATCCATAAGAAAATATTCGCTTTCCGATGTCAAAACAAAATTTTACATAGACGGGATAAACGACGGCGTGAAGGCGGTTTCAAGCTATGAAGTGGAACCGATACAGGTTACAAACCTGAAGCACGGAACCTATCCGGTACACATTCAGATTTTGAATGAAGAAGGAACCAAAATCCTGCAGGAGCACGAATATGTGCTGCGGAAGGAAGCGCATGTTTGGGAAAATGCATGGTATTTGCTGTATCTTTTTGCGGTTGGCATTTGGGTTATATCCTTTACCGTATGGATTGGCTTGACACTGGTGAATACCTTCCGGCGCAGGCGGCAGCTGGAAATGCTTCGAAGAGAGCTTGAGAACAAGGTAAACGTCCAAACGGAGGAAATCAGAACACAGGCAGAAAAAATGGAAGTCTTCCAGTGGGAAGTGATTGAAGGAATGGCGTCTCTTATTGAGAGCAGGGATGGCAACACGGGAGATCATGTTAAAAATGTATCAAAGTATGTGTCCATTATTGCACAGGAAATGCTGCATATGCGACTCTACTCAAATGTGGTCACACCGAAATATGTCGATATTATCACCAAGGTATCGCCGTTGCACGATGTGGGAAAAATAAAAATATCGGATGTCATTTTAAATAAACCAGGAAAGTTTACGCCGGAAGAGTATGAGATTATGAAAAACCATGCGGCGTTTGGCGGCATGATTGTCGAGGATATTTTGGGGAACAATGCAACGCCCGAGATGAAGCAGATCGCAAAGGATGTGGCATATTATCACCATGAAAAATGGGACGGAAGCGGCTACCCCGAAGGGAAGGCAGGCTGCGATATACCGCTTGCCGCGCGTATTATGGCGGTTGCAGATGTGTTTGACGCATTGGTATCAAAGCGTGTTTACAAAGAAGCGTTTGAGATGGAAAAAGCCTTTGATATTATTAAGGAAGAGGCGGGAAAGCATTTTGACGCGGAAATTGTGCGGGTATTTTTGAAGAAAAAAGAATTGATCATCAACGAAATCAAAACAGCGCCGCACGCTAACAAATCATAATAAAAAAGATCCGGATATTCCGATTAAGGAGTATCCGGATTTTTTGACGCATTTGCTTTTTTGAGTTCCGTCTTGCGCTGATACATCAATTCATCGGCGCGTTTCATTGTGTCCCTTAGATTATAGTCGAACTTGGAATTGAATGCGGCATACCCGGCGGAAAGCTCCATGTGGAGCTGGTAATTCGGCATACGCAGCGTTTCTAAATAGTTCTCCGCCGCATCACGTATTTTTAGGAAGTTATCTTCGGAAAGGTCGGTCGCAATCACACAAAATTCGTCGCCGCCAATCCGGTATACGCATCCGTATGGCGAATAAGAATCGTAAATAATTTCGCTTGACACGATAATATAGTAATCTCCCATGCCGTGACCGTGTTCGTCGTTGAAAAGCTTGAGGTTGTTGAGGTCAATGACGACAATGCTCTGCCGTTTCCATTGCTTTTCACAGCCGCTCATAATATCGCGCTCAAAACATGCACGGTTTTTAATTTTTGTCATCGGATCCTGTTCTGCTTCCTCCTTAATCTGCTGTGCCTGATAACCGATGCGCACCAGTGTCACAAAATCAAGGACAAAGGTCGCCGACATTGTGCAGACATAGATAAAATCGCCCCAACGGCTAAAGAATGCAATGTCGGGTGAAGTAACCGTATAGTAACGGACGAGATCCGCTATGGAGGCGGCAATGATAACAATCGTACACGCCGTGCGCGCAATATAGGAGCTTTGGCGCCTGCCAAAGGATAAAGGCGGCGGGTTGACTGCGGCGTGAATGCTTCCGTGGCATGCGATAATACCGCCCAGCAGTAAGATAAGATACGTAACGGCAATGGTATTTGCAAAATCAACCGCGAACACAAGCTGCAAAATACCGGTCACCCAAAATTCGGCAACGGATGCAAGCGTAAGATACTTGAGCGGACGGTTTGCGCCGTTGTGAAAGGATACGTTGATAAACTGTAAAAACGCGGCAACCGACAGCTTCAGGCACAAATAGGACACATGGCTTAGCAGGAGATAGTGCGTGAGCACAAGGGTATATACATTTGCTTCGATAAAGGTCCACATTCCGCGGAATACCGCAAAGAATGAGAGCCACAAAAGCCCCTTTTCAAAGTCAGGCTTCTTCCGATACGGTATGCAGAATACAAAAAGGATGACGCCAAACAAAATCATAATAAGGCTCAAGGCGATATGCGGCACTTCCTGAATGATATAGTGCATGATAATGCCGCTCTCCGAACCGTAATAAATCTTCGGAATAGAAATGCGGTTTGCAAAATAACACTGGCGGATATGGATGGTAAGCTCCTTGCCGTTGTCATCGCTGTTCACCTGAAAAAAATGCCATTTGTTTCCGGGCGTATCGCTGTTCATGTAGTCTTTCGGAAGAAAGGTGTAGACCGTTTCCCCGTCAAGTGATATATCGACTTGCTGTTGGAAAGAGAAAAAACCGATACAGTCACCGTCCGCGACATCTGTCAGCGTGCGGCGAAGCCACACGTCGCGCTCATTGTCCGTGTGCAGGAGGCTTGGAAGTTTTTCGGCGCTTTCATGGATATTGTCAGTCTGTATCGTCCATCCCGCAGAAAAATCATGACAGTCATGCAGACTCTGCGCAGTATTGTAGTTGGGATCCGGTATTAACAGGATAACCAGGATACTGTAAAGCAGTAACGCGGCTGCCTGAATGGAAATAAGCTTTGTACTTTGCATCTGCACCTCCTGTTGTTTCATAAAAAGACATTTGACAACCATTATAATATAAAACAGGTATAAATGCCATAGGAAAATTGTCCTAAGAAATTTGCATAAGAAATTTGCATAAGAAATTTGCATGGAAAATCTGCGCTAGGAATTTTGGGCACAACACATCACGTTTGGTTGACAAACGATGCAACAGTCTATAAGATAGAAGAAAACGATTAGAGGACGGAAAGTATGGAACGAAAAACAGCGATGGTCACAGGGGCATCGAGAGGCATCGGAAAAGCAATTGCACAGGAGCTTGCAGGCAGAGGATATGATTTATATTTGACATGCCATAAAAATGAAAGGATGCTTCTTGAAACAAAGCATATGCTTGAGGAAGCATTTGGCATAAGCTGCAGGACATACTGCTTTTCTGTTTGCGACGAGGAAAGTATTATAGAAATGTTTGCAGATATACCATATCTTGATGTGCTTGTTAATAATGCAGGGATTTCATATGTGGGACTTTTGACGCAGATGTCGTATGCGCAGTGGCAGGAGGTCATTGATACAAACCTCAGTTCATGCTTTTTGACGTGCAAATATGCGGTTCCTGAAATGATACGGCGCAAAAAGGGTAAAATAATTAATATCTCGTCTGTTTGGGGGAACGCGGGCGCGTCAATGGAGGTTGCGTATTCCGCGTCGAAGGGCGGTGTGAATGCCTTTACGAAAGCGCTTGCAAAGGAGCTTGCACCGAGCAATATTCAGGTGAATGCAATTGCCTGCGGGCTGATTGATACGGATATGAACAGCCATCTGAGCAGGCAGGAGCAGGCACAGCTGGTTGAGGAAATTCCTGCTGACCGGATAGGAAAACCCAAGGACGTGGCGCAGCTTGTGGGAATGCTGTGCGGTGAACCGGATAACAGCTATCTCGTGGGGCAGGTTATCACGCTTGACGGTGGGTGGACGTAAGAGGAATATGGAATGTTTTCTAATAAATTCGTAAGTTGAGAAAGGAGCAGGATTATTAAAATGTATGATGTATTAATACTGGGCGCAGGCCCTGCGGGACTGGGGGCGGCGATATACGCGGCAAGAGCAGGACTTTCATTGGCGGTCATCGACCAAAGCCCGATTAGCGGCGGGCAGGTGTTAAATACCTATGAGGTGGACAATTATCTTGGACTGATGGGGGAGACCGGCGGTGGACTTTCGGATAAATTTAGAGCGCACGCGGATAAGCTCGGGACAGAATTTATTACGGACGAAGTGAAGTCGGTGGAGGATTTGGGCGACAAAAAAGTAGTGCGTGGTTATGAGAGGGATTATGAGGCAAGAGCGTTAATTCTTGCTACAGGCGCGGCACATTCCAAACTCGGTATTCCCGGAGAGGACAGACTTTCAGGAATGGGCGTTTCCTATTGCGCCACATGCGACGGAGCATTTTTTAAGAACCGGATTACGGCGGTTGTCGGCGGAGGCGATGTGGCAGTTGAGGATGCGTTGTTTTTGTCAAATATCTGTAAAAAAGTCTATCTTATTCACAGAAGGGATTCGCTTCGGGCGGTGAAAAGCCTGCAGGAACGCCTTTTTGCAAAAGAAAATGTGGAGATATTATGGGACAGCGAGGTCACCGAAATTATCGGAGAAAATGCAGTCGAAAAAATTACCGTTTATAATAAGAAGAAACAGCAGCAGACAGAAGTGGAAATCAACGGAATTTTCATTGCGGTGGGCATTGTGCCGAACACCGGTCTGTTCGAAAACCTTGTAGAAACAGATGAACGCGGCTACATCAAAGCGAGCGAGGACTGTGCGACCTCGTGCAGGGGAATCTATGCGGCAGGTGACATAAGGTTAAAACCCATGCGGCAGATTATTACGGCGGTAGCGGACGGAGCAAACGCAGTGAACTCCATACAAAGTGAATTTGAATAAATTAAAAAAATATTTACAAAAAGTTCATAAATTAATTGTTACAAAATATTTTTCGTTATGTAAATTTTAATTGCGTAAAAATGACCAAAAAATTTTTTTAATGCGCGAAAAAACACACAGATATGTAACAAATTTGTAAAATAAAAGAGGGCAGACGCCAAAAACCCCGCGGTTTGATATATAATTGTCAAATTTTAGGGGAAAAGCAACGCTTGACAAGTACGGAAATATATGATAATTTATTTCAAGGGTGTAACAAATTTGTAATAATTGACATAAAATAGAGTACACCAAACGAACTCATACACCACAGTTGGAGGAATTTATCATGAACAAGCGCGGCGTTAGGATTGCGGCATGTACCCTTTTAGGTACGGTAGCGCTTTCCGGATACCAAATGAGACTGGAAGCAAAAATTAATCATTCGGCAGACGTACCGTCAGCAGGTTTCGGTGCGGCAATAGAACAGGGAAGTACAATACAGGACTTACAGGACGATGTCATTCAGAACATTGCATATCTTGAGAGCGTATCAGGATTAAAGCATAATATCCTGCTCGCATCGGAGAAGGTTGCTTTGGCGGATGCGCCGGTCAGTGCAGTATTGGTTAATCCCACGGTGGTAAAGTCAAAGGCATCTGCGGAGGTTATGCAGGATGTTCTTAGCACAATCGCTGAAATAGAGACGGAGACAATTCCTGAGGTTTCCGCACAGGAGGAAACGCAGGCAGTCAGTGAGCAGGCAGATACAGCGGAGCAGGAGTATGCTGAGACGGAGACGACTCAGACGATGGAATCGCTGATAGACGCAATAAAGGAAGCGGAAGAGGCAGAATCAAGCGCAGTGGAGGACAGCGAGGTAAAGACAAGCGCAGGCTTTTCGGCTACCGATACGTACGAAGATATAGAAACGGAAACAGCTGACAGCGAGACAACGGAAGAAGTGACCGAAGAGGAGACAACTGAGGAAGAAACAGAAACCGTTGAGGAAGCACAGGATTTCTCAGGACTTGTAATCGCAAGGGTGAGCAATTACGTGAACGTAAGAAGCATACCGAGCGAGGAAGGCGAGATTGTCGGAAAGCTTTACGATAAGTCGGTTGGTGAATTTGTTGAGGAAGAAAACGGCTGGTACAAGATTACTTCCGGTAACTGTACAGGCTACGTGAAAGGTGAGTTCTGCGTTGTCGGCGACGAGGCAGAGGCGCTTGCAAAGGAAGTCGGAACAACATACGCGATTGTCAATACGACAACCCTGAAGGTTCGTCAGGAGGCAAGTACGGAGTCCGCAGTGTTGGGACTTGTTCCGATTGAAGAAGAATTGGTCGTAGTTGAGGAGCTTGACGGCTGGGTAAAGATTGCCATTGAGGAAGGCGACGGCTACGTTTCAAGAGATTATGTAAGCCTGAGAACGGACTTTGTACATGCGGAATCAAAAGAGGAAGAGGAAGCAAGACTTGCGAAGGAAGCAAAGGCGCGCGAGGAAGCAAGAGCAGCAGCAGCGGCAACTGAGGCGTCAAGAGCACAGCAGCAGGCAGAGGTTCAGGTGCAGAAATCTGAGGCAAATCAGGCGACGATTGAGTCTGCGCGCAATATTGCGGCATCGTCCGTGGGAAGCGAGATGGGCAAAGCAGTGATCGACTATGCGACACAGTTTGTTGGAAATCCTTACGTGTGGGGAGGCTCAAGCCTTACAA
>ERZ808028.1719-NODE-1719-length-12271-cov-13.356323_pt1 | contig 12271 bp, 8 predicted proteins | sample MGYA00380184_ERZ808028 | MGnify/ENA primary metagenome ERZ808028 (study PRJEB31490, sample SAMN06133397) | mouse gut metagenome | isolation source: J8_1 | host: mice | place: China: Chengdu | collected 2015-05 ...
TAGTCCTTGCTCCCCGCGCGGCTGCGCAGGTAACCGTACACCGCCAGCTCCCGGCAGCTCAAGCCGTAGCTGTAGATGGCGTTGCTGGTTTTGAAATAGCGCTCTCCCAAAATTGACATGGTGGTTCTCCTTTCGTTGTCCGTGGGTTGATTGTCTGACGCGGAACATTTGGCCCCCTCCCTCCTCCGCGCAAAATAAAATATTGCCGCCACAGGAATTTGTGGGGGCAATATTCATATTTGCGTTTTCACTTGTGTGTGGTAAAATATTACTGCCGGGAGGTGAGGACGTGGCACAATCCAGATATCAAATTTTTCAGCTGTCCGCCCGTGCGGTGATGAGTTACGCCGCCGAGACAGAGGACGGCTACAGTTTCGACCTCAGCGCGTCAGCAACAGAAAAGTGCAAGAGCAGAACGGCCACACATGAGCAGGACAGCAACGCCCTGTTCTTCCAAACTATGTGCGTCCTGTACGGCAACGGCTACTCCGAACCCAATGACGGGACGCTGATTCTCGACCTGTCCGACGCCATCTTCTACATGGACTTCGCCCGCGTCTTTGACCGCAGCGCGGCCAACAAAAAGCAGCGGCTCCGCCAGGAGAAGGCCCGGGCCATGTTCCGCCCCGAGGGTGTGGGACTGGACTTCGGCTCCGGCCCGCATCGGTACGTTGCCTTCGAGCGCTCCGGCAGCATGAGCCGACAGGCGCGGCTGTCCTTCATCCGGGCAGATCTCTATGACGCGGTGCGCCGCCGCATCATGCTGGGCATGGACATTGACCAGTGCCAGCTCTCCAAGCTGTACGCCTACAACGGCCTGATGCTGTCCAGCGGCACGCGCGTCGACGGCGTGGACATTGACCGGCCCCACCGGGTCATCGTGGTGGAGAACCAGACCCGCACGGAGCACCTTGTCCCCGTCATCACCGTGGAGGATGACGGCTCTCAGGACACCACGCGGAGCTATCACCGGGTGGAGAAAAAAGCGGACGTAGAGGTCACCTGCTTCGACGGCGAGGGGCTGATCTCGCCCCGGTTCGCCGCGCGGATCGACCGGGCGCTGTGCGGCGGGCACGTCCACACCTCTTTCCAAATTCGCTTGCCTTACGTCAAGGGAATGCTCCACCAGGTGGACTTCCACACCTTTCTGACGGATTGCGGCACCCGCACCATCGCCGACCTGTGGGGCGTAGAGCACCGGGTGAAGGACGTGGACGTAATCCTCACCCGCTCCATGTGTAAGGGCCTGAGCTGGATGACGGAGTGCGGCATGAGCTGGACGGACTACTGGGACGCCTTTCGGCGCTATCGCCACGCGCTGTATATCACCAACGTGAGCAAAGAGAGGCCGGAGCAATTCACCGAACTCAATTACCAGTTCCTCACCACCGTGTCCGTCCGCGCCGACGAGTTCCGGCCCGCCGACCTGCCGGACGGCTGGGAGCACAGCCCGGAGGAGGACGAGCGCCACTGGCTCACCAAGCAGACGGAGCTGGCCTACTACAACTTCCGGGCCAACGAGCAGTTCCGGCGGGACTACTTTTTGCGGGCGTTGGAGGGGCGGCACTTCTGGGAGCGGGAGAAGGGCCGGGACTACTACCTCGCCACCGTCCTGAAAAAGAATCCGCGATTCATCGACGAGCCAGTATACACCCAGACGCTGGACGACATGGCGGAGCACATCGTGAAAAATTACGCTGTGGGACGGCTGATCGTGGCCGGGGACAACCGCTACCTGTCCGGCGACCTGCTGGATTTTATGGTGACGCTACTGGACTTCAATCAAGCCCGTACCAAGCGGGAACGGACATTTTACGCCTCGGCGTTCATCAACGTCCACCACTTTCCAAACGGCGCGTTTTACACTCCCGGCGCAGCCTACCCCCAAGCGGAGGTGTGTACCCTCTTGCGCAATCCGCACATTGCGCGTAACGAGGAAATTCAACTGTCTTTCTTCGACGACAAAAATAATATGCGTCAGTTCTATTTCCACCAGCTCACCGACGTGGTGATGGTGGATTCCAATATGCTGGCGGCGGAGCGTCTGGGCGGTGCCGACTATGATGGAGACATGGTCAAGACCATCGCCGACCCCATCATCAACACCTGCGTGCGGCGCAACTACGACATTGACCGATTTGAGAAATATAAATCGCTGGAGAACCGGGAAAACATCCCCCTCCTGATGATCCCGGCGGCGGAGCCTCGTATTTGCTCCGCGCATGACTGGGAGGTCCGGTTCGAGACGGTGCGGGACACCTTCTCCTCTCGGGTGGGGCAGATCTGCAACGCCGCACTGGACCGCAGCATCATCGCCTACAACGAGAACTCCGACGACGAGGAGCGGCAGCGCTGCCGGGAGGAAACCGAGCTGCTGGCTATCCTCACCGGGCTGGAGATCGACTCGGCCAAAAGTGGGGTGCGGCCCGACCTGGAGGAATTTCTGGGCCAGCGGACGGTGAAGCGGACACCCTTTTTGCAGTACAAATATCTGGCGGAGCACACCTCCCCTCGGCGGGCCTGGTACGAGCCCACCCGCGCCGCAAAGCTCAAGGCGTTCTTTGACAAGGTGGATTGGAGCCAAGTCGACTCCAACGTGGAACGGCTGCCCTACCTGGCTCACCAACTAAAAAAGCATACGCCGAAGCTCAAAGCCATCCCGGCGCAGGATAGAGCGCTGTTCACCTTTGCCGTTCAGCCCGATTGGCAGAGCAAATTGGACAAGCGTATTTTGGACGCTGTGGCCGCTCTGCTCAAAGACTACGAGGCGTGCCTGTCCCGCATCCGGGTCTGCCGGGTACCCGTCCGAAGCAAGGGCCGGAAGAATGATGTGGAGCGCACCCTCTTTTCCCGAGGGCAGGAGGACGACTGGGACGCTGACGAGCTGTATGCCCAGTTGGGGAACTGCCGCCGGAGCGGGTGGCGGAGGTGCTGGAAGCCCTGCGCCAAGATGGGTGGCAGTTCTTAGATGCCGACGCGCGAGAGCGGTTTCTGCTGGAATGGCTGCCGGAATTTGAGGAGCTGTTCGACCTGCTGACGGATTTCCGCTCTGGCGGCTACCGGGTGCTGTGGGATATCCTGCTGGACATCGACCAGGACAACACCGCCCAGGATCGCAAGCGGCTGAACCGGGATGGGGACTCCCCCACCTTTACTGCCATGATGGAGGCATATCAAAAAAAGACGGTCTCCCAATCCTATCGGGACGCCGTCTCTGAAAAATGCCGGGAACTGCTGGACGCAGTTGTGAAACCTGTGACCGCAGTACGGTATGTGGTGGCCCTGGGCAAGCGCGGGCTGCTGTGGGAGCTGCTGCCGGACGCCGTTCTGCCCAACATATTGGAGGTGCGCCATGCTGAATGAGTGGCAGGAGTTTTTGGACTATACTGGGCCGGTGACCTACAAAGCTGGTAGCAAGAAGGACACCTCCTGGCTTGGGCGGTTTACCTTCGAGGCCCTGCGAGAGTTCGGTGGGCTGTCCCGGATCTTAACCATCTTGGCACGGGGGTTCCTGTTCCATGGCCCGGACAGGACAGAGTTGGGCGGCCAACCCAGAGAGCGGATGGACTATGCCCGCCAGGGGCTGTGCGCCTGGTGTAGTGTGCCGGAGCGGGCAGGTGCACAGCCCGAGTGGCAGTATCGGACGGATTTCGGCTCGCTCCACGGGGAGTTCCCGGCGCTGGTGGACGAGAATGGCAGGGGTTGGTTCTGCCGGCATTTCCACGCCGCCATGGCGTTTGCCCGGGACAATCCGAAGGTGGTGCGGAAGGCTTATTTTGAAATCGCCGGGGATTTGGATAAAAAATTCGATGCAGAGTGGCGCAAAAAGGTGCGGCAGTTTCAGATGCCGCTGTTTTCCTCCAACGCGGACGCCGCGTGGATCATCCGCTTTGACGATATGATTGCCGATGCGCTGGAGTTGGGGCCGCTGCGGCAAGGTACGGCGGATTTGCCTGATGATCTGCTGGCGAAAATCGAGGCGGTGAAACCGGAGAATTTGCCCGCTGTGGTAATCCAAACGCTTGTTGCCTACTATGCCGCCAACCGGCCCGAGGATAGTGATTGGGTAGTTCTGCCGGTGGCAAATTTCGACTGCTGGTTCGGGGACACCAACTTTGGGCGGAAATATCTCAGCCAGATCCCGGAGGGGATCATCCAACGGAGCAGCAGCTTCGGCGTCAGCCGATACCGGGTATTGCCGGAATTTCTGCCATAACAGAGTGAAGGATTGAACCATTGCCGGTTCAGTCCTTCGCGTTTTCAACAGGGGGCCACAGCGGCCACATGGTGGCCAACACGGGGCGGTCTGGGCTGGGGATGTGTTAACCCTCGTCCGGGAGTTCCCATCGCTCCTGCGGCGCACAACGAGCGTCCTGCCCGGTTTGGTCTGACCGGGTGAGACGCCCGTTTTCCGGATACCGAAACTTTTCGGAGCGTGTCTTTAACTTGTTAGATGCGTTTTGTTGATATAGTTCCTCTGTGGATTTTGGAGTGGGGTGCGGTAAAAGCATCACCTCTCTGCGGTAATTCCTTCGATCAACGCCAATTCATCTGCTGTAAAACTCGTATGCTCCGCCGCTTTGATGTTATCTAGGATTTGCTCCGGGCGGGAAGCTCCGGCCAGTACGCTGGCCACGACGCCGTCGCGCAGAACCCAAGCCAGCGCCATCTGCGCCAGGGTCTGGCCGCGCTGGGCCGCCAGATCGTTCAGTGCCCGGATCTGATTCATCCTCTGCTCCGTCAAGGCATTTTCCTTTAGGAAGCGTCCATCAGTCATGATCCGGCTGTCAGCGGGGATGCCTTTGAGGTAGCGGTCTGTCAGCAGTCCCTGCGCCAGGGGCGAGAAGGCAATGATCCCTTTGCCCAGCCTGGCCGCAGTCTCCTTCAGGCCGTCGCTTTCGATTGTACGGTCAAAGATAGAGTAGCGGTTCTGATTGATGACAAAGGGCACCTTCCACTCCTTCAACATCGCGGCGGCCTGTTGCAGGTGCTCACCGTCATAATTGGACAGACCGACATACAGCGCCTTGCCGGACTGTACCGCAGAGGCCAGCGCACCCATGGTTTCCTCCAGCGGGGTGTTGAGATCCATGCGATGGTGGTAGAAGATGTCCACATAGTCCAAACCCATGCGCTTCAGGCTCTGATCCAGGCTTGCCAGCAGGTACTTCCGGCTGCCCCAGTCGCCGTAGGGCCCAGACCACATCTCATAGCCCGCCTTGGTAGAGATGATCAGTTCGTCACGGTATGCGCCCAAATCTTCCTTCAGGATGCGCCCGAAGTTGATCTCGGCTGTGCCCGCAGGAGGGCCATAGTTGTTGGCCAGATCAAAGTGGGTGATGCCGTGATCGAATGCGGTGAAACATAGTTCCCGCATCGTTTCAAACCGGCCGGTATCTCCAAAATTGTGCCACAGGCCCAGGGACACTGCGGGCAGCTTCAGGCCGCTGGCGCCCAGGCGGTTATAGGGCATCGTGCCATAGCGTTTCTCAGAGGCAATGTACATAGTTGGATCCCTTCTCCTTTTGAATCTTGCCATGTTTTATCATGATATGATTTTATAAAGTTCGCATTTCCCGGTAAATCACTTCTGCAAGGGCCCTCATAATGGCGTTATACTTGGACTGATCCTCAAAAAGCGCCGTATAGGTGTCCTGCGCCTCCATATAGCTGTCTTGGGCAGCATCACCGAAGGCTTTGGGGAAAATACTCTCCGCAAAAATCTGCGGATCAGAGGTTTTGGCCATACTGGCCAATTTCTTATTGGCCATAAGTTTGGTGTGGAGCGCATTCAGCAGCACCCGGTCGCCCTCGGTGAAAGCGCCCTTGTATTTCTCGTTAATCTTCTCAATGATTTCGTCCAGAGGTTCCTTGGAATCTTGCCCCGCCGCCCCCTTCTGCTTGGCCGCCTCATAGACGCCCTTCTCCTCCTGGAGCGTGATTGTGCCCTCAAAGGTCTTTTGCAGCTTATAATACTCCAGCTTCAGCTTGCCCTCCAGGTCAATCATATCCACCGCCTCCGCTGGGAGCAGCTTCAGCAGATAGGAGCAGAACACAAATTCCTTGTGGAGCTCCTTGTCAAACATCCGGGTAATCTGGGAGATATAGCTGTACCACTTGACCAAGCTGCGGGCCTGCCGCCGGAACTGGTAGCGCTCGTCTGTTGTCTTCTGGTTGTAGCGATCCGCCGCGGGCGTTAGAACACTGGACATCCGGCCCATTGCTTTGTCACCCTGTTTGCCCGGCTTGAAGTACTCCTTGGCAAACGCCTCAATATCCGCATCGGAGTAGATGCCGAACCCTCGCAGCTCTTTCTGCGTCTGATAGATCAGGTCAACATTCACTTCCTCTTGCAGTGTAGTCTCCTGGTAGAAGGGCTGGAACGCCGCCAGAATGTCTTCCTGGGAGTTCACAAAGTCCAGCACAAAGGTGTCTTCCTTTCCGGGACAGGTGCGGTTCAGCCGGGAGAGAGTCTGCACCGCCTTCACGCTTTTCAGCTTCTTGTCCACGATCATGGTGTGGAGCAGCGGCTCGTCAAAGCCGGTCTGATACTTCTCCGCCACGATCAGGACGTTGAAATTCTCGTGGAACTCCGCCTTGGTCTGGGTCTCTGCGATGTGGCTGCCGTCCCGGCGGGTGTTCAGCTTGGGCTCGGTGTACTCCTCATCCCCATCCTGAACAGCGCCGGAGAAGGCGATCAGGATGTCAACATCCTCATACCGCTGCTCCGCTATGTACCGCTTGATCTCGTGGAAGTAGCGCACCGCCGCCAGCCGGGAGGACGTGACCACCATCATCTTGCCCCGTCCGCCGATCTTGTGCCGGGTGGTCTCCCGGAAGGTCTCCACAATGATCTGCGACTTCTGGCTGATGTTGTATGGGTGCAGCTCCTGGTACTTGCGAATCACCTTCGCCGCACGGCTGGCCGGAAGGTCAGGGTTGTCCTCCATGGTCTTGGCGATCTTGAAGCAGGTCTCATAGGTCATGTAGTTCTGGAGCACGTCCAGGATGAACTTCTCCTCGATGGCCTGCCGCATACTGTAGATGTGGAACGGATGGAAGCTGCCGTCCTCATGCTCCGTGCCGAACAGCTCCAGCGTCTTATCCTTGGGCGTGGCTGTGAAGGCGAAGAAAGATAGGTTCTTGTGGCGGCCCTGAGAGATGATCTCATTCATCAGCTTGTCATCCGGGTCAAGCTCCTCCTCGGCCTTGCCCTCCAGCTCGGCGTACTCCCGCAGGGCCTCCTCGGTATCCGCCAGCGCCGTCTTCAGCTTGAGGGCGGCGCTGCCCGTCTGGGAGGAGTGGGCCTCATCTACAATAATGGCAAAGCAACGCCCGGCGGCCTTGTCCACCTCTTGGAAAATCACAGGGAACTTTTGCAGCGTGGTGACGATGATCCGCACCCCGGCGTTCAGAGCGTCCCGCAGATCCTTTGAGGTCTTGTTCTCGCCGATGGTCTCCACCGCCCCCAGGGTGTGGTCGAAGCCAGAGATGGTCTCCTGGAGCTGGGCGTCCAGCACCGTGCGGTCTGTGACCACCACTACGCTGCTGAACACGGGCCGGTCATCCTGACCGTGCAGCGAGGCCAGCCGGTAGGCCGTCCAGGCGATGGAGTTGGACTTGCCGGAGCCTGCGCTGTGCTGGATCAGATAATTCCGTCCGGCTCCGTGGGCAGAGACATCGGCCAGCAGCTTCCGCACCACATCCAGCTGATGGTATCGGGGGAAGATCAGCGCCTGCTTCCGGACGATCTTCACGGTACCGTCTGGGAGTTGCTTTTTCTCCTCTTTCACCTGCAAATGGAGGAACTTTTGCAGAATATCCATCATGCTGTCCTTCTGAAAGACCTGCTCCCAGAGGTAGGCCGTGGGGTAGCCGTCCGGGTTGGGAGGGTTGCCTTTGCCGCCGTCCTGTCCGGCCCCGTTGGAGCCCTGGTTGAAGGGCAGAAAGTAGGTATCCTTCCCGGCCAGCTTAGTGGCCATCCAGACCTCCAGATGATCCACGCAGAAATAGCCTAAAATGCGCTTGTTAAACTGGAAACACACCTCACGCGGGTCCCGGTCATACATCCACTGCCGCTTGGCGTTCTCCACGTTCTGACCGGTGTACTGGTTTTTCAGTTCAAAGGCGAAAACCGGGATTCCGTTCACTGTCAGCACCATGTCCACGGATTTTTTCGTGTCGGCGGAGTAGTACCACTGACGGTAACAGCAAATCACATTCTGGGCGTATCGCTGGGCAGCGGTATCATTGAGGCCGGACTCCGGCTTGAAATAGCAGACACGGAATGTGATACCTTTGTGCTTGAAACCGTGGCGGAGGACGGAAACAAGGCCGTCAGCGTCACAGGCGGCGTTAAAAGCAAGGCAGTACTTCCGCACCGGGTTTACCTCATTCTGCCGCTCAAACCTGGCCCACTCCTTGGGTTGAGTAGCCCGGATAAAGTCGATCAGAGTGTTAACGTACAGGCCCAATTCAGGATCGTATGTGTCAGTACCTTTGGTATAACCGCCGGCAGGGGAGAGAAGGGCGGATTCGATGTCGGATTCAAAGCGTTTTTCGGTCGTTTCCATCACTTTTCCCCCTGTAAGCAGTAAAAAGGATTGGTTTTCTTACGGCTATCTTCGAGAGCAAAATTGAAGAATGTAAACTTGTGGACATTTTCTTCATAATACTTTTTTGCTGCAACACGCAGACGGTAACAAATATCCCGTACACCCACAGTAATCTCCCGACGGTCGATTTTCATGCCAGCGCTATATGAAACCATAGATAATTCACCATCAGGCGTATCAGGGTCGGTTATTTTAAGTTTGAAATGATCTATTTGGCAACGGTCATCCCAAATGCTTGATGGTTCTACATTGGGTGTGCCCTGATGCAGAAAAAAGTTGCGTAGGCTAAAAATCATATCTTCATTTAAATAGGGCATATCTCCAGAATAAGGGTCTTCTTTTGAGCGTATTGGGCAGATATATTTTTGACACCATTTTTTATATCGTTCTCCAACTTTCAACTCCGGATACTCTGCTTTTCCACAAATATCAGGCAGTGTCAATGCCAATGCCAGCGCCGAAAAGTAACATTCATGCTCTATTGCGCGTTCTATGTCTTCAACCAACTTAATAAGCATTCGGCACCTCCCTCTTCCCCGTCACATACTCATAAATAGCAGACTTTTTGCAAGCTTCTAGCTCACTAATCAGTATTTCTTTCTGCTTTATTACCTGATCAATTTTCGCAAGAGTACTGTCGAGGTAGTCAACAATTTTATTCTGCTCTCTCAAAGGCGGGACAAGCATCTCAAATACAGCCAGCTTTTTAAAGTTTCTAAAATCGCTTGAACGGATGCGGACTCCGTTTGAAAAATCCATCAAGACACCGGAATATGCCATATAGCGTAGGAAATACATGAAATAGCGGTTGTTGCCAACAGTAGAGCAAACATGAACAACAGGAGATGTTTTTCCACGGCTGTCAGAGCAACCAATCGCTCCGGCAAATGTATCCATCCCATGGATCACGAGGTCTCCAACGTCCACCCCCTGATAGCCATTCTCAGTGAAGGAAATCGTGAAGCCCTCCTCACGCCTATTTCTCCGTAATGTCACGGTTCCGTCTCGAAAACAAGTTATAACTTCATCCATGGGCAAAACGGGCTTTTCTTTAGGGAAGATTGTATATTTGATTTTGCTGATCGTCCATTCTGCTGGAACTGCATCGAGCCAGATAACTCCGCTCTCCTTCATCGGCCTATCTCCCCGGATACCCTTGGTGACAGCCTGGGTGATGATGGCCTGCTTGAGCTTTTTGTACTCCTCAATGGAGGTGCGGGTTTTGTTCAGAACAGCATCAATCTCAGCACACTTAGAATCCAAATGCTCAACAATCTTTTTCTGCTTATGGTCATTTGGAAAAACAACTTGAAAATTTTGCAACATCGGCAATCTAACAGAGTCTACTGTTGATTTTGAATTTGCTATCTCAATTTCCCGATAAAAGAGATTGCTCAAATAATAGTACAGAAAGCGACGATTGATGTCAGTTATTTTCTGCAAACTGTATACCCGTTGATGACAGCCATATTTGCCGTCAACATAATGGAAAACACGGCCTGCGCCCGCACCATCTCCAGCCATCAGAATTGCGGGCCCTTCAAACGTATATTTATTGCTCCTTTCGACAATTGGCGAACGTACATAAAACGGAAACAAGCCATCCGGTATGCTATCCTGAGTATCTTGATTCCCGGTTTGTATTTCACAGAGAAAGCGTAGTCTTCGGCATTCCCAGTCAGCCGGAATTATGCCAACCCATTGAATCCCGCTGTCCTTCATTTCCCGCGCCATTGCTCGCCCTCCTCATGGAACAGCGCCTTCAAGCTGGCGGCGATATCGGCCTCCAGGGCGGTGATCCGCTCCACGATGTCCTCTACCGGCTCCGGGGGCTGGTACTTGTAGAAGTACCGGGTCATGGGAATCTCATACCCCACCTTGGTTTTCTTGTGGTCGATCCAGGCATCGGGGGCGTAGGGCAGCACCTCCCGCTCAAAATAGCGGTCAATGTCCTGCACCAACGGCACGTTTTCCGTGTCCCGCAGGGTCGGGTCTGCCACGGGCTTGCCCTTTTTCAGCACGATCTCCCCCTGCTCATCCCGCAGAGGCCGCTCCACCACGATCTTGTTGTAGCCAAACTCTTCCGAGCCGAACACCTTACTCTCGCAGTACACACCGCCTTTATCGCCGTACACAGCGCCATCCCTATATTCGCCGTAAGCCCGCACAATCAGCTCTCGGCACAGGTCGGTGATATCGTTCCGCTTGGTGCCGATGTTCTTCCGCCGGGACTCGTAGCAGTGGGAGGCGTCGATGAGCTGCACCTTCCCGGTGCGGTAGTCGGGCTTGTCCTTGGACAGCACCCATATATAGGTGCTGATACCCGTGTTCATGAACTGGTCGGTAGAGAGCTGGATGATGGCGTCCAGCCAGTCGTTCTCCAGGATGTACTGCCGGATATTGGACGGTCCGCTGCCGGCGTCTCCGGAGAACAGCGGGGAGCCGTTCTGGATGATGGCCATTTTCCCGTTGGGGGCCAGCTTGGACAGGCCATTCAGCAGAAAAAGCTGCTGACCATCGCTGATCTTCGGCAGGCCCGGAGCGAAGCGGCCCAGTTCGCCCAGAGCAGCCTCCGCTTCCACCGCCTTCTGCTCTCGCTTCCAGTCGATGCCGAAGGGAGGATTGGAGATGCAGTATTGGAAGGTGAAGCCCTTGAACTGGTCATCGGACAGGGTATCGCCAAACCGCATATTGTTGGGATCGCCGCCCCGGATCATCATGTCGGCCTTGGCGATAGCGTAGGTGGCCGGGTTCAGCTCCTGGCCAAAGCAGGTCACTTCGATCTCCTCGTTCAAGTCGTGGATGCGTTCCTCCATACAGGAAAGCATCTGAGAAGTACCCATCGCCATGTCGTAGACGGTGACATTACCTGCGTGGGTCAGGTCTGCGTCGGACAGAAGAATATCCGTCATCAGATAGATAATATCCCTGCTGGTAAAGTGCGCCCCGGCCTCTTCATCGTAGGACTCAGAGAAACGGCGCACCAAGTCCTCAAAAATGTAACCGCAGTCCACAGCGCCGATCTTATCCGGGCCAAGGTAGCCTTTGGGTGAGGCAAATTCCTTGATCACCAAATACAAAGAATTGCATTCCACCATGCGCTTGATGATATTGTCGAAATCAAATTTGGCAAGGACATCCTGAACATTTGGCGAAAAGCCCGCCAAGTAGTCCCGGAAATTCGCCTCAATATTGTCCGGGTCGGAAAGCAGCAGATCGAAGGTGTACTTGCTGGTGTTGTAAAACTGATAGCCAGAGGCGCGGGTCAGAAAACCATCGATGACGGCTAACTTCTTTACCTTCTCGTACTGTTCCCGCACAGCGGCATGGGTAGGAAGCAGACAGTCGTGGAATCGCTTCACCACCGTCATAGGGAGGATCACAAGGCCGTACTCGTGGGGCTTAAAGTAGCCAAACAAGGCGTTGGCAATATTCCAGATGACCGTGGCCTTCTCCTGTATATTGACGCCCACCTCGGTAATTTTGTCGTTGCTCATACATATACCCTCCCATGGTTTTACACAATTCGCCTTATTATACCATCCCCAGATGTCTTCGGCAATAAAAGCGTCCCAGTTCTCCTCAACAATTCCCCGTATAGACAAAGGACAGGTACTCCCTCGCCACATCCGCCAGCCGGTACACCCGCTCCACCG
>ERZ808028.1722-NODE-1722-length-12246-cov-4.580491_pt1 | contig 12246 bp, 7 predicted proteins | sample MGYA00380184_ERZ808028 | MGnify/ENA primary metagenome ERZ808028 (study PRJEB31490, sample SAMN06133397) | mouse gut metagenome | isolation source: J8_1 | host: mice | place: China: Chengdu | collected 2015-05 ...
CGAAGTATTGCTCAAAGCAGATATCCTCAAAGATGTCATATTTTAGGCGGACATAGTCCCCCTGCTGGCGCAGGATATTTTCTGAAAGCAATGCATGTAGGATATTGGGCGATACTTCCCTTCGATGTACCCCAAGCAGAAATTTTTGGGCCCGCTCTAACGTAAGGTGCTCCACCGTTCCTTCAATCGTCTCAATGGTGAGGCCATAGGATTTGGCGCGACTACCCAGACAAATAACTGACTCCCACAAATAGTGCCGAAATTCATTTTCATCCCTGATGTTATCCAAGTCCACCTGATGACGAATGATGTGATCAATATAGAATGGAGATCGAAGCAAATCGGAATAGCAACGGGATTGGTGCATTTGCTTCAGCACCGGATACCGTTCCATCAAAGGAGATAGTTCTTCTTCCGTTATCTCTCCAACTTCATAGGGCACAATGGCGAAACGGGATTCCAGAGTAAGGAAAGAAGACCAGTCTCCGCTACGGCAGGAGACCAGTATAGAAACATAGGGAAAATGATTTACAACGGTGTATAGTTCCTCCAGTATTCTGTTCTTCGTCGGAGAGCAATCAGAGATAAATTCCAGTGCGTCAATAAAAATCAATGTACGCTGCTCACCCAAATATGCCAATGCCTTTTTTAGATTTAGATCCCATACCTGATTCAGGTGGGTCACCTCTGCTAAGAGTTCCGCACGGGCGTAAAGCACCAACGTTTCTTTTTCCGCCAAAAGCCGACACAGAGCTGACTTTCCACAGCCTGCAGGCCCTAAAACAACAACATTTTTCGCCCCATCCTGAAGGATATTGTCAACTAAGGCACTTCGGTCGATCTCATACTCACCATTGATTTTATACTCGATTCCAGCAAGCCCCACATCTCGGCTGACCGCAACTACGTCAGAAAGGGATTGGGAAATTGTCTCAATACTTGTAAATTCATCATAAAGCGCATCATAGAGTGCCTGTTGAAAATCCATATCCTCCACGGCACGCTGGGCGATAGCTCTAACAGTCACCAGATCATCTTCCGCAGAGAATGGAATTCGCCCAGTGGATTCTCCCAGTTCATCCTTCACCTCGTTTTGATCGCCCAGCATGAAAAAGACGACCCGTTGGATATCACTGAAAGGGGGCTGTGTGCAGGTGCGGAGTTTTTTTAAAGTGGCTTTAACCTTTTTTGACGCATCTAATGCAGTGCTCACCTGTACATATATTGTTTCATCTTCAGAAATCAAATCCACATAAGGATAGTTCGCCGTTTTCTTGTTCAAATTGTGAAACTTCTGGCCAAACCATATCCCGCAGACCCGAACAGCAAACAGCTCAAAAAGTTTTGCGCTGTCAAGCAATCCCAAGCGGTTGGATAAGTGAAGTTTTGCCTCATACGCAGAAAGATACTCTTTAATATAGTCCATTCTTCTCACATCGTCAGGCATAGAGTGCGCCTCCTTTCTACATACGCAGTATACCATATTCCTTTGGCTTACAACAGCCGTTTCAAAAAATTGTGCTGTATGTCTCCGATTACATTGTAAATGCTTATTTTCGAAAAATTGGCGTCTCATCGCACATAATGTGATAAGACGCTTAGGTAGACGAACGTTAATCCAGCCGAAATCGCACTATTTTCTTGGGGGATGTTTTTCTAGTTACTCGGCAGGTGAGTGACCATGAGATATCGGACGCCTGATCATAGAGGCAAGTGACCGCATGGATTAACCCCTGCGGTCACTTGTCTTTATCGGATTATACAATTTATTATGCGATTGTTAGAATGGAATTTGCCAAACGTTTTTCTTTTGTAATAATAGTAGTATAATAACGCTGCTCAATCCCGTAAAGAAGTAGTTTGAGTTCGTTATCTGTTCCAATAGAAAAAACTCCATTTTGATAGGAAAGCGTTGGACAGTATCCTTGTATATATGTTACCACTTCTTGTTGCTGCCTGCCATCAAATTTTTCCATGGATTCGATTGCCATCGAGATTCTGTGCCTGTTTGGCGTGCTGACTTTTTGTGCAGAGAATCCGTCCCTTAATGTAATAAAAGATTTACATAAGAATTGAGCGGTTTCACTTTCTGTTGCTTCACGATATAATGTATCAATCCCCTTAAAAATACTAGTAATTGTCGGGAGAGATCTGAAGAGCAGAATGTCTTGGTTTTTTAGATAAATTGCATCGGGATTTTCATTTACAATTAAAAATGTCTTATCCGGTTCCAAAGAAAATTCATCGCCAATAGAAATAAACATTCGTTTACTTAAATAGTTACTTTTGACTATTTTCTGAAAGCAATATGTATTGCCTTCCTGATATGCACAAATATAGTCAATTTGTTTTCCCGCTAATGCGGACAATTGGTCATAGTCGCTCGACGCAAAAGGCCGGCCAAGCCAATCCAGAAAATACGGTTTTTCAGAAAACTTTTCAATGCCAAACCATGTTCCTGGGTCTAAATTATGATCTGGATCGTATGGGACAAAAGATGACAAATCATCGCTTAACCTATATATTGTTTTATCTGATAGAACTTTCTTCAATTTTGACACTTCTGTTCCTTTTATGGAACGGACGCGGGCAATTAAGTGCTCCATACAGTGTTCCTCCGTACATTATATTTCTATATAGGTTACATCGTTTATGCGTCTCAGTTTTGCGAACCCCTCTGCTTGAATAGTTCTAATTTTTTTCTTAGTAATAAGAAAAAGTCTAGTTCCATTTTCGTCTGTTGCATGGTAGAAGTTATAACGCAAGATGAGTAGCAGGGGGTTATAGTACATAGACTGCGACAGCATGACCAACAATACAGTTAGGCTATAAACCAGCAAAAATGTATATGTTCTTGTGATACTGACTGCAACAAAGAAATAGCCAAGATAACTTGGAAGAAAATTGCTGTTGGCCAATTCAAGATCTCTCAGTTGCCCGTCAATACTATCTTTACTTAGAAAACGAAAGGAAAATATACCAAGAGCATTGATAAGAATAATACCAAAAAGGATTAACAAATAGGATAAATATGGACATGCGGCTGGCAAAATTGCGATTTGTGCATTTACTGTAAAAATAAGTATCATAGGCGATGTAGATGCCAATGCCAGCAGAAAATTGTATATCTTCTTCATCAGCCATTACTCCACTTCCATTATTACCCCTATTGTAACATTTTTCTACGTATAGGTCAAATACATATTGCATTTTGGGCCCAAATCTTGTAAAATAGCGGTAGATAATCAGGAATTATCCTTCCCTCTGTTCAAAAACTCAGTTATAAAGGAATGGAATATGTGCATAAGGGGATTCGAAAATGGCCTTTAATATTTCTGACTCGGACTGGCAGGATTTTGAACGGCTCGTTTTTAAGCTGCTGCTCGATGAATATGGAATTGAAGAAAGCGATATCAATCGGCTCACTCAGGCAAAAAATGATGGGGGCTACGATGGCATTTTCTATATTCCATGCTTTTGGGGAGACCAGAACACTAACAAAGGCTTTATTCGAACCTTATTTGAGGCAAAGCTACGGAGCGATCTCAGTCACAGTTTGCCACTGCAAGAGTTTTCAAAGGCTTTGATTATTAGCATTAACAGGAATGCTAACCGGTGTATTATTGCCACAAATCTCTATTTTTCACAGGGTACCATAGATACACTTTTAGAGTATTCCAATTGCACTGGGTTGGAAATTCGATTTTTAACGGCCCATGATATCTGCCAATGGCTTGAAAGCGGAGGTCTTGCATCCGTAGAACCTGACCTCAGTTCCTCAAATCTGCTCGATTTTTTGCAAGAAAGCTATGCGAAAAACCGTCTCAAGGCACAGAGCAGTTCTGAGCAAAGCATCTACATATCCCGGCCAAGTATTTGTCTGGAAGAGGTTATTGGGCAAAAGCGCAAGAAGGCCGTGGAGAAGGTAGTTGAAACTTTTCAACAATTTCCCGGTGTTATTACTGTAGAAGGCGAAGTCGGAATAGGGAAATCTATCTTCACAAATCAGGTTCTGCGCACGATGGAGGAGCGGGGAACCTATAACATTCAAAAAATTGATATAGAATACTATCGGACACCCAGAGTGCTTTTTATAAAGCTTTTAGACCACATTTGGCATATCCCTTTCCAAATTCTTAATGCACTCGATGAAAATACGGTAAAAGACATTTTACGTTGGATTGGAGATTGGGAAATTCCAGAGGAAATGCGTCAAACACTGATGTCCGTCTTTTCAAAATCTGTGGAGGAATACCACCACTTTTCCGATCTGTTCAATTATTATCTCACGGAATACCTCTATCAAATTTATAACATAGTAAAGGTACGAAAAATTCCGCTCCTATGTTTCAGCAATGTCAATTATGCGGATGAAGACCTTCTTCGGTTCCTCCTCCTTATTATCAAAAAGTTTGATGGAAATGTCTGTGTTCTTTTGGAACTGCGGACATCACTGTACATTGATGGGCGGGTGTCCGACCAAATATGGTCAGATTTTTTGTCCGAGATATGGCAACTGCCATATTTGCGACAAAGAATCCAATTAGAAACCTGGAAACCAGACGAGATATTGACATTTATCCGCAATCGTATAAAGCCACTGCGGTTTTCGCTCCACTGTATGAACATCATTCAGAAGCGTGTGGGACGTAATCCCCTGCATTTAAATACGTTTTTGAGTTATCTTTCCTTAAGCTTGAAAAACAAAGACATTCCTGACTCCTATTGGGAAGAATATATTTCTAATTATCCGTTGGAAACCATTGACCACACTATTTTCTTGCTGATTGGACACCTGACCCGGACAGTTCCTCAAGCTATGGAAATCTTCTTTCTTTTGGGCATTTTAAAGGGGCATGCGCCGCCGAGTTTTCTGGATCGCTGTATAGAACAGTCTGTGGAGAATACACTGGACTATTTGGCCACGAAAACGCCGCTGATTCGGAAAGGGCAGGGGGAAATTTACGTCTCCCATAGCCTGTATCTGGCCGCTCTTCAGAGATATGATTATATTTCCGTTTTTTCAAAGCAACATCTGTCGGAACAAGTCCTGTCCTGTTTAGACGAACTCCAACTGGATACCTTTCACCGGGAAGCTCTCCTTGTTGATCTGCTACAAATATTGAACGCCCACAATAAAGTTGCGGAGCACGCCTACGATTTGGCGAAAGCACTGTTCCAAGATGGACAATTTCAAGCCAGCTATTGCTATTTCACAATTGCAAGGGTATGCCTGGAAGATATGGGAACTGTATCGGGTGAATCCCTTTTTCGCTGTATGCTTGGGCAAATCCAAAGCAGACTGCAGTTGGAGGATTTCACGCTTGAGGATATGCGGCAGATCATGGAGGACTGCAAGGACGCGTTATCACACAGCGCTCTTCCGCTGGAGACTGTCCGAGAATGCCAGATAGAATATTTGATTGTTGAAAACAAATTACTACACTACTTTGGAAGATTCCCGGAATCTTTAAGTAAAACCCAGGAAATCTTGTCGCTTCTTTACCGCTGTGAATGCCACAATGAAGAGCTAATCGGATCCATGTGGGCGGAGTATGGCGTTGCAATTAAGGAGACGTCAACCTTGCAAAACGCACTGGAGACTTTAGAAAAGGCAATGGTGATATGCCCGGAATCCAAATATCTGCGATTCGTATATTTGACCCATATGTCAGCAAGATATGCCTCCTTTGATCCAAAGCAGGCGCGAACATACTTACTGGAAATTCAGGCGTTAGAACCCTTTCTGAACCTACCGGACAGGGTGCATAACCGTGTCAATCTTGCCACAATTCAATTCTACTGTGGAAACTGCGACGAAGCGCAATCCGATGGCAGCCGCCTGATCCGCGAAACCTATAACCTTGGCATGCGCAATGAAGAGGGGCGATTGGCAAATCTTCTTGGCTGTGTTGCGCTCCACAGGGGGGACCGGTCGGAGGCACACCGTTGCTTCAAGCGCGGGCTTGATATTTTTCACAGGGAAAGCTATGTGGCCTATCTATGGCCTCTGCTGGCGAATTTGTCCACCCTTTACTGGCAATGTAGCTCTCACCAAGAGGCTTTTTGCACGATTCAGCAATGTGTTAATATTCTTCGGAACAGCTATTCCCGTCGCATCAAACAAACCCCTGCGATGGGGCAAACCTATGAGAAGATTCACATCGCACTAATTCTGTTGACAGGGACATTGCTTGAATTAGATCTCCCCAATGCCGTAATCCAGCCGGTTTTAGACGAGATTTTTACTCTTGCCGCAGGGAGCGCCGTCATAGAGACGCTGCGTAAAATCAAATCCCATAAAGTAGCCGTAGAATTGGCTTGCAGTTCCGCTTTTTGTGTAAAAGGAGAAATCTATATCAAAGATTGAACACCCAAGTTCTTATTTTTTAAGCAGGAAGTCTATATAGTGTGTCAGCCGGTACTCTTCCCCAGTTTTTAGTTTGCATCCACGCTGCATTCCTTGGCACAGAATACACAGGCACCAGCTTTTGAAAAGCTTATCTGGAATATCTGCGTAGGACAAGGCTAATTGATATCTATCCCAGGTGTCCGTATCCAAAGACTCACCGCAAAACCACTCGCGCTCCAGCCACAAGCGGGCTTGGTCAAAGCCTCGCTCACCCCAATATAATTTGGCGGATGGATACAAGCTTATGCCGTCTTTGCTTCCTGCACATAGGTGCCGCCAAACGGAATCCCCGTACAGTGTACAGTATGTAGGGATATTCGTCTCAGCTATTTCCCAATATGGTACAAGGAATATACGGATCTTTTCCCAGAAATCTGTCCATTCTGAGCATAGATCGTCGGATGCCGCATCCCTGAGTGTATGCCATCGGCCTGATAGTGTTGAAAAGCACTCCGGCGCGCCCAGCGGATTTTTGGGAAGCGATTCATTCCAAGGATACGCGTTAATCTGTTTCAGCAAATCGTGAATGCCGACGTAATCGTTCATAAGAGGAACAAGCGGCTTTCGATGTTCCATCAGAAGAAGAAAATGTTCACTATCCATTTTTCGTGCGGGAACAATGCTTTGAATCTCGCAGGACAAGGCTGCACGCGAGAACTGATCTGCTGCTAAAAGTACTTTCGGGAAGCTGTCTCCGCCCCAAAGTGCAAACTCGTTCATCGCAGAATAGAACTGCTTCACAACACACGGTGTACCGGCGTAGACGGCCTGCCACCGATTTGAGTGTCCGTCCGGCTCTAGCGGGATAATGGGCTCCTCCACGATGTTGCGAAGCTGGCTTTCAAAGTGCGCCTTATCTAGGGAACAATAGGGATACGCAGTCAAGAGACCTTGCTTTACAAAATCGGTGATGGCTCCAAATTCCTGGAGCGATATCAAATTCTCCGGAATTGGTTGATCCGGCTGACTGGATACGGCACGGTAAACCTGCACATGGCGTTCATAGCAATTCCATTGCTTCTCCATCTGTGAGAATGTTTGATGGGCGTTGTTTCCCATAGCATTGCTTAAAAGGGGTTGGCGGAAAAATAGCTCCATTCTTTGTGCAAGGGCATCCATGTCACCATAGTCCACCAAAAAACCGTTAACCCAGTCCTGAACGTAATCCTTGGCAAAGCCGGTCGGCGTGGCAATGACAGGTAAACGGCTACTCATGGCCTCCAGAATAATTCGGCCACCCGCCTCAAAAAGAGAGTGCATTAACAGGACGGAGCTTTTCAACATCAGTGTGCTTATACCGGCAGGTGAGAGGTAGCCCCACCAAACCAGTTTGTATCTCTCCTCTGCCCATTCTAACTCTGAGAGCTCTTTTGAGAGCTGTTCCCGCAGTTCTGAAATTACATCCGGTGTTCCGCCTACGATCCATAGAGGAGCAATATGTTCGCCATAAAGCTGGTAGAGCCGAAGCCAAGCGCGGATAATAATATCAATACCTTTGCTTTCCCTTAGGCGCCCTATGAACAAATAGGCACCGTTGTTCCACCATAAAGTCGAAGCGGGAATCGCACGGTTCGCTGATTTTAACCGCTGATCGTCCGGCAGGATCAGTTGGGCAGGGATCCCCTCCGCATCATGTTGCGGGTGACGGAACTCTTCCGGGACACCGCGGCCCACAATCAAAATGCGCTCGGTATGGACAGCGTAGTGTTGAAGGAGGAGTTTTCTCTCCTGAGCCGTTATCACAAATATGGCTTTCGCCGCCGGGAGAAATTCATGTTCCCACTCGGTTTGAATGCTGCTTCTCAAGGAGATACCGGAATTTATCTTATCCATGGATAAGGAAACAGCACTATGGACAAAAGGTACCCCTATACGCGCGCTAAGCTGTTTTGCCAAATAACCAGAAAACCAATAGTAGCTGTGTATTAGTGCAGGCTGTATCCCCATATTGCGGCACAGTGTCTCCGTCTTTTCCAAAACCCCGGGGAAAATTAACTGTAGATATTCTTGTTGATTGATATAGGTGTCCTCAATGGGAATTCGATATATCTGAATATTTTTTGACCAGACGGTTTTTTGCTCTTTCAGATAGATGCTAGTGTTCGTAACGACAATACAGTTCCAGCAAGTGTCAGATAAAAAGTCGAGTAGTTCTTTGATATCGGCATTAAAACCGCCTGTGTTGGGAACGGATACTGCAGGAAGCACAGGGTCTCCCAAAAAGCAAAGAATCAACAGTGTTTTATCGTTCATAGGACACCTCTCTAATCTTGAAACAATTATAAAGCATTAGAGGTATTTTCCAAAATATACTTTTGCATTTCATTCCAAAGAGCTGGATTATATGATAGGGGAAAATGATACCAAGGGAAGCGTTATATAAATCCCTACCGCCTATAACGGAAGGATAATTCCTGATTATCTGTCGAAACAGGAAGGGCCACCAGAGATTTGATGGCCCTTCCCAATCATTAAAGCGAAAATGTCATTTTACCTCGTGGATGTTTTTCAGCTAACAGCAGCGTCTGTTGCCGGGCAGTTACATGGGTGTAGATTTGCGTAGTAGAAATGGAGCTATGACCCAGTAGGGACTGAATGTACCGTATATCCATGCCAGCCTCCAAGAGCGAGGTAGCAAATGTGTGGCGAAACATGTGAGGTGTTATACGGTTGGATGCACCAATTCGGTTCAGATATTTATTAATAATCCGTCTGACTGGCTGCGGTGAAAGGGGGCGTCCCCGCCGATTGAATAGAATTGCCCCCTGTTCCTGGATTTCCTTGGAAAACGCATCGCAGTACGTTCGCACAAGCTGAAGCAGTTCGGCAGTTGCAATTTGAATTATGCGCTCTTTTCGGCCCTTACCCTTGACTAAGAGCCGAAGACCGCTGTCACTTAACAGAAAGGTATCCTGAGACAACGCACACAGTTCAGATACACGAAGTCCGGTACTGAATAGGAGCTCCAGCACCAGAATATCTCGAAGAACCTCTCGGTCCCCCTGTGCATAGGCGTCATAAGCACTTTGCAAAAGGGCCTGCACGATTTGCTCGGGAATAATCCGTGGAAGTTGCTGCGGCGAATGGATACGGATGTGGAGCTTGTCAAACGGGTTCTCTTTGATTTCTCCACTTATTTCCATCTCGTGATAAAAAGCCCGAACGCTTGCCAGTTTACGTTTTACAGACCGAGGTGCAAAGTGCTGATTGAGGTATTTAATGTACTGATTCAACGTATCCTTGTCAGCCCACGCATCTTCTGTAAAGTCAACAAACTGCCGTAGATCAATGCGATAAGCTTTTATCGTATCTGGCGACAGTTGTTTTTCGTACTCGCCTGTTTCAAGATAATCGGCGATTAGTGATGATAGTGTCCGCATAACACAGCCTCCATTTTCTAAAAACTTTCTTTATTATGGAGATTCTATTCCTGCCTGTCCACATATGCATTTCAACATGCCTCAAAATCCAAAAATTTCGCCGTCATCATCGCACAACGTGCGATGATGACGGTATGGTTGCTAAAGACAACCAAGCCGAATCGCACACGATCAAATCAGACACAATGTACATCAGGAATCATATAGTATTTGCGAGGGGCATTTTTCTGGTGACTCTGCAGGCGGATGACCAGGAGACCCTCGCGGTTGTTTCTGATAAGTATATAAATCTCTATAAATAGATATAAAACAGAAACTTTTCAAGTGTTAAAGTTGAGGTGAGGGGTATAGCTCAGCTGGGAGAGCGCTTGAATGGCATTCAAGAGGTCAGCGGTTCGATCCCGCTTATCTCCACCAAAACAAGACCACAAAGCCAACGCTTTGTGGTCTTGTTTTACCCAAAAGAAAAATGAGAATTCGGACACCTAAAATCTTAAGCAAACCGCCGCCCTCACCTGCCGGAAACTATCCGGTGGGCCGAGGGCGGCTTTTTTATTTCAATAGCAAGGAGGAGGGATCAACATGGCATATCGGAAAGTCTACTTTCGCATCCGTACCGACTGCTACAGCTCCGGCTGGACAAGCGATGCCGACAGGACCGCATTCAAAGAGGAAAGCCGCCGCCTGTTCCAAGAGCTGGGGTGGGCGGTTACCTTTGGACACAATGGAAGCTGTGATACAGCCGCCAAAGACCAGCAGGATCTCTACCTGCACCCCAGCAGCTTCAGCGGAGTGATAGATGAGGCCAGCATCCAGCCCCTGCAAGAGCAGCTATCGAAAGCGCGAACCTTCCGCTGCTATCACGTGGACCGCTACGAGGAATACCGGGATCTGAGCGATGAAGCGTATCGGGCGGAACTGGAGGCCAAGCGGGATGAGATCACAGATTATATCCTGGAAAAATGCAGGACAAAGCGCAGCAATCTTTACATTGTAGACCCCGTTGCGATCCATGTTGCGGAACACTTTGCAATTCTTCGTCTGTGTGACAAAGACAAGCGCAATAAGATCGGGAACCAGTTTGTGGCTGAACTGATGGACCAACTGCTCCAGAAGGGCTGGCTGGTCTCTGCCAAGACGTCCCACGGCGATGGCATCCGAACCGCCACCAATAAGGAACATGGCATCTCCCGTCAGCCCGCGGCGCAGGTCGATGGGCAGATCACCATGGAGGATCAGGAAAACAAAGCTCCCAAAAAGAAAAAAGGGAGAAAACCGGCTGGCCCCTGCCTGTAGGACGTTCACAGGCTGGGGGCGGCTTTTTCTTCCCCCGCCTGTTCACATTGGTGGTTATGCTTGGTTTGTCCCCCAATCATTGTTGGTAATGGTGAATAGCTTTCTCTATGCTTTCCAGCTATACTTGCTTCACAATCATGCAAAGGGGGAAAACCGATGCCAGCCACAAAAAATCTCTGCGCGCAAATCAGCTTGGAACTGCATCAAAAAATCTCGGAGGCCAGAGAAGAATCGGGCCTGACCACTGCGCAGTACATCACCCAGCTCTTGACCGAATACTACGAAATGAAGGAAAACGGAGGTAAAGTGACCATGGCAGCTAACAACACCCGAACGATGGCCTTCCAGATCCCGGAAACCCTTTTCCAGCGGATCAAAACGCACCTGGAGCGTGAGACGCAGCGCACGGGCCGGAAGCTGACCCAGCGGGAGTTCGTGCTGGGGCTGATCGAGGAGGCGCTGGAGGCGGCGGAGCGGCAGGCGGACAGCCCGGAGCCGGATGCGCCGCCCCAGGAGGAGGCCGGTGTCGGCCCCTGTGAGGCCAACCCGGAGGGCAGCGGCGCCCAGCCCCAGGCGGAGGACAACCCCGCCGCGTTGGGCGCGTAACGGGCCGTGTGAGGCCACAACAACCAAACAGCAGACGAGAGAAGCCCCCAGAGCATCCCAATCAGGGATGTTCTGGGGGCTTCTTTTCGTTTCGCCGGAAAAGGAGGTGAGCAACATCACAAAACAAAATGCAGCCTTTCGCTTCACGGACGAGGAGATGGAGACCGCCAAGGGGACCGATCTGCCGGACTTGCTGGAGCATTTGGGCTACACCGTCCGCCGCCTGGGCAGCCGGTACCACACCACCAGGGAAATGGACAGCCTGCGCATCAAGGATCGGCGCACCTGGAAGCGCTACTCCAACGGCAAGGGCGGGGACGCCATTACGTTTTTGCAGGAGTTCTGCGGCAAGGACTTCCGGGAAGCGGTGAACTATCTGCTGGAGTTCAACGGCAAGCGTTCCAGGGACTCCCCCACCCCGCGCTCCAAACCCGCCCAGCAAGAGGAAAAGCCGGCCTTCCGCCTCCCCTGCGACCCGGCCCTGGACTGGGTGGCGGGGGTCGAGGCACCCATCGACCTGATAAGCTTCTGCACCCTGCACCGGGCGGTCAC
>ERZ808028.1723-NODE-1723-length-12239-cov-4.657047_pt1 | contig 12239 bp, 9 predicted proteins | sample MGYA00380184_ERZ808028 | MGnify/ENA primary metagenome ERZ808028 (study PRJEB31490, sample SAMN06133397) | mouse gut metagenome | isolation source: J8_1 | host: mice | place: China: Chengdu | collected 2015-05 ...
AACATAAAATTCTTCCATTGTATCTATACATAGACAAGCTAATTTTCCATTAGAAAAACAAGCCCCACAGTCAATGTAGATATGTTGATTGACATGATAAATTTCAGGTTTGCCGTGGAAAGAGAGTGTTGGGGTATGCCCGCAAATAATAAAAGTGTTTTTATCAGGTAATGTAACTTGGTTATCATTAGGACGATTCCAAACCAATTCGGCAATACTGTAATCTTTAATTTTCTTATGGATATGAAAATTGCCTAAACCGGCGTGGGTCAAAATATAACTTTTATCTTGAACATCAATTACTTCATAAAGACTGAATTCAGTTAGATAATCTAAAATATCAGCGCGTTGTTGTAAATCAAGTGATTGAAAAGATAAAAGGGTTGTTTGCCCACCATTTAATTGCCAATCAATGAGCTTTTGCATCGTATCTTGATTGAGGACACTTGCATAATTATCTTGTCTGATTTCAGTATTTAATTGGTATAAAATATCCATCGCCATCAATTCATGATTGCCCAAAAGCGGATAGATATTAGGGTAAGACATCATGTCTTGTAAAACAGCCATCGGGCTAGGTCCTCGATCAAGCACATCACCCAAAATAAAGAGTGTATCTTCTTCACTAAACGCAATCTTCTTTAACATGGCTAAATATTTTTCATACTCACCATGAATATCTGACATGACATAATACATAGCAATCCCCTCATTTCTTATCTCATTATACCAATCCAAGCTATCCTTGCCAAGCAATATAACTGTACTTTTCCATCAAATTGTGCCATAATAGATATATCAAATTTGATGATTTCGGAGGAAATGACAATGGAAAAAACGACACAAGGTCTTTTTGATTTTATTCAACAAAGTCCAACAGCTTTTCAGGCTGTTCAAACAATCAAAGACATTTTAGATAGTAGAGGATTTAAGTGCTTAGAGGAAGGGCAAAAGTGGGAGATAGAGAAGGGTGGTAAATATTATACGACTAAAAATAATTCTTCTATCATCGCCTTTAATATTGGAAATGATTTAGAAAATTATTCATTTAATATGTCAGCTAGCCACTTGGACAGTCCAAGCTTCAAGGTTAAGCCTAACAGCATGATGAAAACTGACAATACTTATGTCAAATTAAATGTTGAGGCATACGGTGGTATGATTTTAGCGACATGGCTAGACCGTCCGCTTTCGGTTGCAGGACGTGTCATGGTCAAACACGACAATGCTTATCTTGCACGTCTAGTGAACATTGATAGAGATTTATTGATGATTCCTAATGTCGCACCGCACATGAATAGAACCATTAACGATGGCTTTAAATACAATATGCAAGTAGATATGCTTCCTTTAATGGCGATGGATATTGAAGCTAAAGATCCTTTAAAAGATTTATTAGCTAAGGAATTAGATGAAGATGTAGATAATATTCTTTCTTATGATTTATTCTTATATGCCCGTGACAAAGGCAGAGTTTGGGGTATGAATGAAGAATTTATCGCTTCACCTAGATTAGATGATTTACAATGTGCGTATTGTTCTTTAGAAGGTTTCTTAAATGCTTCTAATACTCAATCAATCAATGTGTGTGCTTGCTTCGATAATGAGGAAGTCGGAAGTCGCACTCGTCAAGGGGCTGCCTCTACTTTCTTGTATGATGTTTTATGGCGTATCAATCAAGCTTTAGGTTTTGACGATGAAAGATACTATCAAGCGATTGCAGGTTCAATGATGCTTTCGGCTGATAATGCTCATGCGGTTCACCCAAATCATGCTGAGCTTGCAGATCCGACCAATCGTGTATACATGAATAAGGGGATTGTAGTTAAGTTCAATGCGGCGCAAAGCTATACAACTGACAGTTTATCTGCGGCTATCTTCATGGATTTATGTCAAAGAGCCGGTGTTCCTTATCAAACATTCACCAATCGTTCGGATTTAAGAGGTGGAGGAACTTTAGGTAATATTTCCACAAGTCATGTATCCGTCAATACAGTTGACATTGGATTAGCTCAATTAGGTATGCATTCCGCTTATGAAGTAGCCGGTGTCAAAGATATTGCGTATATGATAAAAGCTTTTGAAGAATTATACAAGAGTCATTTTGAGGCTTCTGATAATAAAACGATTAAAATCACGCAGTAAGAAAAAAACATATCTTGGGTGTCCGAGATATGTTTTTAAGTGTTAAAGACATTTGTTTTCTTATAAATTAAACTAATTTCATAATAGCTTTGTATATGTAGACATAGAAATTAGATGATGATATAATTTAGGAACGAGGTGAGGGCTATGTTAGAGAGAATGCGAAAATTGATTACAGAAACAAAACACGGCATCTTATTAGTGACATATGGGTTATTACTATTTTTTGTTTTGGTTAATCTAGGCAATTTTTGGAATGTTGTTTCAATTATCTTAAGTCTTTTAAGACCATTATTTTTGGGGTTGGGAATTTCGTATATTTTGAATATGCCAATGTCGTATTTTGAAAAGCAAATAAAAAAATATACATCTGAAGATTCAATCTTGAATCGTAAGTCAAGATCTTTGGCATTAACAATAACTTTAATTTTGGCAGTGATGTTTATATTATTGCTAGTTGTCGTCATTATTCCTCAACTGATTGAAAGTTTGACGATGCTATTCAGTCATGTCGGTGAGTACATAGGCAATATCATAGGTTTTTTCATCAAGATTATGAATAGTTTGAATATGGACAGTCAGGCGATTCAAAAGATGATGTTAGATATTGAAAATCTTCCGTGGGATCAAATGCTGAATAATTTCTTAGAGTGGGTTGTGAATGCTTCTAGTTCTTTAGGAAGTGTTGCAAGCGATGTTATGAATCGTACGATTTCTTTAGTTGGTGAATTGGGGATATGGTTAACCGGCTTTATGGCAAGTTTGTATTTATTAGCGAATAAGGAAAAACACTTATATCAAGCTCGTAAATTAACTTTGGGAATCTTAGGAAAAGATTTATCTATGCCCTGTTTTGATTGGGCACATCGCATCAATTTAACTTTCAGTAATTTTATTGGCGGACAGTTACTAGAAGCTTGTATCATATTTGCACTCTATTATGTTTCAATGAGCATAATGAAAATGCCATACGCTTTGGTCATTTCTACCTTAATTGGAATTACGAGCGTTATTCCGGTGTTTGGAGCGATGATAGGCAGTGGGGTTGGCTTCATTTTGATTTTAGGAATCAATCCATGGCAAGCCATTTTCTACTATATTTTCTATCAGCTGATGCAACAATTTGAAAATAATGTGATTTATCCTAGGGTTGTCGGTAATTCAGTTGGTTTGCCGGGTGTTTGGGTATTGATTTCGATTTTAGCATTTGGAAGTTTATTTGGTGTCTTAGGGATGTTTATTGCTGTTCCGGCAAGTGCGGTTATCTATCAAGCGATTTCTTCTTTCGCAAGTTTCTGTATTGGTAAACGAAATTTAGAACTAAATGAGGAAGGCTTTTTGGTAGATGAAGGGAAGTCTAAAGAAGCTTAGCTTCTCTTTTTTATTTCCTAATTTTGAAATTTTATTGCCTTTTTTGAAGAAATTAACTAAAATATACGTATTGTGAAAGAGAGGGCGAGGAAAATATGCGTTTTTTTGATTGTTCTCAGTTTTTAAAACCTGAGCAAGTACAAGAGCCATTGCCAAGCAGCCGTTCAATTTTTAAAAGAACTTTTGATATTGCAATGCCTTCGACGATTGAATCTGTTTTAATTGCTTTAATCGCAGCTGTCGACATGATTATGGTCGGTTCAATTGGTGCTGATGCCATTGCATCAGTAGGGATTACCAATCAACCGAAATTTATTATTTTAGCTGTTATTTTATCATTAAATATTGGGGTTACGGTTGTTGTCAGTCATCGCCGTGGAGAAGATGATAGAGAGGCGGCTAATCGTTGCTTAAGTCAAGCATGGATGATTAGTTGTATGGTTTCTTTTATTTTATCGACATTGGGATTTATTTTTGCTAAACAAGTTGTCACATTAGCCGGAGCTACCAATGAATATGTGGATATGGCGGCAACTTATTTTAGAAGTATTATGGTTGGAAATTTCTTTTATAGCATGTCTTTGACAATTAACGCAGCCCAAAAAGGTGCCGGTAATACCAAGATTGCGATGAAAACAAATCTAACCGCCAATATTGTCAATCTGATTTTTAACTTCCTTTTAATCAATGGGATTGGATTTTTTCCGAAATTAGGTGTTTTAGGTGCAGGGATTGCGACAAGTTTAGGTAATTTTGTCGCATTCGTGATGTCTGTCATTTCTATTTCTGATTCAGAGGGATTTCTTCATATCAGACTTAAACAAAAATGGGGCTTTGATAAAAAGACACTCAGCGATTTATATAAGATTGCCAGTTCGGCTTTTGCGGAACAGATTTTCTTGCGTATTGGCTTCTTTGCCTATTCCAAAACAGTAGCAACTTTAGGTATGGTCGCTTTTGCGACACATAATGTATGTATGAATTTGATGAATATTTCATTCTCTTTTGGAGATGGGTTATCTGTGGCGACATCTTCACTTGTAGGACAAAGCTTAGGGGCAAGGCGTAAGGACTTAGCGATTATCTACAGTAAAGCGACACAGCGTCTAGGTAATGTTTGCGGAATATGTTTAGGCATCGTTATGATTACTTTTCGTTCACAGTTAATTGGTTTATTTAGTGATGAAGTAGAAATCATTTCAATGGGATCAAAGATTGTACCAATTATTGCCCTAACGATGTTTTTCCAAATTACACAAGTTGTAACTTACGGCTGTTTAAGAAGTGCCGGCGATGTTAAGTTTACGGCAATATTATCTTTGCTAAGTGTGACGTTAGTGCGTCCGACTTTAACATGGCTATTATGTTTCCCACTTGATTGGGGTTTAATCGGAGCATGGCTATCTGTATTTTTAGATCAGTTAGTTCGTTATTTCGGTTCCAGATGGCGTCATCGTCAAGGTAAATGGGTGAACATTGAGATTTAAGAGATTTTATATCTCTTTTTCTTATTATTTTTATGAAAGCGTTTGCTTAAAGACTAAAATATGTTATAATATATGTACAGAAATAATAATATATTAAAAGGAGGAAATGACAATGAACGAGATTAAAACAAAATTAGAGGCTGTCAAAGATGCTAAATACAAATTGCTTTTGATTGTAGGAAAGCCGGGGACAGGTAAATCAAAATTGATTCATGATTATGCCCAAGATACAGGCAATGCAATTTTGGATTTAAATGCAATTTTCGGTGAAGAAGTACCGGAAGGTTCTGACAGCCAATATATTACAAGCTTTATGGACGGATTTTTAGCTACCTATAAACCTGATGTATTACTATTAGATAATAAGCGAGTGCTTTACAGTAAAAACTCACAGATTGATCTATTATCTTTCTTAAAAAATATTGCGGAAAAGAAAACCGTTGTGGCAACATGGAATGGTATGGTTGAAAACGGGTATTTAGTGCATATTCGTTCTAAAGTCGATCACGACTTAACTTATCCTTTAGATAGTCTTGAATGTGAATACATTGTATGTGAATAATGAAAAAAAGGGTACATAGTATCCTTTTTGGTTGACTGAAAACTACCTAACTCATAACGAATTAGGTAGTTTTTTTTATTTAATTGAATAATTAGCGATAATATTTTTCTCTACGTCGCTAGGGGTTTGTTCATAGCGGATAAATGTCATTTCAAATGAGCCTCTACCTTGGGTCATAGAGCGTAAATCAATTGCATAAGTCATCATGTTTGCCTGTGGTGCTTCGGCTTCGATGACAGATAAATCGCTTCCTTCATGTTGGTCAACACCCATGACACGAGCACGACGTTTTTGGAAATCTCCCATAATATCACCGGTGTAGCTGTTAGGGACAGTTACCTTAACACTCATCATCGGTTCTAAGATTGCCGGTTTAGCTTTAGGGATACCCTCTTTATAAGCGATAGCAGTAGCTAATTTGAATGCCATTTCTGATGAGTCAACATCATGATAAGAACCGTCAACTAAAGTTGCCTTTAAGCCAACCATTGGATAACCGGCTAAAACACCTTTTTCGCAACATTCAGCTAAGCCTTTTTCAACTGCCGGGAAATAAGCCTTAGGTACAGCACCACCAAAAATCTTTTCTTCAAATACATATGGCTTGGTTAAATCATTGGAAGGTTCAAAAATAATTTCCACATCACCATATTGTCCGTGTCCACCCGATTGTTTTTTGTGTTTGCCACGAACTTGAGCTTTCCCTTTGATTGTTTCACGGTAAGGTAAGCGAGCTTCTTCTAATTTAACGTCAATTTTGAATTTGGATTTTAATTTAGCTAAAGTAATATCTAAATGCTGATCACCGATACCGGATAATAATTGTTGTTTAGTTTCCGGATTTGTTTCAAAGCGTAAAGTTTTATCTTCTTCTAACAGCTTATTTAAAGCACCTGAAATTTTGTCCTCATTTCCTTTAGCGGCAACAATCGCTTTGGTATAGTATGGTGTCGGAAATTGAATATCTTCATAGAGAATCGGATCTTCTGCCATACATAAGGTATCATTTGTTTGGGTACATTGTAATTTTGAGAAAGCACCGATATCACCGGCATGAAGCTTTTCAACTTCAATTAAATCTTTACCTTTAATCATATAAAGTTTAGCAGGTTTTTCCATCTCACCTTTTTTAGTGTTATATAACGGTGTACCTGCTGTTAGGACGCCTGTACATACTTTAAACATTGAAATCTGTCCTACAAATGGATCGGCAATTGTCTTAAAGACGAAGCAAGAAGGCTTTAATGTTTCATTATAACCGACAATTTCCTCTTCCTGTGTTTTTTCATGCGTTAAGATAAATGAATTAACTGTATCGGCAGCCGATGGAAAGAAGGCTACAATAGAGTTTAGGATAATTTGAATACCGATATTTTGGGTTCCGCATAAAACCGGAACAATTTCATTATTCAATACACCTTTGCGAAGTGCCCATGAGATTTCTTCGCGTGTAAATTCTTCACCTTCCATATATTTTTCTAATAACTCATCACTTGTTGTGGCAACAGCTTCTAAAATCATATCACGTATCGGTTGAATTTGATCCATCATGTCTTCCGGAATCGGAGCTTCATGGGTAAATTCACCTTCAAAGCGACGACCTTCCATTTTGGCGACATTGACATAACCAACCATTTTACCGTTTTCCATAATCGGTACTTGGATAGGGGCAATGGCTTTACCGAATTTTTCTTTTAATTCTTCAAGTTTGTGTTCGTAAGAGGCATTGCGTTCATCTAGTCCGTTGATAAAAATAATCTTAGGTAAGTGTTTGGCATTTTGCCAAGCAATCTCCGTACCGACATCAACCCCGGCTGTTGCGGGTACAATAATTAAAGCCGAATCGGCAACCCGTAATGCCTGAGCGGCTTCACCCACGAAGTCGAAGTAACCCGGTGTATCTAAAATATTGATTTTACAATTTTCCCATTCCATCGGAATCACTGTACCATTGATGGAAACCTTGCGTTTCATTTCTTCGGCGTCATAATCGCTGGTTGTTGTCCCGTCTGCTATTTTTCCAATACGATTAGAACCGCCGGCACGATAAAGCATCGCTTCGATAACACTCGTTTTACCACAACCCGCATGGCCTAAAACAACGACGTTTCCTATTTCTGTTGACTGATATGTTCTCATTTGAATCACGCTCCTTTTAATTAGAAAATCAGTGTCTTAATATAATTATATTTTATCACAGTTTCACGGTTATGCAAAGCGCTTTCAACAAAAAATAAAATTATCCGAGATTTTTAATGATTAGGATAAGCATTGTCAAAATATAAGTGACTTCAATAATCGAAATGAAGCTACTCAGTTTTCTTTTTAAGCGGTTCAAAAGCACATCACCTCATTTTATTGTATGTTGTACCCAAACAAAACTTGCTTAAGATAATAACGATTGACACATAATAAAAGATGAACATTTAACGATGTTCATCTTCGTATGACTATTTATTCTTTAATTCGTTTAAAAAGGCTTCGATACGAATTAAGGCTTCTTTGATATGTTCAATGCTGTAGGCATAAGAAACACGAATAAAGCCTTCTCCGGCTTTACCGAAAGCACTGCCGGGAACACAAGCTACCTTTTGCGAAGCTAATAGTGCTTCACAAAATTCATCGGAGCTTAAACCGGTTGATTTTATACAAGGGAAAACATAGAAAGCCCCTTGTGGTGTAAAGGTATCTAAACCTAATTTGTTAAAGCCATTCACAATAAAGTTACGTCTGGCAAGATAAGATTCTCGCATGACTTGGACATCTTGTTGTCCATGACGCATCGCTTCAACTGCGGCATACTGTGAAGCGGTAGGGGCAGACATAATAACATATTGATGAATTTTATTCATGGCTTGGGTTAGAGTTTTGTGGGCTAAGACATAACCTAAACGCCAGCCGGTCATGGCAAAAGCTTTTGAAAAGCCGTTGATGACAATGATTTGGTCTTTAACTTCCGGAAAATTAGCCAAAGAAGCAAAAGGTTGATCATAGCTTAGCTCGGCATAGATTTCATCGCTGATGACAAGTATTTCATGTTTTTTGATAATCGGTACAATTTTTTGATAGTCTTCATAAGTCATTACACCACCGGTTGGATTAGATGGGAAATTAATCAACATGACTTTGGTTTTATCTGTAATGGTAGCTTCAAGAGCTTCAGGGGTTAATTTGAATTCATTTTCGCGTTTTAATTCAATGAGTTTAGGTGTGCCTTTAGCTAAGCGAATACTAGGTTCATAAGCGACATAACCAGGTGACAACATAATAACCTCATCGCCTTCATTGATTAAGGCACGCATAGCAATATCAATGGCTTCGCTTCCGCCAACTGTAATGACGATATTGTCTTTTGGATTATAATGAACATTAAAGCGACGTTCATGATATTGGCAGATTTCTTTACGCAAACTGAATAATCCCTGATTGGCTGTATATGCTGTTCGACCTTCTTCAATCGAACGAATTCCGGCTTCGCGGATATGCCAAGGTGTATCAAAATCCGGTTCACCTACACCTAATGAGATAACACCTTCCATTTCGTTGGCTAAATCAAAGAAACGGCGGATACCACTAGGCGGAATATCCTTAACAGTGGTGTTGAGATATTTTTCGAAATCTATCATGGTGTAACTAATAACCTTTCGTGAGATTCACTATCATCATCGTAAATTGCACCATTGACTTTATACTGTTTTAAGACGAAGGCTGTAGAAGTTCCGGTTACAGCCGGAATGCAAGCTAATTTGCTGCCGACAAATTGGGCTACTTCCTGCATTGTTTTGCCGTGAATAATAACGACAAATTCTGTTGTTCCGCTTAATAGATACATCGTATCGACTTCCGGATAGCGATAAATACTTTTAGCGATTCTGTCATAGCCAAATTCACGCTCCGGAGTTACTTTAACTTCGATCAAAGCCATGACTCTATCGGTATTGGTCTTATCCCAATTGATTAAGGTGTGGTAGCCGTTAATTACTTTATCTTTTTCTAGTGTAGTTAAGGTTTGTTTGACATCAGCTTCGCTTTCATTTAATGCTTGCGCTAAATCAGTGATAGGCATTTTTGCATTGTCGCTGATGAGTTTTAGTAATAATGAAATATTCATGAGTATCTCCTCCTTTTAGCTATTATACCTTATTTTAAGTTTGATGAAAAGAATTTTAGAAACAAGAATAGTCAACTGATGTTTTTGAGTGTATTTGGGCATAATATATTAAAGGTGGTGAACAATATGTATCAAAGAATCATGGTGATTGCGTTAATGTTAGGTATGATATGCGGTATTATCTTTAATTTTCCGGCAAATGCTCTTGATGATAAACCTACGATTTATTTAACTTTTGATGATGGACCGAGCGTTTACACAAGTCAGGTGCTGGATATTTTAGATAGATACGATATTAAAGCAACCTTTTTTGTGACCGCCGATAACCCCGAATACTTTGATGAGATTACCAATGCTTATCAGCAAGGTCATGTGATTGGACTGCACACAGCTTCACATAGCTATGCGACAATCTATAAAAGTGTCGATGCTTATTTTACTGATTTAGAGTTAATTAGCGAAGTGGTAGAACAGCGGACAGGCAAGAAATCGACTTATATTCGCTTTCCGGGAGGGTCAAGCAATACCATTAGCGAAAAGTATCATCATGGCATTATGGCTAAGCTAGTTTCGGAAGTCGATCAGCGAGGTTATCAGTATTTTGATTGGAATGCGGAAATAGGGGACGCTAAAAAATATCACAGTGTTTCCAGTATTATTGAAACAGGTAAAAAACAAGGAGATGGCAAGCATGATATGATGCTTTTGTGTCATGATGGTAATAGTAACCAAGATACAGTTAAAGCATTACCGACATTATTGGCGTATTATTTATCATTAGGTTATCAGTTTAAAACGATAGACGATTCGACGCCGGTTTTTCATCATCATATTGCGGATTAAAGTTTTTCAAATCTTTGAAAATATGAAGTATTACTTTGACGAGTTTGTTATAATGGGGAAGGAAAGAGGGGAATAACAATGAGTCAAAAATTAAGAGAAGGTTTTTTATGGGGCAATTCGGTTTCCAGTATGCAAACAGAAGGTGGCTGGAATGAAGATGGGAAAGGTTTATCGGTTTACGATATTAGAGAAGCCGGTGAATTTGCTTCTGACTGGCATTTCGCTAATGATAATTACCATCATTACGAAGAAGATTTTGATTTAATGAAAGATTTAGGCATGAACTGTTATAGATTCCAAATTTCATGGAGCCGTGTTTGTCCAAATGGCGATGGAGAATTTAACGAAGCGGGAATTGCTTACTATGATAGATTTATTGATGATTTAATCAAACGTGGCATTGAGCCGATGATTTGTTTATATCATTTTGATATGCCATTATATTTAGCTGAAAATTATGACGGTTTTTTAAGCAAACATACAGTTGAGGCTTTTGTGCGCTATGGTGTTGAAATGGTTAAACGCTTTAGTCATAAGGTTAAATATTGGATTACGTTCAATGAACAAAATCTTTACCACAATGACATGGCTTATAGAATTGGTGGTGTCATCAAAGCGGATAAGACAAGAGATCACCTATATCAGATTGCTCATAATATTATGATGAGTCATACCGGAGTGGCTAATTATATCCATGAACATACAGATGCTAAAATCGGAGGTATGCTTGCTTACAGTGAAGTCTATCCGGCAACTTGTCATCCTAAGGATATTTTGGCAGCTAGACGCATTGATGAAATGAGTAACTATACACTCTTGGATTGTTTTGTCCACGGTCATTATTCAAAGGCATTTATGCAGGAATTAAAAAGATGTAAGATTGATGCGAAAATCACAGAAGAAGAATTAAAAGAACTCAGCAAGTTAAGAAGTGATTTTATTGCGTTTAGTTACTATGCTTCTTCAACTGTCAGCGCTAAAAATATTACGGAAGATACACCGGTTGAAGCGTATGGACTTGTGGGTGGTCAAGAAAATCCATATATCCCTTCAACTGAATGGAAATGGCAAATTGATGCCGATGGTTTCAGAGATGTCTTGAATAAGGTTTACCAAAGATATGGTTTACCGATTTTCCCAATCGAAAATGGGATTGGCGTCCAAGAGGAATGGGACGGTGTTCATGAAATAGCAGATGACTATCGTATTGATTATCACCGCAATCACATTCAGGCCTTGAAAGATGCGATTGAAATTGATGGAGTTGATGTCATCGGATATTTAGGTTGGGGCTTGATTGATATTTTAAGTAGTCAAGGCGATATGCGTAAACGTTATGGTGTTGTTTATGTTAACCGCACTAATCATGATTTGCGTGATATGAAACGTATTCCTAAAAAGAGTTATCACTGGTTAAAAAAAGTCATTGCCTCAAATGGTGAGGATCTTGCTTAACAATTAAAATTATGGGCTTATTTGCATAACAATCTTGACAAATAGGCCTTTTCATTTTAATATTATGTAATGATTTGAAAGATAAGGGAGAATAGAACATGTAGACCATAATTGATATGAAAGCAACAAATTTTATAAGGAGGGTTTATATGCGTTCAATGCAAGAAGAAATCAACCGCCGTCGTACCTTTGCGATTATTTCGCATCCCGATGCCGGTAAGACAACATTAACAGAAAAATTCCTTTTATACGGTGGGGCAATTCA
>ERZ808028.1724-NODE-1724-length-12239-cov-4.022365_pt1 | contig 12239 bp, 9 predicted proteins | sample MGYA00380184_ERZ808028 | MGnify/ENA primary metagenome ERZ808028 (study PRJEB31490, sample SAMN06133397) | mouse gut metagenome | isolation source: J8_1 | host: mice | place: China: Chengdu | collected 2015-05 ...
GGCCGACAATATGCGCAATGTTGCCGTAACCGAGGGCGATAAGGTGGAAGCCCAGATTAAATTTGGCTGGGAGGTTGATGCCTATCCGGTTAATGAGATTGCCGATTATGTGAAGGATGTTGCCGAAGGGGAAATGAACACTTTGGTCGAAGAGTATTACGATAAATACGAAATTCTTGCCGAGGGAAGGGACGAGAAAGAGTTCCGCCGCCATGTCGCTGTTCAGGCAGGGATTGAAATTGGTTTTGAGCGGTTTTTAAAGGAGAAGGATTATCAGGCGATTGTTACGCATTTTGGTGATTTGGGAGCATTAAAGCAGCTTCCCGGACTGGCGATTCAGCGTCTTATGGAAAAGGGCTATGGATTTGGCGCAGAGGGCGACTGGAAGACGGCAGCGATGGTTCGCCTGATGAAGGTGATGACCCAGGGGATGAAGGATGCCAAGGGAACCTCCTTTATGGAAGATTATACATACAATCTGGTTCCCGGCAAGGAAGGTATCTTACAGGCGCACATGCTGGAGGTTTGCCCGACGATTGCCGAAGGCCCGATTGGGATTAAGGTATGCCCGCTGTCCATGGGCGATCGCGAAGACCCGGCGAGGCTGGTATTCACCTCCAAGACAGGACCGGCTGTTGCCACATCGCTGATCGATCTGGGGACGAGGTTCAGGCTGATTATTAATACCGTGGACTGTAAGAAGGTGGAAAAACCCATGCCCAAGCTTCCGGTGGCTACAGCCTTCTGGACGCCGCAGCCAAACTTAACCGTCGGCGCAGAGAGCTGGATCTTAGCCGGAGGAGCACACCACACGGCATTCTCCTATGATTTAAGCGCCGAGCAGATGGGCGACTGGGCAGAGGCTATGGGCATTGAAGCAGTATATATTGACCAGAATACTACGATCCGCGGTCTGAAAAATGAACTTCGCTGGAATAAGGCAGCATTCCGCTAAATTTCTGTAAAAAGCGCCGAATCGTCGGTAGGTTTGGCGCTGACAGGTCTTCATGATAAAGAAAAGATGGAGGAAAGAGATGGGAGCAAAGCAGGAAATAATCAGGCAGTGGATTCGTGAAGGCAGAACTGTACTGGGAATTGAACTGGGTTCCACCCGGATTAAGGCAGTTTTGATTGGTGCGGATCATTCCCCCATTGCCGCGGGAAACCATGACTGGGAAAACCGGCTGGAGGATGGGGTGTGGACTTATACCTTAGAAGATATCTGGGGAGGGCTTCAGGATGCTTACCGGAAGTTGTCTGCGGATGTAAAAGATAAATACGGTGAAATCCTGGAAAAACCCGGGGCAATCGGAATCAGCGCCATGATGCATGGTTACATGGTCTTTGACCGCGGCGGGAAGCTTCTGGTACCGTTTCGCACATGGAGAAATACGATGACTGGGGAGGCTTCCCGGAAGCTGACGGAGTTGTTTCGGTATCCGATTCCCCAGCGCTGGAGCATTGCCCATCTGTATCAGGCAATTTTAAAGGAAGAGGAGCATGTGCCGCAGATTGACTATATGATTACTCTGGAAGGCTATGTTCACTGGAAGCTGACCGGAAAGAAGGTTCTGGGCATCGGAGATGTGGCCGGAATGTTCCCGGCGGATATGCACACCCACGATTTTGACCAGTCTATGATAGAAAAATTTGATGCACTGATTGCCGAAAAAGCTTATCCGTGGAAACTGCGTGATATTCTCCCCAAAGCGCTAACCGCCGGGGAAGATGCCGGGGAACTGACCGAGGAAGGAGCAAGGCTTTTAGACCCAAGCGGGACACTGCAGGCAAAAATTCCTCTTTGTCCGCCGGAGGGTGATGCAGGAACCGGGATGACGGCGACCAACAGCGTTCGTGTCCGCACGGGAAATGTATCGGCCGGAACCAGTGTCTTTGCCATGGTGGTTCTGGAACATGAACTGAAAAAAGTGCATCCGGAAATCGATCTGGTCACCACACCTTCCGGAGATCTGGTGGGTATGGTGCACTGCAACAACTGTACTTCGGATTTGAATGCATGGGTGGGACTGTTTGGAGAATTTGCCCGTGCCATGGGAATGGATATTTCCGCAGATCGACTGTTTGAGGTACTCTATAAAAAAGCCCTGGAAGGCGAAGCCGACTGCGGAGGGCTGCTGGCTTACAATTATTTTTCAGGAGAACATATTACAGGACTGGAGGAAGGGCGGCCGCTGTTTGTGCGCCATCCGGACAGCCGATTGTCCCTGGCAAACTTTATGCGCACCCATCTCTGCACCTCCCTGGGGGCGTTAAAGACCGGGCTGGATATCCTGTTTAAGGAAGAGCAGGTGAAGCTGGATATGCTTTTGGGTCATGGCGGGCTGTTTAAAACCAGAGGCGTTGGACAGAAGATTTTAGCTGACGCCGCAGGCGTGCCCGTGACCGTAATGGAAACCGCAGGAGAGGGCGGTGCCTGGGGCTGTGCGCTTTTAGGCGCTTATCGTCTGTGGAAAAAGGACGGTGAAAGCCTGGCTGATTATTTAGAGCGGGAAGTTTTTGCCGGGAAAAAAGGCTGTCTGACCGAAGAACCGTGCAAAGAAGGCAGCGAAGGCTTTGAAGCTTTTATGGAACGCTACCGCGCCGGGCTGTCTGTGGAGAAAGCGGCTGTTGAAGCTTTGCAATAGCAGAAAAAAACGTTTAGCAGAACACAAAAAGTTTAGCCAAATCGAACGCTTAAACATAAGTGAGGTAAAAACATGTTAGAAGAACTGAAAAAACAGGTGTGGGAAGCAAATATGGAACTTCCCCGGCGGGGTCTGGTAACCTATACCTGGGGAAATGTAAGCGGAATTGACCGGGCTTCGGGTTTGTTTGTGATTAAGCCCAGTGGTGTAGAATATGAGGAACTGACTCCCGAAATACTGGTGGTTATGGATTTGGAGGGAAGGAGAGTGGAGGGGGAACTTAACCCCTCTTCCGATACACCGACGCATCTGGAACTGTATAAGGCTTTTTCGGAAATCGGCGGCATCGTCCATACCCATTCCCCTTATGCAACTTCCTGGGCCCAGGCGGGACGGGCAATTCCCTGCTACGGAACAACCCATGCGGATTATTTTTACGGTGAAATCCCCTGTGCCAGAAATCTTACTCCGGAAGAAATTGAAGAAGGGTATGAAAAAAATACAGGAAAAAGCATTATCGAAGTATTTGCGGGCAAAAATCCCGTGTATGTTCCGGGGGTGCTGTGCAAGAACCACGGGCCTTTCGCCTGGGGAAAAAATGCTGCCCAGGCGGTCTACAATGCGGTTGTGATGGAAGAGGTCGCCAAAATGAATATGATGACCGAATTACTAAGCCCGGACACGGACTGCCATACGCCGCAGTGTATGCTGGATAAACATTTTATGCGCAAGCATGGGCCGAATGCCTACTACGGGCAGGGAAAATAAGAAAGATAAAAAAAGAATACATAGAGAAGGAATACAGTAAAGAAAAAAGAAAGCAGGATTTTGTGAAGAAGAAAAAGGAATTGTCCGAAGGCAGTTCCTTTTTCTGTGATCGTTTTATTTTATTTTTTATCAGGCAAACGGATTTTCTGTTTTATAAAGCATTCCCTTAGGCTGGTTAAAGCCGATTTCTTCTACATCTACACCGATATATTTGAATACTTCATAGATTGCTTTTCCATAATGACCAAAGGCAACGGCCCCATGGTGCGGGAAGTTCTTTTCAATCAGGACATGGCGGTAGAAGCGATTCATCTCCGGAATCGCAAAGATACCGATGGCACCGAAGGAGCGTGTTGCTACGGGAAGAACTTCTCCCTGGGCGATGTAGGCACGCAGGATATTGTCTGCCGTGCTCTGTAAACGGAAGAAAGTAATATCGCCGGGAAGGATATCGCCCTCTAACGTACCCTGAGTTACTTCTTCCGGGAGGGAACGCGCCATAATCAGCTGGTATTTCATCTCGCAGAAGGAAAGCTTTTTCGTGCTGGTATTTCCGCAGTGGAAGCCCATAAAGGTTTCTCTCTGGGTGTAGGGATGCACGTTTTTAATATCTTCTTCATAGAGATCCGCAGGCACGGAGTTATTGATATCCAAAAGGGTGACAACGTCTTCGCTGACACAGGTTCCGATAAATTCGCTCAATGCTCCGTAGATATCCACTTCACAGGATACCGGAATTCCGCGGCTGGTTAAGCGGCTGTTGACATAGCAGGGAACGAAGCCGAACTGAGTCTGGAAGGCAGGCCAGCATTTTCCGGCGATGGCCACATATTTGCGGTAGCCCTTGTGTGCTTCAGCCCAGTCAAGAAGGGTCAGTTCGTACTGTGCAAGTTTTTCTAAGATTTCCGGCTTTTTATTTCCTTTGCCCAGTTCTTCTTCCATATCCTTTACCACTTCCGGGATACGCGCATCCCCGGCATGGGCATTAAATGCCTCAAATAAATCCAGTTCCGAATTTTCTTCAATCTCCACGCCAAGGTTATAAAGCTGCTTAATGGGTGCGTTGCAGGCTAAGAAGTTTAATGGTCTTGGGCCGAAGCTGATAATCTTTAACGAGGAAAGACCAATAACGGCGCGGGCAATCGGCAGGAATTCTTCAATCATCTCGGCACATTCCTCTGCGGTTCCTACGGGATATTCCGGAATATAGGCTTTAATATTGCGCAGCTTTAAGTTGTAGCTGGCATTGAGCATACCGCAGTAGGCGTCGCCACGCCCCTGAATCAGATTGTTTCCGCTTTCCTCGGCAGCGGCGATAAACATACACGGCCCGTCAAAATGCTTTGCCAGCAGGGTTTCGGAAATCTCCGGACCGAAGTTTCCCAGGTAAACGACCAAGGCATTGCACCCGGCAGCTTTGACATCTTCAAGCGCCTGCACCATGTGGATTTCGCTTTCCACGATGCAGATCGGACATTCATAGATATTTTTGGCGTCATACTTTTCTTGATAAGCCTGCACCAGGGCTTTTCTCCGGTTTACGGAAAGGCTTTCCGGAAAGCAGTCACGGCTGACGGCTACGATACCGATTTTAACTTCAGGCATATTGTTCATGATAAATATTCCCCTTTCTTAACACTTGGTTTATTGTTGTTTTTTTATTGTTGTTTTCTATAAATTATCGGCTATTGGACAGAACGCTGCAAAATTTACAAAAGAGCTAAAGCTTTATAGTCTTCTTTCAGGCTTCGGTAAAGCTTCTGGTAGAGCTGATGATAGGCGTCGTAGACGGCCATCAGTTCTTTAGCAGGTTCTGTATGGCTCTTTTCGCTGAGAATACGGTCACAGGCGGTTTCTATGTCCGGATAAAGTCCGCATCCTACACCGGCAAGGATGGCGACACCCAGGGCCGGACCTTCATCCTGCTTAACCGTTTTTACCGGACAGTGATAGAGGGTAGCCAGCATCTGTCTCCATACCGGGCTTTTACCGCCGCCTCCGCAGGCCATCATCTGGGTGACTTCCACGCCCATTTCCTTTAAAATCTCGTTGCAGTCGCAGAGCGAATAGGAAACACCTTCCATCACGGCACGGAGCAGATGTTTTTTGGTGTGGATGGCGGAAAGACCGAAGAATACGCCGCGGCAGTCCGGGTCAAGATGCGGTGTGCGCTCACCCATCAGGTAGGGAAGGTAGATCAGCCGGTTACTTCCGGCAGGAATCTCTGAAACATCCGCATTAATCAGGTCATAGACATCACAGCCTTCTTTTTCGGCACGGGGAAGATAATCCTGGCAGAACTCATCCTTAAACCATTTCAGGGAAAGCCCCGCTCCCTGGGTAACACCCATGATGTGCCATGCGCCGGGAACTGCACAGCAGCAGGTATGTACACGGCCCTTCGGGTCGATGGATACTTTGCTGGTGTGGGCAAAGACAACCCCGGAAGTACCGATAGTGGTAAACGCCGTCCCGTCCCGGACAATCCCGGTTCCCACAGCAGCCGCAGCATTATCGCCGGCCCCGCCCACAACAATGGTTTTCGTACTTAATCCGGTTTTTGACGCAATCTCCGGAAGAAGGCTGCCCGTGACCTGGCAGGACTCGTACACCGTTCCCAGCAAATCCCGGTCAATGGAAAGGGCATCCAGAACCTCCTGCGACCAGCAGCGTCCCGGCACGTCTAAAAGCTGCATCCCGCTTGCATCGGATACCTCGGTGGCAAAGACACCGGTCAGGATGTAACGGATATAGTCTTTGGGAAGCAGGATGTGTTTGCAGCGGGCATAGTTTTCGGGTTCGTGTCTGCGCACCCAGAGGATCTTTGCCGCGGTCCATCCGGTCAGGGGCGGATTGGCGGTAATGGCAATCCAGCGCTCGCGGGGCATAAGGTTAAGCATTTCCTCGACCTCTGCGCCTGTACGCTGATCACACCAGATAATGGAAGGGCGGATAACCTCTCCCTTTTCATCCAGCATAACCAGACCGTGCATCTGTCCGGAAATGCCGATTCCCAGGATATCTTCTTTTTCTGCTGCCGATTTTTCCACCACTTCGCTGACTGTGGCAAGGACGGCATTCCTCCAGTCTTCGGGGTTTTGTTCTGCCCAGCCGTTTTGCGGCTGATAAAGCGGGTATTCCCGGGAAGCAGAGGCAATCACCGTGCCAAGTTCATCAAACAACACGGTTTTTGTGGCGGATGTACCCACATCAATACCAATTAAATACTTCATACACTTTCCTCGTCTTTCTATAAATTGTTTTTCTATGTTGATCATTGTTCATAATCCTTTTATTTTTTTATGAAAAATGATAGTTCTTCCGATATTCACTGGGCAGGCATCCATAGCGTTTAAAAAAAGCTTTGGCAAAGGCGCGGCTGTCCGGAAAACCATGATTGACGGCAATGGACGATAAGCTGTGATCGGTGTTTAACATTTCCCGAAGGCTGTATTCCGTCCGAAGGTCTAAAAGATAGGTTTTATAGCTGACATCCGCATAACGCTTAAATATCCGGGAAAGATAGGTAGGGGAAAAACCAAAGCGGCGGGCTACATCCTCTAATGTAATTTCCTGGTTATAGTTGGCCTTCATATAGGCTGTAATATTCGAAAGCTTGTCTAAATGGCGTTTCTGCCGGATGATTTTCTGGTCATTTTCTGTATTCATAAATTCTGTGACCAGAAGATAGAGCAGTTCTAAAAACAGGCTCTGAACCTTTAGTTCATAAGCAAAGGCTTTTGCCTGGTAGGTTTTATAAATCCGGGAAATTAACTGTACCAGTTTTAAGTTGTTCTCGTCGGACTGCTTGGAAAATACAACATAGTCATTTTCACGGATATAGCCGGAAAGACAGCTTATGGGAATCTGAAGGACAATCGTCATATTGGGTTCTGGCGCGTCAATGGAATGAACCTCATTAGGATTGACAATAACAAAGTCCGGCGCATGTAAGGGAATACGCACATTGTTCATCAGAAATTCCAGATGACCGCTGACCACCAGAAAAATTTCCACGGATCGATGCCAGTGTTTGCTTCGTTTGTAGTTTCCGTCCTTTCCCTCAAATAAAAAAAGTTTAAAGGGAAGATCTTCATTGGGGATAATCAATTCATGTTTAAATTCCACAGGCATTTACTTGCACAACCTTCCTGGACTTGCTGTTTTGCTTAACTATGCTTATTATAGGGCACAGAGCGGAAAAAATCCAGGGAATAACTTAACCTGTTTATAGCATTTTCTTGTCTTTTTTTAAAATAACGAAACCGAACCAGAGCCGCGGACCTATTGACACAGAACAAAAATATGATATACTTTCCTGTAATGGACTGGCGGATATCTGCGGTGTGCAGGTATCCGCTTTATTGCGGAAAGGATGAAGGGATGAGAGGAACATTGTACGGTGTGGGCGTAGGGCCGGGGAATCCAAAGCTGATGACCTGCCTTGCCATAGAAACGATTGAGCGCTGTCCGGTGATTGCCGTTCCTGCCAAGGGCAGGGATTATGCGCTGAGCTATAAAATTGCCAGCGGTATGGTAAAAGGGCTTGAGGAAAAGGAATGTTTAAATTTATCTACCCCCATGACCAGGAACCGGGAAATATTGGAGAGAAACTATGCACGGGCGGCAGAACAGATTATTGCCTGCCTTTGTAAAGGAAAGGATGTTGCTTACCTTACCCTGGGCGATCCTGCGATTTACTCCACCTATATTTATATCCACCGCATGGTCAGAGAACAGGGGTATCCGGCAGAGATGATTAACGGTGTTCCTTCTTTCTGTGCAGCGGCGGCAAAACTGGGGGAAAGCCTTGCCGACCGGGCACAGCAGCTTCATATTCTTCCGTCTTCCTATTCTATCGAAGAGGCTCTGGATTATCCGGGAACGAAGGTATTAATGAAAGCGGCTTCCCGGCTGCCGGAGGTAAAGAAGCTTTTAGAGGAACGGGGGACGGACGCGGTGATGATTGAAAACTGCGGACTGGAGGATGAACACATATATTTATCCGTGCAGGAAATGCCGGAAACGGCGGGCTACTATACGATTATTCTGGTAAGGTAGGTGTTTATGATCAGAGAAAATGCATTATCCATCCGGGAACTGACGGTGGGCGGATTATTTGCTGCACTGATTACGGCGGGGGCTTGGGTGAAAATCACACTGCCCACACAGCCGCTGCCCATGCATTTTACGCTGCAGTGGTTTTTTGTGCTGCTTGCGGGGCTTTTGCTGAATAAAAAGCTTGCCGGTGCCAGCGTTGCGGTATATTTATTTTTGGGGCTTATGGGGGTTCCGGTGTTTGCTTCCGGGGGAGGCCCTTCCTATATTGCCCGGCCGACATTCGGCTATCTTCTGGGTTTTTTTGCGGCCGCCTATGCTATGGCCTGGTTGAGCGAGCGTGTGCAGCCTGCGGGATTTTTAAAGCTTTTTGGCATATCCATGGCAGGTTTTTGTCTGTACTATGGAATCGGTATTCTTTATTTCTTTATTATCTGCCGCTTTTTTATTGCCCGGGAAGTGACCTGGCAGATTCTTTTTATGAACTGTTTTCTGCTGACTGCGGGAGGTGATTTTGCGCTCTGTCTGGCAGCGGTGAGCGTAGCGGCAAAACTGCGGGGCATTGTGAAAAAAACACTTTATATGCCTTAATGGAGTTATACGCCCTAATGAAGATAAAAGGCCGAGTACTCGGCAAATCAGGATAGAAAAGGAAACTTATGAACGTAATTAAAATCGGAACAAGAAAAAGTAAGCTTGCCTGTGTTCAGGCAGAGGCCGTGGCAGAATATATCCGCAAAAATGTGGAGGGCGGTCAGGCAGAACTGGTCAAGGTGGTGACGACCGGGGATAAGGTGCTGAATAAAAAGCTGGATGAAGTCGGCAGTAAGGGGATGTTTGTCAAGGAACTTGATATTGCCCTGTTAAACGGCGATACGGATTTGTCCGTACATTCATTGAAGGATATGCCGATGGAGATTTCACCCAAACTTCCGGTGCTTGGTTATTCCCGGAGGGAGGATGCCCGGGATGTTCTTGTCCTTCCTCCCGGTGTGTCCGTATACGACGGACATCTGCCCATAGGTTCTTCCAGCAACCGCAGGATTTCGCAGTTAAGAAAACTTTATCCTGGGGCCGGAATCAAGACCGTGCGGGGAAATGTTTTAACCCGGCTGGAGAAACTGGATGCCGGGGAATACGGTGCCTTGGTTCTGGCTGCCGCCGGCTTAAAACGTCTGGGACTTGAACACCGCATCAGCCGCTATTTTTCTGTGGAGGAGATGATTCCTGCTGCCGGTCAGGGGATTTTATGCGTCCAGGGCCGGGAAGGGGAAGACTTCCGCTTTCTGCAGGGGTTTTTTGACCCGGAAGCCGAAATCTGCGCCCGGGCCGAGAGGGCATTTATGTCCTATTTAAACGGCGGCTGTTCCCTGCCTGTGGGGGTGTATGCGGAGGTTTTTGAGGAAGATTCCGGCAAACGACAGATAAGCATACGCGGCCTGTATGCCCGGGAATGTCTGGGAACAGCAAAAACACTGTGCATGACTGGAAAGGCAGATGCACCGGAAGCGCTGGGAGTTCGTCTTGCCAGGGCATTAAAGGAAATAGCCGGATAAGAGTAGCATTGTATTTAGGAGATGTTGAATTTAAAACAATAACCAAAAGCGATGAGAAAAAGAAAACAGGATGGTGTAATGGAAGAACGCAGAACTAAACATAAAGAACAGAAAAAACAGTGTCCGGGAAAGGTCTGGCTGGTGGGAGCGGGGCCTGGGGCGGCGGATCTTTTAACGGTGAAGGCCCGGCGGCTTTTTGAAGACTGCGATTGTATCGTCTATGATCGGCTGGTGGGGGAGGAGGTATTAAGTCAGATTCCGCCCGGACGGGAACTTATCCATGTCGGTAAAGTTACCGGGCATCACAGTATTCCCCAGGAAGAAATTAACGGGATTTTGGTTCGTGAGGCAAGGCTTGGAAAAAGGGTGGTGCGGCTGAAGGGCGGCGACCCGTTTTTATTTGGGCGGGGAGGAGAAGAGGCGGAAGTACTGGAAAAGGAAGGGATAGCTTTTGAGATTGTCCCCGGGATTTCCTCTGCGTTTGCTGTTCCTGCCTACCAGGGAATTCCGGTGACGCACAGGGATTATGTGTCCGGTGTTCATATTTTTACCGGACATGGAAAGGAATGTAAGGACGGGAAAGACAGCCGCCCGGTTCCCTATAAGGCGTTGGTTCAGGCAGGGGGAACCCTGGTCTTTCTTATGGGGGTACATGCGTTAGAAGAACTTATGGAAGGTCTTTGCCTTGCCGGTATCGATAAGGACATGCCGGCAGCCATCTTGCAGCAGGGAACAACGGCAGGTCAGAAAAAGGTTGTGGCAACGGTTGCTGATCTGGCAGCAAAGGCAAAAAAGGAGAAGATTAAGCCCCCGTCCGTGATTATTGTGGGAGAGGTCTGCAGGCTGCATGAAACCTTAAGTTGGTATGAAAAACTGCCGTTAGCCGGAGAAAAAATCCTGGTGACACGTCCGTTAGAACGCGGGAAAGAGCTGCAGGAGGAGTTAAGGGCATTGGGCGCAGAGGTATGGTCCGTACCTGCGATAGAAACGCTTCCGGCGGAAGATAAAGCCTTGCGCCTTTTGGTAGAAACGGAACTTGCCCGGTTAAATACGTATCAGGTTCTTGTTTTTACCTCGCCTTACGGGGTGGAATGTTTTTTTTCGCTGCTTTTAAAAAGCGGAAGGGATGTCCGGGACACGGCACACATGAAATTTGCCGTAATCGGACAGGGAACGGCCGATGCACTCCTGAAAAAAGGAATCCGCGCCGACTATATGCCAGAGCAGTATGACAGTATTTCCCTTGGACGCCTGCTCGCCGAAAAACTTAGGGCAGGGACAAGGATTTTGCTTGCCCGATCGGCGATAGGGAGTGAGGAACTTTTGCAGGAATTAAAGAAAAACCCCGGGTTGTCCTGTACAGATCTGGCGATTTATACGACGAAATTTGCACTGGAAAACACGGCTCTTATGCAGTCCTTGATGAGGGTAAAACAGGATGAACGTCTGCCGAAGATTGTCTTTACCAGCAGTTCCACCGTAGAGGGCTTCTGCCGGATGCTTGGCTGTGCTTACCCTTATGAAATGCTTTATGCTGTCTGTATCGGGGAAAAAACCCGGCAGGCCGCCGCCAGGATGGGGATGCATACCAGCGTTGCCCAAAATGCGACAGTCAGCGATTTAATTTGCTGTTTTCGGCAAAAATCATGGGATGCATACAGCAGCATTGTAACAAAAAAATAAGAATTACTTAATGAAAAGAAATTGACAATCCCGGCGAAAGTATGCAAAATAGAAAAGAAAATGGAAAAAATAACAAGTTTATTTTTCCCGGAACAAAAAAGAAAAGGACATGAAAATAATGACAGAAACCAGAAAATTATACCAAGAGATGGGAATTCAAAAAGAAGTTTTGGATTTCTGTCTGCACATAGAATCCGATTTGTCCGAACGGTTTGTTCAGATTGACCAGCGGGCGGAAAGCAATCAGTTAAAGGTCATTAAGGCAATGCAGGATAACCGGGTCAGCGATATTCATTTTGCGGTAACCACCGGTTACGGCTATAATGATTTGGGCAGGGATACGTTAGAGGATGTCTATGCCTCGATTTTCCACACGGAAGCGGCGTTAGTCCGTCCAAACTTAATCAGCGGCACCCATGCCCTCCACATTGCGCTTTCTTCCAACCTCCGCCCGGGGGATGAACTGCTTTCTCCGGTGGGAAAGCCTTACGATACGCTTGAGGAGGTTATTGGAATCCGGGAGTCTGTG
>ERZ808028.1727-NODE-1727-length-12224-cov-9.754343_pt1 | contig 12224 bp, 12 predicted proteins | sample MGYA00380184_ERZ808028 | MGnify/ENA primary metagenome ERZ808028 (study PRJEB31490, sample SAMN06133397) | mouse gut metagenome | isolation source: J8_1 | host: mice | place: China: Chengdu | collected 2015-05 ...
GAATTGTCTTATGAAGATACTCTTGAAATGATAGAGAATCACAGGTATCTAATGGATTGCGTGAATGACCCGGAAGCGCACGTTGTTGATAGTCCGGCAGCGGCGAAAATGATGGAAAGCATTATCAGTGTGGGAGGCGCAAACCCTGATTTTTTTCCATAAGGTGTTCGACCACTTCGGGTTTGATTCCACCAACTGAATGAGGGTAGGAGTATTGAACAGTTTATTTGGACTGTCCAATATTTCTACCCTCATTCCATCTTGAAAACGCTTGTGTTGTCAGGCTTTTTCTATATTTCTTCACGGATAACCAAGATGGACAGCCAATGACGTAATCTCTGAAATCTATGATTGAAAATGGGGAAATTGCCGCTTTTGAACCCCTTGTCTAAATCAGTCTATGGTTTCTTTTTGCTCTCATAGATGGTCTCAAATTGATCTGGGGTTTTGTAATTAAGTGTGCTGTGTGGCCTTTGGGTATTGTAGAATTCGATGTAAGAAGTGACACTTTTCATAAATTGCTGCTCAGATTTGTACTGTGTGCGATAGATCTCTTCCCGTTTCATGGACGCGAAAAAGGACTCCATGACGGCATTGTCGTGGGGCTGACCAGATTTAGAAAAAGATTGGACAACCTTGTTCATTTAAAGCAACTTGCGGAATGCTTTTGAAGTGTATTGCGCTCCTTGGTCACTGTGAAATATCAGAGACTGGGGAGCGTTTCTGCTTTGAAATGCCTGTCTGAATGTTGAAGTAATCAAATAGGTGCTGTTCTTCGGAGATACTCTGTGCACTATAACCTTTCGGGAAAAGAGATCAAGGATTGCACAGACATAAAGGTATTTATGATTGATCTTGAAGCAAGTCACATCACTGACCCAGACACAGTTAGGTGCTTCCACTCGAAACTGCCGTTGGAGGAGATTTTGCTTTTTGGCCAGGCGTTCTTGCTTTTGATAGTCCCGTTTAGAGTAGAGCGTTACACTTTGCAGACCCAGTTCACGCATCAGTTCCGCAGCATATTGGGGCGAGACACGGATTCCCTGCTCGGACAATACTGCGGCGATTTTATTTGCACCAAATCTTTGGCGGTTTTCATCAAAAACCGCTTTGATATGTTCTTTCATTTCAGCCCTGCGTTTGTCATAAGCAGTCACTTCTTTTCTTCGGAAGATGTGGTTATAGAAAGTACCACGGGAAACACAGAGGGCCTCACATAGTGCATGGACACTGTACTGGCCATATAATTTAGCGAGTTCTTGTAGTTTTTCCTGAAGCGGCGCAGACGCAGTGCAGCCTACCTTTTGCAGGATCTCAACTTTTTGCTCCAGTTTTTGAATCCGTTGTTTCATTTTGATAAATTCCTGCTGGCTGACCACATAGCCGGAATCTGTTGTAGTTGTCGTGTAGGGTTTGATCCAGGTATAGAAAGTGCTTCTTGCGATTCCTGTATCAGCGCAGATTTCCGTCACGGATTCTCCAGCCTGGTAACGGGCAACCAACGATTGCTTTTCTTTTGTGCTCCATCGCATATTTTATCTCTCCTAAAAAAGAATTCATTAGGAGTATACAGAAGAAGCTGAAACCTGTCATTATTCGATGCGAATATCGATATCGAGCATGAGATGCAAACACTAGGTTCGGTTTCACATTTCCCGGCAGTCTGTTCTGCTGTAAGCTTTTCAGTCAAAAATCAACTTTGTCAGCTTATTGCATGATAAGTTGACAGGTTACACTAAGGGGTAGCCTGTCAACTTTTTTATATTGAACATGCTAGACTTGTTCCGTCGCAGTGATTTCACTGCGGTATTTTTATTTGCAGGAGGAAAATTATAATGAATGTGATACAAAAAAGTGAAGCAATTAAGAACGGTCTCCAGAAAGGGTTTCAGGATGGCAGTTCCAAAATGGCAAAACGAAAGTGCTACGGATACACGATTAATTCCAATGGAGAACTGGAGATAAATCTGGGCGAGGCCAAAGTAGTGAGCTGGATATTTGAACGGTTTCTTGCTGGTGACAGCCTTGGGAAAATTGCTTCTGGCCTGGAGCGGCAGGGCATTCTGTCTCCTACAGGAAAACCCAGATGGAACTGGGAAGCGATCAACAAACTGCTCTCTAACGAAAAATATACTGGGCGGGTATTATTGCAGAAGACAATCAGTACTGGCGCTGTCCAAATCGAAAACAATGGCCTCATGGAACGGTATCTCTACACCAACTCCCGTGGGGCCATTATTTCTGATGAGATGTTTCTGGCAGCACAGCAAGCGAAACTCGGCCGTTCAAAAAATCCGCAGAACCAGGTTGCCATGAGACGCACATTCTGATACAATGATAGAAAATGGGCCCAATTCAAGATCCAGAAAAGGCAGGAGGTGCAAATGATGGGGGATGTTATAATCTTTAATGACGAAAGTATAGATTTTATACATAATACAATCCAAAATCAACAGATTATTTTCCACCCTGAAATTGCACCAGAGGGCAAAATAAAGTATGATGTATTTGCAGCGACAAAGAGAAGGAAAACATTTATCCTGTTTGTAGATAGAAATATTTTGAGTAGTCTTTTAGAATTTTGTGAAATAGGAAGACTAAAAAACAAGAGAGAATCTCAACTTATTGGTGTAATCATGGCATGGGCAATATTTAATGATATGCCAATCAGTGCCGGGATGGCAATTAAGGAACGAGCTTCCCAACTACATTCCCAAGAAAAAGGTCTAATAGAGTTGCAAAAATTCCTTGAGATATTTGAAGTATATCCTGGACAAATGTGGCTACAGGTTGCTGAAGGGCGGTTAACAGAAATCCCGCCAATCAAATACTCAAATACGCTTGCACAAAATATAGCTGTCAATTATGCCGATGGTGGGGATCATTATGATATGGCAGTCGCTTCTTTGCTCCATGCCATACAGCTATATAGAGATCAGACTAAGCGACCTGTAGAAAAAGTATGCGAGTTTATCCAGTGGATGTATGATTATTTGTTAGTAAGTGAGTATCTGCTGGTTTATGTAATTATGCTGTTTACTGGGCAGGACAATATTAAAGCACCCAAGCACGCCAACTCTAACGATCTTGGAAAAATTGTGGCTGGTTGTGAAAATCAAGCGTGGGATATAGCATATCTGACGAATTGGAGTACACTGTACTCAGACACCGACAAGTATTCTGAGGAATTTTTGTTTGCAACCAATGATGTTCTGTTGAAACGAATCTTTATAAATTGTAATACTCCTTATGGGGTCAATGGTCTACTCTTTAATGTGTTCCATAAAAAGGAATATGATCAGCTTATGGATTATATTGAGGGCAGGGTACGCAACAGAATTAAGCCCGATTTTGGTGGCAACCCTCAAGTATATTTTCAAAAATTAATTGAGGAAGAAAAGAAGAAACTTCAAATTCTATTAAGATAATGTAAGAATGTGAAAGTGAATTTTTTCCTTTGCGTTTGGACCCGCTCCAACGGTCCGCGAACAGAGACGATGGATGTATTGCCGGAGAAATCGATTTTGACCGCTTATTGCAAGATAAGTTGACAGGCTACACCAAGGGGGTAGTCTGTCAACTTTTATAATCACGAAAAGCCTTTGAACCGTAGTAATTTCGCTACGGTATTTTTATTTGCGGAAGGAGAATTATAATGAATGTGATACAAAAAAGTGAAGCGATTAAGAATGGTCTTCGGAAAGGTTTTCAAGACGGCAGTTCCAAAATGGCGAAGCGTAAGTGTTATGGATATGATATTAATCCTGATGGTGAGTTGATGGTGAATCCCGATGAGGCAAAGGTAGTATGCTGGATATTTGAGCAGTATCTTGCCGGTAATAGCCTGGGGAAAATTGCTGCAGGCTTGAAAAAACAGAGTGTTCTTTCCCCTACTGGCAAGCCCAGATGGAATCGGGAAGCAATCGACAAACTGCTCTCCAATGAAAAATACACCGGACGGGTACTGCTTCAAAAAACGGTCAGCACCGGCGCTGTCCAAATCGAAAACAATGGCCTTATGGAGCGGTATCTCTATGCCGACACCCATGAGGCTATTATTTCTGATGAGATGTTCATGGCGGTACAGCAGGAAAAACTTATCCGCTCCCAAAAAACGCAAAAACAAGTTGCCATGAGCCCCACATTCTGATATAATAATAAAAACATGGAAAGTATTGTATCTACCTGATGGGTGTCTCATATGTGTTGAATTTAAAAATGGCTATATTGACAAAAAGGTCAACACAACACACGGTAAAAATCTTGACGGTATCCTTATATCTTTTTGCTCCATCGTTGTCGAAATTTTTGGGGGGAAAGTTCCGATAAATCCTCGTAATTTCAGATCAGATGATAATAGAAGTTCACTCCCTTGGGGAATAGCCTTATCCAAATCTGCACAGAGTGCCAGAGTAGCAGTTGATTCTAAATGATGGTGTCTTGATAGCTCTGAACGATACCAATTGCTTCCTGCACTCGGCCTTCTGGCGTTTTTTCATAGAGGGCAGCTACATTCTGAAACGGCTTGAGTAATTCCTGGATTCTGGTGTCCGCTAAGTGCCGCTGTTCATCATCCATACTCCGATAGCCATCGTTGATGATCTCAAATGCGATAGGCAAGTAGAGTATAAGGTCATAACTGGCTTGAAAGCGCAGAAGAAATAAGTTTTTAATGATCTCTCGAGTTTCTGGTGGGTCATGAGAAAGCAACTCATAATAGGCGTAATAATCTAACGTGGTTCGGTCAGAAACAAAGCCGTTTTGTGCAGAGGATTCCTGTTGTACCTGGTCAATCAGAATGTTAAACATGAAATGAGGATACCATGTAGAAGTTGTGATTTGAGCTAAACTTTTAAAGCCAAATGGAGCAAACTTTTCAGTCGATACTCTGATCTGCTCTTCGATGAGTACAGTATCTAATCTCTTTGCCAGTTCCCTTGCCAATGTAGTCTTCCCCACGCTGTGTGATCCGACAATGCCGATTCTCAAGTTCATATGGCAACTTCCTTTTATCTTAGTTTTCTTAATTTTATACCTGTTTGTCATGGAAGGCAACCGCAAATAGCTATACGAATCAAATATCCCATATAGGCCTATAAACTTTGGTACTGATTATTAAGGGGGGGTGACGAGTATCTCTGGTGAACAGTTGACCTTTTTCCTGGACAAGCCAGACGAGAGTACCAACGCTGAGGTATCTAAAAAGTCAGACCCCGCCTCTGTTTCTGTCAAACTGCTGGATGCGTTTAATGTGTCGGCCATTCCTTTCCTTGGGTGCGATTTCGACCAGGTGTACCCTGATTTGGCGAAAAATATACCAGGTGAGATGGTTCCATTTCATTTTGAGGATACCAATACTATCATTGCCTGTGAAACAATTTGTTCCGCAATATGCCATCAAATGAATTGGGATTTCCTCCGCCATGTCGTATATCAGAAGACCTTGGAGTCGCCAAACTGGCTGGAACCAGAATTATTAGCTAATATCTCCAAGGATGAGATCAGGGAACTATTGGCCAGCTATAACAAACCGGAACGAATTCGAGCAGATGAACGTGCGGCTATCCTCCGCCAGGTCGGAAACCTCACCAGAAAACATGGCAGTTTCGTGACTCTATTTTTGGGGGACAGTGATCAACTCTTGTCCGAAGCACAAATCCGTCAAAACCTATTAGAGTGTCCAGCTTTTTCGCGGGATCCAGAGGAAAAGAAGCTTCAGTTGTTGCTGCAAAAACTTTCAAACTATCCCCAACTATCTGAATTGGCCAAATTTTGCAGGCCCGCAATCGATTACCATTTGGTTCGATGTTTCCTTCGGCGTGGGTTGTTGTATCCAAAAACCAAGTTGAGTGTAGAATTCGTGACGTCCACAGAGACCCAGCGGCGCGAGAGCACAGTAGGCGCCCTGCGGCATTTATGTGGGATACTTATTCGAGAAATCAGTGATTATACCGGTTTAGGTATCAATTCGATCAATCAAATCGAATGGTATATTGGCCGGTCGATCTGCAAAGAAGGCGAACCGGATTGTTATCTACAGGGGCCAGATGCTGGCTGGGCCCACAAAAAATACGATAAGTGTCCATTTAGCGGAACCTGTTGCGCACTGAACTTCAACCACAGACTGTTGCATATTGAAGAACCAACTTACCTGGGCACAAGTTACTAGAAAGGAATCGACAGTGGAAAAATCACTCATTTCTATTGCAGGATATGATATCTTAGGCTCTGATGGCCAAGATGGCCTGCGATATGCTTGGAGATACCGGTACGGAAAACATTTGGTAGAAAGCGCGGCATTTCCTCAGAGAAGTATAACAAAGCAGGATAATATTTGCGGATACACGACCTCTATAAGTTCAGGCTGCGCACTGCGTCCTATTGGAGCACAATGTGCCTTTTGCCGGACAGGAAATGTCCTCCCCTTCTCTGGCCCACTGTCGTACCGTGACATTGCAAAGCAGAATATATTTATGGTCTTGTCAGATATGACCTGTGAAGACCATCCTGAACTACACAAACGCGCCAGAGAATTTGCGTATATGGGGCAGGGGGAACCAGGTCTCTCTTACACACAGGTTCGCCTCGCAATCGAATTAACGAACCAGGCAATGCATTCGCTTGGACAAACGGTTCACAGGCATATCTTTGCGACCAGCGGAGTGCCAGAGTCCATCGAAGCACTGAAGGACGACATTAAAAACTACTACACACAGCGTGTGACGCTCCATTTTTCCCTCCACGCAACAGAAGGCCGGGAACTTCTGATGCCAGTAGAGAAGCACTGGTCCTATCTGGAATCGCTTTATGCTATGAAGGATATGTATAACCTTACAGGAGAAAAACCGTGCGTTGGTATCTTGTTGTTCAACAGATTTCAGCCCAACAGTAAAAGGTTTTCTTATTCCAATAAATTTGACGGCATTAAAAAGATATTGGCAGAACTTGATCCGCAAAAATATCGACTCAGTTTTTGTACTTACAATGCCGCAGATGATATTTGCAGCTGTGAACCATATCCTTCCGATGTGGCAGATGCAGTTTTAAGTTACGCACAAGAGCAGGGATTTGACGCAAAGCTCTTTTCCTCTTACGGTCAAGAGAAACAGACCGCATGTGGAACGCTGGGGGGAAAAACAGCGGATCACGAGCCTTCAGAAAAATGGATCGCACTGGAAAAAGAAGTGGAAGTCTTGATTCAAAACCTTATTTAATACAAGACAGGAGGCGGAGAAAATGGATGAAGTAAAAAGTATGTTTAAATGGGTACATCTTTCTGATCTGCACTTTCGTTCGTTGCTGGAAGGCGGCTTCAATTCCGCGGAGTTGAAGGAAAAGCTGCCTCCGTATCTGGAGTCGCGCATACAGAACGCCGATGCTTTGATCATCACTGGCGACTATCGGTATGCGCCTGATAAGGAAGAGAACCCTCAGAACGTTGGAGATCTCATCAAGAAAATAGCCGAATCGCTTCAATTGAAATCCGAGAAAATCTTTCTGATTCCAGGTAACCACGATCTAGATCGCAGTGAGGTGCGCACGGATGTGATTCGTGGGCTGCGCAGCAAATATATGGCGGAGCATGGAACCTTTAGTGCCGAGCGGTTGGGACGGCTGCAGGAAGACTTCTCTTTCTTTAACGAATTGCGCAAGGTCGTCTATGGAAAAGCCGATACAGCAATACCGGATTCTCCCCACTATTTTGTTGCATTGGAGCATTGCAACCTGCTCCTGCTGAATACGGCCTTAACGGCGGGTATGAAGGATGGTGAACGGGTCGAGGATGAACATAAACTGCTTCTTGGCAGCAGCCATCTTGCCGCTGTGGTTCATGATATCAAGAACGGAAAACCTACGATCGCAGTAGGACATCATGGTTTAAAATTCCTTGAAGACAGCGAATATAATACCTGCGTTACATTCTTGAACAATGCGGGTATTTACCTGTACCTCTGCGGACACGAGCATAGACTGTGGAACGGTACATTTGGAAGCAACGGTAAGGAAGTCACCGTGGGATGTCTGACACAGAATGACCAGAGTGTTGAAGCAGGGTTTTCGGTGGGCGAGTTGATGTCAAACGGGACCGTATTTTTGCACGCGCACAAATGGGATATGGGGACGCAAAACTGGTATCCACATCCACCAGGCGACCAGCAGTACAAAGGACTCTATCCGGCTGCAAAGGAAGAGGAGCTAAGCCGTGAGCACGCGACTGCATCTGAGACGGAGAAAGAGGTAGTCCAAACGAAACATCCCTTCTCTCTGAAAGGATATATTCTGTTGGGCGGGCGGGGGATCGATGGGATTAAGTACATTTGGGAACGCAATGGGCGTCATGTGGAGAGCCTAGCGTTTAACCGGCGTCTGAAGGATTCCCAGGATCTAAGCGTACACCGCATCTCTGCCTATACCTGCTCGGTTAGTTACGGCTGCCGTCTGTCCTGTAATCAGCAACAATGCCGTTTTTGTGAGACAGGAGCTGTCCCCTATATGGGAGATGTTTGCGCTGAGGATATCGCTTTGCAAAACATCTTTATGGCAGAGTATGATTCGGACTGCCCTAGCTTCCCGCTGGTTCGCGGAAATGATAGAGAATTCGCTTTTATGGGGCAGGGGGAGCCTGGGTTGTGTTACCCGGCTGTCCGGCGTGCAATTCAACTCACTGACTTCGCAATGGAACGAATCCGGCAACAGGTTCACCGGTATATTATATCGACCTGCGGGATCTGTGATTTTATACCTATTCTTATCAATGATATAGAAAAGGGACTTTTTAAGAACAAGATTACCCTCCACTTCTCTCTCCATGCTGTCGGAGCGGACCGTACCACGCTTATGCCAGTAAACGAAGAGCATGATTACCGGAAATTTATCAAGGAGTGTGCCAAATTTTATTCCGCAACCGGCGAGAAAATCGGAGTGGGGATCCTTTTATTCAAACAGTACCGCTTTGTGGGAGGCACCGAAGACGATAAGGCATATACGCTGACTAACAAGCGTCTTGATGCCATATTGCAGGAACTGGATAAAGATATCTTCCGAATTGATCTTTGTGATGTGAACCGCACCTCTCGGGGCAGTCAATCCGCCCTTAGCAATGAGCGTGCAAATGAGCTGTTGGAATTGGTAAAGAGGCGGGGGTTTGAGGCAAAGCTCTTTTCCTCCTTCGGAGACAACGAGCAGTCTGGCTGTGGAATGCTGGCATCCTCAACGGATGACATTTCGTTGCCAGGAAATAAGACGAAGAGCCAGTTCAACAGGTCCTTGGAACTGCTGAATGAGGCCATTTCCGTAGTGGACAGCCTATGACGAAATTTCTAAAATCTGCGATTGAAAATGGGAAAATTGCCACCTTTGAACTCTTTGTCTAAATTAGACTTATCGTTTTAGCTCTTTTCCAAATTGAACCCGCTACTCTTGGCTTCGATTTAGCTTTGGGTACAGTCCTGGAGGAAAATCGATTTTGACCGCTTGCTCCGACTTTTTTCAAAAGTCAGAGCGCGCTCATTCTGCTGTTCCTCCTCTCCAAACCGGACCCGCTGCACTGGGCTCCGGTTTGGTTTTGGCTGCAAACCTGACAGCAACATCTTTTTTGGCACCACAGCCCAGATGGACATTGGACGAACACCTATTATTTCAAAGGCGGCTTTTCTGTCTTGGTGTGGCTCTAATGTCAATAACAGAAAATGAGGGTCAAGGTTTTGTGCTTTGATCCTCATTTTTTATTATTACCTATACTGGACAAAGATATATTTTTTTGATATGCTGTATTAAACATGATGAAAATAGCCTGGAGATGGAGATATGAGCTTACTTGATACATTAACCGCGTATTGCGCAGATCAATTTTTCAGATATGGCGACTGTCTACAATGTTCTCACCCGTCCGGCAGGTGCAGCGGTAGTTGCCTCAATTGTTCCGAGGAAGTTAACTTCCATAAGACAGGCGGACGCACAGATTACGATTGTCAAAAGTTTATGTACTACTATGTGTGCCGCTATTCTTGGAAGTACTGCTCTGAAATAATGTATGCGTTGGAACAAATTAGCCTTTCTGATTATCCCGCTTATAATATTTTGTCTGTTGGCTGCGGAGGTGCTCCTGATTTAATAGCTTTTGAAGAAACAATGTCAGTTTTGGATATGAAGAATATATTTTATAAAGGATATGATGTAAACCCATTTTGGTCTCCTATTCATAGAGCGATAGAACAGTACACATTGTCAACACAGTACGCTTATGCAGAACTTATTACCAAGGATATTTTTGATGCACTAAGAGGTGGAGAACTGGTTGCACACAATTACAACATAATTGTTTTGGAATACTTACTTTCACATTTTCCACCTCAAAATTGGGCTAATTTGGCAATTGAATTATTTGATGGGTTACTGCAAAATGTCCTGCAGAATCGTCTAGACAAATCTCCATTTTTGTTTTTGATTAATGATATTGACCATTTTCAAGTTAGAGATTGTTTTTGCAGAAGTTAAAAGTTGCAGGGTATCACGGTTCATATATGCGGAAACATTTCAGAGACAGGGACTATAATGATGGGTCAACACAGTATTCCACTTGGAATAACAGATTTCCAATCCCTGAAACAATGAAAAAGAATTTTGATTGTGCAATCAATTGTACCAGCGCACAATTGATTGTAGAGGTGCCGTGGATATGATTATTAGTGCAAGTAGACGGACAGACATTCCAACGTACTATTCAAATTGGTTCCTAAATCGTATCAAGGCGGGATATGTATATGTCCGCAATCCAATGAACGCTCATCAAATCAGTCAAATCAGCCTTTCGCCGGACGTAGTAGATGGGATTATCTTTTGGACCAAAAATCCGATTCCTATGTTGGATAAACTGGATACACTAAAAGATTATATGTACTACTTTCAGTTTACACTCAACAGCTACGGTACAGATGTAGAAAGAAATATCCCCAGCAAAAATGACGTTATTGTCCCAGCTTTTCAACGACTGTCTGATTTAATTGGGCCTGACCGTGTGATATGGCGATATGATCCAATATTTCTCAGTGAAACTTATACAATGGACTATCATATCCATTACTTTGAAGAATTGGCAAAGCGACTTTCTCCATATACAAAAAAATGTACCATCAGTTTTTTGGACTTCTACCGCAACACGGAAAAAAATATATCCGCTTTAGCCCCCAATAGGTTTTCTGTAGAGCAGCAAGAGCAGTTGGCAAAAAATATAGCCGAAATTGCCCACAGTTATGGTTTGCGAGTGGACACCTGTGCCGAAGGAATTGAATTGCAGCAATATGGGATCGAACACGCAAGATGTATTGATGACCGGCTTCTGGGACAACTGATACAGTGTCCCTTGAATGTAAAAAAGGACAAAAATCAGCGGTTAGAATGTGGCTGCATTGAAAGCCTGGATATCGGGGCCTACAATACTTGTCGCAACGGGTGTCGGTATTGCTACGCAAATTATAGTGAAAAGGCAGTTGGGATAAACAGTGGAAAACACAATCCAGACTCCCCGCTTTTAGTCGGAGAAGTGGGGCCAGAAGATAAAATTATTGAGCGAAAGATGTTTTCATGTAAGGTAAACCAACTTCATCTTGATTTATAGATTCATAACAAGAGGTGTGTCCCTGAATAAACACAAATTATTCCAAAGGCAGTTTTGCCGTGATGGTATGGCTCTGATGTCAAAACAAACAACGGAGGTCAAGGTTTTTTTGCCTTGGCCTCCGCTGTTTTATGTTTATTCGGTTTTGCTTTGTGCCTCCTGCCACTCCGCAAACTCCCGTTGTCCTTGTTCGCTATCATAGTATTTTCGTATCTCTGGAAGAAGAAAGTGGGCAAAGGTTTCTATAATGACTTGTGGAAGTTCAATTTCATGGGCCGCTTTATCGGATTGATTTTTCGGCAAAGACATTTCCCCTTTCCAAAACACAGGGCAAGGCCCGTTGGCGGGAAGAACAGGGAAAGGGTAAGTTGTTCCTTCCGCCGGGGCCGGTTATCAGTTCACGCTGAGAATGGCGCGGATGAGTTTGTTTTCCAGACGGCTTTTCATGTACTCGTCCAAGCAGGTGTGGGGACAGCCGCTTTCGTCATAGACCGTCCGGCTACACAGCTTGTTTATGTAGCACTCATAGTACGCATAGCGATACGGTTCTATGACACAAAAACCGTTAGGAAAAAAGCGGAGAAATGACGAAAACAGGCAAGAATAA